>Ga0172375_10000616_pt1 | contig 56784 bp, 51 predicted proteins | sample LakKiv1m_FD_114537 | JGI IMG/M metagenome (GOLD analysis project Ga0172375, IMG submission 114537) | Freshwater microbial communities from Kabuno Bay, South-Kivu, Congo - kab_092012_11.1m | ecosystem: Environmental > Aquatic > Freshwater > Lake | place: Democratic Republic of the Congo...
CTTTTCACCTCCAAAGTACGTAATGTCAGGCCGGCTGTCTTTATTTATATCTAAACTTTTGATCTGGGGAGTAAATTGATTTTGAGCAACTGAATTGGGAATTTTGATTTCCTGAGAATAGCCAAAAATAGTAAATCCGCTAAACATTAAGGTAAAGAATAATATTCTAGTTCTTTTCATGGTTTCTCCCTTTTATTGTAATAAATACACCAAGCCGTAACATAACTCCATTATTTTACCAAATCTAGCAAGTTATACAACGATTCTTTCTAAAAATATATTTAATTTTCCCCCTTCATCCACACCGTATGTGTCCCTCTGGGGACACTTACGGGTGGATGAAGTCTTTGAACTTTCCTTGACACAGGCTGATTTATAATTTATTATTATCTCCATGAAAAAAATATTAATGTCTATACTTATTTGGGCCGTAGGATCATTTTTGATCATAATTTTATATTTTACAATGCTATTTTTTAGCATTATCCTCTACCCATTCGATAAAAAACGGACTGTGGCGCATGCTCAATGCTTTTGGTGGTCGGATGCCATTGTCAAACTTAACCCTTATTGGAAGATCAGTGTAAGCGGAAAAGAGAATATCGATAAAAAACGTACCTATATCATTATAGCTAATCATCAAAGCCTTGCCGATATAGTGATGGCATATCAAACAAAAATGCAATTTAAGTGGGTTGCCAAAGATGTTTTATTTAAAATCCCTTTTATCGGCTGGTGTATGAGTTTGGCTAAACATATCAAACTTGAGAGAGGGAATTTTGGGAGTATAAAAAAGGTCTACCGTGAAGCGGCACATTGGTTAAGAAGCGGAATATCTGTATTATTCTTTCCAGAAGGCACACGCAGCCAGTCAAATGAAATGGGTGACTTTAACAATGGGGCGTTTAAACTTGCTATAAAAGAAGGCGTGCCATTATTGCCCGTATTGATCGAGGGCACAGGGACAGCTATCCCAAAAGGCAGTTGGATCTTTACAACACAAACAACCGCAAAAATCACTATTCTACCTGCGATTGAAACTTCCGTATATAAACCCGGGGATTTCGCAGTCTTACGTGACTTATGCCGCTCTGTTTTTGAAAAATAAGCTTATTAAGAGTAAAAGAATAACCGAGATCAAAAATAGGATCTTAGAATGCATGATTAACCAAAGAAATAAATTGCTCCCCACAGCTTCGTCATCAAATCTTCCATGGCTTGCATAATTGCCTTCCACTGTCTGCCAAAGATTTGATTTCCTATTAGATGAAATTTTTATATCAGAAAACTGCCCATCGTAACCCCTTTTTGCCAAATAATAATCTCCGAAACCTGGAAAAAATTTATTACCCCAAATAAAAATTGACCCTGAAAGTCCGACATTTAATTCTCTTTTATAATTAAACGCAATCCAAACAATAGCCTTAGCGGCAACTTCCGGCTGATATATAGTACCTAAGGGCCTGGGAGAAAAATCTGATTTCACCTCAGCCCAATCGAATTGCGGAGTATTCAAGGCCGGTAACTGAACCATAGAAATCCTTATGTTGCTTTTATCGTGTATTAACTCTGAACGCAGCGAATCAGTAAAACCTTTGACAGCATGCTTTGCCGCGCAATAGGCTGACTGAAGAGGAATCGATCTATATGCCAATACTGAGCCCACTTGAACAATATTTCCTCTATTATTTTTACGCATGCTCTTTAATGCTGCCAATGTCCCATAGACTGTACCCAAATAAGTAACTTCAGTTACGCGTTTTATCTCCTCAGAAGAAATCGACTGAACCGAGCCAAAAACAGTAGCCATTGCGTTATTTATCCAAATATCTACAGGGCCAAAAACTGACTCAATCTTTTCAACCGCAGATTCAATATCATTATAGTTTGCCACATCACCTGTCAAAATTACAGCCTCCGCACCCAAGGATTCCACTTTTTCCTTTAAACTTGTAAGCCTTGCAAAATTTCTGGAAAAAAGCCCTAATTTACAACCCTTTTGAGCAAAAGCTTCAGCTACCGCATAGCCCACCCCTGCCGAAGCTCCGGTTATAAATACTACAGCTTTATTTTCCATTTCTACTTAATAAAGCTAAAGCAGCCGCTCCCAAAGATAAGCCAAAATCACGCAAAGCGATATCATTAAAGCCCGGTATTAAAAAAAGATTAAGAATTATTGCCAAGAGCCAAACTGAAACAATAAACCCTCCTATGCGGGGCTTAAAGAACACAATAAAACCTGCTATGATCTCAATAACTCCGACAATTTTCATTGTTGTTTCAACATTCCAAGGAGATAACCCGGCGTAAGCTGGCGATAAATACATATCCCATTGGGTTAAAATATTAAAGAACTTGTCCAGCCCTGCAAGTATCGGCGCAATAATAAAAGCTAAATATAATAGACGATATGCCCAAACAAAAGACCTTCTTTCTTCCATGACTACTGTCATATTACCTCCTTTTTTATTTTCTTTTTTTCTTATTTGTATATAAACAGAATCCGAATCTGGACATGCAAAGCAACACATCTTTTTTCAGCACTCTGGGCAAAGAAGATCCGGGGCCGGCCCATTTTTTTTCAGAGGAGTCTATAAGTTTAAACAGGGTTTCTTGGGAAAAATTCTGCTTAAATGTGGCCTTCTCTGAGCTAAAATTCATAAAACAATATACTTGCTCATTTTTAGCCCATCTTTTTACTATCAGCAACTTTCCCGGCCTCTCACTAACAGTAAGATATTTTTTATCTGCACAACACAAAACTTCCCGCTTTTTTCGTAAAGCTATAAGATTTTTATATAATTCCAGAATAATTTTATGTTTTCCCTTATAACGCTTTTCCCAGCTTAACTTTGAACGCATAAATACATTTTTCGAATAATGCGCTGGCAGCTGGCCCCTCCAGTTAAAATCCCTGAATTCTTTTTTTCTTCCTGCGGTGACAAAGGATATAAGCTTATTGTCTGAATAGTCGGTAAAAAAAATAAAAGGGTTCTGCTCCGCATACTCTTCCCCCATAAAAAGAAGAGGTATATAAGGCGAGGTCATTATCACACCAGCGCACAACTTCTGGGCTTCAAACGGCACAAGAGAAGCTAGCCTCTCACCTCGCATGCGGTTGCCCACTTGATCATGATTCTGCATGAAAACTATAAATTTTTTAGCCGGAATATTTTTTGATGAATTCCCATGGCGTTTTTTCCTAAAAATTGAATATTCGCCTGAATAAACGAACCCAGCTTTATATGCTTTGGCAAGCTGGGAAAGCTCTCCATAATCCATTAAATGTCCGCCACGCTCTGAAGAGATCAATGTAAAGAGGCTATGATGAAAATCATCCAGCCATTGTGCGTCTAATGCCAGTCCACCCTTATTTTTTTCATTAACGGCTTTAGCATCATTTAGATCGCTTTCAGCAATCAAGTATCGCCTGCTTGAACTATGAAGATTAAATTGCTGAACCTGATATGAAAGATCACTTAAAAAATTATTCGCACTAAAATCTTTTATCTGATGTATTGCATCGATACGCAAACCATCCAGATGAAAATTCTTAAACCAATATAGAGAGTTCTGTATAAAGAAATTCTTTACCTCATCGCTATACGGGCCGTCAAAATTCAAAGCCTTTCCCCAGGGTGTTTTATAATTATCCGTAAAGTATGGGCCAAAGCCCATAAGGTAATTGCCTTCAGGCCCTCCATGATTATATACAACATCAAGTATTACAGCTATCCCCTCTTTATGGCAGGCATTTATAAATTTTTTAAATCCTTGAGGCCCTCCGTAAGAATTCTGCACGCTAAAGAAAAATGTTCCATCATAACCCCAATTTCTTTTGCCTGGAAATTGAGCCACTGGCATAACCTCAATCGCGTTTATCCCTAGCTTTCTTAATTCTTTTATTCTCGGCAATGCAGCTTCAAAAGTACCTGACTTTGTAAAGGTACCGATGTGAAGCTCATACATTATCATTTTTCTTAGGTCCACTCCCTTCCAAAATTTATCTTGCCATGCAAATTCCTCATGATCGATCACTTGGGATGGCCCATATATACCCTTTGGCTGAAACATTGAAGCCGGATCCGGCAACTTTTTATTCCCTAGCTCAAAAAAATAAAATGTCCCGGGCTTCAAATCATTTACTTTAATTTCCCAATAGCCTAAAGGCTGCTTTTCCATGGGAAAAATTATTTTCTCAGGATAAACTAAGCGCAAATTTACCTCTTTAGCAAAAGGAGCCCAAACACAGAAAATACAACTTTTGCCGCAGAAATTAGCTCCTATTTCTATCATTTCTCGCTTTGTAATTTAATAATGGACCTTAAGACTTCAGCAACACTCCATGCCTGGGCTATGCAGCCGCGGGGAATATGCGGATGACTGCCATCAAAAACCTCGCTAATTGAACCAACTCCCGCTTCAGTCAGATGCTCTTCGAAACGCACTAAAAAATCATATGCTCTTTTTCTATCGTTATAAACCTTTAGCCAAGCATCTATAAAATAACCGATAAGCCAAGCCCATACCGCTCCTTGATGGTAAGCAGAATCCCTGTCAAAACGATTGCCTTTATAATGCGGATGGTAAGCTTTGTCTTTGAGGCCTAAACTGCGCAGCCCGTATCCAGTAAGAAGTTGATCCTGGCAAACATCGATTATTTGTTTCCAATTTTGTTCTTCGAGTATCGGATTATCAAGAGCAATCGATAGGATCTGGTTTGGCCTAAGAGAACTGTCATTTCCGCATGGCCCGTCAACTACATCAAAAAGATATTCTTTCCCATACCAAAATTTTTCATTGAACGACCGCTTAACTGCCAAACTTAATTCATCCCAATTTTTATGAGGAAAACCGAGGACTTCAGACCATTCTATCAAAAGTTTCAAAGCATTAAACCAAAGCGCCTGAATCTCTACAGGTTTTCCATTGCGAGGAGTAAATATCACTCCAAATATCTGCGCATCCATCCATGTTAATGGATAGTTTTCCGAGTAAATATAAACAAGCCCATCCTTAGGGTCAACCTTTATTCCCTCAGCAATCCCATTAAGATAGGAATTAATGAAAGATATCAAGAGCGGATAAAAATCCTCAACCTGCTTTATATCCCCGGTATATTGATAATACCTGTTTAAAGCATGAAAGAACAAAAGCGTGGCATCTGCCGAATTATAACTGGGTGTACTTTCTCCCTCATTAAAACAGTTAAAAAGTAAACCGTTATGGATATAATGGGAAAGAGTATTTAATATATCTTTAGCTAGGTCAAATTGTTTCGTGCAAAGAGTAAGCCCCTCCAAGCTTATCATTGAATCTCTGCCCCAATCCAAAAACCAATGAAAACCTGCCAGAATACTCCAGTTATTCGTAGGATCTTGTACCCGGGTGTCTATCTTATTAAAAATAAATTGATCAGTGGCCAGACAGATATTTTGGGCAAATTCATTATTTTGCCCGAAATCTTCGAGTTTTTTTTGCAAACGCGCTTTATGGTTATCAAATCCGGTCAATAACAATTCATTATTTTCAGTTGAACCCATACCTAGACAGGCCGTCACCGGATATTCTTTCAGGGTAAAACTGAATTCCCCTGGATTGAATAATAGATCAGTTGGTTCATTACCTCTTTCATAATCTTCCTTATAATAAATGTTAGAGATCCAATGTTCATGACGGTCAAATTTGAGGTCTTGGGCTCCATAGATATTAATATTTACCGGATAATCAAAATCAGTATAATATGCCTGAAAACCTCCGCCAAGTTCGGTAAAAGAAGATAAAAAATCTTTTCTTCTATGCATAGGATTACCATGAACAACAAAAGTCAAAAAAGGTTTTAAGGTGATCTTTAATGTGTTAGGTCCGCTTAGCAGGCGGTATTGCAGGAGTGTGGCATTTGTTCCTCGGGGAGTAAGAACTCTTTTCTCCAGGATAGAATCACCGATTGAAAAAATCCAGGTAGGGATCAAATGATCAAGTTGAAATTCTTTGAGATAAAGATGGGCATTGCTTGAAATTTCGCCATTTACAAATTCAAAACCACTGAGGTTGAAATTTTCAGGCGATGATTCTATTACAGATTCAGTCATATGCGAAATTACCACCATCCTGGACTTCATATAAGCGATATAAGGAACTAAAAGCCCGTGATCCCTGCGGGTATTGACTCCAAGTAAAGTTCCTGATGCATAACCACCCAGCCCATTAGTGCACAGCCATTCGCGGCTAAGCAAATAATGCGGATTACGATCATTATCAGGATAAATTATAAGTGGTTTCATCGATAATATTAATCTTTAATGGGCTCAGAGGCGAACAACAATGCGCTGTACGAAGGAAAAACCCATTCTTTTCCGAATCTGATCTGCTCTTCTGGCCCCCCATATTTCAATGCTTCGCTTCGCCAGATAATTTTCCATTGCGTCCCTGTGGGATTAGCTATTATAGGCAAACTCTGGCGCTTATAAATATAGCGGCGATTGCCTGTATTGATCAAAAGAAGCCTGGCATCATTTTGAGTTAATTGATAACGAAGAATGAATACCCTCTCAGTTATTACTGCTCCCTCCAGGGTTTTTCTATCCTGATGAGATATTACAAAATCATTCTTTCTTATCTTTATAAGGTCATGGTGAAAATTAAGCATATTCCTATTTTTCAACCGTTCTTCATGACGCAGCTTGCTCATTAAAAAAGTTTTTTCGCTCGCCGGATCAGGTATCTTTTGAAGATCCTTGCGTAAGCTACGGAACTGTCCAATTAATTTACGGCGCCCCTCTAAAATCGATCCCCTTAAAGACCGGTCTTGATCAGCAAAATAAATAAAACGTGAGCGAGAAGCAAATTCCTGGCCCATAAACAAAAGTACTGTTTCAGGAGAAAGCAAAAGTATTGCAGCCAATACCCGATAAAGACCTTCGGGGCAGAATTCATGCATTCTTGTTCCGGTAATAGAATTTGCAACTTGATCGTGATTCTGAAGATAAAAAATAAATGATTTTGCCGGTAATTGATCAACTGGGGTTCCCAAGGGCCAATCGATCCACCTTGAATGTTGGCCTTGAAATAAATAACCGTTCCTTAGAACCGAGATAAATTCTTGGCTTGATCCGCTAAAATCAGAACAATATCCTTCGGAGAGCTTTGTTATCGCCACATGGGCCGTACGATGAAAATCGTCTGCCCAGGCAGCATCAATGCCGTAACCGCCTCTGGAAACAGGTTTTAACATTATGCTATTCTGATCGTTGTTTTCTTCAATAAAAAAAAGAGTTTTTTTACGATCAATCCCGCGACAACGAGTGATAATTTCAGCCAAAATATGCTTTTTGCTCTTATCAAAAATTGTTTGTGCGGCATCAAATCTTAATCCATCAAGATGAAAATCATTGATCCAATAGCTAGCATTCTGTATATAGAATTCCCTTACATGTTTAGCACTTGGCTGCTCATAAAAATTTATAGCTGCTCCCCATTCACTTCTATGCTTTTTACTAAAATAATATGGCGAGAATGCCCACATAGAATTACCCGATGGCCCAAAGTGGTGATAAACTACATCGAGAATAACCGCTAACCCTAAAGTATGCGCTTTGTTTATAAAATATTTAAATGAATTAAATTCACCGTAGTTATGATTGGGAGCAAATAAATTAACTCCATCGTAACCCCATCCCCATCGTCCTGCCGCCTCGGCAACAGGCATAATCTCAAGAGCGGTCACCCCTAACCAACGAAGCTGTGACAATTTTTTTGCAGCTTCCCTGAACGTGCCTGCATCGGTAAACGTACCGATATGCATTTCGTAGATTATCGGCTTTTCTTCTTTGACCCCTTTCCAATCAGAATCCGTCCAGCTAAATGAATGCTGATCAACCACCATTGATGGCCCCAAAGGCCCATCTGGCTGAAACAATGAACAAGGATCGGGAAATACTGCCTTTTTATCCAGACGGTAACGATAAAGGCTTGCTGACTTAAGCCCCTTTACAAAACCAGTAAAATATCCATGCTTTTTTTTAAGAGGAATTCCGGGCGAATTGTCTCCGTCAATAACAACTTCAACCTGGTTTATTTTTGGCGCCCATACTCTGAAATGCACACCTCCATTTTTTAAGATAGCGCCTAATGTTCTTTCAAACATACCTTAACTCCAATGGCATAAGTCAGAAGTAAATTTGTTTTAGGATGGTATTCTTAAAAAACAAGTATGCCAAAAATTGTTATTTTTAAGTAATAAACTTTTGGCATGCCTATTTATAGTCAAGTTTTATATAGATTCTCCTTCTTCTGTATCTTCTTCTGTTTCTTCTTCTATTTCTTCTTTCGAAATTTTACCCATTCCTTCTTCTCCAGCTCCAGATGTAACCTGCTTCTGACGCATCACAGCCTCAGCTATACTTTGCTGTTCTTCTCTACCAATGATCTGCTTGGCTTTTGGAAACATCAATTTTTCTTCTTCTTCAATATGATGATCGATAACATCGCTAGTAACCTTGATTACAGTTAACCAATGCTCCTCATCCAAAGGATCACCCTCTAATTTTCCCATTAATTCTTTACCCAGAGCATGCTCCTCGTAAGCCTCCAAGATCAATTCACGGATTTTTTCTTCATTTTCCAATCTTGGATAAAGATGTTTCTCTTCCGCTTCCATATGGACTTCTAGTTCGCTTTTTAATTGAGCAAAAATTTCCTCATTTTTTTCTTTTTCTTTCATTATCTCTTGGAAAAGATTTTTAACTAACTTGTGGTCATTTTTCAATATTTCGAAAACATCTTTGACCGCTTCTTCCTTGCCTTGAGAGCGAATCTGTTTTTCCATTATTTCTCCTCTTTGTTCAGATTATGCTTTTGTTCCTTTCCCCATGAGAAAACCCATAAACAACGAAATCACAGCCACTCCAGCAAGAAAAGGCCAAGGATTATCCTTCATTCTCTTATCCACATCAGATGCAAATTTTTTAATATTTTCTTCTCCTTCTCTCCAAATTTCATTAGGACTTTTTTCTTCCATAACAGCCTCCATTTTTATTAAATTTTATCAATATTAACTTTCGTTGAATTTGAAGCAATGTTATCTTTTTATTTCATCACCTCCTCAATTAGCGCATAACTTAATGAACGCAGAATTGCGAATAAGTTATGTGCGCGGATTGATCCTGCAGCTGCTTAAAAATTTCTTGAAAATTTTTAAGCGTTTAGCTGAACAGGATAACTTCCTCTCTTATTATTACAAATAAATTCCTTAATTCCAGGTAACCGTTCTACTTATTTTTGACTTTTTTCACACAAAGTTAGTTATTTTGCAGCTTCACACACTTTTTCTCTATAGATTCCAACTTCTCCTTTGGAGATTAACTTTTTTTTAATATGTTTTCCAGTTTTTTTAAGCTTTGAGTAATATCAATTTTACTTTGAAAAAAATTTCTCCAGGGATCTGGATAATTTATTGTTCTTTGTGGAGTAGTACGAAGAGTGAAATTTATCGGTATATTCACCAATCCAAAACTTATCATTCCCGTCCATAAAGAACGCATTTCTTACCTTTCGCGGTTATTGATTATAATTCGTAAAAATTTTTTTCCAGCGTTTCTTTTCGAACATCCATAAATACATAAGAATGCCAAAAAGCATATAAACTACGCTTATAATTATCCCTACTAACATCTTAGTAGGATCTGGCCAGGGTGAAAATACAACAATAGAAATTGGTAAAAGTATAAATCCGACTAAAGCGAAAAGGAGGCTTAATATAAGAATGAACAGATTTAAAAACACTACCCTAATAAGATTAATACTGTTTGAATAAAAACTCTCAATTTTCATTTTCACTGCTTGGTCAATTGATGTTTTAACTTTATGGAAAGCACCTAATAATGGCCCGAACAACATATAGAGCACATTCATCCTACCCCCTTTTTTTTAAATACTGCTAAGCAGGCTGCCCATTGGCAGCCTGCTTTATTCCCGTGACCATCTAACGCCCGAAATCAGATTCTTTATAAATTGAATCTCTTACCAAAACCCAATTATCCTCCTTTGCCTCACTTGCTTTATTTATCTGAGTATCCAACATTTTAATTTCTCGTTCTTTTGCCTGGACTTCATTAGTAATATCGCGGGTCTGCTTTTGGGCTTTTAGTTTATCCATGTCATCGGATGTGGTTCTTTTTTTGTTTTCTAATGCTGTAACAAAATTATCTCTGTTTTTAAACTCGGTTGCGCGCATTGAATCAAGGTCATCGCCGGTATTTTTCATTTCTGTATTGGCTGCAGCCGGAAAACTACTGCTTGGATTAGTTGTATCCCCGTACTGTGCAAAAGCATCCTGCATAAACAAACCAAACATAATAACTAATATGAACATAATTGTGTTTTTCATTATTAACTCCTTTCATTTTTTTAATTTTCCGTAATCCGAAATACATAAACCTCCTTTCTTTGACGCTTGGCTTTTATCTTCGCTTTTAACTATGGATACTAGCAATACAAAATAATTTTTCAATTACAAAATTCCCCCAATTATAGACTTATTTCAACAATATGAGGCTTACGGTATTTTTATTTTATATTTTTAAATGAAATGCGGTATCTTCCCTCATGCTTTTTAACGTATTCGAAAAATTCGCGCAGATCTAAAGAATGAGGTATGAAATGGCGGGCATTAATCTTAATCTGGAGATCTTTAAAATATTTAATAAATATCCCTAAGTCATAAGGATAAATACTTTCATCTGTGCCAATCAAAGCGCTTTTAAAAGAGTTTTTTCTAATTAATTTTTTCCATTCCTTAAGTGGGACTAACCCTACGCCTTCTACCGCGTTTGGCATTATCAAAGCGTAAATTTCTTTAAATTTACTTTTGTTTTTTATATAATTTTTGAAGGCAAGAAGAGAATTGCTGGTATTAAAAGCAATCCAAAATGGGATAGAACCGGTCCTTGCTGTCCACCAGGGCACCAATAAAGCAAAACATTCAATAAGAAGTCGATTGTCTTTAATTCCATTTCTTTCATACCACCATTCAACCAAGTCAGCACTAAACGGGCTGGCGTCCTCAGGATGGTTAAAACCCGCGCGCACTAGCCGGTAACCATGGCTTTTTGCGAAGGAATTTATATTTCCCGTAAGTTCATCGGCGAAACCCCATTCTGCCTCTGGAACTTCTTGATTTTTTGAAGGAACTTTCCAATTCCTCAACGAAGAGCCTTGCTTTTCAAGAAACTTGGCTATACGGGAACTTCCATTTAAATATTCATATCCATCTACATCTCCTAATCCTCCCACCTGGAAATAATGTTGGTCGCTGATCTTATGAGAAGGCCAGCGATATTGACAGTCAGCGATAAAAATCGTAGCGTTTGGCATCAAAGCTTTCCTTAAAAAATCTTCTAAGTAAGGACCTAGCTTTAACCTTTTTACGCGGAAATATCCCATATTAGTGACCATTCTCCTATCTTGAACAGGATCATGCATCTGATGTAGCCTAAAATATGAAAGTTTATCCTTCATGACTGATACAGCTTTCTTGCCCCACTCAATATCAGCTATCAACTCATCAGCATCCATCTTTCGAGAAAGTGCAAGCAATATCGTTTGAGGGATCCAGGGAATACCTAACATCGCGCAAAGATGAATCAAGGCTCCATTAGATGAACCGATCATAACTGCAGGATATTTTTTTTCTGGATATGCCCCAGTTATCCAGCTACTGATAATCTGATCATTTAGCCCGGCGAGCTTTTTGAAACTTAAACTTTCCTTGGCTCCGCCAATGGTAAATAGCAGCATCAATAAGCTTTTAGGAATCCTATTGAGTGCTTGCCCGACTTCCATTGGAAATTTAGGAAGGATGCCCACTGGTTCAGAATTATTAGCCAAATAATTCCCAAGGGAAAACAGCATTGATGATGAAGAATCAAAATCAGGTATATAATTACTTTTCTTATTTGAAAAAGCTGTAAGCATATCTAACTCCTAATAAAGCCTTACCTCAATTGGCGGCTCTTTACAATACCAATCACCCTGCCAGGTTACACGCGGATTTTTCTGGTCAGGTTCTATAGTTACCGTTATCGGCCCGTAAGAAGTAACACATGGCCCCAATACCATTTTTTCTTTAAGACCGAGCCATTTTTTTGGGATCCCCGAACACAACACCAACTTTCCCTCTTCTTCTCTTACAAAACAATTACGTAACATTAATAACCATTCAGCAGCCGCCCAAACATGCTGGCCATCTCCCATGCATCCTGTTTTCGTGCGCGGGTGAATCGCCTCAGGCCACTGTCCGGTAGGGGATGCCAGAGCTGCAATAGATTCCATAAGATCAAAAAAACGCTCATCTTCTTTTCTTAAAAGTATCTGCGCAATATGTAATGTTAGATAAGGATTAATCCCCGAATGATTTATATTATGGTAAAACGCGCCCTGGATCAGGTAATTATCGGTCAAATATTTGGCTGTAGCGCCTAGGCGGGGATCTTGAGCTTGCCATAATTGCAAAGGATATCCCGCCACTAATGATCCCACCGATGAGCTATCAAGCCTGCGATATGGAGATGATGGCATAGCATTGGTTCCAAGCTTTGCAGCTACTTTTTGGAGGCTTTTCTCGATCGAATTTTTAAAATCATCTGCCTGTTTTTGAAAAGCCTTTACAGAGACTGAATCATCATAAAAACTGGATAAATAAGACGCTGCTTCCAGCCCTGCCACACCCCAGAAATCGTCCCAATAATAATAATCATTGGGGCCAAAATGTTCCGCACTAAAACCGGTAGGCATAAGGCCTGCATATAATTCCTCACCTGAAGCAGGAAGCCTTTTTCTTATAATCCAGTGCGCGCCAGAATAAATCATATGCTTCCATTCATTTTTCGGTTTTCTGCCAGTCAAACTGCAAAATTCGGCGATCAGCCAAAGAACCTGTCCATTCGAATCCCATTCTCCATCCTGCGACTCAAAATAACCTGAAATTTTTTGGCGGGAAGAAAAGCTATCGATTATTCGCTCAGCCCTATCGGAAAATCCGCAGATAATAAGGGCACGAGTGATAAAGGCTGCATCCCGAAACCAGAACCTTCGATATGTATAAGGTCCGGGATAAACATCTTCTGCAGTATGCAATAATACAGTACTTAATGAAGATTCATAAAGTTTCTGCATCCAATCATCTGGTATATTAACCTGCATGCCCTTTTGCATGAAAATTTTCCATCCCTGGCTCTTACAGTGTAAAGGTACTCTGGGCGTTTCTGAAGAAAGCGGGATTGTTGCAACTACTTCTTTGGCATTTCCTGCCGAGATCCGAAAACAAGCTGCACCTGTAGCCATTTCAACAGGGCAATTTAAATAATTCTTTTTGAATTTTTCCTCAAAAAGGCGCAGATAAACATCTCCATGATAGTAATCCGATAGATAATGAAAATCCGTAGGAGTATCAAAAAACACATCGTTTTGCTTATTTATTTTCCATTTCTTCCCATCATCACTTACTGAAATCTCTTTAATAAAACTTACCCCTTCAGGATTATAAGGCCTGATCGATACAATTAAAAACGCGTCGCTAGCTGACAAAGCAGAAACTTTCAAACGCAAGACCGGCATGCCGTCTTGGCAAAATACATCACTTTCCTGGGTCAAGCAGTGATTTTTTAATTCCGCGCAAGTAACCACCTTAAGTTCATCTTCGAATTCAAGACGCTGATTTACCGAGTGCATTTGAGAGGGCAATAGGTCCTGTTCATGGTCCGCTGAAACTATCCAGGTGTCCAAAGACCAACTATCCCAAAAAGGCATAATAAGGCCGCGGGGATCGACGATTGGAGTTTTCCCTATATCCGGCAGCCCAACAGCGGTCCAGTTGCGGTGAGTAAGATTAATGTTGGTAATTGAAAAAGCTCGAGGAATGAAAGATATATTTTTGGGATCAAACTGCTGAGTAACCCAAAACGGCCAGATCCAATCCATATTCTGCTGGATCACATACGCATTAAGCATACCTCTGGCATATAAAACCGAGACTGCTCGCATGAGTTCTACAGGAACACTTAAGTCTGATCCCTGCGTAAAATTACTCAGCCTTGTTAAAAGAACGGCTGGATCTATAAAACCATGGGCCCGGGCCATGCTCCTTATAACATACTTCCATATGTGCAATCCAAGTTTCATTCGCTATCTTCCTTTTAGAGCTAACTTGTTATAGTTTCATGCGCCGCGCCTTCATGGCCTCCATTTTTTTTAGGCAGAATTACGGTCAAGAAACCATGTTCAAATTTTGATTTCATTCCCGCCTTGTCGACCGGGTCATATAACGACATACTTCGAGAAAATGCGGCATGCCTAGATTCTCTGTAATAACTATTTTTCTTTTTTTCTTCAATACGTTGGCTTTTTTCCGCAGCTATAGTCAGTATATTATTGTTTACGGTTATTTTTACATCCTTTCTGGCCATTCCCGGAAGTTTTGCTTTAATTGTATAACCCTTTTTATCTTCCGTTACATTTATAGTAGGTAAAAATGTCCCAGAAACTTTGGGGCTCCAAGCAACTATATTCATATTTTCTCCTTTCGCAAAAATTCTTCTAACGTCGGCTTCTCCTAGATGAACATCGTCTAATGAACATTCCGCGATATTTTTCTTAGCTTTAGTTTTATATATTTTTTCACCTCCTTTTAATTAATTTTATTACTACTGAAAAACACAGCTTCCTGAAGCACATCTAGAATCAATATTATTTTCCTGCCTAATAAGCGTATTTTTTTTATAATTTACTGACAAAACCTGCCCGGATTTACTTCCGTATCTATACACAGTTATACCTTTGCATTTTAATTTGTAAGCTAACAAATATATCTTTCTGACATCACCAGGCTTAGCCTGAGCAGGTAAATTGATTGTTTTTGAAACAGAATTGTCCGTATATCGCTGAAATGCCGCCTGTATACTTAAATGCTCAAGGCTTGTCAATTCGAATCCTGTAACGAATAATTTTTTTATTTCTAAAGGGATATTTTTTATATTTTGCAGCGTACCCGTTAAGGCTATTTCTTTCATTAATTTTTTACTATAAAATCTTTTCCTTTTTGCAATTTCTTCAAATAAAGAATTAACTTCAAGTAAATTGGCCCCCGAAAGCACGTCTCGCACGTAGCTTAATGCAAACAAAGGTTCTATGCCGCTGGAACAGTCTGCGATAATACTTATCGTGCCCGTAGGAGCGATTGTATTAACAGTTGCATTGCGAATTTTAATTTTCTTTTTAAAATAGATGGATTTTTCAAAATTAGGAAATACTCCTCTTTCCCGGGCCAATTCTTGGGAAGCATTCAATGATTCTTTACGTATGAAATTCATTACCTCTGCCGCGATTTGTATTGACTGCCTGGAGCCATAGGGTACCCCCAATTTTATCAACATATCCGCGAATCCCATTACACCAAGGCCTATTTTACGGTTAGCTAAAGTAATTTCTTTTATTTCAGGCATAGGGAATTTATTCATCTCGATTACGTTATCCAAAAATCTTATTCCCAGATATATTCTATTTTTTAGCTTATCCCAATCTATTTTTCCTTTATTCAACATTTTGGACAAATTGATCGAACCTAAATTGCAGCTTTCATATGGCAAAAGAGGCAATTCTCCACAGGGATTTGTTGCTTCGATTTTGCCTATTTTTGGCGTAGGATTTTTACGATTTATCTGATCAATAAAAATAAGCCCTGGATCGCCGGTTTTCCACGCGGAGTTTACTATCAGGTCGAATAAACTTAAAGCCTTTATAGTGCGGACTTTTTTGTTATTTCGAGGATTTATTAAATCGAAATTCCTGTTATAAATCACCGACCTCATGAACTTATCAGTTGCCGCCACTGAAATATTAAAATTCGATAACTCATTATTATCAGTTTTGGCCCGTATAAATTCCTCAATATCGGGATGATCACACCTTAATATTCCCATATTGGCACCCCGCCTCCTGCCGCCTTGGACAATCACCCCTGTAGCTTCATCAAATATTCGCATAAAAGATACTGGGCCAGATGCTTCCCCTTTGGTCGTTTCTAAAAGGTCCCCTTTTGGCCTTAAATGAGAAAAATCAAATCCTGTCCCCCCGCCTGTCTGATGTATCTTTGCCATAGCTTTTAAAGTTTCAAAAATGGAATCCAAAGAATCGTATATAGGCAACACAAAACACGCCGATAATTGCCCAAAGCTTGTGCCGGAATTCATAAGAGTTGGAGAATTAGGCATGAATTCCAAACTGCGCATAGATCGGTAAAAATTTTCTTCGATTTCCGCTAAGCTGTATTTTGATTTGAAAAATTTTTCACCCTGTGCAATATAGCGTGCTACCCTCATAAAAAGGCCGTCGGTAGATTCTATAACATTGCGCCGGTTATCTTTCAAAAAATACCTTTTTTCCAAAACTTCCAATGCATTTTCCGACAGAGGGATATCTTCCATTTCACCTTCCTATGATTCTAGCAAGCAGGAAAATAAGCTTTTAAATTATTTTTTTAAAAATTTTATTATTTCTCTTGAAAAAACAGGCAGGTCATAAGGATCGCGTGATGTAATTAGATTGCGATCAACAACAACGTCTTTATCTGCGTAATCGGCTCCGGCATTGATAATATCATCTTTAATCGCCGAAAAACAAGTCGCTTTTCGCCCTTTTAGTATACCAGCTGAAACCAGCACCCAGCCTGCATGGCATATTGCGGCGACTAACTTGCCCGACTTGTCCATATTATTCACAAATTTGGATACCTCCGTATGCCTGCGCAATATATCAGGCGCGTATCCACCAGGTATTATGACTCCATCAAGATCTTCAGGTTTTAAATTTTTAATATTTAATTCCGCTTCTGCCAGATACCCTTCCTTGCTTCGATATTCCTTCTTGCCTGTTCCGGCAAAAAAAGTTTCTATTTTCTCTTCTCGAAGGCGCAGATAAGGATACCAAGCTTCTAAAACCTGATAATTATCTTCGATTAAAATCACTATTTTCACATTCACCTCACATCTTCTCTATCTATACTCATGGGGCGTTTATAATACAAAACGGCCCATGCATATTCACATAAATGCTTATTTTATCTTAATCACCGATATCGGCTTTTCATTAACCCTAGCTTCAAAAGAAGAATTGGCACTGCTACAAGAAGTACCCGAATTATCATCCACAGTAAGCATCACTATATACTTTCCGCTTTTAGTATAAGCATGTTTAACTTTAGCACCCTCTTGAGTAGTTCCATCACCAAAACTCCAGCGATAAGTCAGCTTATCTCCATCAAGGTCACTTGAGCCTGAGCCATCAAACATCGTCTCTTGATTAAGGCAACAGACAAGATTTGGGCCTGCATTCGCGACTGGCCGGCTATTAATCCTCACTTTTGAAGCAGCTGATGAAACCGAACACATAGTTGCCTTTTTATCATCTACAGAAACTTCCACCCTATATGTGCCGCCCATATTGTATACATGAGATTGAGAAGCACTTCCTTTAGCGGTAGTGCCATCTCCAAAATCCCAAGTATAAACCAATGAATCCCCATCGGGATCTTTTGCGGAAGCATCAAACTTAACCTTTTCACCCAGGCAAGCGGATCCTATATTATCCAAAATAACTTGCGGTGCGCCATTAACAAATACTTTCACACCAGAAGAAGCTACTGAACAAGAAGTCTGCTTTTCATCATCCGTAGTTAGAACTGCCTCATAATTCCCAGGTTTTGTATAAGTATGTTTAACTTTTACCCCTTGAGCAGTTTCTCCATCGCCAAAATCCCATGAGTATTTAAGGCCCTCTCCTTTTGAGAACGAACCATCGAGGAGAACTTCGCTGCCGGCACAAGTAGTAATGTCTTTTCCTGAATACGCAATTGGCTGCTGGTTTAACCTAACCATAACAGCATCTGTATTTACAGAACAGTCAGAATTCCGCCCATCATTAACAGTTAAGCTGACAGTATATATTCCCGGTTTAGAAAATACATGAGAAACGGATTTTCCGGAAGCGGTTTGACCATCCCCGAAACCCCATTCATAGCTAAGAGCATTTCCATCAGGATCATACGATTTGCCCCCGTCGAAGTTAATTTTTAAATCCCGGTCTACGGTAAGGCACATATCGATATCTTTCCCCGCATCAGCAACGGGTGCAGAATTCACGGTGATTGTTTTGAAAACTTCTCCGCTACTGCAGGCAGTGCCGGCGTTATCATTAACATTAAGTTTTACTTTATAGGTACCACCCTTTTGGTATATTTTACTAGCCGTTTTGCCTTCACCTTTAGTACCATCCCCAAAATCCCATGAATAAGTAAGCATATCCGCAGTATTATCAGTAGTTTCTCCGGCATCAAAAGTGACAATGTTACCTGTACAGGCTGCATCGGGCCCCGAAAAAGCTGCTTGCGGAGGAGTATTCACCTTCACCTTTTGGGTTGAAACTGACGTATCGCATTCAAGGCCGGAAATATCCTTAACGGTAAGCCTAACTGTATACTCCCCCCCTTTTTCGTATAGATGGGTAACCACAGGATCAGTACTGGTTGTGCCATCACCAAAATCCCATAGGAAAGAAATTTTTTCTTTATTTGGATCATAAGAACTGGTTGCGTCAAAAGTAAATTTATTGCATTTAAGGTCTGGAGTGGTTTTTACTGCGGCAGGAATAACAGCGGTGGGCTTTCCTGGTTTATAATAAAGCGGTAAAATGTTTCCCTTATCGTCCTTAACACGCACCGCAGCATTAGCGTAACGCTGAGTTTTTTTAGTAATCATATAGATTACTCTGCGCGGCTGTTGGGATACAGCAAGGTTAATAGGCGTAGAAGCCCATTCTCCGCTGCCTGAATTATTAACTTTGTAAACTTTACCTGTTAATGGATCTTTTAATGATGCTGAGCCTCCGTCGGGGTCTAAATCATAATTTTCGACAATAATCCCTTCTACCCCCGCAGGAACTTCTGCATAAAAATACATCTCATCGCCTTCATTCGGCAGGAGGCGGAAAGAAATTTTATCACTATAAACTTCCGTATTGTCCGGCTGGATACGCAGCCTGAATAAGTTCTGATCCTTGCCCTCCAAAGCATTGGCAACAATCTTAAACTGATAAATATCCCCTATTTTTTTACCATCCTCTTTCTTGAAGGGGCCAAAGGCATAATATCTTTTGTCATTTTCAGAAGACTCCGAAAATGTTTTACTAGCCAAAGGGCTTGAACTGCCGCCATAGACAGAAAACTCAACTACTGTATCCCATATACTCCCAGGAGTAGGTTTTAAATCTTTAGAACCTCCCGTATCAGGATCATAGATTTTAATAACTACATCCGCAGTTGAATTTTCTGGAACATCCACAAACACAACTTGCTGATGATCAACCTGATCCGCTCCTAAATAAGCATTTCCTTCTGGGCCAAAAACATATAAATACTCTGCGCGAGTAGCATCCCGCGGAACATCATGGGCAATACAAATAACAGGCACTACGCATAAAAACAAAACAAATAATAACGCACCTACTATAGGCTGACACACACCCTTATTACACATATTCATCCTCCTTGTTTTATTCTACCAATTATTATAAAACCCGCTTTTTAATCGTAGAAATGCAAGGGGATTACGGGTAAAATTGTCTTGTAATCAAGCCTAATAAACAAAAAATCAGCAATCCTTGCTGTATAAGGGTTGCTGAAATGATTTTGCTCTTAGAAATTTGCCTATTTAACTAATCCTACTACTTAACTAAACAAGAGTCAATATATTTTTTGGGGGACACTGTAATATACTTTACTGATTTTCAAGATTGCTTCCCGCTTCGCTTACGCTCGCTCTCGCAATGACGTCATTGCGAGGAGGGCAAAGCCTGACGAAGCAATCCATTTAATTGATGCTTAAATTTTTTCGCGGCTGTGCCCTACCCTTTGATTTTACTAAGCAAATCCTCAAATCTAATAGGCTTGGAAATTACACCACTGACAATTCCAGATAAATTTTCTTCTTTTAGAGCCAGTTTAATGTGAGACCTTCCTGTAAAAAGAAAAATCCGTCTTTTTATATTTTCTCTTTTAAGCCTTTTTAGTATATCCAAGCCGCTAAGTAAGGGCATTTTGCAATCCAAAAGAATAATATCATAATTATCGCTCCTTATAAGCTGCTCTCCTTTAATAGAATCCTGGATCCAATCTACAAAATAGCCCTCGCTATTCAATGAATCGATAAGCTCTTCACAAAGTTCTGTATCATCATCAACAATTAAAATTCTTTTAGCGGCCACTTGCTCTTTCCTTTCTTGGAAAGGTACACACTATAACAGATGCCCCTCTTCCAGGTCACTTATTGCTTTTACTTCACCTTTATGCATATTAATTATTTGCCTGTTCCTTCTTTTATTCTCTGGTAAATAAACAGCTACTTCTGTGCCTTTTCCCGGCTCGCTTTGGACGCCTATAAATCCGTCGTGAAGATTAACTATATGCCAACAAACCGAAAGCCCTAAACCTGTACCCTTTGCCTTGGTAGTAAAAAAAGGGTCAAAAACTTTTTCCTGGTCCTCTTTATTTATACCACAGCCATTGTCAGTAATACTTAATCTAGTAAGCGCATGTTCAAAAACACCTTTAATTTCAATCATCCCTTCAGAAGCAATCGCATCATATGCATTGTTAAGAATATTAAAAATCACCTCTTTTATCTGTATGGAATCAACCTCAACAATTTTGTTTTGAAGCAAATCAATCTTTTTAATTATAGAAATATTCTTTTTAATTTGATCCTTAAAAGAATCAATACATTCTTCAATAATATCTGTGATATTAACGTTTGCATAATTCGGAGGTTTAATCCGGGAATAAAAAAGTAGATTATTGATAATCTGATCACTTTCAAAAATTTTTTTGTTAATATTCATGAAGTGCTTATCGAATTCCGGATTTTTTATTTTCCTTTTTAAATTATTAGCAGCTAAAGCTATTGCCGCTAAAGGATTACGTAGTTCATGAGCTACGGTGGCGGCTAATGTCCCGACATCCGAAAGTCGCTTGACTTGTTCAAGCTCTATTTGCGTAACAATAATCTTATCGGCCTGCTCCTCAACTAATTTTTTCAATGTCTCCTTATCGCGCCTTAAAATATCTTCAGCTTCTTTACGAGACGTAATATTCGTAGTTGTGCCTACTAAACGGATAAATTTACCATTTGTGTCAAAAGATGCCTGCGCGGTTTCTTCAAGTGCCACTATCGAACCATCACCGCGCACTACCCGATATTCAGTCCGATAACTATCCAAGCCTGGTTTTAATGCTTTAAGCATATTGACAAAACGATCGTGATCTTGAGGATGCACGCGTTTAAAATAATTCGCCCCCTTATCATCTATCGCTTCTTCTCTAGTCAATCCAAGAATAGGCCAACAGCTATCCGAGCGATGAACTATATCATTGACAGGATCCCATTCAAATGCAAAAGAATTACTGACCTGCAAAGCCATCTGCAAACGTTTTTCATTCTCCTGAAGTATTTCTTCAGCTCGTTTATTCTTTAATGCTAAGGATATCTGATTAATAAATGACTCAATCAAGCCCATACACCACAATCCGTTTGGACTATCAACACCTATTATTACCGTACCTATCAGATCATCATCAATAGAGAATGGCATAACATAAAAGTTATTAATCCCAAGTTCAGCCTCTATATGATGACATAATTCTTTTGGCATCTGTCTAAAGGATAAATCATGGATTCCTCCACTAACATGAGTAAGGCTACCTTTAACCATCGGCTGCCAGATATCCTTTACAACCGAAAATCTCAACCCGGCCAACGGCTTACCTAAGATCGCTTCAACCTTGGCAACTTTATCATCTGACCCATCAACTGCTCGAACAATAGTCTGATCAGCTTTTGAGTCATATTCGTTCAATATAACAATAGAATTGCTGCCTGTTATTTGACGTATCTGCCGCACGGAAAACTGGATTAATTCAAAATAAGACATTGGCTTTAAAAGTTCTGTAGCCGCACTAGAGAGAATCTCCTGGGCTCTTGCGTATTCGAAAAGTTCATGTTCGGCCTGCTTGTGCTTAGTAATATCTACCAATGTACCAATTATGCGCACAACCTTTCCCGCAGCATCGCATACAGAAGTTGCCCGATTCTCAATAAAAACTAGCTGGCCATCTTTATGAAGCATTCGGTATTCACTTGAAATATCGGAAGATTCATCGATAATTTTTTTATAAGCAGCCAGACATATATTCAAGTCTTGCGGATAAACTTGGCGGTTCCACCATTCCAACGTCAACTCACCTATTTCGGTCAGATCAAATCCAAGAAGCCCTTTTATCCCTGGAAAGATATTCACACAACCGGCTATAAGATCTATTTCATAAACCACAGCATTTGTAGCTGAAGCAGCCAGGCGAAACCTCTCTTCGCTCTCTTGTAATTCGCCTGTCTTTTCTTTTACCAACATTTCAAGGTGTTGCCGATGCTTTTTAAGCTCCAACTCTATATTTATTTGATCGGTAATATCAATACCCATCTCCAAGATCATCATAGACCCGTCAGTATTAAAGAATGGGAAATCATAAATATCGTAATTGCGCTTGTCTGGGCCAATCCACTCCCAATGATGCGGTGCTTTGGTCTTCATTACTTTATACGTATCACAATTCTGACAAGGTTGCTTTCTATTAAAGAGAAAATCATAGCAGCACTTGCCCTGCGCCTCTCCGAAACGTTGCCGAAAAAATTTATTGGCAAAAGGTACATGATAATCCTTATCCAATAATATTACATAAACCGGCAAAGCTTCCAAAACATCATATAAGCGTTTGCGTTCAGTCACCAACGCTTGCTGTGCCAATTTTTGTTCGCAGGCACCTGCTGCTCCAAATTTGGCCGCAGCCAATAGCTTTTCGGTTTCAGCTAAACGCGCCTTTAATTCTTTATTTTTATTAGCGAAGTCGTTGTAAATTCTCATTAATTCCTAACTTAAATCCTTTTATACAATCATTTTTTGAACAAAAAAGCCTTCGCGTAGTTGCGAAGGCCGTAATTGATAGCTATAAGATATATTCGATACTTCCCCGTTGCCATGATAAATTTACCCCCCAGGAGAAAGCCGCTCATTTGATATGTTTTTAATTGCCACCTTAGACTATCATAGACTATTACATAATTATATCTTCCACTGATATAAATGTCTATGATATTTTAATGGTAAGCGGCTATGTATCCTACGCCTTAAAAACCCCGCCTGAAATAATAATTTTAAAGGCTTCAGGAATTGAAATATCCGGAAATTTTAAATTTCCTTTGGCTATAAAAATTACGACACCAGTAAAAGGCCCAGGAGACGTGGGGATAAAAATTGAAACCATTTCTTCATTTGGCCCAAAATTTATTTTTCCTAGCGCCGCATTAGTCAAAAAACCTAAAGACCATATATCTTTTGAAGGATACTCCACTAAGACTACTTTTTTGAATCCAAATTCTTTTTGAGCCAGAATGAATGAAATAACCTGCTTAAAAGTAGGATAAATATTCCTGATCAACGGCAGGCTGGAAAACCACCGGTCGAGCAAGGGAAATATCCTTTTGCCTATATACCGGTCAGCCAAAAATCCTGCAAGTAGTATGAGTAAAATAAAAATAAAAATCCCTAAACCTGGTACATAAAACCCCAGGGTATTTATGAAATAAATATTTAAAAATCTACCTAAAATATTATCAGTAAACTTAAACAGGACTACCAAAGTATAAACTGTTAAAAAAACCGGAACTAAAGCTACCAAGCCTGTTAATAAATATTTTTTCAATCTGTTCATTGCAGCCCCCATCTCGAAATGATGCCTATCGTAGCTTTTATTTGCCGCTATTATTTAACTGCTGCCTCATTTATAAATAAAGACAACTTATCGGCATCAAGAGTAGCTCGAACCCCCAGAGGAATTGTAATATTTATATCCCCAGGCAGCCTATGGCCGGATGGGAAGCCGTAAACGATCGGAATATCAAATTCTTTAAGAGCATCTTTAATTATATCCGCTATAGTACACTCTCCTGTGTGATCAGTACAATCTACCATCCTGCCAAAAATTATCCCTTTGACTTTTTTAAGCTTTCCCGCAAGTTTCAAATGCATAATATGATTATCTATAACTTCCAGATCCTCGGCAACATCCTCAATAAATAGGATCTTGTTTTCAGTGTCGATTTCATAAGCAGTGCCTATCGTACTTATAATCATAGAAAGATTACCCCCCATTAAATCGCCGCTTGCCTTACCGGGATTAAGCATATTAAGGCTGGCGCATTCTATTTTACCCATAGGTTGCGGCTTGGTAATTGCCCGCAAAAGATAATCCCGGCTTATTGAATTCATTTCAGGGCGTATCTCACCAGAAATAGGGCCGTGGAAAACGACCATCCTCGCTATTCTATGTAAATAACAAAGAAGGATTGAGATATCGCTATAACCAATAAATATCTTTGGATTATCCCTTATAATCTTTTTATTCAGATAAGGTATGGTCCTTATCGATCCGTATCCGGAATTGGCGCAAAATACCGCCTTAACTTCCTTATCGGCAAACATCTGATTGATCTGCGATGCCCTTTGGCTATCATTACCCGCCATGGACCAGTATGTACTAAATATTGAATTTTCGTATTTTACCTTAAAACCCATTTCCTTGAGTTGTTCTACACCTATTTGAAACTTTTCGGGATTGAAGGACCAGGCAGGTGCAACAATACCGATGGTATCATTTTTGCGCAGATGCTGAGGCTTTATTGGATTAAATTTATACATTTTCATCTTTTATTTTAACCTTAGGAAACCAAATAGCCCGATAACTTAATGTAAATCTACCCCTAATATCGTCAAAAACCTTAGCCACCATTCTCTCGGCTAACTGAATTACCAGCTCATCCGGGACCCCTTTTTTGCTTCTAGACTGAGGATTGATCGAACACTGGTCATTCATATAATCGATGGCAAAAAATTTTCTGTTTTTCCTGCTTAAGGCTATCTCGCAAGAAAACCAATCTATGCGGGTTATTCGCGCGATCTCCATAGTAATACGCACAATAGGTAAAAGTTTATATTCATCAGCATCTCTGGTAGTTACCCGCCTGTAAACGTGAGTATGAGGATTCCACCAACAAGGGAATGTTTCACCAAACAAATAAAAAACCCTAAACCACGCAGGCTGGCCATCGAATTCTGCAGGATCGATAAATTCCTGCAGAAGGAAATTATCATTTTTGCTCGACTTCCTAGCGTCTGCTATCTCTTTGAGATTAAATTTCTCCCTAAAGATTTTTACGCCATTTTCCCCGTAACCCAAAGCAGGCTTTATTACAAAAGGGACACCAAGACTTAATTTCTCCTTATCGGTAAGGCTTACTGCCTGCTCCCAGTTTCTTATTAATATTGTAAAAGGAACGGGTATACCAGCATTAGCCAGGTCAAAATGAGTTATAGATTTATCCGCTGCTACCTTTACGTTATCCGGATCAGCCACAACCCTAGTCCCTGAGTCCTTCAGAGAGTAGGCCAACTTCATAAATTTATCCTTAGGATCAAATGTCTCAGAAGCCATATCCAAATAGAACTTCAATTTAAATCTGCCAATTTTTATTTTTTTGTTTAAGCTGTTTAAGGCAGTTTCGTCTACAAATATGAATTTAAGACCTTTGGCCTCGCATTCTGACTTAAGGGCGCTAACGAATAACTCGCTCTCCTCTTTATCCGCAGCCCAGCCCATAGCAAAATCATAATTTTCCATAGCATTGCCCTTTTATTGCATTAATAAACGAAAGCTGCTTCAATCTTTTAGCTATTTCTTTAACATCTTACCTGTTTTTTCTTCCACAGACTGCAGTTTCTTCTCTATTCTGGGAGGCTCTTTATCTCTACGATCATCTAAAGCGATATGGATCACCACTCTCTGGATATCTTCCATCACAGCTTTGCGACAGTTCTTGATCAAATCGAATATTTCATCAATATCACCTTCTACAACCGTGCCCATCGCGTTAATGCGATAATCTAAACCGCTTTCATTAATGATCTTGGCTGCCCTCGCAACATACTTACTTATGGAAACACCGTTACCCACCGGTATAATACTAAATTCAGCCAGCATAATACCTCCTGCTATATATGCAATTTTCTTTACGAAAATTTTTCAGAAAAAATTATTTAAGTTATTTCTTTTTGCCAATCAAAAAGTAAAGCACCATACCGACAACAGGCAAAATCAGTATCAAGATAACCCACAGCGCTTTTTTACCTGTACTCATTGAACTTTTGAGAGCATCAACAATAGCCACAATGTCTAAAACTAAAATTATTAAACCTAAAATTCCTCCCATACCCCCTCCTTTTATAATTAACTCATACCTCTTACCATATTACACCCTAAAATAAAACCCATTAGACTTAAAAGCCAAAAAGCTTAAAACCTCCTCCCCGTGTTAATTATAAAAAATAATCAGAAAAAAACACCTATAGATTTCTTCTTTTTTCTGACTTTTTTCCCTAAATAAAAAAGCCTATGACCGTAAAAATGCGATCATAGGCAATTCTTATGCAAAATTAGTCTTTTTTAGTATCAGCCAGCTTTGAGATACATATTAAACTTCCGCAGTACTCATTACTAAATATATCGGCTGTTTTTAACGTTTATTTTTTCGCATAATAATGGAAGCAAGCCGAGGATTTTCGAGCAGGCTTCCATAATGAAAAACAGCAGTAGTAATTCCAAATTCTTCGGCATAGCGGAATTCCCGATCGAATATTTCCGGATCCTTAACCAACTTGTAAGCGCCAACGCTTACCTTTACCTTTGAAGGATCGGAAAGTTTTTCTTTGATAGGTTTTAGCCAGCGCCTAAATTCAACAGGATCAGCAGAATAATCCATAATGATAACAAAATCAACTAAACCTTTATCTATCCAGAAAAGCCAATCCTGATAAGCCTCATAATAAGCCCGGGCATAAGGCATACAGCCGGTTGCTGAAACTTGAATACCTGGACGTTGGTTACGCGCAGCTTTAACCAGACAATCCAGCAATTCAGTCACCTGAGCCCTCTTCCAGTTCTTCCAAACCAGACTCTCATCATCTATGGCCCGTACGCCAGCTGATTTTTTAAAACGCTCAATATTCTTTTTAGTATATCCATAATGCGGATCTTTATCCGGATAACGGATATAGTCAAACTGAACCCCGTCTAACTCAGGATAAGCGCCCAAAAGCTCACCGACTATTTTAGCCAGGTCCTGCCTTACGCGATAATCCCCAGGCTCAAGAAAATATTGAGAGTCAATAAGATAATCCCGAAGGTTATCTTTTTTCTTTACATCCCGAGTTAAAATATCCGTGCCATACTGTTTAAGGAATTTAGAACCCTGATTTTGCGTCAAGCTCAACAGGTTAAGCCAAGCATGGACCTGAATGCCTTTTTGATGCGCCAATCTAATAATCAATGCCAGAGGGTCTTCGGATAGATCATTACGGCAAATTTCATAAGGGGAAGAATCAGCGGTTTGAGAAGGAAACCAAGCTTTATTTTCCCGGTAGACTTGGATAAAAAGCGTATTAATCCCAGTACTGCTTGCAAAATTAACCAATTCTTTGATATTTTTTCTGTTTGAAAATATAGACGGCTCCTGCACCAAAGAAACAAACAAAGATGAAACAGCCGGGTCCCTGGCACGTTTTAATTGTGAGACGCCGCTTAACTTTTCCCCTGACTCAATGGCGTAACGCGGCAAGATATAAGACTGATCGGCACGAAATAGGTAGCCGTCATTTAGACCGCTGACCGACACAGCACTTTCAAACCCGGCATCTTTGACTATGTCGATCACACCATCACTGTAACCACCGTAAGGATAAGCAAAGACAGTTACGGGCTTATGTATTTTTTCCTCTAAAATTTTTTTAGATTTTTCTATCTCCGGCCTAACCTTCTCCAGTGGCAAAATCGAAAGCTTATCATGATTAACCGAATGTGATTCGATATCCATTCCCAGTTCAGAAAGCTCCAATACCTGATTCCAATTCATATACGCTGAATGGCCAACAGATCCAGTAATAATAAAAAAAGTTGCCGGAAAATTATATTTTTTTAAGATGGGCAAAGCTGAAAAATACTGATCCTTCCATCCATCATCGAAAGTGATAACTATGGGTTTAGCAGGCAGCGGTAAACCGTGTTTTAAATGGCTGGTTAATTGCGCCATAGTAACAGGATGAAACCCATGCTTAAAAATCCAAAGCATATGTTCATCAAATTTTCCCGGAGAAATGGTCCAGCGCTTTTGAGCGGAGCTGGCAGTATCAGGAAGGTCAGCTATATGATGGTATAGAAGAATCGGAACATTTGCACGCCTCGCCGGCATTGCGTCACTGCGGCTGTCACGAACATGCGCGCAACCCGCCGACAAAACGATGACAGACAAAACGATAAAATGTAAATAACGCAGAAAAAACATATGATTGTAAATATATTATCCTATATAATATAACCTTTATAATACAACTTTGAAAATTATCCAGGGATCCTTGTAGCTTTATTTATGTATTATAAGACTAGATACACCTGGTATCAAGACGTTTTACATAATCTGATATAAGATAATGACTTATGAAATAATTATTTCATCGGCCTACCCTGTCTCCTCGGCATATATCGCCCGTTTACTTTGATTAATTTCTTTATAAAATCCTGAGTTCCAGCTGGATTCTCAAGTGTTGAAAAAAGTTTTTCTGTTTGCATGTCAAAATTAAGCAAAAACTTCTTGTATGCTTCTCTCCTGGATTCAACTTCATTACCAAACCGATCATATTCAGGGCTTTCTGTAGTTAAGCTATCCATTTTTGCTTCGCAATAAAATTTAGCACTGCTATACAGATAATCCTGAGCTTTTGATATAATACCTGCCTTGATCGGATTTCTTTCGATATACCTTGCACAAGCAATCAAGTATTGCTCTCTTTGAACCGGTTGAAGCTTAAATCTGCCTTGCCACAAGAAACCTACCGAAGAGTAATTTTTGTGATAATAATAGGTATAACTTCTATTTAATCCTGCCATAAACTTGGATATATTTTCCGGCTCAGCCATTTCCAATAATAGGTGATAGTGATTAGACATGATTACCCAGTGATATATCTTTACACCAAATCTTAATGAGTAATCAATTAGAAGCTTAATCAAATAACAGTAATCGGCATCACTATTGAATATACACATTCTGGCATTACTCCTGTTATAGACATGATAAACCAACGATTCCTGAAGCTGATACTTCCTGGCATAATATGGCATTTAATTACCTCCTTACATAATAGACGCAAGGTAACTAAGAATCTAACAGAAATATTTCAAAGAACAAAAAAATTTATCTGTAAATTATTTATTTGCACAAGTTAAGTAAAGCGTCTTGGAAGTATGCTTATCCTCCTTAAAAACTTATAGTTATCCTTACTTCCTCCTCGATAGATTTTTGATTCTCCTGGGCGCAATAATAGTGATTTTAAATAATATCTCACCTTTCCGATCAAAGATACCCTTCTTGCCATACCTTCTTCCATCGAATAAGTGCAGGTATTACATGTACCGCAAGACAATCCCATTATTAAAGGCCTATGGCAAAACCAGGTTTTATCTAAAATGGGGAAAAAGCCCGATCTCTTGGCAATAGCCTCCATATCAACTTTGCTAACTTCAAAAAGCGGAAACTTAAAGTACCTGAACAACAACAAATTTTCATCCTGAACCGAAGAGCTTAACTTGTAATATTGTTCATCATCCTTAATGATTCTCTCAATTGAACCTTTAAGCAACTTATGTATCGATGTCTCTTTTTCTACAGTAAATTCAATATCCGCGATCCCACTCTGATCTGCGAACCTAGATAATAATTCATACTGTTTTCCGTACCATCCACGCATACGCAGATTTTTATAGTAGGTGCTCAAAACACTATTAGGTTTTACATTCTCTGCTTTGATATATTCGGTCGGCAACAAAGTGCCTTTGCTCACTGGATATTCTTTGTTCAAAATTTTTCTGATTTTATCCATACATCTTATTTCTATCCGGGTTGATCTCCTATCCGCATAATTAACTATATAATAAGGCTGAATTTCACCTTTATTGGCAATTATTAAACTTATCAGCCTGAACGTGGAATCCCATCCACCTGTCCAGAATATTCTTGTTTTTTGATGTCTAGCCATATCTTGATCCTTATTAAATTAACTTACACCCACTTCACCTTTATTATTCTTGTTCTGTTGGCCTTTTATCAAAATCATAATAATCAAAACCTGGACGGACAGCCTGCATCTTCTTCCATATGTACGCATCGGTATTACCCTCTAAATAATACTTAAGATAAACTGTGATCATCATTTCAGATGTCTCATTCAACGCATAGAACATTTTACCCCGATGGAATGTGTCGTTATAGCAGATACCCGTTAAACAGCCTAAATTAAATAATCTTGTGTATTTGAATTTATCCGGCGAAAGAGGCTGGTCTCCGCGGGAAATTATAACAAATCCTTTATAGTGCGTTTTTGGGTAAGAGACATTATCGACAATTTTTGCTAATGTTTGATCAACAGACCTTATTCTTATTGCATCGGCAATGACATTGCCCGAAAGCGTATCGTTATCCACTAATACCCAATAGCTTCCCTTATCAAAGTAATATTGCCCCAAGAGATTCCATTGCTTGCCCTTAATTGATTGATCAGCGTAAACCACCGAATTAATAGAATTGTGATTAATTGTATAACAGGATGTCTTAGAATTATTTGCCATAGCAGGCCACCAGGAATATATATTATAATTTCCTGCTGTAGATATCGTAAAATTGAATCTAAACTGATTTTCGCCTGAACCAGCGTTTGACCAATGATAAGTACCGTAATAACTTGCCTCTGAGGAAAGATCCTCAGTCCAATTACCGGAGATTTCAGTATTCGGTACAAATGATGAAGTATTAGTAAGGAAATATTTTCGGTGGTCAGGGTTAGACGGATCAGGTGCCAGGCCAGTAGCGGAATACCAGGCTGGCTTTAAGCTCTCTGGAAACCGCTGAATAGCGCTATTACGAGCAGTTTCCATCTTATAATAATTCGGATCCTTTGCAACCTGATAAGTTAAATAATAATTATATGGCGGAGCTTTATCTGGATCATTAAAGTCATACGGCATAATGGCACTCGTTCCGTCTTTAAACTTTGGCCACCAAAGTGGAAAAGAATGTGTTTTTCTTACCATTTGTAGATTAACCCGGAAATTTTTTGAACCATAGGCCTCAAGCCTTTCATCATTCATATAGCGAAGATTATTTATAGATTTTTCTGCTATTTCTTTTTCGGAACAAAAAATAAGGCCTATGCTAAAATTAGAATGGCCAACAAAAATCACATGGGCATTTTCAGTCATAAGAGAACGCTTAAACCCCACCCCGTCATCTATCAGATGTATAAAGTAAATTTTGCCTTTAGCATTTTTGTATACCCAGGCCTGGCCGTTTTTTGTTGCGCCAATATTTTTAAAAAAATACACTAAATCCGGCCTGATAACAGAAGGACTATACCCTAGGCTTATATAAATATGTTCCGTATCTGTCATAGCGGCATCTATATTGATCTGGGTAGATGCTTCTTCTGACCAGTTCCCGTCATTATCCTGTACTTTAAAATAAATAGTATGCTTACCTGCAGAAAGATTTGTTTTCGTAAACTCAGCGGCCGAATCATTAAAGACACCATCTATGCTGGAGCGCCAGCTATAACCTGCGATTTTTCCATTGGGATCCATTCCATGGCCGGAGAATTTAACCTGGCTTGAGGGTGCTGCGGGATTAGGACTTATAGAATCAATATAGGCCACAGGAGGAGTGCCTTTTGAAATATAAACAAATTTTACGGCATCTGCACAAGTTGTATAGATATCAGCGCTAAGCGATTTGATTGTGACCGTCCCGCCTGTAGCATTGTCAAAACTGTAGATCCCAAGAAGATTCCACTTACCTGCGTTTATCGTCTGATCTACAAATACCGTATCATCTCTACCGGAATGGGTTATCGTAACCGGCGCGTAAGTCATCCTGGTAGGGGATTGAGTCCACCACATATATACCTTATAGCGGCCTGATTGCGGCAAATCCGAATGCCATGCATACTTTGAATCGTAATACCCATAAAGCGAATTAGAGCCATAAGAGCCGGATACGGTAGTAGCAATCCATGCTCCTTGATAAGATGTCCCACTAGAGCCGTTATCAATGATTATCCCTGTTTCTTGTTCTTGTGCTCGTGCTATAGAACAAGGACAAAATGCAAAAAACGAAAGCATTACCATCAAAATAATTAGTTTCTCTCTGGGATTTTTCATATAATATTACTCTTAGTATTATTTACTTAATTGACTTTTTATTTTAACGCATTTTTAATAAAATATCCTAACCCTTATATACTTTTTATTGATTTATTTCCAGAGTTAATTTTTTAAAGATAAGACTTCAGGATAAAAAAATAGCGCTGATTCTTAATTTTAAGAATCAGCGCTATCCCCTTTACGTTCTTTGGAAATTAGGGAAATTAGGGACCGTTTCTAAGTATCTTTAATTGCTTCAATGAGTTACTATAGAACTGTCCCCCAATTTCGGGCCGCGTTATGAAGCAGTAAAACGATCAAATAACTCATCTAAAAACTTAAATGCCATTCCAATTTCTTCTTCGGTGATGTAAAACGATGGGGCCAAAGTAAAAGCATTCTTAAAATAACCCCCGACGTCCAATACTAAACCGTATTTCTTTCCGTTGTATTCCAGTCCACCCTTAAGCCCTGCCTGAAATATCTGATCTGTTAACCGCCTATTTGGCGTAATACCGTCTTTCTCGCAGATCTCAATGCGAATAGCTAACCCTATGCCCGTAACATCACCAATCTCTTTATATTTTTTTTGAAGCTTTTTAAGCATGTGTACGAACTTCTTACCGCTACTATTTATGCGATCGGCTAGTGTCTTATCTTGAAGTATTTTCATCACCTCTAACCCCGCGGTAGTACCCATGGGATTAGATGAAAATGTGGAGTGCGTTGATCCGGGAGGAAAAGCATCTGGATTAATAAGTTCCTCTTTAGCCCAAAAGCCAGACAAAGGATTCATGCCATTAGTAAGTGCCTTGCCAAAAACTAACACATCGGGTTTAATACCAAAATGCTCAAGCGCCCAGAATCGTCCTGTTCGATAGAAACCCATTTGCATTTCATCATCGACAAGATAAATCTTATAATAGTCTAAAATTTTCTTAATCTTCTTGAAATACTCGGGAGGCGGTATAATATAACCGCCTGTACCCTGAATAGGTTCGATATAAAAAGCCGCGAATTCGCATTCATTAGTTTTGGTATCAACGATCGAATTATACTCCGTTTCAAATAACTTCTCAAATTGGCTTACGCAATAATATTTACAGGAATCAAACTGTTTGCCATAATGACAACGAAAACAATAAGGATATGGAATAAATTGCGCCCTATTAGCAAAATGGCCGTAGGGTTTCCTATAACGGTAACTTGATGTGATCTCCGAGGCACCAATGGTCCTGCCATGATATCCCCCTTGAAACGCAAAAAATTGCGTTTTACCTGTTGTTTTACGAATAAGCTTGATACTGTCTTCAATGGCCTGGGATCCGCCTACATTAAAATGTAATCTGCCCTTGCTTCGAAAAGATTTTTGCATTTGTTTAGCCATAATACTAGAGAGTTCAATTTTCTCCCTGTGTAAATACTGGCTGGCTAATTGGGGCAAGTGATCAAGTTGAGACCTGACCGCATCGTTAACCCGCTTATTCTTGTAGCCCAAATTTACCGCAGAATACCACATTTGAAGATCTAGATATGGCATGCCATCATAATCGAATAAAAATGAACCATCACATTCAGAGAAAATCTTTGGCTCTTTTAAATAATGAGCAGTATCTCCATAAGAACAGTATTGGGACTCTTCTTTTAAAAGCCTTTTTCCCAATCCTTGCATTGTTGCCATATTTTAACTGCTCCTTTCAAGTATCCTCATATTAATACGAAGTGCATGGTTTTTGTTTAATTCATCAATACCTTTGAGCAGAAAATCTCCGGCACCAGCAGGAATAAGGACCGAGGCCCCCTTATGCAGGTGAATAGCCCAATCATCTTTTAAAGACCTGACCTCAACCGTACCTTCAATTCCCATTAATACCTCAAATTTTTCGCGGTTTTTAATCTTAATCGAATCGCTTTCGTAACTAAGCCTTATACGCTCAACTTTTATGGCATTACGTGTTACAACAGAATCAATTCCTTTAGTTAGCATATTTTCCCACTTCCCTTTGCATTCTTTTTTCAGTGTAGGACTCAAATTAAATTTATAATCAATAGAAGCCAACCCTTTTTTAATATGCATGGGCCTTTGCCGAAGAAAATCATATACGCGGTAAGTCAAATCGCTGGATTCGGCAATTTCAACCGCAATAACCCCCCCGGTCCAACAATGCAAAATACCAGAAGGTATACGGAATATATCCCCAGGAGAAACGCGGAACTTATGCAATAAACCAAGGATATTCTCGCCTCTGTTAACAACAGTTTCAAAATTCTTAGGGCTTACGCTGTCTTTTAAACCGATGTATAACGCGCTCTCCGCATTTTCATGTAAATCAAGAACTATAAATATCTCTTCTTTACCCGAATCCAATTCTCCTAATGCTTTCGCATTCTTATGAGAAGGATGCAAATGTACCGACATATGCTGATGCACATCAATAAACTTAACCAGTATAGGAAAATCCTTACCAAAATTCTCAACAACAATATCCCCTAAGATCAGCCGCGCCAATCGCTCATCCTTTAGTATATCATTAAGAGTAAAAATTCGTTTATCCGGCAATTGAATGCGTGAAGAATATTTCTTGTGTCCGGAAACTTCCCAAGACTCGGCTGCTATCGGGGTATTCCCATCATAAGGCATACCCTTCAGAGCATAAAGATAATGCCCTCCCCAAATATAGTTAGCAAAATTCCCATCCATGAATTTAATGGGAGCTTTAGTCAAAAAATCAATATCTTTACTGCTTAAAGTTGAGCTCTGCGATGTTAATTTCTGGTCGAGGTCAAGAAACTTAGCACTTTTAATTTCCATTATTGTCTTTCTTATTGAGCGTTTTTTGCTTTAAAAGCATAAAACGAACCCCTTCTTTAAAAGGCCTTGGAGTATCTACATTTACCATATGAGTATTTAAAGGTTTGGCTGCGACGGCAGCTTGTTCAATACCAACAATAGAAGAAGAAAAGATACGGCCGGTTATTTTGCTATAAACATCCATGATCTGCTTTGCCATTTCTTCTTTGTTTAATCCTTCTGGGCCATTGACCTGATATATCCCGCGGGCACCATAATCAAGAAGTTTTAAAAGTGTCTTAGCGGCATCTTCGAGTAAAATTGGATGTTTAATTTGGACATTATCTACCTTAATAACTTCGTTCTTATCAAAACTGGCAATAATCTTACTGACCGATGTCTTCTTGTCGCTTGGGCCATTATATCCGTAAAGAGCACCCAAACGCAGCACCAAAGCGTCAGGAAAATTCTTTAAAGTAGCCCCCTCTCCATCCAATTTCGTGCGCCCGTAATAATTGATCGGCCTAGCCTCTGAATATGAACCATAAGGCCAAGAGCTGCCATCGAACACATATTCAGAAGAAATATAAACAAACTTGTTACTCTTTGCATATCGCGCGATGACATTAACAGCATCAATATTTAACGCCTTGGCTCTATCTCTTTCCTTTTCAGCTACATCCGCGTCAGCTTCACCGGTAATATAGATAATAGTATCAAAAGCCGGTTGCACCGCAAAATACTCCTTAATTTCCTTCTCGGAGGTAACGTCTAATTTATCAAAACCTAAAAGATCGGCTTTACTAAAACCAGTACCTCTGACAAGCTTATACTCCCTGCTAAAAAGCTCATATACCGCGCTTCCAAATAACGAAGTGGCACCTATAATCAACACTGATTCACTACGCTTATGTATCTTGGGGGATTTTTCGGAAAGGATAAATTGCAAGCAAGCGGCGAATTCCGGATTTTTTTCTAACTGGCGGAACCCATCAATCGTAGTTATGCCTAATATAGAAAAAGAAGATTTTTTTATAATTTTTTGAAGTAATTTTTCCAGCCGTTCATTTTTAACAAACTCTTCTAAAGATGTAATTACTAGCAAGATTTTTTTTCTCTTATTTTCTAAAACTCCAAGCATTTCTTCGAAGCGGATCTCTAACTGACTACTGGAAGCATTTATGAATTCTCTAGCATCTAATTGAAAGCCTTCATTCACAATCTGCCCTGATGTGTTGCGGCAAAATTTATTAACCGTTTCGGCAATCAGGCTATTCCCAGCCTGTTGCCGGTCCTCAACTATAAAAACAGCATTGTTGAATTCGGAAAGCAAGCTGACGGCACGATCAACATCGGCACTAGATGAAGAATGAATGGCGTTTGATCCCAAAAGCTGTTTTAACATGAAGGTTACCGTTTAAGTATAAATTCTATTGTTATTAGGTATCTTTTGATATTGCAATACTGCTTCGATAATTACATCATCCTATCACCAATTCTTTACATGGTAAGATATAATTATATATTAAATAAACAGATATTCAATACACTTTTTTCTCGACAATATCATAAACTCTGCTGACTTTAAGATTGCTCCCAGCTTCGCTTACGCTCGCTGTCGCAATGACGCAATCGTGTCACTGCTCGCTGTCGTAAAAATGAATGTAGCGTCATTGCGAGCCCGCACTTTTTGTGGTCTGGTCGTTTTATTTTAATTTCCGTTTCCGCCTCTGTGCCCACCACCCTGGCCGTGGCGCCCTTGCCTCTGGCCATGATCTCTTACCCCATTATTACCTTTATTAGGGGATGCGCCAGGACCGCCCTGCGGACCGGGACGATTTTCCCAATTTGTTCCTTTTCCACCGCGAGGACCCGGAGGATTATTGTCATTATCCCTTCTTTGTCCTTGTCGCTCTTGTCTTTTTTCTCGAGCATTCTGTATTTCTTGCTGATCTACTTTTCCATCATTATTCGTATCAGCCCGCTTCTGACGAAACGCCTGTCTCTCGACATCAGAGACTTCGCCATTACCGTCTGTGTCCATTTTTCCTATTCGAGCTTCCTTTTTGTCAGATCTAAATTCTTTTTTTGCATCGTTTAAATCCTGCCTATCTGTTTTCCTCTGCTCGACATTCTCTTGATGCATTGTTTTAAGCTGCTCTCTTAATGTTTTCGCTGTGTCGGAATCTCCAGACTGCTCAGCAGCTTGTATCTGATCACGCAACTGCTTCTCTTCCTGCCTTGCAGAAGAAGCATTCTCCTTAATAGTATCCTTCTGCGCCTTAATGGCCGCTTTATCAGAAGAAATATCTGTTTCCTGTGCGAAAACTAGACTACTTGAACAAGCCAAAACAACCGCTATTGACGTTACTGCCATAATCCATTTCATTTTCATGCCCCCCTCCTTTAACGTTGTATATAATTATCGATAATACTTATACTTACAAGATAATTATTTCTTTAGCTTGGCCTAAACGTTCTTGGTTGTTTTAGTAAATATTCTCTCTATTCCCGTTTAAGAAAGCTCAAAATCTCCATTTCCTCTGTTTGCCGTAACAACTTAATGATTTTTTCTTGCCACGCAGGTATTATCATTCGGAAATGCCGTTTGATAACTGCAGGGCCTTCTTTCTCAAGGATAATTTTTAATGTTCGCAAAGCTTCTCCTATATCCTTTTCTTTTTTATCCTTACTTTTCCTTAAACCCGCAACAATAAGCTTATGTAAGGCGAAAAGCGCCGGGTGAGGAAGCTTAACCACAATCCCTTCTTTCTCTACCTTGATTGTATCTTCGCTAAGTATCTGCAGATATCTAAGCTGTTGCGCATTAATTCCAAGATCCGGCAACTTAAATGGCTTAACTGAACCACGACCTGTCTCCGGCACAAGAAATTCTATAGCAAGATCGGGATTTTCTAATCTGACATAACCTTCTTCGCCTTTAAAATCTATAATAAACCCTAGATCTTCAAGGAGATTGGGTAAATCTATTTTCTTTTAAATTTAGCCGGCAAGGGTACGAGAAAATCCACGTCTCTAGTACGCAGGGAAAGTCCATAAGTTGCGCTTTTAAAATATTCTTTATAAAAAGGCAAACACCAGCTTCCTATTAAGATAAGGCTTTCTAGAACACCGGACTTATCTAATCTCTTGAGGACTTCTATGCATAAATCATATTGCTTCTTTTCCACGAAGTGAGCTCCTTAAGAATTTAATTTGTCTTTTGACTTTAGAAAGTAGATTGCGGTTCCGCGCGCGGGCTATTTTTGCTTCCTTGTATTTCTGTATCTCGCTGGGAGGAAGATTACCTTTATAGCTATATTTAAGCTTGCCCGCCTTTCTTTCTACCAAATAATAATACTTATGTCCCTTAATCTCCTTAAGAGAAAGGCACCCCTTGGGTAGCTTATTTAAAGCAAGCTCATATCCTTTTTTTAAACGGACTGAATTTTCTAATTCTTCTGCCAGGACTCCTTTAATTACGCCTCTCATAATTCCTCCAATTAACCAACATGTTTATTTATAATATACCTTGTTGGTTAACAAAAGTTAAGCAATAAGTTAACCAACATTTATTAATATTCGCATCTTTGTTGGTTAATCAATCTAAACAATCTAAGCAATCTAAGGACCGTTTCTAAATATCTTTAATTGCATCAATGGGTTACTATAGAACTGTCCCCAAAGCGTTGCGTTAATTACTTTGGATCTTATCCATTTTATTTGTAAATGCTTATCTATCATAGTTTACATAAAACGTCTTGGTTGTTGGTTGCAGCTGCTAAAAGTAATTACGCGAGGTAATGCTGAAGACGTGATTAGAGCCGGAGTCGTAAATCTGGGTGTTGTACTGCAGAGAAATAACCTTGTGCTTTTTGCCGTAGATGAAATTCGCCGCGAAGCCTGCTTTTACTGTGCTACGATCAAACATATTCACGTTGGTGGTAAAGATGCCGGCGGACTCTTCGGAAAATGACGCCTGAACGCCATTTGCCCTCCCTAAATACTCATGCTGCCAGCCGACGTTAAATTCAGACAGAAAGTCGATATTCTTCATCTGAATGCGGCCGTTAAAACGCACACCGATAACAGAAACTAGCGAATTAGAATCAAATGCCTTTACACTTAAATCAGCAGCGCCTGCGCCGGATTCATTGTAAGAAGAAGAACGCATCCAGTCATATTGCAGAGAAAAATTCGGGACAATCTCGAAGTTTTTCTTTGGATGGAAAATATAGCCGGTTTCAAAATACGGAGAAACGTCATTCATAGAATAATCGCTGTCTGCCTGAAGATTAAGCCCGCCAAAATTTACTTTGCGATCTCCCTGCACACCATGATAGCCGTAAGTTAAAGCACCTGTGGCATAAAAATAGCCCTTAAGCAATTTTCCACAGGGGCCGACGCGCACGGAATTAATATCCTGCGAAGCTGACTTATCATTAAGAGTAATGCTATCTAACATATACCCTGCCAAAATTCCCAGCATCAGGCTATCATTCACCCTGCGATAAAATCCAAATTGCGTGCCCCCTCCTGCACTGTTATAACCGGTGGTAGAACCTTTATCAGATTGAAAAGTCATTGTGCCAAAACCGGTTGCAAAAACTTCCCATTTTTCCCGACGGTTAAAAGAATTTTCCAGTATTGAATCGCTGTTATAGGCGAGCATATTATCCAAAGCAGTTACGGAAAGCTTCCTCTTCTCTGCGTCATTAACCGCGTAAACATTTATATTGTCATCGTCATTACCCAAACGCGCCATTTGCGTGGAAAACATATTACCAAAATTATTCAAAGCTCCTATTTCTGCATTAACCGTTGACACAGAAGCAGCCGGCTGCAGTTGTAAAGCATTTCCCGCGCTTCCTGAATCGTCAAGCGCGCCGATGATGCCTGCCATGCCAGAGCTGCCATTCTCGGCGAGATTATCAAGAACACTACCTAGAGATGAATTGGTACAGTTGTTCGTATAATAAGTATTGTCACGAGTAGCGATTAAAGAAAGCTGGTTTACATTTTTGCTGGCAGCAAAAGTTACCATAGGAAGATTAGGATCGTTAGTCACGGTAATTTTAGTGGGATCTGCGGTGAGAGAGCTGCCGGCGTTAACAATAAGAAAACTGTCATTATTGCGAATATTAGCAGAGCCAGCTGTCTGATCCACGGCAAGAGTAACTCTGTTATTAGTGAGGGTTACGTTCTCCGCATCGACGATCTGGGAAGATGTGCGCGTGTCTCTGTTTAAGAAAAAATTCATGGTTACATTGCCGACTGATCCAACATCAAGCTGATCATTAGTGCCACCGCCTAAATCAATACAGCCGGTTACATTTCCGCTGTCTATGTCCACATGATCAGTGCCTGCGCCGGTGAGAATAGCGTAATTGCCACCGTAGATAGTACCAGTATTGGTAATATTTGTATCTCCTGCGTCCACTTCTATGGCTGTACCAGATGAAGAAATAGTACCAGAGTTAGTAATGATATTTTTGCCTCCGGCATCCCCGTAAGTAGTGTCGCCTAAGAAAAGCACAGCCACATTAGCAGTACCGGACATGCCTTTGCCACCCTTAAAAGCGTCGTACAATTTATTGGCAGTTGCGCCGCTGATAGTTCCGTTGTTGGTAAGAGTGTAATTCGTAGACCAGACTAAAATACCCTGGCCGCCGGAAATATTCCCTCCTGTCCCGACGATAATCTGATTCGGGCTCAAAAAATCGGTGCTGGCATTTTTCTGAAAGGCATTCCCTGCCCAGACTGTGTCACAATTTCCGGTAATATTAAAGCTGGCAAAACCATTGCCATATTCGGCAGTAGCAGCAGAGCTAAAGGTTGTGCCGTTATTTTTGGTGTACATATATGACTGCGGAGAATAAATACCGATAATCTTGATTGCGGTGCCGCCCAGAATGATGAATTCGCTGGAGCCTTGAATATCAGAAAGCGCGGTTGAGGCCTGGCCCCAATAATAGGTATAGCCTAGCTCTGTCCAAGGGAACCAATCCGTAGACGCGGACGGCGTCATACCGTGCCAACTATTCATGCTCAAGGTGTCACCCTGCCAATAATTAAGAAAGGTATTTAACCGGGCCAAGATAGCAGGATCTGTTATATCAGAATGCGTTACGGTAAAAGGATTGCCAAAGGCATAAGTCGATGGAGTAGTAGGATACGTTTGTATAGACGCGTCGTGCGCAGGGCGCATCAGGTTATTATTAGTAGGCAGAATACCATATTCTACTATTGCGGTATGCGTACCTCCGGCTGCGGTATTCATGCCCAGCCCCTGCTCCATGGAGGTTACAATAGTAGCGGGCGAGCTAACATAATTATCAATAAAATGGGTGGCATCGTTGCCGGTAGTTACCCATGATGCCGAATGGTCAACTCCGTCATTGTAAGTAGTGTAGGCGCCTACCCCGTTCCTAAGATTACCGCTTGAATTTTCATAATAAGCCATATTGGTCATGGTCCTGACCACCAGATAATCCTTACCGTCGCCGAAACTACTATTATAGGTAAGGCCGTACCTGGAATCTTCTGTGGCAGGGTTGCCGGTTATGGTAATAATCGAACCATCAGTGGGAATGAAATCCGTGTTATTGTCTATGTTATTCTGGGCGTGGGTTATTGCTTCGGTATAAGTTTCCGCACGGCATAACGAAGGAACGTATAGAAATAAAACTGGAAGGATAATAAAGAAAAATAATCTGTAGTTACGCATATTATTAAGTCTAAGAAGTCTAAGTAAGTCTAAGGACCGTTTCTGAATATCTTTAATTGCATCAATGGGTTACTATAGAACTGTCCCCAAAGCGTTGCGTTAGTTACTTGGATCTTATCCATTTAATTTGTAAATGCTTACCTATCAAGGTTTATATAAAACGTCTTGGTTGTTTGGTTGTTGGTTGTTTAAAAAACAGAAACAGTCTCTTATTTTTGCTTGCACAACTTCATCTGCCACAACAGCCAGGCGCCAAAACCCAAACAGATAAACATGGAAAATGTTGCGATAATCTTCAGCAAAAATGAAAGAAAAGTATCGAATTGTAAAAGGCTCAGGCGGCTTAAAAGATAATTCCAGTCATGAATAGGGTTTTCATTGCCCATTACACTAACTAAAGGCAATTCCATGGCACGCGCATCATTGACATACCTGGCGACATCGAACAAATTACTCGAAAGCCAGCCAAAACAAAGAGCCAAAGCAAAAAAATCCGGTTGCCGGTAAAAATTTATCATTAAGGCGATAGGAATCAAAAGCTGGATCAGCGTCCCACCAAGAATGCTGAGAAATGTCCCAAAAAAAGAAAAAAGCAAATGTCCAAACTCATGAATTCCTAAATTCACCCCACCTAATAATCCATAATACATTGGACTAGACCAGTATTTCAGCAAAAGGTAAGCAAACCAGATCAATAAAGGCAGGCGGACATACCAAATCTTGCCCCTGCACCAATCCCGGCTCTCTTCAATTATTTCGGTAAAGAATTTATTTAGGTACATAATTTTAAGGTAGATATGTTTAAGAGTCTAAGGACAAGAGTCTAAGGACCATTTCTAAATATCTTTAATTGCTATTTAACGCCTATTATAAGGATATATTTTACCACAAATATTGAACAAAATAGCATTAAATAGCCACCATTAAATAAGAGAGGAATTGGACTATTTTGGCGATAAAGTGGCTCAATTCAGAGAGGCTTTTAAAACAGCTTGCGGTGCGGAAACTTTCTATATGTGGGCAATAAACGCGATGCCCTAACTCCTAGGGAACTCGACAGATAAAAACGCCTATGACCGCTGTTGCAATCATAGGCGCTAAACTCTCCAATACTGCGAGGAGAACGATAATATTGGGGTCGATGGCTTTCGGATTTCAGGAACTTGATGATCAGCCAGCCGACGCCGTTTAATCCGATGTTTTATCAAGGCGCATCAGCACAAGCGATGGCCAATGGTGTATAAATGCTTCCAGAATCGTATAGGTATCGTATAGGGTATTGTCTATGGACGACCGACAACTTTGCTGGTCTTCGATTGATCCCGCATTGCCGCATAGACTAAACTTTCGCAATACGTTTCCGCCAATTCTTTATCGCTGAGCTTTTGAATCTCGCTCAAATTGGGCCAATTCTTCATGAACTCCAAAAGTTTTTCTCGATTAGTTTTCTTATACACATCGAAAAAGAAATCATAAAGCTCCAGCGGATCATCAATCTTTCGCCCCTGATGTCTGGGAACGCCGAAAAACGTATCTGGATATTTTCTATACGCTTCAATTTCCTCATCGGTTACCGGACACGTGAAAATTGCCCTTGTACCGTTCTGAAGCAAATAAGCCCCATAAACTAATTTTTCTGGCTCCGATAAAGTCGCTGATTCGAGAATGCCTACAACGTCTGCCCCGTCTTTCCCCGGGAGAAGATATTTATTTCCTATCAAGAGTCGCTTTTCTTGAAGATCTTTATTAAAAGCAAATTCCGGGATGTCGCCATCGAAAGTTGCCGGGATCGCATCCTGCTCCCGCATAGATTTGATCAGCTTCACCATATCAATATGTTTTTCACGCGCCAATCTGGCATCCCTTAAACTCGTATACGCAGTATTTCCTTTAAAGTAGTCAATTTTAAATCCATAGGCAAACCCTATACGCTCAAATTGCACATCTTCTAGGTCATACACATAAGAATGGTTGGTTATAAACACGTAGGCTGGCGGCGAATCTTTCCAATCCCCATCTTGGGAACGCTCTCTATCTCTCAGTTCTTTATCAACCTCGTCTATTTTTCCGAATAATTTCGGAATGTTTACGTCGATAAAGATTACCCTCTTATGCGTGGCATTCTTACTTAATGCCTGCCCTAATTGTTTTCCTATTCCAACATGATTCTTGAATGGCTGTCGAGCTTTAGCCTCCACAGAATATTTTTCGCCAGTTTGTGGCGCTACTGCAACAAACTCGCAATGCGAACTATCGGAATCATCTTCGTTTTCAAGTTTCAACTCAAAACCCGCTCTGATAAAAATTGCGCTCACATACGTTTCATAAAGCGCCCCCTGAAATTGCTGTTTATTCCTGAGTCGGTTTATCATTCGCTCTTGAACCTTTAAGTTATGCTCCAAGAGAAATAAGTTATATGAAAGAGAGAGTAATGCGGAGACCGCCCCAATCATAGGTGATGAATGAATTTCCTCATCCGCCTTTTTTTGGTCGCGCATATAATTGCAGGACGCTACGTACCATTGAATTATAGGATGCTGATCGTCTCCTTTTTTCTTTAACTCAGCGGATCCCCATTCTTTCCCAACAGCAGTTTTTATATAATCAAAAAGAAAATCATGGAATGTTTTCCATTTTTTTGAGTAGTGAATTCGGCTTCCAGTTGCAACAAATCGATACCCCTGAAACACCTCCGAGATAATCGGGCGGCCTTGGCCTTGTTGCTTCCTTACCTGATCTTGAATTGCCTGTATCTTCTCAAAATGAAGTTTAACTTCTGGAGGAATTGCTTCGGCGGATGGAGTTTGAAGATTCAAACAACATTTTTTATATTTCCTTCCACTTCCACACGGACAAGGATCATTGCGACCTATCTTCATAACAAAATATTATATCCTTTTTCATCTGCGCGATGATCTGATTCCTTAATTAAGCACCTGCCAGCATTCTTATCGCCATTAACACAAATCATTTCCTTGGCACATTAAATGCCAACACTGTCATAATTAATTTCCTACTTTTATCCTCGGGATTGTGAAGAATATATTTTGAGCTTGTTTCATCGCGTTTACCCAAGTCCGTCTCAAAACACGGATGAGCTTTGATCAAAGCTGGTATCTGGGAAAGAACGGACGAGAAGTTCTCGTTCCTGTTGAACAAAATTATTGCTGTCTTAGTATCGCGCCAACTCGTATATTTTAGAATCAGATCAATAGTATCCACAAAACATTTTGCGCCTTGCCAAATCTTGCATTCGGCAATAAATACATTCCTGCCTTCATAACGAATCATAATATCAGTCTTACCCGAATAATTAAAGGTCTCTCCCGTCGCCATGCCTTCATAGTGACTGTTCAGCGGAACAATGAATTGCCAGCGGATAGATTCCTCATCCATATCGTAAAAAGCTTTTGGGCTACGTTCCATTACTATCGCCATCCGTGAAATTATATCCAAAATGTGATTATATTCTGTTTCATGCAAAATAGGCTCTCTTGGAGAGGGATCTTGCCCTCGCGACTGATCGATTTTAGGCGGCTTTCTTGAAACGGGGATCGTATAGGTTGATCCGTCTTCAGGTCGTCTCTTAATAGGAAGCCCAAGACTCTCTACCAATGTTTCATCCCTGAGTATGGCGCTTCTCCTTGCGGCAATAAGTTTTCGGGTTTCGTCCGCAACATATTTATTATGAAGTTCAGCATCATGCGATAATCGACTTAGATTGTCTTTTATTTGCTTCATATCTTGATCGATTTTATTTTTCAGAGCCTCTGCATTCATATCTTGAGGAAGCCCAGAATAATTCAAATGTAATTCATTCCCAGCGACATTGCCTCGTATTCCTGATAAAGAATACGCCGACGGCCGAAACTTAAAATATTGAGCATCCCCCTCAAATGGAATAACGATAGTAATCGAGGTCCCCTTTACCAGCGCAGGCTCATCATCGTCAATGATTGCATAATCAAAACGGCCTCGTACATCGATATTAATATCTTGCGGAGGAAGGGCGTGCTTTCGGTCATCATGCAAAACTGCGACTATTGGAGAATATCTTTCCACAAAATATGCATATAGGTTGTCGTCTGTTTCTTGAAGCAGTCGTGCGCGTTGTAAGGATCCGGTTTCTGTTCTTAATCCCTGCTTCATTTGCTCCAGCACGGTTGAAAAATCAATATCGCTAAATAATAAATTGTCCCGCGAACCCCTCACAATCATCACTCCTTTACTAATCCGACAAATTTTGTCAAAGGCTTACACGCTCTTTTGTTCGATCTTCGGCACGAGTTCGTTCATAGTATAATGAACAAACCACCTCCCGAGCTCGGTCAACTCATATTCTTTCTCGTCCTCAAAAGCAGAGGTCGCATAATGGCTGGATGTCTTCTTTGTTCTCTGCTTCACAAATCGCCCGCTGTAGTCAGTTTCCCGATGCTGTCTTATTACGCGGCCAAGGCTTAAGTCGTGAATAAGCAACTTAAAGAGATCCGCCTCTGCGGAATCTTCGCGAACTTCAGCCCCATGAATTTTCTGCCACATCTCATATCTGGTTATACCCGGCTGTTGGTAAACTAATTTGATGACTGCAAAATGCGGCTCTGCATAGCGATCAATCCATTCCACAAATAGTCTAATAATATTATCGCCGCATATTTGTTCTTTAGCGGCGGCATTAGAGAGAAGATTGCGAATCAGAACTCGCTTTTCTTCGCTCTCCGCGGCGCTCCAATCCCTAAAGCACTTCTTGATCAGCTTAAGATATTCTTGGCTCTCAATCCGTTCTTGGACTTTCTCATCGGTTTTATCAACCCGCATCATTACTTCCATCAAAGTCCTGCCGATTTCTTTTATTTCGTCTTCTTGTAGCTTGAGCCAAGAAGCAAATATCTTATTAAACCGCGCTTGTTCAGCTTCAGACCATGCACCTGCTCCCGCGCCAAAAGCTCCTCCTATAACCGGAACTCCTCCCAAGCACGAAATAATAAAACGGGTAATCTTGGGGCCGACGCCAGATTGCAAAACTTCCTTAATGTTTTCGTCTTTTATTTCTTCGATCTCAGGCACAGCAATCTTCCTTCTTTACGTTTAACTCGCAACTTCCTCATACAGATATTTTTGGAAATCAATAAAAATAGCGCAGATATTGTCACTGCTTCTCACAGTAAAATCATCTATTCTTTTACAGGTAAAATGCCTGCAATTTGTGCCGGGGTCTGAGGCGTATGAAGATCTCTCCATAATTCCATAGCATTCGCCGTACGGAAAGAAACGTGCCTTCTAAGGGCTTTTTCAAGAGCAAAACTATACGGGGATGGAAGTTGCAGTGCCATCTCTCGAGGTTTCCCATTGCCAATTTCCTCACGTGTAAAACGCAACTCTTTTGAATAAGCTAATTCGAGCAATAAAAGTCCTGTGTGATAGATGTCTATATGATGGTCTATAGGACCAAACTCCGCTGAATTTATAACCTCCGGCGGAAGCATCCATTCTGCCCTTGTATTCTTTGCATCTATTTCATTGAACAATTTTGCAACACCTAAATCACCAAGCTTAAACTGCAATATTTGATTGTTATGAGGAATCATTTCATCCTTAACCAGAGCAGTAAAAACATTTCCCGAATGAATGTCTTGATGAACATAGCTATTAAGATGAAGATAATGAACTGCCTGTAAGAGCGAACGAGCAATCGGCATTAACCAAGTCAATCCATTAAATTTTTCCAAAGAAAATAGCTGTTTCACTGACCAATGGCACCGCTCGGTTATAATGTAAAATGTATCCCTAAATTCAAATGCATCGAACACGAAAGTAATATGAGGATTACGAAGTTGCAAAAGCTTAATGAATTCCGCGGTTGCAGAGGCTTTTACCTTTTCATACGTATCTTTTGGCTTCAAAACCTTGGCCGCCAGATCATTCTCCCATATATCTTTGCACGCATAGACTACACCAAAATTACCTTCCCCAATTAGCTCACCCATTGTATAGCTGTTTCCTGTCGCCATACTGGTAATGATTTCTCCGGCAGTTGGAGGAACAGCCATCTTTGCGGGAGGCTCTATGCTCGGCGTTTGAGACTGCGGTATCTGTAATGTCATATTTTATTTAACCTAGACCTTAATTCCCTTATGCCCTTCATGGACATGTCCCTACCTTGAAGTGGTGGGGGATAATTACAATCTTCCTGTCCCCATATCCACTTATAAGCCTTCATCAAAACTTCCGGATCTTCTTTGCAAGGGTTCTTGAGCTTAACTTGCTGGAGGATATCGTCAGGATCTTCACCATGAAAAACTCTTTCCAGAGCGTCTATAATCTGAATCGTATCGACAGGAGAAATTTTGCCCTTTTCCTCTAAATCATCTAAAATATTTTTGTGTGATATTAGCCATAATGAATTGTCGCCCGGCTGAAATATCCACACCATAAAATCGTCACGCTTAATTGTGCCAAAAACAAATTTACCACCGGGCTTGGTAATGACTATTTTTCTGCCATCACTGAGTTGTTCGACTTCGTATCCACGATACTTTATGCGCTCCAACTCTTGCCGGAATTTATCACGCTCCTGATTTCTTATCGTTAAAGGAGTTAAATCGATTTCGTGAGTGTATATATTTCTCTTTGGTTTACTTTTATCAGTCATTTTACCCCAAATCAGTATTCAGCATACTGTCTTTAAAGATGGATTTATCTTCGCCGTCTGCCAGTTTTCTAAAAATAAACAAATGTTCATGCATAATCAATAAGAAGTCTTTATCCTGAGCACCCCAATACCTTGTCGTTGAACAGTTATGCTGAACCTTGATGACGTCCTCTTTTAAAATAAATCCGGGCTTTAGAAAACGTTGCATTACAGAAAAGGCCAGCGGAACATAATGCCTGCGTCGCCGTGTATCGCCGATGAGGATAGCACAGTATTTGCCGGGCTTTAATACGCGATAACATTCCCAGGCGACTTTTTCAATCTCGTCGCAAAACTTCTGTAAACTGCTTATAGCAGAAAGGTCGCCATCAACGGATTTAGTGCCATATTTAATTATATTTAGATACGGGGGATGAGTTGCTATGAGGTCGACGCTTTCATCTTCGACGGATTTAAGGATACGCGCATCGCCTTGTTTTATAACCGGCTCATGACATTTATCACAGCTAAATTTACATGAGTCTTGAGCCAGCTTGACAACCTCGGGATGGATATCAAAGCCTATCCCCTGACGACCTAAAGATTTCGCTTCGATCATTGTGGTACCACTGCCAACCATCGGGTCTAAAACAGACTCGCCTTCTTTGGAATAAAGCCGGATGAGATTACTAGGAATTTGCGGGGCCCAATTACCGCGATACTTTGCGCTATGGGTTAACCATTTACCACGATTGGGAAACGACCAAACAGTTGTTGTTTGAACTTGGAATTCTTCATCCTTAGGCTCAGATGTCATTTGATATTTTCCTTAATTATATGCTCTAGAACGCCATTTTCCAGAAAAGCAAGATTAAGAACAAAATCTATATGGTTAAAAGCTTCCTCTAGTGGACGCAAAGTAGTTTTCCATCCCAGCCCATCCGTAATCCAAATAAACGGATGACCACTCTTCCGAAGATAATCTTGAAGTGCCTTATATTCACCTGCGGTCGCCTTGAGCTTTGAACCACCCCCGCCATAAAAATTCGTTTCAATGAGATACAGGGTTTGACCGTTATGCATAACAAAATCGTACCTGCGCGATGATTTATCTACCGGCACATCAATGCCGAAAACATCTTTTATTTTTCCCGCAGTAGCTTCTTTGAGACAACGATAATTGTTTTTCTTACATAGGCTGTTTAAGAATACTTCGATAATGCCTTCCATGGTTGTTCCGCCACGATTTTTGCGCCCATTGCTGTCAAGTCCGACTTCTATGCCGGTCACGTAATCAATAACATTTTTTATTTTCTTGCCTGTAAATAGGCTTGCCAGTCCTGAGGACTTCATAAAAATTATTACTTTCTCAATGTCTGTTTCATTCAAAGAATTTTTATCAGAGAATGTAAAAGACTCAAAGTTGAGTTTACCCTTAGTAAAATCTGTCAACACCTCAAAACTGTTTTCCCGGCACGCAAGGAGAATGGGGATAACTTTTACAATTGACGGGTGTTTACCCAACAAAAATTTCATCTCGTCATCGAAATTATCCTTGCCGATAAGATAATTTAAAATATTCAGGTCCACCTCAATGCTTTTTATCCCGCCAAAAACCTTTGCCCAATTAACAAAATAATCCCATGTGGTATTTGATTTCTTAAGAGTTGAAACAAGATGGTTAAAAACATCCTTACTACTCGAAAGCCCTAATTGTTTATAAACGGCCAATGTTTTCATATTAATAGTTCATTACTAAAATTTCAGTAATGACGCCCCTCCTCTCAGCATTGCAATTAATTAACCGCGTCGCATTTAAGCGTTCGATTCGATATCCTCGATACAAATCATCAAAGAAATTATCGTTAGGATTAACATTCTTGGGATCGGAATTACTGAGCATAACGCAAGCATCCTTCTTGTCCAATCCCCCATATACTTTTCTCAGGCGTTTTTGTTCTTGGTCATCAAAAATATCCTTTGAATAGCTCGTAAAACTCGCAGTCGTACTTATGGGGCGATAGGGCGGATCAAAATAAACAAATGACTCATTGTCTGCATGCTCAAGGCATTGCGCAAAATCACCGCAGAAAATCTCGGCTTTTTGCAGTAACTCGCTTACAGCATAAAGGTTGTCTTCGTTGCAGATGGTAGGGTTCTTATACCGCCCAAATGGCACATTAAATTCACCCTGCGAATTGACACGATATAAACCGTTAAAACAAGTTTTATTAAGAAAGATTAAAAGCGCAGTTCGCCGAACAATGCTATTTGAAGCTTTTCGACGTAAGAATACATTAAATTCTTCGCGCTTATCGTAATACAGCTTTTCTTTGCCCCTTTCGGAAGCCGAGAAATATTCCAGTTCTAATTGATTCAGCTCTTTGATCAGTTTTCCAATATTTTTCTGAATAACCTGGTAACAAAGATTTACAGCAGGATTGATCTCGTATAAATACGCGGATTCAAAATCATATTGCTCGGACAGCCAAAAGAAAAGAGCTCCACCGCCCAAAAAAGGCTCAAAATATTTCTTAATGCGCCCCGTCTTGAGTGCCGGTGGTAAATGTGAAGCGATCTGATCAATAAGTTGTCCTTTACCTCCGGCCCATTTTAAGAATGGCCTAACTTGTCTTGTCGTCGTTATCATGATTATCCCTGAAGGTTAGGTATAACGGTTACTATTACCCCTTGAACTTGAAAATCATTCCCTGCCACGATTGGTTTATGAATTTTGTTCGTCGAGCGCGGCTTCAATACGATGGCATGGGCAGAGGCCGAATATTCTTTTATTGTTACTTCGTTATCAACTAAAGCAACGATCGCTTCTCCGTTTTCTGCGGTTGGCTGTTTTTTTACCAAAATAAAATCCCCATCATTAATTCCCTTTTTATTCATAGAGTCGCCCTTGGCGCGCAAAAGGAAGTATTTATGCGGAGGCTTAGCGAGTTTCGTTGAGACAGGAAATACAGCCTGAACATTCTCTTCAGCAAAAATCGGCATCCCGCACGGAGCTGTACCGAGCAAAGGAATATCGATTGTTTGCATATTAGCTTTATCCTCAAAATCCCGGACAATTTGCAGAGAACCGGATGAGTTCCTGCGAAGGATCCCCTTTGAGATAAGCTTATTAACTAATAGAGAAGCAGAACGAGGCGATCGATATCCAAGCGTCTTCATTAAATCACGCAATGAAGGACATCGACCAAAATTGATTATCGAGCTTCTTATTTCTTTTAAGGCGATACTTTCTTTATCTGAAAGCGTCAAAGTTCTCATGTATACAATTGTATACGTTGCGAATTAATTGTCAAGGTTTTTCATTGGTGGATGAATATCATATTTACATAAAGCCCTCCACAACAGATTAGAACCGACGCAACTCGTTGATTCTACGACCAGTTGGGAGGCTTTATATGCTCAAAATAAAAAATGGGGTCCCTCTCCTATGAGTCGAGGGAAAACCTCTCTGTTATATACTAGGTACAGCTTACAGCTAAACTATGGAATTACCGTCGAAAAACAGCTATTGGAGAGGCTGTCCCTCGTTTAAATTGTCCGATTTGTCCGGTCTTTTTTGTCCCTAATTCTCGTAACCCTTTGAGAAGTTAGGAGATCGCTTTTGTCCACCTTATTTAACCGGACAAAGGAGTCAAGGGCCTAAAAACCAGCCAAAAATCGCCCTAAAAAAGTGAGAATTTCTAGGGAGCATTTGGCTTTTTTAAGGCTTTTTGCTCCCAGCGGGGTACACTAATTATGAAACCTGTCAAATAACGGCTTCGTTTATTTTGTAACCAGCGGTAAAATAAAGATTTCAATATCATTAACTTCGCTTAACTTTTCAAAGGAGAAAAACAATGGATTACACTAAATCTTATACCATAAACGGCAACCTTTTCCAAGAGTTTTTGGGGCTCTTGGGAAGGATGACGCACTCAAATCTGCTGCGACAGATCGAATTCATGAAAGTTGAGAACGAAATCCTGCGCTCAAAGCTGCCCAAGAGGATAACTACTACGCCTTCTGAGAAACGCAGACTCATTAAATACGGTCTCCCCTTGCGTGGACAGATTAAAAGCATCATATCTATCGTGGGCTACTCTACTTTTCGCAGATGGGCAGCTGAAGGCGTAAGCAAGAAACAACCCAAGCGCGGCAGGCCCAGAAGAACGCAACAAGAAATCATTGATCTTATTGTCCGTATGGCCAAAGAAAATAAGCTCTGGGGCTACAATAGAATATCGGCTGAGCTAAGAAAGCTCGATATCCCAAAAATATCCCGCTCATATATCAAAACGATCTTATTCCAGCACGGCATTGAGCCTGTTGCCAAACGTAAGGAAGACTCCTGGGATGCCTTCATCAAGCGCCACTTTGAAACTCTCTGGGCTTGCGACTTCTTTACCAAAACAGTCTGGACAGCTCTAGGGCCGAAGCTTTTCCATGTGTTATTCTTGATTAATATTAGGACACGCAGAGTCCACGTTCTAGGTATAACCGCAAGACCGGATAAAGAATGGGTGGTCGATGCTGCAAAAAGCGTCTCTTTTCTTTTTCACGATAAAACCAAAAAACTTCTCATACATGACGGAGATACCAAATTCCCCAAGGAGTTTGATGAGATATTTAAACCGCATAATACAGACGTTAGAAGAATTCCTTATCGCTCACCTAATCTTAACCCATATGCAGAAGGGTTCGTGGGTACGATTAAACGGGAATGCTTAAATCACTTCTTCGTATTCGGAGAAGAACACTTAAAATATCTGATCCAGGAATATGTCGGACACTACAACACAAAAAGACCGCACTCACGAATGAACAATGCGCCTCTGGGATATCTACCGAAGAAAACTATCGGCGAGATTAAATGCCAGTCACGGCTTGGCGGAATGATAAAGCATTATTATTGGGGATAATTGACTTTAGTCGGTAAACGTGGTCGAAGAAGATAAATCGCTGTGTTTAAGCAGGTATCCGTTAAATCTATCGTAATAATTGGATTCGCTAAGTTCTTTCTTTAAAGAATCGATTATAAACCCATCGATACGTTTCCAAATGTAGGAGGTAAACTTGACTGGGTTGAGCCTACCCTTGTTATCCCGGTAATTGAGATCGTAGCTTTTGATTTTGTTATAGATGATTAATATTGCTTCCGCTAGCAGATCCTCCCCGTATCTCTGAATCAAAGCCGGAAACGCCACTTTATGAATCCTAAATATCACGAAACCGACGTGCCGCAATACAAGCTCTTCTCTGCTCTTCCTAGAGCCTCTCTGAGCTTTTTGAATCAGACTTCTTTCCTCAGGTAGAGAAAGTTTCTTATGGCTCCTGGAAGTTGTTTTCCAACCTGACCATAAACCTTCTGACATGCTTCAGCTAAGAATTAATTTTATGCGTGTCTATTAACCGCCTCTACCTTTTCTAAGGTTATTAAACCTTCCTTTATCATCTCATCTAATTTCGGTAAGAATTGGTTTATTTTTATCTCAATATCAATTATCTCAATTACAACCGGCAAGTTCTCTGAAAGAGTTAGTATTTTAGGTTTGCTGATCTGTCCATTTCCCAAAAATCCCATGATACCTCTTTTAACTGTCGCTCCGGATAAACCGCACTCCTTGGCCTTGGAAACAATTTGTTCATACAAAGAAATCCCTCTGAATTGATCGGTAGAATTAAGTTGCACACGTAACAGAACGCGTTCTTCCATGTCTTTTTCCTTTCTATTCTTCGTCTATTCCGTATTCTGTAACTGCCACTTTACCTTCGCCTTTCTTGCGGACAGGAAGTAGATGCTTCGGCATAAAGGCAAAACTGGCAATCATAGTCGGGATAACCGCGCTGGCAATAACAGCAGCCACTAAGAATGAATACTGCTCTTGAGTAACAATGCCGTGGGATAATCCGTAAAGAGCAGAAATCGTGCCGAAGGTAAGACCGGTTGACATCATAAGCGTATAGTACCATTTTTCTTTACGCTGCTTTCGGAATTGACCTATAACAGGATATAACCCAAAGATCTTTGAGATAACTTTTCCTCCGAAAAGAAACAGAAATATAATCGGCGCTGAAATTAAGGCCGGCACTGACACCAATGTTCCGGCGCGCAGGAAATAAAACGGCGTAAGAAACCCGACGGTTAGGGTACGCATACGCCTAACCCAATACTCTTCCTTTGCCGCAAATTCTGCCAGAAGCATACCGGCTATATAAGCCGGAAGCACTGCTTCGCTCCCGGACCATAAAGCAAGCGCGCCAAGACCAAACAATACAAAAACCACCCACTTAGCACGTACAGCAGCGGTTCTATAGCCATATTCTTTCGTCAGAAAAGACGTTACAAAAGGAAAGATTCCCAAAACTACAATGCTTACAACGATAAAAATAAGCGTCTTGTGAGTAAACGGCGCGAATATAAGGCCAAGCGCTATGACCGTTCCTAGGTCATTAATAAAACAGGCGCCTAAAACACCTTTGCCGAATTCTGTTTTGTTAAAACCGGTCTCCAGCATTACCGCATAAACCACAGCCATAGATGTCGTAGAAAGCGCAATGCCCGCTAACCAGCTCGCTTGTGTGCTCCAATGAAGAATAAATTTAGCCAGAGCCGCACAGCCTAAGAAAGGCGCCAGGAAACCGATAAATCCTACAACAAACACCTCTTTTTTCTTCGATGCTATGACTTTGGGATCGAGCTCAGCTCCCGCTAGAAATGTGAGCAGTATAGCCCCCGTCGCAGCTAAAAAACGAAGCCATTCCTGATTATTTCCTAAGCTATTTGCTCCAAAGAAATGGTTGGCAACGGCTGCAGCCACAACGCCAATGCAAATCTCAATAAGAGCAATGGACATCTTCAGATGATACGCAATAACCGTAGACAAAACCGCCAATCCTAACCACACTGCTGCAACAGTAAATATTCCTTCCACAAAAATCCTCCTTGCCCACGAGGGCACACCGGCGCAATTGCGCTACGTAGCGCACACCCGCGCAATTCCACATAAGCGCGGGGTGTAAGATCAGCGCCGGGTGTTTATAATTTCCAATAGTATTATTTAAAAATTGTTTTTGCCACGATGAATGATGCAAAAACAATCGAAACCATAGACATAAGTTTGATCAAAATGTTTAATGACGGGCCGGAAGTATCTTTAAAAGGATCACCAACTGTGTCTCCTACAATACTTGCCTTGTGCGGATGCGAACCTTTGCCACCGTGCTTTCCGCCTTCGATATACTTCTTGGCATTATCCCAGGCACAGCCCGCGTTAGCCATCATTACCGCAAGCACAAACCCGGACACCAGAGCTCCTGAAAGCAACCCAATCTCCGCCTCAAGCCCCATAAATATCCCTGTCAATATAGGGGCGATTATGGCCAGCATCGCCGGCAGAATCATTTCTTTCTGTGCCGCTCCGGTCACGATACTTACGCATCTTGCATGGTCAGCTTTCGCCTTCCCTTCCATGAGCCCTTTTATTTCCTTAAACTGCCTTCTTACTTCTTCCACGATTTTTCCCGCTGCGCGTCCCACTGCCCCCATAGTCAAAGCGCAGAATAAAAATGGGAGCATCCCTCCTATGAACAGACCGCCTATTAAACGCGGATTCATAAAGTTCATATCCATAGTTTTGCCTAAAGAAGCGATTTTATCATTATAGGCAACAATTAACGCCAACGCGGTTAAAGCAGCGGAACCAATGGCAAAACCCTTTCCTGTTGCTGCCGTAGTATTGCCAAGGGCATCCAGGGCGTCAGTACGCTGCCTTACTTCAGGCCCTAAATGAGACATTTCAGCATTACCACCCGCGTTATCAGCAATAGGACCATAGGCATCGGTAGCCAAGGTTATGCCAAGCGTTGATAACATACCCACCGCAGAAATGCTTATGCCATAGAGCCCGGCATTAAAATTGGTGGCACCGCCAGTAAGATAGAAACTTGCCAGAATTGCAGCGGTCACTAAAAGCACTGGAATTGCTGTTGAAAGCATTCCCACAGATAGGCCCGCGATGATAACCGTAGCGGCTCCGGTAAGGGCCCTATCAGCCACGGAACGCGTGGGCGGATATTTATCTGAGGTAAAATATTCCGTAGATAAACCAATTAAGAGACCGGCAGTCAAGCCGGAGATAATTGCCCAATAGACGCCCATATGTTCCGGCCCTAAGGTCAATCTAACC
>Ga0172375_10000617_pt1 | contig 56784 bp, 47 predicted proteins | sample LakKiv1m_FD_114537 | JGI IMG/M metagenome (GOLD analysis project Ga0172375, IMG submission 114537) | Freshwater microbial communities from Kabuno Bay, South-Kivu, Congo - kab_092012_11.1m | ecosystem: Environmental > Aquatic > Freshwater > Lake | place: Democratic Republic of the Congo...
CCGTTCATCATGGTGGATCGCATCGTGGACGTGGAACTGGGGGTTTCCATCAAGGGGATCAAGAATGTCAGCATGAACGAAAACTTCTTCCAGGGCCATTTCCCCGGCGAGCCGGTGATGCCCGGCGTGCTCATGCTGGAGGGCATGGCACAGGTAGGGGCGCTCTTGGCCTACCTCACCGATCGCGAGATGGCTGGTAATAAACTCGTTTACTTTGCCGGTCTCGATAAGGTGAAGTTCCGCCAGAAGGTGATACCGGGCGACCAGCTTCTTTATGAATTGAGCGTTTTGAAGCGCAAGTCCAAATTTTGGATCATGGCCGGCAAGGCCATGGTGGACGGCAAGCTGGCGGCCGAGGCCGAACTGATGGCCACCTTCGCCTGAACCGCTTTCCCTACCACGAACCAAAGTACCTGCGGGAGACTTCATGTCCACCATTCATCCCACGGCGATTATCGACGCCGGCGCTACCCTCCACGAGACGGTCTCTGTCGGCCCTTACGCCAGCATCGGCCCCGATGTCACCATCGGGCCTGATTGCGAGATCGCCTCGCACACCGTTGTCACCGGCCCGACCAGGATCGGCACCGGCAACAAGATCGGCCCCTTTGCCACTGTGGGTGCGCCGCCCCAGGATCTGAAATACCACGGCGAACCCACCGAACTCATCATCGGCGACCACAACGTGATCCGCGAATATGTCTCCATCCACCGTGGCACCCCGACGGGCATCAACTATACCAGGGTGGGTAACCATAATCTGCTCATGGGGGCGGTGCACATCGCCCACGACTGCATCGTCGGCAACCATGTTATCATGGCCAATGCCGCGACCCTGGCGGGCCACGTCGAGATCGAGGACCACGCCATCATCGGCGGGCTGACCGCGGTGCAGCAGTTTACCCGCATCGGCACTTACTGCTACATCGGCGGCATGTCCGGGGTCAGCAAGGACGTGCCGCCCTACGTGATTATGTCCGGCATCCGCGGCCAGATGCGGGTCACCGGCATCAACCGGGTGGGCTTGAAGCGCGCCGGTTTCAGCCCCGAGTCGATCAGCGGCCTGGTGCAGGCCTTCAAGATCATTTTCCGGCGGCCGGAACTCCTCTTGCAAGAGGCACTCGATCAGGCTTTGGCCGAGGTGCCCGATTGCGCCGAGGTGCAAGCACTGGTGCGCTTCTTCCGCACCACCAAGCGGAGTGTGCTGAGAACCGCGGGCGATGATGACGAGTAAGATCGGCATCATCGCTGGCGGCGGGCAGTTCCCGCTGCTCTTTGCCGAGGCGGCGAGATCGCAGGGTCGCCAGGTGCTGGCAGCAGCCCACAAGGGCGAAACCTCGCCGGCAATCGATCAGGCCGCCGACCGTGTCTGTTGGGTGAAACTCGGCCAACTCGGCAGGATCATCAACTTTTTCCACGATGAAGGGGTGACGGAAACGGTCTTCGCCGGCGCCATCACCAAGACCAGGATTTTCAAAGACGTTTGGCCCGACTTCAAGGGGCTCTCCCTGTGGAACAAGATCGACATCCGCCAGGACGACGCCATCTTGCGGGCGGTGGCCGCGGTGCTCGAAGGTGAAGGCATCCGCGTTTTGCCCTCCACCCTCTATCTGCCCAAGCTCCTTTTCCCCCAAGGGGTGCTCACCAAGAAGCGTCCTTCGACCGAACAGGTGGAGGATATCCGCTTCGGTTGGCAGACCGCCAGGGCCATCGGCGCGCTGGACATCGGCCAGTGCGTCGTGGTGCGCGACCGTTCGGTGTTGGCAGTAGAGGCCATCGAGGGAACCGACGCCGCCATCCGTCGCGGCGGCGAACTGGGCCGTGAGGGCGCGGTGGTGGTGAAGTTGAAAAAACCCCAGCAGGATTTCCGCTTCGACCTGCCCGCCATCGGCCTCAAGACCATCGAGACCATGCAGGCCGTGCAGGCGAAGGTCTTGGCGGTTGAGGCCGGCCAGGCCCTGCTCTTCGACTGCGACGAGGTGGTGCGCCAGGCCAACCGGGCGGGCATTGTGGTGGTCGGGGTTGCCGAAGAAGCGGACGGCCGGCTCTCCTTCTGACCAGGTAACCAACGCATCCATGGCCACCCTGCCGAAAAAAGCGATGATTCTGGCCGCCGGCCTTGGCACCCGGTTGCGCCCCTACACCCTCGTCCGGCCCAAGCCGCTCTTCCCGGTGCTCGATACCCCGCTGGCCTTGGCCATCCTTCGGCAGGTACAGGCAGCCGGTTTCGGGCCGGTGGTGGTCAACGCCTACCATCTGGCCGCGCAGATCGTTGCCGCCTTCCAGGGTGAACCCGGGGTGGTCCTCCAGGTGGAGTCCAAGGAGATGGGCACCGGCGGCGGATTGCGTCTCGCCCTGCCCAATTTTGACGATACCCCACTGCTCATCGTCAACGGTGATGTGGTGCACGACCTTGATCTTGCCTGGATTTACGAGCAGCACCGGCGCGCCGGCAACCAGGTGACCATGGTGATGCACGACTACCCCCGGTTCAATACCGTGCGGGTGGCGGCGGATGGCCGCATCCTTGGTTTCACTACGGTTGGCGCAAGGGTTGCCCCCGGGGAACAACTGCTCGCCTTCACCGGTATCCATGTGGTGAATCCGGCGGTGTTGGCGGCGATCCCCGAGGGCGGCTTTTACAACATCATCGACCGCTACCGCGACCTTATTGCCACGGGCGGTCGCATCGGGGCGCTTACCGTGCAGGGCCATTTCTGGACCGACATGGGTACGCCAGCCGATTACCTCGATCTCCACGGCCAGTTGTTGACTGGCGGGGGGGCGCCATCGCTGCCCGACTTTGCGCCGGTCTCCGGCTTGCTCTATCAGGGGCAGGGGGTGCGGCTCGGGAGCAACGTCCGGTTCGATGACTGGGTGGCCATTGGCAGCCATGCGGTGATTGGCGACAATGTGCAACTCAGTCGGGTGGTGGTGTGGGATGGTGTCACGGTGCCTGCCGGCACGGTGGCCACGGATACGATTCTGACCTGAGAGTACCGGAGTCCGCCATGTCGTGCGACATTCCCGCTGATCTGCGTGCCAGCCTCGGTGCCTTGCTGGCACGGTGCGGTATTGAGCCCTGTGCCGGCGATCTGGAGTGCCTTTCCGGCGACGGCTCCGACCGCCTCTTTATCCGTTGCGGCACGGTTGCTGGCCGCAGGCTGCTGGCTGCCCTGCCGAGCCGGCTCAACCCCAAGGGCATGGCCGAGGCCCGCGCGGCCTTTGCCATTGGCCGCCATCTCTTTGGCGCTGGCGTGGCGGTGCCAGAGATGGTGGGATTTGACGCCGATTCCGGCCTGCTGCTCATGGAGGACTTGGGTGGCGAACTCCTTTATCACCGGGTACAACGCCAGCCCGCCGAGGCGGTTCATTGGTACCGGCTGGCCATCGAGGCGCTGGTGGCCTTGCAGGTTAAGGGGGTGCCGGGTTTCCCGCAGCAGTCCTGTTGGGATACCCCGGCCTACGACAAGGCGCTGATGGTCGAGCGGGAGTCGGGCTATTTCTATCAGGCCCTCTGCCGCGACCTGCTCGGCATGGGGCCGGTGGCACCGGAACTGGCTGCCGAGTTCGCGGCCCTGGCCGAACGCGCGAGCCAGGAGCCGGCCGGCTTTGTTTTGCATCGGGATTTCCAGTCGCGCAACCTGATGCTCCATCACGACCGGGTGCGGATCATCGATTTCCAGGGGGCGCGGCTCGGCCCCCTGGGCTACGATCTGGCGGCCCTGCTCATCGATCCCTACGCCGATCTGCCGCACGAATTGCGGGCCGAGTTGTTCGACCACTACTGCGAGGTGGTGGCGCGTCACCTTGCCTTTGACCGGCAGGCCTTTGCCGCTGGTTATTACTATTTGGCCTTGCAGCGCAATCTCCAGATGTTGGGCGCCTTTGCCTTTTTGTCGTGGCAGCGGGGCAAGCCTTTCTTTGCCGCCTATCTCCGGCCGGCCAGCGAGCAGTTGGTGCGCCATCTGACCGCGCCGGCGGGGAAACAGTTCCCGCATCTCGGCTACCTCGCCCGCCAAGTGGCTGCAACCCTGGCCGGGCAAAAGGAGATTCCCCATGGCCCGTGACAGACTGCCCCTCATCGCTTTGGTTGGTCGGCCCAATGTTGGCAAATCGAGCCTTTTCAATCGGCTGGCCAGGTCGCAGAAGGCCATCGTCGATTCAACCCCCGGCGTGACGCGGGACCGTCACTACGAAAAGGTCACCTGGAATGATAAGACCTTCGTGTTGGTCGATACCGGCGGCATCGAGGCAACTGACCGCGAGGATCAGATCAACCGCATGATCCAGGAGCAGACCCGTCAGGCCATCGAGGAGGCGGATGTTATCCTCCTGCTCCTTGATGGCCGCGAGGGGGTGATGGCCGATGACCTCAAAGTGGTGGCGCTTTTACGCCGTTCCGGCAAGGAGGTCCACTTTTTGGTGAACAAGATCGACGACGCCAATCAGGAGCAGCGGCTGTTGTCGCCCTTTTACGAACTGGGGGTTGATCGGCTCTGGCCGCTTTCCTCGGCCCATGGCTTTGGGGTGAGCGACTTTTTCGGTTATCTGACCGCGGGGTTGTCCGCGGCCCCGGAGGAGGAGCTGCCGCCGGAGACGATCCGCATTGCCTTCCTGGGTCGGCCCAACGTCGGCAAGTCGTCGCTCGTCAACCGTTTGGCTGGCGAGGAGCGCATGGTGGTCTCCGAGGTGGCTGGCACCACCCGCGATTCCGTGGATACCATGCTGGAACGCAAGGGCCGGCACTATCTGCTTATCGATACCGCCGGCATCCGCCGCAAGGGCAAGGTGCAGGAGAAGATCGAGAAGTTCAGCGTCATGCGGGCCCTGCGCGCCCTGGAACGGTGCGACCTCGCCTTTATCCTGCTCGATGCCGACGAGGGCATCACCGAGCAGGATACCAAGGTCATTGGCTATTGCATGGAGAGCGGCCGCGGTTGCCTGCTGCTCATCAACAAGTGGGACCTGCTCAAGAACGATCACCGGCGCCAGCAACGGTTGCAGGAGGAGGTGGAGCGCGCCACCAACTTTATTGGCTTCGCGCCTACCCATCACGTTTCGGCCCTGACCGGTATCGGGGTGGGCAAGCTTTTTCCCTTGATCGACCAGGTCTATCGCCAGTACGGCCAGGAGTTTCCCACCGCCCAGCTCAACAAGGTCTTGCAGGAGGCCTTGGCTGCCCACACGCCGCCCATGTATCAGGGCCGGCGCCTCAAGTTCTACTATGTCACCCAGGTGGCCACCAGGCCGCCCACCTTTGTGATTTTCGTCAATTACCCCAAGGGGGTCCATTTCTCCTACTACCGCTTCCTGGTCAACCAATTCCGGGAACAGCTCGGACTCGACAAGACGCCACTCAAAATCATGCTGCGGGAGCGCAAGCGCAAGCAGTACGGCGAGGGGGAAGGGAGGTGAAAATTCCGCAAATCTCCTTGCCACGCGCGGCGGGTCTGGCATAATAAAAGAGAAGCCCGTCGGGGCGCGCGTTCGCTGCATCCTCTGTTGCCGAAGGAGTTGCGTATGGAACTGCCCATTTCGCTGGAAGAGGCCATCACCGAGTGGGAGCGTTTCGAACAGTATCTGGTCCAGGCGCGTTATTCGGTGCGCGACCCCAAGGATGGCTCGCCGCTGGAAAAGGATTTGTCCCAGGTGCTCCTGCGGGTGAGCAAGCAGTTCCGCAACCCCCAGGTGGCCAAGGCGATCCTGCAAGAGCGCCTTATCACCGCCACCCCCTTCCTGATGAACGGTGGTAACCCCCACACCACCCGCCGGGGCTATTATTCCTGCTATCCCTTGGGCGACGTGGATGATTCCACCGACGCCATCTTCGCCATGGAGCGCGATCTGGTCACCATCTTCCAGCACGCGGGTGGTGGTGGCATTGATGTTTCCAAGATCAGGCCCAGGGGCGCCAAGGTGGACAACGGCCAGGGCGTTGCCTCCGGCCCGGTCTCCTTTGCCAAGGGTTTTTCCCAGCTTTCCGCCCGGGTCAGCCAGGGCGGCAAACGGCGCGGCGCTCTGATGGTCCAGGCGGATTGGAACATCAAGGACATCCGTGAGTTCATTACCTTCAAGGGCGATAATCCCGGCACCTACAGCGGCTGCAATGTCTCGATCAATGTGACCAGTGAGCGCTTCTGGGAAAAGGAGGAGCTGGTCAAGCTCATTGCCCGGTACATCTGGAAATCGGGCGACCCTGGCCTGCTCTTTACCCAGAAGAGCCTGGCCAATACCCCGGTGCCGGCCAAGTTCAGGCCGGTTTTCTCCAACCCCTGCGGCGAATACCTCTCCTCCAAGGACACCGCCTGCAACCTGCTCACCATTTCGCTGCCCAAGTGCCTGGCCAAGAAACGGGAAGAATATCTGGCCAATGTTTTCGGGGTCTCCCGGCTGGCGGCCATGGCTGGCAACGAGGTGCTCGACCTTGGTGGCTTCCCGCCCATCGAACGCATCCGGAAGAACACCCTCAAGTTCCGGCCTATCGGCATCGGCTTTACCGGCTTGCACCACGCGATGAATCACTTTGGAGTTTCCTACGCCGACGAGCACCAGGCGCCGCTTTTTGCCAAGGCCACCCAGCTCGCCCTTATGCTTGGCTCCATGCAGGGCAGCCTCGATTACGCCGAGTTCCTCAAATCCTCGGGTGGCGAGAGATTGAAGCCCCGCGAATGGAACAAGGAGTATGTGGAGAAGATCGAGGGCGAGGCGTTTTCCTTCATCCAAACCGAGATGCCGGGCCAGAAAGAGTGGACGAGGCAGGCGAAGAATATTTTTGCCACCGTGAAAAAACTTGGCGGCCTTTACAATTCGGTGACCACCTCCCAAGCGCCCACTGGCTCGATCTCGCAACTCCTGCGCGTTGCCTGCACCGGCGTGGAACCCTATTTTTCCATGGTCCAGAGCCGTAAGGTCAAGGACGTTGATGAATCATGGAAGGAATTCACCCTGGTGCCGTTGGAGTTTTATTCTTATGACGAGAAAAAACTCGACCAGGTGGCGCGGGAAACCGCGCACCAGATCGAACCCTATCAGCAGATCCGCATCCTGGAGGCGTGCCAGGCCTTCAACCACACTGCGGTCTCGAAGACCATCAATCTGCCGGCCGAGACTACGGTGGAGGAGATTGAGAGGATTCTCCAGTACGCCCGCAAGAGCAATCTCAAGGGTATCACCATGTTCCGCGACTCCTCCATGGAGGCGGTGTTGAGCGATGGCAGCCGCAAGGTTGATAGCGCCAGCGAGTTCAGCGATCTCGATGAGCGGCGCGGCAGCACCTTCAAATTCCGTGGCCCGGCGCCGCTTTATGTCACCGCCAACCGCGGCAAGAACGGCCACGTGCGCGAGGTCTTTCTCAACACCACCAAGTCGGGCTCCACCCTGCATGGAATGAGCGAGGCCCTGGGGCGGGTGATCTCGGTGGCCCTACAACACGATTACCGGCTGGTGGGCAAGATCGCCCGGACGCTGGAAGACATCTCCTCGGACAGCGCGTGGCACAACGGTCTCATGGGCCGGGTCTATTCGATCCCGGCGGCTTTGGCTAAGGTGCTCGACAACTGCGCGGCTGACGATGCGAACAGCAACCCCGAACCCTACGAGGAACCTTCCACCTATACGTCTTGCCCGGCTTGTGGACGCCTTACGCTCAGGCGTAGCGGCGGCTGCAACCAGTGCGTGAGCTGTGGTTATTCCTCCTGTTGACAAGGAGCGGAGCGGGTCGATCATGCGTTCAGTGCTGAGGGGGAAAGGGAAGTACAACCAGGCAGTGCTCTGTTTCATGGTGGTCCTTTTCTTTTTCATGGTGCTGGTCGATTTTGTGATCGTCCGTCACCAGCGCGCTTTTCTCCTCGAAAATGCCCGTGCGCAGGCAAGCCGTGACCTGCAACTAATGGGCGCCTTTGTCATTGATCCGCTCCTTGCCTACGATTTCCTCTGGGTTGACCAATTCATGACCCGTTGGGGCAAGGAGCACGCCGAGGTAATCGAGCTGGCCGCCATCATCCCCAGTGGGGTGGCGGTGGTTAACTTCCAGCGCCCTGCACCGGGGGGGGAGTCTTTCCAGCTCAGCCACCGGGTCGATTTCATGGGCGAACCGGTGGTGACGTTGAAGAGCGTGGTTTCCTGCCAGGCAGTGGAAGGGATGTTGCAGAAGCTCCATCTTCAGCTCTTTGTCGCCTCCTTTGGCTTCATGATTTTCGTCGGCATCGCCGTTTGGTTCACCCTCAAACGGCTGGCCCTGGTTCCGCTCGAATTGGAAATCGAACAGCGCAAGCTGGTGGAACATGAATTGGAGCGGGCCCGCGACCGGCTGGAGGAACGGGTGCAGGAGCGCACCGTCGAGATTGAGTCGGCAAACGTCCAGCTCAAGGAGGAGGTTGCCGAGCGGCGGGCTGCGGAGATGAGCCTCGCGAGCCTGCATCGCCAGAACGAGATGATTTTGGAGTCGGTGGGCGAGGGTATCTACGGCATCGACATCTCCGGCCACATCACCTTCATCAACCGGGCGGCGCAGGCCATGCTTGGTTACGGCGACAGCGATGACGACCTGATTGGCGCCCATCTGCACGATTTCGACCACCACCTGCGTTGGGACGGCACTCCCTATCCCACTGTCGCTTGTCCCATCTGCCGCTCCTTTGCCCATCCTTCGCCGCAGCGTGGCAGTGAGAATTACTTCGGCCGGCGGAATGGCGCCGTTTTCCCGGTGGAGTATGTGAGCGCCCCGCTAAAGGAAGATGGAGAGGTGGTCGGTACGGTCGTGATCTTCGAGGATATTACCGAACGTAAACGCGCCGAGCGGGAGTTGCTCGATCTTACTGATACCTTGGAGCGGCGGGTAAAGGAGCGCACCGCCCGGCTCGACACCGCCAACGCCGATCTGCGTGAGACGCTAGGCCAACTCGAAGAGATGCAAAATCAGTTGGTGCAGACCGAGAAGATGGCGGCCTTGGGTGCTCTGGTGGCCGGAGTGGCGCACGAGATCAATACCCCGGTCGGCGTCGGCGTTACCGCGGCCTCGCATCTCGATAAGGCCACCCAGGAGTTCATGGCGCTCTATGGTAGCCAGGCCATGAAACGTAGCGATCTGGAGAAATATCTTCAGACCTGCGGGGATTCCACCCGGCTATTGCTCTCCAACCTCAACCGGGCGGCGGAGCTGATCCGCAGCTTCAAGCAGGTGGCCATCGACCAGTCTGGTGAGGCGCGTCGTCGTTTTCTGATGAAGGGGTATGTCGAGGAAGTACTCCTCAGCCTCCGGCCGATCCTGAAAAAGACGCGCCATCAGGTCACGGTGGAGTGCGATGATGCGCTGGAACTAACCAGTTACCCTGGGGCTTTTTCCCAGATCATCACCAATTTCATTACCAACTCCGTCATGCATGCCTTTGACGAGCAGACGGCAGGGCATCTGAATTTCCGTATCGCCGTTGACCGTGGCCGCCTTACCTTTCGGTACAGTGACGACGGCCGGGGAATTCCGCAAGAAAATCTTGCACATATCTTTGAACCGTTTTACACCAGTAACAGAGAGAAGGGGGGGAGTGGTCTCGGGTTGCACATCGTCTACAATATCGTCACTCAGAAACTTGGTGGCACTATTGTCTGCGAGAGCTGGCCAGGCAAGGGAACCACGTTCGTGCTGGAGATGCCGATCGCGCAAAATGGGGGGTGAGGGGGGATGGGTAGTGACAGTGAGCAGTTGACTTTTGCTGCGGAGACGGGGGCTGGCGAGAAAAAACCGGCGACCGGCGAGACCTGGAAGGTCCTGGTTGTTGATGACGAGGAGGAGGTACACGCGGTCACCCGGTTGGTGCTCAATGATTTCCAGTTCGCCGGCAAGGGGCTGACCTTTCTTGAGGCATACAGTGGCGAGGAGGCGAAAAAGCTCATCGCCGAACATCCGGACACTGCGGTTATGTTCCTCGACGTGGTCATGGAGCGCCATTGCGCTGGCCTTGACGTGGTGCGTTACGTGCGGGAGGAACTCAAGAATAGTTTTGTCCGCATCATCCTCCGCACCGGCCAACCGGGCCAGGCGCCCGAGGAAAAGGTGATCGTCGAGTTCGACATCAACGATTACAAGGAAAAGACCGAACTCACGGCCCAGAAGCTTTTTACCAGCATGGTCGCGTCGCTTCGCGCCTACCGCGATATCCTGACCATCGAGGCGAACCGGCGGGGGCTGGAAAAAATCATTGAGGCAACCCGCACCATTTGCAAGGCCCGCTCGCTGGAACGGCTCGCTTCTGGCGTCTTGGCCCAGATGGTGGCCCTGTTGCGCCTAGATGAAAGTGCGATCTGCTGCACTACTTCCGGGGTGGCGTTGAGCAGCTTCCGTGGCAGCCTGCGGGTGCTGGCCGCCACCGGCGAGTACGAGCGCTACATTGCGGCGGAGGCCGCCGAGGTTTTACCGCCGGTGATTCTGGCCTTCGTCGAACGGGCGGCCGCCAGCAAGAGCTGCCTCTACGAAGGGAACCACTATGTCGAGTACTTCTGTGGCGCTAAAGGCGAGGAGGCGGTGGTCTATCTTGAGGGCGATCATGCCATCAACGATCTCGACCGGCGGTTGATCCGGATCTTTTGCGCTAACGTCCAGGTGGCCTACGAAAACGTGATGCTGAGCCAGGAGATCGAGGGCACCCAGAAGGAGATTATTTACACCTTGGGCGAACTGGCGGACGTGCGCTCCAGCGAGACTGGCAACCACGTCAAACGGGTCTCGGAGTATTGCCGGTTGCTGGCCGAACTCGCCGGGCTTGATGAGCGCGAGGTGGAGATCGTCCGTCTGGCTTCATCCATGCACGACATCGGCAAGGTGGCGATCCCCGACGCTATTTTAAACAAATCCGGCCCGCTAACCGACGCCGAATACGAGGTGATGAAGGCCCACACTATCCAAGCTCAGGAGATGCTGGGGCTTTCCGACCGCGAGATTATGAAGGCGGCTACCATCATTGCCCTCCAGCATCATGAGAAGTATGACGGCACCGGCTATCCGCGGGGGCTCAAGGGGGACAAAATTCACCTTCATGCGCGGATCACCGCCATTGCCGATGTGTTTGATGCCCTCTGCAACGACCGCTCGTACCGGCAGGCCTGGGAGATGGGGGATATCCTCGCTTTGTTCCGTAAGGAGCGGGGGGCACACTTCGACCCGGTCTTTGTTGATCTTTTCCTTGACCATTTCCCTCGTTTTGTCGAGATCAAGAACGCCTTTGCCAATCCTGCCTCCGGGTTGGCCAAGGCCTGATCGTTGTTTGCCGGAAGCTGGTGGCGGCTAGCGCACGAGGGAACACCATGCGGGTGTCGATGATCGCCGCCATGACCATCTGTGGCCGGATCAGCCCGGCCGGAATGGGCAGCCCGGTTGACCGGAATTTTCTCGAGGCGCAACGGTCAGCCTTTGACGCGAGCCTCATCGGCGCCGCCACCTTGCGGCAAGTGGATGCCGAATTACGCGGATCTGGCGGCGTCTTGCCGCCCCATCGGTTGCGTTGCGTGATTACGGCCACTGGCGATCTGCCGTTGGGAGGCCGTGCCCTTTTCCGTGAAGGGCCGCGGCCGCTTGTTTTTACCTCACAAGCAGCTGCCCCGGCCTTGGCGCATGGGTTGGCTGGCCGGGCCGAGGTGGTGGCGCTGCCCCTCCTTGGCCAGGAACTTTCCCTGCGTCAGTTGCTGGAGGAATTGGCGGCCCGGGGGGCGCAGTCGTTGCTGGTCGAAGGCGGTGGCCGCCTCAATTACGCGGCCTTGCGTCAGGGCGTGGTGGACGAGCTGCTGGTCACCATCACCCCGAAGCTCTCCGGTGAGGCTGGTGCCGCCACCTTGGCTGATGGTCGGGCCCCACTGGGCGCGCCGTTTCTCGATCTGACCCTGCTTTCCTGCGAGCAGGCTCCCACCGGCGAACTCTTCTGCCGGTACCGGGTTAATCATCCGAGGTCATGACCATGCCGAAACAGGAACTCGCCATACTTTACTCCGGCGGCACCGACTCCCTGGCCCTTTACGCCTTGGCCGCCGCGGGGCATCATCCCGGTTTGCCGCGGCCGGTGCGGATCCATCTTCTGCATATGCTCAACGGCATGGGCCGGTTCCCCGAGTGGCCCCGCAACCGTTTCCAGGTGGCCCAGGAGATTCTGCGCCGCAAGGTGGCGGACCCTGAGCGTCTGCCGCCGGCGGAGATGGTGGAGCTAGACATGGGCCGCCTTTTCCAGGGGCTGTGGCTCGACCGTTACGAGGAGCTGATGCCCCGGTACGGCGGCAAAAACCTGGTTTGCGTGGCCTGCAAACTCGCCATGCACACCCGGGCCATCCTCTACTGCACCGAGCACTTCGTGCCGCACTTGGTCGCTGGCTATGCCCAGCGCCAAGGATTTTATCCGGAGCAGACCCCGGCCTTCATGGAACGCATCGCTGCCTTTTCCGGCCGCTTCGGAATCACCACCAACTTCCCGGTCTTTGATGAATTCGACGATCAGTTGGTGACCCGTCATGTGCTGGAGGAGTTCGGGCTGCCTTCCACCGGCGGCGGTGAACGCAAGTGTCTTTTCTGTCAGACCCTCACCACCGCCACCGAGGCGGAAATCGGCGCCTATGCGGACGACATGCTCCCCAGGCTTGGCGAATATGTCGAGCATCGCCTTGCCGGCAGGGTACGCGAGGCCGCTCACTGTTTTCCCCCGGGCAGGTAACATTGCAGGCAGTGTTCATGGGGCACCTCTTGGGTGCAAAATATTTTGCATCGTCAAGGCGCCTGTCAGTTGTTTTATTTATTGGTTTCGCGTTGATAGCTAAGTTATCAACAGGCTGGTCAAGGTTGTTTGCATCCGTTGACCGGGGTTGATTTGCTGTCCGTACATAAATAGCTAGTTAAATCAGGTTATTGCTTTTAGCTTTTGGCGTGCAGTGGCTGGCGCCAGTTGGCACTGGATTTGCTTTCCCCTTCATTATTGAAGGGGAGTTGCCTTCAGGGGCAGGTGGCAGCATGGTGTCCGTTTGGATTATCGCTTTGGCTGCTGCCGGTCCTTGACGGGATTTCCGCCAACCACACTGCAAGACCTTGAGGAGATGAGAAGCGTATGAAAAAGTATCATGTGTTTTCCGCCCTGTTGGTCGCATCCGCTGTTGCCATCGGCGCCAATTCGGCCGGTGCCGGCGAGGCGCACAAGGGGATCGCCGGCCCCTTTGCCACCCCCATGGATGTGACCAAGAAATGTCTGGAATGCCATCCCGATGCCGCCGAGATCATGAAGACCACCCACTGGACCTGGTCCATGAAGCAGGATTTGGGCAAGGGCATGGTTGAGCGTGGCAAGAAAAATCTGATCAACAACTTCTGTATCGCGATAGCCAGCAACTGGCCGCGCTGCACCAGCTGCCACATTGGCTATGGCTGGAAGGACGCCAACTTTGATTTCAACGACAAGAGCCGGATCGACTGCCTGGTTTGCCACGACACTACCGGCACCTACAAAAAGGCGCCGCCTGCCGCGGGCATGCCCTTTGGTTTCACCGGCAACCCCGAGGCGGACAAGAAGCCGGTTGATCTGGTGAAAGTCGCCCAGGCGGTGGGTAAGCCTGGTCGCGCCAACTGTGTGGCCTGCCATGGTTTCGGCGGCGGCGGCGACAACGTCAAGCACGGCGACATCGACTCGACTTCGCCGAAAACCACCGCGGCGGTGGATGTGCACATGGGCACCGACGGTCTCAATTTCTCCTGCCAGGAGTGCCATAAGGCGCCGAAGCACAACATCAAGGGCAACGCCATGGTGGTGACCCCGGCTGGCGGTAACCATATCGATTGCACCGACTGCCACGACGCGGCGCCGCACAAGAACGCCAACCTGAACAAACACACCGCCACGGTGGCCTGCCAGACCTGCCATATCCCGGTTTATGCCAAGAGCACGCCCACCAAGCTCTCTTGGGACTGGTCCACCGCGGGGCAGGATATCACCCCGCCCAAGGATGAGTTCGGCAAGGAGACCTATGCCAAGATCAAGGGCAACTTCAAGTGGGGTAAGAACGTGGTGCCCACCTACCTGTGGTTCAACGGCAAAGGTAGTGCCTACCAGCCGGGCGACAAGATCGATCCGGCCAAGGTGACCAAGCTCAACTGGCCGCTGGGCAGCATCAAGGACAAGAAGGCCAAGATCTATCCCTTCAAGGAGCACACCGGCAAGCAGGTGTACGACAAGAAAAACATGTATTTCCTGGTGCCGAAGGTATGGCCCACCGGTAAGGAGGACAAGGATGCCTACTGGAAGAATTTCAACTGGGATGCGGCCCTCAAGGCAGGCGCCCAGTTCAGTGGGTTGCCCTACAGCGGTGAGTATGCCTTTGCTCCGACCACCATGTACTGGCGGTTGAACCACATGGTCTCCCCCAAGGCCGAGGCCCTGAAGTGCAACGATTGCCACAGTGAGAAGGGCCGTCTCGACTGGAAGGCCTTGGGCTACAAGGGTGATCCCATGAAGGTCAAGGGTGCCGCCCGCATGAGCAAGAAGAAGTAACTATTTTCTTTTAGCTGGGTACCGAAAACCCCCTTCCCGCTTTGGGAAGGGGGTTTTTTATTGTACAATGATCGGGAAGCCGTATCCCGCCGGTTGCTCTGGCCGGCTCCTTCAGCCCACGGCAGGTTTCTCGATGCGTTTAAGCTGTGTTATCCCCACCCGCGATCGCGCCCAGATGGTGCAGTGCGCCATCCTGAGTGTGTTGGCCCAACGCTGCCACTGCGATGAGATCGTGGTGGTGGACGATGGCTCGGCGGATGGCACAGCGGCCCTGCTTGCCAGTCGTTTTCCCCAGGTGCGGCTGCTGCGGTTGCCAGGGGTAGGCCCTGGCCTGGCCCGGAACGCCGGGGTGGCGGCGGCTACCGGCGAGATCATCATGTTCCTCGATTCGGACGACGAATGGTTGCCGGACCACGTGCAGAGCCTGGCTCACCTTATGGCCGGGGGCTATGAAGTGGCCTATGGTACCGCCCGGAACATCGATCAGGTGGGGGGCGGAGAATTTTTCATCCCCGATCAGGGGGCCGGGCCGAGTGGCGATTGTTTTGATGCCCTGCTGCGCTGGTGTTTCCTGGTGCCGTCTGCCATGGCCGTAAGCCGGGTAGCCTTCGACCGGGTGGGTGGCTTTGTCTTGAACGATCTGGGCGAGGATTGGGGATTTTTTCTGCAACTGGCCCAGTATTTTCCATTCGGGTTCGCCGGGCCGGAGCCCATCACCATCCGCCGTCTGCACAACGGCAGTCTGTGCCGTCTTTCCAGCCGGCAGACGATCTTAAAGGGCATCAGCGCCCTGCGCCAACTCGACTGGGAAGCGGCGTGCCAGCAAACCGCTTCCGATCGCTTTGGTCAACTCATCTGTTGGATCAAGCAAAAGGATGCCCCATGGACAACCGTGCACGAGTGGTACCTCTCCATGAAGCGGGAAAACCTGGTGTAGGGAGCCGGTTCTCCGCGCTGGAACACGAACGGGTGCTGGCGGCCGGCAACGATGTGCCCGAGGAGCGCCCCTCCTTTGCCCTGCCGCTTTCCGAAGTGGGAATCAGCGGCAAAACCGTCTGGGTGCCCCTGCCCCAAGGTACGCTGCCTTTTGCTGCATCCATGCATGTCGATCTGGCCGCCGAGCGGCGCGGTATCCACATGTCGCGCCTGGAAGAGGTGATGACCGAGTTGCACCAGCGCCGGTTCGACGATTTGCGCGGCTATGGGGTGGCGTTGGCCATGACCATGCTGGAACGCCAACAGGCGACTCGTGGCGTGGTGGCTCTGCGCGGCAAGTTGCCGTTGTTGCGGGCGGCTGCGGTGAGCGGCCAGACCTCGCTTGACACCATCGAAATCAGCGTCGAGGTCTCGGTGGAACGGGAAGGATCGATCGTGCGCGAGCAGGTCATGGTCGGTGCTGGCATCTATCACATCACTGCCTGTCCCTGCACCCAGGCCTACAACCGGGTGCTTTTGGGCGAGCGGGCCGGGGAGTCCCCGCAGCCTACCCATTCCCAACGTTCGTTCACCACCCTGCTGATGGTGGCGCACGGGGCGGCGCCGTCCTACGACGATTTGGTCGATTGTCTCGCCTCGGCGTTGCATGCCACCCAGGATTTGCTGAAAAGGCCGGATGAGGCGGAGATTGTCTTGCAGTCTCATTTTCATCCACAGTTTGCCGAGGATGCGGTGCGGGAGGTCGCCCGGGCCGCTGGCCGATGCTTTGGGAATCATTTGCCATCGGCCACCGAGGTCGTCGTCGAAGCCCTGAGCCTGGAGAGTATCCACATCCATGATGTGCGTTGCCGCCTCGCCACTACCCTTGGCGCCATCCTGGCGGTCGAGGCCGGTCATGGCCAACCTTGACCAGGATTGGCTCAAGCGCTATCCGGTGCGGTTGCGTGGCGCTCTGGCGGAAGTGGTCCGCGCGAGCAACGGTCCATGTCATGTGGCTGGTGGCGCGGTGCGCGACTGGCTGCGCGGCAATGTCGCGCAAGATCTGGATTTCACCGTGCCCGCTGGCGCTATTACTTTTGCCCGTCAGTTGGCCAAGCGATTGGGTGGCGCTTTTGTGTTGCTCGACGCAGAGGAAGGGGCCGCGCGTGTGGTGTGGCAAGGATATTGCGTCGATGTGGCCGATTTCCGGGAGCGGGCGCTGACCATTGACGAGGATTTGAAACGGCGGGATTTCACCATCAACGCCTTGGCCGTGCGGATGGCGGCGGATGGTGAAGGCTTGGCGCCACCCTACAACATAATTGATCCCACTGGCGGCGTGGTTGACCTGGCGAAGCAGTTGATCCGCCACCCGGCGCCCGAGGCTTTCCAGCGTGATCCGTTGCGGTTATTGCGCGCCTATCGCTTCCAGGCGGCCCTCGGTTTTGCCTTGGTGCCAGAAACCATTGCTTTAATCGCGGTGGAGCGGACCCTGATCCGGCAGAGTGCCGGTGAGCGCATCGCCTACGAATTGGACCGCATCCTGGCCACTCCGGCCGCAGCCAAGTCGCTGGAGGCGATGGCGGCGAGCGGGCTGCTTTTTGAGGTGTTGCCGGAGTTGCGGCCTGGAGTCGGCATGGCCCAGCCGTCGAGCCATCACCTCGATGTCTTTGCCCATGGCCTGCGCACCGTGGCCTGCCTGGCCGAGGTGTGCGGCGAGCCGGGCCGCTTTTTCTCCGAGCCAGCCGCCTTGAATGACTATCTTGTCCAAGAACGCCAGCGCCTCCATCTCGCCTGGGCCGCCCTGTTCCACGACGTGGGCAAGCCGGCGCGCCTGGCCGTGCGGGAGGGGCGCATCACCTTTTACAACCATGACCGCGCCGGCCGCGAGATATTTGACGAGGCCGCATATCGGCTCCGGTTCAGCCGGGAGAAGCGTGAACGCGTTGGCCGGCTCATTGCCCACCACATGTGGCCGTTTCACCTCAATAACGCCAGGCTCAAGACCGGCATCACCCCCCGGGCGTGTCTCAAGCTGATCAAGTCCATCGGTGCGGAGCTGCCCGGCCTCTTTCTGCTGGCCATGGCCGACAGCCTGGCGGGCGAAGGGCCGGGCAAGCCGCCGGGTATGGAGGCCTCGCTGGCTGACCTTTATGCCGAGGTGATGCGAGTCTATGAGAGCCGCATCAGGTCGGTGCTGGCCGGGCCCCCTTTGCTGACCGGCCACGACCTCAAGGCGTATTTTGGCCTTGCCCCGGGGCCGATATTTGGCGTGCTTATGGAGGAGCTCGAAAAGGTTCGGGTGGAGGGAGACGTGCGGACGCGTGACGAGGCCCTTGCCTGGGTGCGCCGGTTCCTCACGGACCGGGCTGGGGAGAAATGATTTGACGGTTTTTGCGCTGCCAAGGTACGCTGAGGGAAAGTAGCGGCCGCCAGAAAAAACGAGCGAGGTAAAAGATGGGAAGCAAGACACCGAAAGGCCCATACTGTACCATCCGTGCGAGCCTCTCCCACGAGGATCTGAAGAAGACCATCAATCATCACCTGTTGAGTTTCCTTGGCCGTGATCCGCAACGGGCCGGTAACCGGGAGATGTACAAGGCGCTCGCCTACACGGTGCGCGACTTCCTGATCGAGCGCTGGATCAGCACCCAGAAGAGTTTTTACGCCAAACACCGCAAGCGGGTTTATTATCTTTCCTTGGAGTTCCTGGTTGGGCGGTCGCTGGGCAACGCCCTTATCAACCTTGGCCTTTATGACGAGGTGGCTGACGTGCTCAAGGGCATGGGGTACGACCTCGGGGAACTCCGCGCGGAGGAAGAAGATGCCGCGCTCGGCAATGGCGGCCTGGGCAGGCTGGCGGCTTGTTTCCTCGACTCCATGGCCACCCTCGGGGTTCCGGCCTACGGTTATGGCATCCGTTATGAATACGGCCTCTTCTATCAGCGGTTGGTTGATGGATTTCAGGTCGAGCATCCCGATAGCTGGATGCGTTACGGCACGCCCTGGGAGTTTGAGCGGCCCTGGAACCTTTATCCGGTGCAGTTTTATGGCCGGGTGCATCGCTATCGTGATCCGCAGGGCGTCCTCCGCAGCGAATGGGTTGATACCGAAGAAGTGATGGCCATGGCCTGCGACGTCCTGGTGCCGGGCTTCAACAACGACACCGTCATCAACATGCGGCTGTGGACCGCCCGCGCCTCCCGCGAACTCGACCTCGCCTCCTTCAACCGCGGCGACTACATCGCGGCGGTGCAGACCAAAGTGCAATCAGAGACCATTTCCAAGGTGCTCTATCCTTCGGACGAAATCCGCGAAGGCCAGCAACTGCGGCTCAAACAGCAGTATTTTTTCGTGGCCGCCACCTTTCAGGACATCCTGCGGCGCTACAAGAAGAAATATGATAATTTCGACCAGTTCAGCGATTCCATCGCGGTGCAACTCAATGACACCCACCCCAGCATCGCCATCCCCGAACTGATGCGGCTACTGGTCGATGTGGAGGGCGTGGCGTGGGAGAAGGCGTGGGAAATCTGTGTGAATACCTTTGGCTACACCAACCACACCCTGATGCCCGAGGCATTGGAAACCTGGCCGGTGGAACTCATGGGCCGCATGCTGCCGCGCCACCTGGAGATTATCTACGAGATCAATCACCACTTTTTGCAGGAGGTGGCGGCGTATTTCCCCGGTGATAGCAAAAAGATCCGGGATCTGTCGCTCATCGAGGAAGGGGCGGTCAAAAGGGTGCGGATGGCACATCTGGCCATTGTCGGCAGCCACTCGGTGAACGGCGTGGCGGCGCTGCATTCTCACCTGATGTGCACCCGCATCTTCCGTGATTTCCATCAGCTTTTCCCTAACCGGTTCAACAACAAGACCAACGGCATCACCCAGCGGCGCTGGCTGCTCAAGTGCAACCCCGGCCTGGCGGGGCTCCTTACCGAAACCATTGGTGGCGGCTGGGTAACCAACCTGGACGGTCTGCGGCAGTTGGAACGCCACGCCGCCACCAAGAAATTCCAGCAGCAGTGGCAGGCGGTGAAAATGGCCAACAAGCAGCGCTTGGCCCGTTATATCCGTGAGGTGTGTGGGGTGGAGGTCGATCCCGCCAGCCTCTTTGACGTGCATGTCAAGCGCATCCACGAGTACAAGCGCCAGTTATTGAACATCCTCCATGTCATCATCCTTTATCATCGCATTATCCATGGCCGGGATGCGGATGCCCCGCCACGCACCGTGATCTTTGCCGGCAAGGCGGCACCTTCCTATGTGCGGGCCAAGCTGATCATCAAGCTCATTACCTCGGTCGCCGAAGTGGTGAACAGCGATCCTTTGACTGGTGACCGGCTGCGGGTGGTCTTTATCCCCAACTACGGGGTATCGCTGGCGGAGAAGATCATCCCGGCGGCCGATCTTTCCGAGCAAATTTCTACCGCCGGCACCGAGGCTTCAGGCACCGGCAACATGAAGTTGGCCTTGAACGGCGCGCTTACCATTGGTACTCTGGACGGCGCCAATATCGAGATCCGCGAGGAGGTGGGGGCGGATAACATCTTCATCTTCGGCCTCACCGCCGACGAGGTGGCCAGCGAGCAGCAACAGCCGACGCGGACACCAGAGCAGGTCTATCGCAACAACCCGGAGGTGCGGGCGGCAGTGGACAGCATCCGGAATGGCGCCTTCAGTCATGGTGACACTTATCTTTTTGCCCCGCTGATTGAGGCATTGCTCAATCCCCACGACCCTTATCTGCTGCTGCTCGATTTGGAGGATTATTGCCGTTGCCAGCAGGAAGTGGGGCGGCTTTATCTTGATGGTCCGGCCTGGGCCAAACGGTCGATTATGAACGTGGCCCGCATGGGCAAGTTTTCCACCGACCGCACGATTCGTGAATATGCCGAAGAAATCTGGGGTGTGCGGCTCGATTGAAGTGGTTGCGCATGCCGTTAATGTTATCGTTTGTTGAGGAGGTTTGGTTATGAAAGTGGTGGCATTTTCCGGCAGTGCCCGCAAAGGCGGCAATACCGCGAAGCTCTTGAGTTTGGCCTTGGCGGAGTTGGCGGCCCAGGGCATTGAAACGGAATTGGTGGAGTTGGCCGGCCAGCCGGTCCAGGGTTGTATCGCCTGCTACTCCTGCTTCAAGGAGAAGAACCATCGCTGCGCCGTGGACAAGGACATCATCAATGAGTGCATCGCCAAGATGGAGGCGGCGGACGGGATACTTCTTGGCTCGCCCACCTATTTCGCCGATCTCTCGGCCAGCATGAAGGCGCTGATCGAGCGGTGCGGCATGGTTTCCCGCGCCAATGGTGATTTGTTCAAGCGCAAGGTCGGGGCTGGCGTGGTGGCCGTGCGGCGAGCCGGCGCCTACCACGTGTTCAGCTCGCTCAACGCCTTTTTTCTCATCGGCCAGATGATTGTGGTGGGTTCGTCCTACTGGAACATCGGCATTGGCCGGGAGCCCGGTGAGGCCATGGGCGACGCGGAGGGGGTCAAGACCATGAAGGATCTGGGCCAGAACATGGCGTGGTTGCTCCAGAAGACCAGCGGTTGAACGAGAGCAGAAGGGCAAGTAACATGGCGTCCGGCGGGTTGTGCTTGCCGGGCGCTTTTTTTATGCCGCGAGGCTGGCCAGGAAATGGGGCCAGGAGTTGATTTCCCGCTGGAGTAGATGGTGGTCGTAGCGGCGCAGCAGGGTAAGTGACTCGCGGATAGCCTCGGCGGAGAAATGCAGGCGGTCAAGTTTGTTGCCGTCCAGCTGCTGGGCGGCATGGAGTAGTTTCGCCGTTTCCAGCGACACCGGCACCTGGCCGTGTTCGGTTTCGCGGTTGCAGGTCTTGCAAATCAGCCCACTGCGGCTGGTGCTGAAGTGGTAGGGCCGCCGCGCCGGAGCGAGTTGGCCGCAACGCAGGCAGCCGGAGAGATTGGGTTTGTAGCCTAGGAGATCAAGCATCCTGATTTCGAAGAGGATGACCGTGGCAAAGGGCGGTTGCCCTTGTTCCAGGCAGGTGAGCGCCCAGCGGAGAAGAGTGAAAAGATCGGGGTCGGCGTCATGTTCCCTGGTCCACTGGAGCATCTGCTCGCAAAGCAAGCTGGCGGCGGTGTAGCGGTTGTACTCACGGCGCAGGGTGGGGAAGGCGCTGATCAGCTCGGCTTGGTCGAGCCGCATCAGCGAACTGGTGCGGCTTTCCTCATAGGAAAGATCGAGAAGAGAAAAAGGTTCCAATTTGTTGACAAAGCGCTTTTTACTGCGCTTGGCGCCCTTGGCGATCGCCGCGAGTTTTCCCAGTTCCTGGCTGTAGCAGGTGACGATCTTGTCGGCGTCGCCGTGGTCCATGACCTGGAGGACCACGGCGAGCGTTTGCCGAACGCCCATTTAGTGGTTGTCCGGCTGCGGCTGGATGGAGATGCGGGTGGTGTTGCCGGGCTTACCAAGTGGCGGGAGCTTAGTGTTGTTCAGGGTCAGGTCAACCCCGCCGGCATTGCCGATGAAGAGCTGCATTTTGCTGTTGGCTCGCCAGGATGACTTTTCGCCGGCGCGAAAGTATTGCGGCTTGGGCTTCTCGCCATCCACCTGGATCCGCACCCAAGTGTCCTCGCGGAAGGTGGCCTCCAGTGCGTAGGGCGGCTTCATCGGTTTGATGGCGGCGATCAGCTTTTCGGCAGTGCTGGGCTCCTTGGCCGGTTTTTCCGTCGGCGCGGTCACCGGCGCGGAGGTGGCGGTTTTTTCCTTCTTGATGGGGCCAGCCGGAGCCAGTTCTTTAAGCGGCGGCTTGGCGGCGGTTGCGCCAGGCGTTGCTGTTGGTGGCGATGGTGCCGGTGGCGCCGACGGCGCGACCGTCGCCGGCCTTGGCGGCAGTGGAGCAGTGGCGACCCTTGCGGGGGCGATTGTTGCTGGCGCCGGAGTGGCCGCCTGCGGTAACGCCGGTTTCGGCGACACCGCAGGTTTGACCGGCGCTGGTTGCGCCAGCGGTGGCAGGGCGGTTGGTGTTTGATTGGTTTGTGGGGGCAGCGCTTGTTTGGGGATATTGGTCGGCGGTGCTTGGATTGCCGGCTTGGGCGGCAATGGTTCTACCTTGGCAATCTTGGCCGGCACGGCTGGTGGCAGTGCCGTTGCCGGGGCGGCGACTGGTGGCGCGAGCGGGGCAGGAGCCGTAGCAGGTGCCGGTAAATTTGTTGCCGTTGGCAGACCCTCAGCCGGAGGCAACTGTTGCGGCGCGGATTTTTCCGCCGGCACGGTTTCTGGCGTCGGTGGCGGGGTTTGTTGCGGTAGCGGTTCGCTAACCAGCGGTTTGGGGGGTTCCGAGGGTGGCGGCGGGGCGGTGATCTTGTAGCCCAGATAGAGGATCAGGGAAACCAGGATGACCACGGCGGCGGTGAAGAGGTGGCGTTCGGCGTGAAAGCTCGGGGGATCGGCCATGGTCTCGCCGGCCAGCACTTCCTGGACGTTGACCTTTTCATCGGGGATGGCCGTCTTCTCGCCCCGATGATCGAGGTAGATCCTTAGCGCCTGTTCTGGGTCGAGGCCCAGGTACTGGGCATAAATCTTGATGAAGCCGCGGGTGAAGACCTCCGCCGGCAGCTCGTCGCGGTTATCTTCTTCCAGCGCCTTGAGGGTGGTGGCGTGGACACGAGTCTCCTTGGCCGCCACTTCAAGGGCTATTCTCTTGTCCTGTCGGGTACGGCGCAACAAGCTGCCGAGGGTTTCCGTCATCGCGGGGGAGTTGCTTTCCGCTGCTTCTGGGTTCTCCGACTGTGTGGTCATGTGGTTGGCTGATAAAGGTTTGGGTTGGGAAGCCAAATTACAGCATGGTTTTGATGTATGCCTCGTCACGCAATTCCTTGACCCACTTGCCGTACTGGGCGTCCATGGTCTGCTGGTAGAGCAGGTCGCGGATCTCGTCATGCACGGCCTCGAACGGTTGCTGGGCCCGGACGTTGCCCTTGTCCGAAAGCAGCTTGTACAGTTGGTAGCCGGTGAAGGTCTCGACGATGGGGCTAAGCTGACCCGGCGCCAAGGTGAGCACGTTCTGTTTCAGGGCGGGGGAAAGCTCCTCTTTTTTAAAGACGCCAATGTCACCGCCATCGGTGGCCGAGGGCAGGTCAGACATCTTCCGCGCCACCGAGCGGAAATCATCGCCGCCCTGTACCAGGCGTCGGGCCTCTTCCGCCTTGGCCATGGCGGCGGCCTTGGCGGCCGGGGTGTTATCCTTCCAGGAGAACCCCATCTGCAAGATGTGGTAGGAGTCGGCCGAGAGTTTCCCGCTGTAGTTTTTCTCGTGGTATTCCTTGATCTTCTCTTCGGTGATGACCACCTTGGCGCGGATTTCCTGACCGACGAGTTTGGATTGCAGGATCTGGATGCGCAGGGACTTGCGGTAGTCCTTTTCGTTCGACCCCATCATCTCCAGATCGTGGAGGAACTTCTCCCGGCTGATTTTGTTGCGGGCCAGGACGCGGCTGACCGCTTCGTCCAGCTCCTCTTCATCCACGGTGATGTTGAGCTTGGCGGCGCGCTGCTCGATGATCAATTTGTCAATGAGGCTGGAGAGCATCTCCTGGCGGGCCTGGATCAGGGCGGCATTGATCTGTTCGGGCGGCGCCTGCTGGGTGATCCGCTTGAAGAGCGCGGCGCCCTCCCGGTTCAGGTCGGAGAAGGTAATGATGTCGTCATTGACCACGGCGACGACCCGATCGACGATTTCAGCGGCAACAATGGCTGGGGCGGCAAGGATATGGAACAGGATGAGGAGGGCGAGGGCGGGGAGACAACGGGTTTTGGGCATGGTAGTCTCGCGTGCGGGTGAATCGACTAACTTCTATAAATTACGACATTATACTACATTTGTCATTAGATAGCATCCCCAGAAAGCGCCCGCAAGATTTTTTTGGCCGCGCCACAGATGGCAGCGGCGTCGGTCAGCGCCTCGGCGGGCACCAGCAGCTTTTGGTCCGGGGTGAAGCGCAGGGTGTCTGGTTGCTTGGCGATGAGCCCAAGGATGCGCTCCGGCGTGACCGGCGTTTTCGGGTGGAAGGTAAAGACCAGCGCCTTGGGGCCTTGTTCGAACTTGGCGATCTTGTACTGCCGCAGGTAGCGTTTGAGGTCGATGACGGCCAACAGGTTATCCGTTTCGACCGGGAGGGGGCCGTAGCGATCCTCCAGTTCCGCCCGGAAATCGGCGAGTGCTTCCTCGTTTTCTGCGCTGGTGAGCCGGCGGTAGGCGATGTAGCGCTGGTCGGTGTCGCCGATGTAGAAGGCCGGGATGTAGGCGGAGAGCCGCAGATTGATTTCCGGCTCTACCTCCTCTTCGGTTATGACTTCCTCGCCCTGTTGGGCGCGGCGTTTGAGGTCGAGTACCGTTTTTTGCAACAGGTCGAGATAGAGGTCGTAGCCCACCGCCGCGATGGTGCCGCTTTGGGATTCGCCGAGGATGTTGCCCCCGCCCCTGATCTGCAAGTCGCTCATGGCCAGCTTGAAGCCACCGCCCAGGTCGTTGTAGTCCATCAGCGCTCGCAATCGCTGCTGGGCGTCCTTGGAAAGGCCATCCAGCGATGGCACCAACAGGTAGGCATAGGCCTGCTCGCTCGCTCGCCCCACCCGGCCGCGCAACTGGTAGATTTCGGCCAGCCCCAGCCGGTCGGCCCGAGTGATGATGATGGTGTTGGCGTTGGGGATGTCGAGGCCGGACTCGATGATGGTGGTGCAGACCAGTACGTTCACTTCGCGCCGGACAAAGCGGATCATTATTTCCTCAAGCGGCTTGCTCGCCATCTGGCCGTGCGCCACCGCCACCTTGGCCTCCGGCACCAGCAGGCTCACCTTACGGGCAATGTCGTGAATCGACTGCACCCGGTTATGGACCAGGAAAACTTGGCCGCCACGGGCAAGTTCGTGGGTCACCGCCTCCTTGATTACCAGGTCGTCGTGTCGGGCGATGAAGGTCTTCACCGTGCGGCGGTGGGCGGGTGGCGAGCTGATCACCGAAAGGTCGCGTACCCCTAACAGGGAAAGTTGCAGGGTGCGGGGGATCGGGGTGGCGGTCAGCGTCAGCACGTCCACCTGGGTCCGGAGTTTTTTTAGTTTCTCCTTGTGGACCACGCCGAAACGGTGCTCCTCGTCGATGATGAGGAGCCCCAGCTTTTGGAAGACCACGTCCTTGGAGAGTAGGCGGTGGGTACCGATGATGATGTCAATCTGCCCGGCGGCCAGGGCGCTGATGATTTTTTTTTGCGTGGCCGGGGGGCGGAAGCGATTGAGGCTTTCGATGCGGAGCGGGAAACCACGGAGGCGCTCGCGGAAGGTGGCGCTGTGCTGTTCGGCCAGCACGGTGGTCGGCACCAGCACCGCGACCTGGCGGTTGTCTTCCACCGCCTTGAAGGCGGCGCGGATTGCCACCTCGGTCTTGCCGTAGCCCACGTCGCCGCAAACCAGGCGGTCCATGGGGCGTTCGCTGGTGAGATCGTCCAGCACCTCGGTGATTGCCTTGAGCTGGCCCGGGGTTTCGTCGAAGGGGAAAGACTCCTCCAGTTCGTGGAAGAGTTCATCCGGTTGGGAAAAGGCGTAGCCTTTGGCCAACTGCCGCCGGGCATAGAGGTTGAGCAGGTCCTGCGCTACCTGCCAGACCGCCTTTTTGACCTTTTGTTGCGTGGTCTGCCACGCCTTGCCGCCCAGCTTGTCCAGACTCGGTTCCCGGTCGTTGATGCCCTTGTATTTGCTCACTGCGGCAAGCTGGTCGACCGGCACGTAAAGTTTGTCTGCGTCTTTGTATTCGATGAGCAGAAAATCGTTGGGCAGGCCATTCAACTCCAGAGTGACCAAACCACGATAGATGCCGATGCCATGGTCGCGATGGACGATGAAGTCGCCGATGGCCAGTTCATCGAAACGGACCATCGCCTCGCCGATGGGTTGCTGCCCTTTCTTGCGGGCGCCCAGCCGTTGCTCGCCGAAGAGTTCGTTTTCCGAGAGCCAGTGGATTTTTTCCTCGGGCAGATCGAACCCGGCGGAAAGCGGGTGGTCAAAGAGCAACACACCGGGGGCAGATTCCTGGCCGTGACGGAATGGCGCGGGGGTTATCGTGGTGGTGATACCATACTGGCCGAGGAGTTCCGCCATGTGTTCGGCGTGGCGCCGCGTGCGACAGGCAAAGGAGACTTGGTCACCCTGGTCGAGCCAAGCCACTATCTCCCGCGCCAGCGGGGGCAACAACCCCTGCTGGTGGCGGTGCAGTTCCAGTTGCTGCTTGAGGAGCAGATGGTTGCCGGCCCGGATGGCGACCGAAGTTGCTGTGGCCGCGGTGGCCTCGGCAATGGCATGGCAGCGGACAAGCGGGCGCTTTTCAATCGCGGCGGAGAGGCCATCGGTGGTGAGGAAGAGGCGTTCCGGTGGCAGGGCTGGTTGGTGGCCGGCTACGGCCTCGCGGTAATTGGCGTGGATGCGTTCCCAGACCAGGTCGAGGGATTGGCGAATGGCAATGGGATTGAGAAGGAAAACCAAGGCATTGGTTGGCAGGAAATCGAGCGGCAGGGCAGGGCTTTCGTGAAAAAGGGGCAGGAGGAACTCACTGCCGGGGAAAGCACGACCGCTGACGAGTTTTTCCCGGATAGAGCCAGCCTCGTCCTCATCCCAGCCATATTCGGCGGCAGCCGCATCGAAACGGGCCAGCATGGCGTCATGCTGGCCCGTGCCGGACAAGGGGAAGAGTGTCTCCGTGGCGGGCAGGATCACCGCCTCGGGAAGTTCCCCCACTGAACGCTGGGTAATCGGGTCGAAAAGTCGCAGCGATTCAAGCAGATCGCCCAGGAAATCAAGGCGCAGGGGGTGATCGAAACCAGGCGCGAAAATATCCATGATGCCGCCGCGGACGCTCATCTCGCCGACATTCTGGACCAGGGATACTGACTCGTAGCCCGCGTTCAGCAGGGTGCGGCGCAATCCTTCCTGGTCGATCTCCTCACCCCGGATGACAAGTTCCGCCAAGGTGTTGAGCTTGTCCTTCGGGATGGTGCGGCGGATCATCGCCTCGGCGGAACCGATGAAGAAGAAGGGGGGAGTGGCGGTGAGCGCTTGATTCACGGCGGCCAGGCGGGCCGCCGTGGTGGCTGGGTCCGGGGCCAGCTGGGTGTAGGGCGGGATTTCGTGGCCAGGATAGAGTGCGGTTGGCAAGGGGGAGAAGAGAGCGAGATCCTGCTCCAGGGCCTGCGCCTCCCGTTCGGTGGCGCAGAGGCAGACAATGGGCCGGCCGAATTCGTGGGCGGCCCGCGCGATCTGTAGGGCCGCGGCGCTGCCGCTTACCCCGACGAGTTCGAGCGGGAAATTTCCCCGATTAAGCACGGCACGAAAGGACAGCACGGCAGGACCGGGGGGCTAGAAGCCGCCGCCGATGCTGAAATCCCAGACCCCCTGATCCTCGCCCGGCGCCGGGTCGATATTGTAGCCCCATTCTAGGCGCAGCGGCCCCATGGGCGAGAGCCAGCGGAAACCTAAACCCACCGCCTTCTTGAGGTCGCCCACATCCCAGGTCTCGGAATCGGTATAGACGTTGCCGGCATCGAAGAAGGCCACGCCCTTCAAGCCTATTTCCTGGGCGATGGAGAATATCCACTCGGCGTTCATGTACCACATCTTTTCGCCACCGATGCGTTCAAGGCGACCGTCAGAGGTAAGTTGTGTAGGGCTGATCTTGCTGTTCTCAAAACCGCGGATGGTGTTGAGGCCACCCAAGTAGAATTTTTCGTAGACCGGTAGTTTGCCTTCTTCGTTCTCAACAGCGTAGCCGGCCGCGCCCTTGAGGTGCAGAACCGTGTCGTTGAACCAGGGGCGGTTGATTTCCTTGAGTCCCGGGACCTCGGTCCAGGGGAAGAACCAACTGGTGGAAGCCTCCAACTTGGTGAAGGCGCTGTCGCCGCCAAGCGGCCCGCCGGCCTGCTTTATTGAGACGTTATGCAGTTCGCCCTTGGAGGGGTCGCTGGGCCGGTTGCGGGTGTCGCGCGCCACCCCGAGCCGGACGTAACTGGTGGTCTCGATGTTGGCCGAATCCTTGAGGCTCTGGCTGGCGGTCGGCAAGATATCAGAAAGTTTGGTGTCGTCGAAACCGTAGCCCCAGAAAAGGTACCATTTTTCCCAGACGGGATAGCCGAAACGCAAGGCGCCACCGGTGGAGTCCTTGGTGTAGTCGTCGTACTCCCGCATCCAGTTGTAGGCGTCAAAACCGAAGAGTAGTTTGGAATCGTCGAGGTGCGGCTCGGTGAAGCTTAAATTGAAGCGGGTGGAGGCGGAACTCACGTTAGCGGCCAAGGAGACGCGCTGGCCCTTGCCCATGAAGTTGTTCTGGCTCACCTCGCCCATGAAGGAGAGGTTGTCAACCGAGCTGTAGCCGGCGCCGACGCTGAAGGTGCCGGTGGCTTTTTCCTTGACGTCCACGATGATGTCCATCAGGTCATCCTGCACCGTGGGCTCGGGGTTGATGTTGACCTCCTCGAAGTATTCGAGGTGCTGGAGTTTCTCGGTGCTCTTGCGCATGGCCGTGGCATCGAAGAGGCCGCCTTCCTTGAGTTGCATCTCGCGGCGGATGACCTTGTCGCGGGTGCGTGAGTTGCCCTTGATGACGATGCGGTTCACATGGACCAGGGTGCCTTTCTTGACGTCGATCACCACGTCCATCCGCTTGAGGTCGGGATTTTTCTGGAGGCGCGGGTTGACCTCGGCAAAGGCGTAGCCCTTTTCGGCGTAGCGGTCGGTGATCCGCATCACGTCCTCACGCAGTACCTGGCGGCTGAAGAATTTTTCCTGGCTGAGCTTGACCTCGGCCAAGAGATCGTTTTTGTCCCCCACCAGTTCGCCAGCCATGTCGATGGTGCCGACCCGGTAGCGCTCGCCCTCGGCCACGTTGAAGGTGATGAAGAGCCACTCGCCCTCGCGGGTCACCTCCGGTTCGCCGATCTGGGCCTCAATGTAGCCGTGGTTGTGGTAGAAGGCGCCGATCCGCGAACGGTCCTGGTCGAGGATGTCGCGCTTGAGCCGCCCCGATTCGGTGATCCAGGAAAGGAGGCCTTTTTCCGAGGTGGCCATCACCTTTTTGAGTTCCTTCTCGCTGAAGGCGTTGTTGCCGGCGATGCGGATATCCTTGATGTACGCCTTGACGCCCTCGTTGATGGCGAACTGGACGTTGACCCGTTCCGGCTTGGGATAGTCGAGTTTGGCAGTCACTTCGGTGTTGTAGAAGCCCTTTTCCCGATAGAGCTTTTTGATGTTCTCCACCGAGTTTTGCACCTCTTTGGTGCTCAGGATGGCGTTGGGATGGACCGAAAGGACGTCCTTGATCTCCTTTTCCTCCATCTCCTTGTTGCCGGCGAGATTGACCTGGCCGATCACCGCCTTTTCGGTGAGGACAAAGGTCACCTCCCGGCCCTGCTCCGTGTCGGCGACCTCGAGCTGGACATCGTCGAAGTAACCCATTTTGAAGATGTTTTTGATGTCGTCGCGGAGTTGGCCCGCGGCGTATATGTCGCCGGCCTGGCTTTTGATCTGCCGCATGATGGCGCCGGAATCGGTCTTCTGGTTGCCGCGGAGCTCAATCTTGGCGATCAGCAATTCACGGTCGGTGTAGGCGAGCACATCCTTGATGGTGCGGTCGAGGGCGCTGGGCAGGGCCGCGGTTGAATCGGCCTTCTGGAAAACATAGCGCGGCGGTTCATGGCCAAGCAGATCAAGCACCACCAGGTCGATGCTCACGGTCTCACCAAGCTGGGTCAGGCTGCCGGCCACCGCGTAGTTGGCGTTCTTGACGCCGGGCAAGGCCATGAGTGCATCCGCGGTCGGCGGCCAGCTTTTTTGGTAGTTGATATGCCTTGCCACCTCGCCACGGGCGAGCAGGGGAATGCCCTTGGCCGCGAGCGCGTCTTGCAGGGCTTGGTCCGTCTTGGCGGTGAGGGCCTCCGGTGAGGCGGCGCTGTTGATTTTGAAGGGCAGGAAAATGGCGGCGGAGCGGGCTGGCGCGGCCTGGATGGCAAGCGGGACCATGAACAGGCCGCAGAGGTTAAGCAGCAGGCCCAGCATGATAGCAAGCCGGCCACGGTAGGGGGTCGATGGTTTCATGGTCACCTGGGATTGTTCAATCATCTTTCCGACATGAATGAGTTGTCTGGGTGGCCCGCCAGGGCCGCTGGTTGAGCGCTTGCGGGCCGGCCATGATGACGCTGACTCCACTCTTTACCACGCTGGGTGGCGAAAGAGAAGCCGAAATTCGCCTTAGTCGATCCCCTCGTGGAGGAGCCCCTCGGTCAGGGTGAGGCAGCGGTCCATGCGGCGGGCCAAGGTGTGGTTGTGGGTGACCATGACTGTGGCGAGCCCCAAGGCCTGGTTGAGTTCCTGCATGAGGGCAAAGACCTTTTCCCCGGTTTTGGGGTCGAGGTTGCCGGTGGGTTCGTCGGCGAGCAAAAGGGCGGGCTTCATGATCAGGGCCCGGGCGATGGCCACCCGCTGCTGTTCGCCACCAGAGAGCTCACCCACTTTGTGGCTGGTGCGGTCGTCAAGGCCGACTCGGTTCAGTAGTTCGCGGGCGCGATCCGCCAATTCGGCCGGCGGCAGTTCGGCGATCATCCCCGGCAGCATCACGTTTTCGATGGCGGTGAATTCGGGCAGCAGGTGGTGGAATTGGAAGACAAAGCCGATGCGCTGGTTGCGGAAGGCGGAAAGGCGCTGGTCGTCCAGGCTGAAGATATCGGCGCCCTGGTGGAGCAGGGTGCCGCCGCTCGGCCGGTCCAGAGTGCCGAGGATGTGGAGCAGGGTGGTCTTGCCGGTGCCGGAGGTGCCAACCACGGCGGCCATTTCCCCTTGGCGCAGGGTGAGGTCGATACCGCGCAACACGGTGAGGCGCTGGGGCGAGAGGAATTCCTTGGTCAGCCCTTGGGCGACGAAGAGCGGTCCATTATTCATAGCGCAGGGCCACTGCCGGGTCGATTTTGGCCGCCTGGCGCGAGGGGTAGAGGGTGGCCAGGAAGGTAATCAGCAACGCGGCACCAGCGATCAGGGCCACATCCAGCGGCAGGACCTTCACCGGCAGGGTGGAGACGGGATAGACCTCGGGCAGTTTGATGAACTGATAGCGGCCCAGGATCTCGCAAAGGGTGAGTCCGCCGGCGATACCGAGCAGCGTGCCGGTTAATCCGATCACCAGGCCTTCGTACATGAAGATGCGCATGATGCTGCCGGAAGTGGCGCCCATGGATTTCAGGATGGCGATGTCCTTGGTCTTTTCCATCACCACCATGATCAGGGTGCTGACGATGTTGAAGGCCGCCACCATCACCACCAGGGCCATGATGACCGAGAGGGCGGTTTTTTCGAGTTTGAGCGCCGAGAAGATGTTGCGGTTCATCCGCATCCAGTCCTTGGCGAGATACCCCGGCCCCAGGCGTTGTTCGATCCGGCCGGCAATGGCGGCAGCCTCGTCGATGTCCGCCACCTTCACCTCGATGCCGTGTACTGTGTCGCCCAGGTCGAAAAATTCCTGGGCCGTGGCGAGGCTCGTGTAGGCCAGGGAGGAGTCGTATTCGTACATGCCGGTATCGAAGAGGCCCATCACCCGGCACGCCTTGATCTTGGGCAGCACGCCCATGGGGGTGAGCGGGCCGGCGGCGGAGATCAGTTTGACTCGGTCGCCCACCGTGATTTGCAACTGGTTGGCCAGTTCCTTGCCTAGGATGATGCCGGGCACACCCTGATCGGCTTCGGCAAGAGTGTCGATGGCGCCCGCCGTCATGTAGCGGTTGATGTCGAGGACGCGTACGGCCGAGGATGGATCGAGGCCGCGCAGCACGATACCGGTGCCGCCGGCGCCGCCGGTCAACATGGCCTGGGCGTAAATGTAGGGGGTCACCCCCACCACGCCTGGTACCGCACCGACGGACGCGGCCGCTTCTCGGTAGTCGGCCAGCGACCCGCCTAGGTCCTGCACCACCACGTGGGAGTTGATGCCGAGGATTTTGTTCCTGAACTCCGAAGTGAAGCCGGTCATCACTGCCAGCACCACGATGAGGGCCATCACCCCCACCATGACGCCCGCCACCGAGATGAGCGAAATGAGCGAGATAAAGCTCTGTTTCCGTTTCGCCTTCAGGTAGCGGCGGCAGACGAACCATTCAAAGCGCATGGCGGCACCTATTTCTTTTCCGGCCTGAGATGCGGGAAGAGGATGACGTCGCGGATCGAGGGAGAGTCGGTGAGCAGCATGGCCAGGCGGTCGATGCCGATGCCTTGGCCCGCGGCCGGCGGCATTCCGTATTCCAGGGCGCGCAGGAAATCCTCGTCCACCTCCGGGAAAATTTCATCGTCGTCGCCCCGTTCGGCGATCTGTTTTTCCAGGCGCTGGCGTTGGTCGATGGGATCGTTCAATTCGCTGAAGGCATTGGCCAGCTCCCGGCCGGTGATGAAGAGTTCGAAGCGATCGGTGACCTCGGGATTTTTTTCGTTGCGCCGGGCGAGCGGCGAGACCTCGGTGGGATAGGAGGTAATGAAGGTTGGGTTGACGAGTTTTTCCTCCACCAGCAGTTCGAAGAGTTCGGTTTTGACCTTGCCGTGGCCCGCCTGGGGTTGGAGCTGGACGCCTTTTGCCAGCGCGAGCTCGCGGCATTTGACCTCGTCGGCCAGCAGGGCGGGGTCGAGCCTGGCGACCTTGAGTAGCGCCTCGTCCATGGTGTAGCGCTGCCAGGGGGGCGAGAGGTCAACCTCCTGGCCCTGGTAGGTGATGACCATGGAGCCGCACACCTCGGCGGCAATCCAGGAGAGCATCTCCTCGGTGAGGTCCATCAGATCCTCGTAGGTGGCGTAGGCCTGGTAGAACTCCAGCATGGTGAATTCCGGATTGTGGCGGGTGGAGAGGCCCTCGTTGCGGAAGTTGCGGTTGATTTCGAAGACCCGTTCGAAGCCGCCGACGAGCAGCCGCTTAAGATAGAGTTCCGGCGCGATGCGCAGGTAGAGGTCCATGCCTAAGGCGTTGTGATGGGTCTTGAAGGGGCGGGCAGTGGCGCCGCCGGCGATCGGTTGCATCATCGGGGTTTCGACCTCCAGGAAACCCCGGTTGGTGAGGAATTCCCGCACCAGCCGGATGATCTCCACCCGTTTGCGGAAGGTATCGCGCACCTCGGGGTTGACCATGAGATCAACGTAGCGTTGGCGGTAGCGGGTCTCCACATCGGTGAGGCCGTGGAATTTTTCCGGTAGCGGCCGCAGCGATTTGGTCAGCGATTTGAGGCTGCTGGTCTGGAGGGTGGGTTCGCCCGTCTTGGTGCGGAAGAGGGTGCCGGAGAAACCCACGATGTCGCCGATGTCGAGCTTCTTGAAGAGATTGTAGAGCGGCTCGCCGATTTCGTCACGTTTGACGTAGACCTGGATGCGGCCGGTTTCGTCCCGCACCTGCACGAAGGCTGCTTTGCCGAAACTGCGGATCGCCATGATGCGGCCGGCGATGGTCTTGATCCCCTCGGCCAGCGGCGCGTCGCCCGCCGGGTCGTCCTGGGGCAGGATATCGCGGATGCGGTGCATGGGCTTGAAATCGTTGGCGTAGAGGGGGATACCCTGCTGGCCAAGTTCCTGTGCTTTGTCGCGGCGCTGCTGTAAAATCAGGCTTAGGTCTTCCATCTTCGTACTCTTTCGGTGAATCGGGCTGGTTGCTGGTTAAGTGGTAAGGTGCTTGTTGCGCAGGGTGGCGGAGAGGTCGCGGGTCAGTCCCAGCACCTTGCGGGCATAGGGCAGCGGCAGGGAGCCGGTGCCGCAGCTCGGGGTAATCAACGTCTGGCGCAGCAGGCCCGCCTGGTCCCAGCTGGCGTTGACGAGTTGCCCGGCCTGTTCTTCCCAGCGGGCGGCCAGGGAAGGGGCGGTCTCCCGGTCGATCTGTTCCTTTTCCGAGGTGGGCACGATGCCCCAGGCGAGGATGCCGCCCCGGTCGAGGAAGTCGTAGAGCTGGGTCTTGCAGACGACGAGCCGGTCGAAGAAGCTGTAGGCGTCGAAACTCAGGATGTCGAGCGGCAGCGAAAGGAGGAACTCCCAGTCGGTGTTGGCGCAGACATGGATGCCCGCCAAGCCACCGGCCTGGTGGATCGCCTCAATCACCTCGGTGAGGTCTTGGCGGATCTCGTCGAGCGACATGGTGATGAACGAAGAGGAACCGAGGCCGGCCAGGGCCGGCTCGTCGATGAAGACAATGGCTGGTTTGCCGAGTTGGGCGAGGAACTGCGTCTGCCAGGCGGCCTTGAGGGCGAGTCCTTTGACCACCACCTCGTGGATCGCTGGTTCGTAGTAGCCGAGTCGCTGGTTTTCATCCATGAGTCCGGTGAGCAGGGTGAAGGGGCCGGTGATCTGGCCTTTCAAGGCGGAGATGGCCGGTTGCTCCCGGGCTACAGCGAGCAGTTCGTAAAGGCCGCGGGCCCGTTCGCGGCTCACCATGAAGGGTGAGGCGTTCAGGGCCTCGGGGCCTTCCATGGCCGCCAGGTAGTGCTCGAAAAAGGCGAGTTGATCGGCGGGGAAGTGATCGGTATGGATGTTGAAACAGGTGCGGTCACCTTCCTCCACCACGCCAGGAAAGCCCTCCAGGAACTGGTTGAGCATCCCTTCCCCGGGGTTCATCGGCAACTGCGGCCAGAGCGGCACATCGGGTGTATGGGCGAAGATGATCTTGAGCGCTTCACGGTGGTCAGCGACCGGCAGGCTGCCGATCAGGGTGGCGAGTCCGTTGGCGGTAAAGGGCTGGGGCGTGGTCATGCGTGTGCCTGCGGCAAAGGGTGTGCGTCTTTATGGTGATCGGCCTTCTTGCTAGCAATAATAGGCTGAAAAGTCAACGAAATTCGCCGGCCCCGGGAGGTTGGCGAGGTGGCGAGGGGCCAGGATGTCGGGGCGGGCGGGAAGAGACGTGGCCGAACCTCGTGGGCTACCGGATTTTATGGCGTTATTTGTTGTGTCGTAAAGGCCGCGCCGCCGGGGCCGCGTCATGTAACAGCGCGTTTTTTCGTACCCGTCTGCCGGGAGGCGGAGTCCTTGGCAAGCCCATCTTACTTGACGGGTTTTATAAAGTTGATTACTTTTATCCGGTTGAGCGAGAGTGGCGGAACTGGCAGACGCACCAGACTTAGGATCTGGCGGGCAACCGTAGGGGTTCGACTCCCCTCTCTCGCACCATAGCGTCGGTGGTCGCGGCGCCGAAATGGTTCAAAGGCAAAGGTTGATGAGCAGGTGAGGGCACCATTTACGCGTTCGAGTGCAATCACATCCAGGTCGTAGGTTTTCCTGTTTTCCCCCTGCCGTCAGTGAAGAATAACCGGAACAAGTAATAAGGAAGGGCACACCATGCAGGTAAGTATTGAAGATGTCAGTGCGTTGACCAAGCGGATGAGCATTGTCCTGCCGCAGGATTACGTTAGCAAGGCGATTGAGGCGGCCTACGAGAAGTTGAAGGGCGAGGTTAACCTCAAGGGCTTCCGCAAGGGCAAGGTGCCGCGCCAGGTGTTGGAGAAGAACTACGGCGCCAAGGTGGAATATGATGTGGCCGACAAGATGATCCAGGAGACCTATTTCGATGCCCTGGAGAAGGTCAACCTTGATGCCGTTGCCCACCCGGAGATCCGCGATTATAAATACGAGGCCGATGGCTCCTTCGCCTACCAGGCCGAGGTGGATGTGCGTCCCCAATTCGAACTTGGCGAGTACAAAGGGATCGCGGTCGAGCAGTCGGAGATTGTTGTGACTGACGAGGAGATTGGCAGCGAGATTGAGGCCCTGCGCCGTCAGATGGCGCCGCTCAAGGGTGTAGAAGATCGGGGCATCGCCGAGGGCGACATCGCCATCATCGATTTCGCCGGCGTCCACGAAGGCGTTGCCATGAAGGAGGTCAAGGGCGAGAATTATTCGGTCGATGTGGGCTCGGGCCGTAATGGCAAGGAGTTCGAGGAGAAGCTCGTTGGCCTCAAGAAGGGCGAGGAAACGGTGCAGACGGTGGATTTTCCGGCTGGTTTCTCCAACCCGGTGCTGGCGGGCAAAAAGGTAGAGTTCCGCATCACCGTGAAGGATGTCAAGGAGCGGGTGCTGCCGGCCTTGGACGATGATTTCGCCAAGGAGGTGGGCGAGGAGTTCAAAAGCCTCGACGACCTGAAGCAGCAGGTGCGGGAACGCCGGAGCAAGCGCAAGGAAGAGGCGCAGCGTGGCGACCTCACCGACCGGCTGATGGCCAAGCTGCTGGAGAACCACCCCTTTGAGGTGCCGCCCCGCCTGGTGGCCTTTGAGATCGAGGCGCTCATTAAGGAATTGGAGAATAACCTTGACCGCCAGGGCATGACCCTGGAATCCGCCGGTCTGACCAAGGAAAAGCTCGTCGAGCAGTATAAAGAGGCGGCCGAAAAGCGGGTGCGCGGCGACTTCCTGCTCAAGAAGATTGCCGAGAAGGAAGAAATCAAGCTGGAGAACGAAGATATTGAAAAGGGTTTCCAGCGGATTGCCGATCAGTATAATATGCCCATGGGCGAGGTGAAGAAATTTTTCCAGAGCCGCAACGAGCTCTTGCCCTTCATGAGTGAGCTGTTGAGCGAGAAGATATTGAGTTTCCTGGTCGCGAACGCCTCGGTCAAGAGCGTGGCCGCCACGGCCTAAAACCATTCAGGAAAGGTACGGAATTCATGAGCCTGATCCCCTTTGTCATTGAACAGACCCCACGCGGCGAGCGTTCCTACGACATCTATTCGCGCCTGCTCAAGGAGCGCATCATCTTCCTCGGCACCGCGGTGAACGATGAGGTGGCCAATGTGGTCATCGCTCAGATGCTCTTCCTCGAAGCGGATGACCCGGACAAGGACATCACCTTCTACATCAACTCCCCGGGCGGGGTAGTGACCGCCGGGCTCGCCATCTACGACACCATGCGCTACGTGAAATGCGATATCGCCACCCTTTGCCTCGGGCAGGCGGCCAGCATGGGAGCGGTGCTCTTGGCCGCCGGTACCAAGGGCAAGCGTTACTCGCTGCCCAATTCGCGCATCCTCATCCATCAGCCCATGGGCGGTTTCCAGGGCCAGGCTACCGACATCGACATCCATGCCCGGGAGATCCTTAAGATTAGGCAGAGCCTCAACAAGATACTGGCGGACCATAGCGGCCAGAAGCTCAAGCGGATCGAGGCCGACACCGAGCGGGATTATTTTATGAGTGCCGAAGAGGCTAAAAACTATGGTATAATTGATAAAGTATTGGTCGAACGGTCGAACCCCAACGAGGAGTCGTAAGCATGGCCAAGAACCACAACGGCGAGATCGAGGTTACCTGCTCCTTCTGCGGCAAGACGCAGGATGAGGTCAAGAAGCTCATTGCCGGCCCGACGGTTTACATCTGCAATGAGTGCATCGACCTCTGCAACGAGATCGTCAACGAGGACCGGCAACAGGAACTGGAGGCGCAAGCCGAGGCGGTCACCATGAAGCCGGTGGACATCAAGGCGCATCTTGATGGCTACGTGATCGGTCAGGAGCAGGCCAAGCGCATCCTTGCCGTGGCGGTGCACAACCACTACAAGCGGATCGAGGCGCAGGGCCGGGGGGACGGCAACGAAGTCGAGTTGCAGAAGAGCAATATCCTGATCGTTGGCCCCACTGGCAGTGGTAAGACCCTGTTGGCCCAGACCCTGGCGCGCATCCTCAATGTGCCCTTCACCATCGCCGATGCCACCACCCTCACCGAGGCTGGGTATGTGGGCGAGGACGTCGAGAATATCCTGGTGAGCCTTTTGCAGGCCGCGGATCACGACGTGCAGCGCGCCCAGCGCGGCATCGTCTATATCGACGAGATCGACAAGATTGCCCGCAAGTCCGATTCCGCCTCGATCACCCGCGATGTTTCCGGCGAAGGGGTGCAGCAGGCGCTGCTCAAGATCATCGAGGGCACCATTGCCAATGTGCCGCCCAAGGGCGGCCGTAAGCATCCGCAGCAGGAATACATCCGGATCGATACCTCGAACATCCTTTTCATCTGCGGTGGCGCCTTTGTCGGCCTTGACAACGTGATCCGCCAGCGGGTCGGCACCAAGTCCATGGGCTTCGGTGCCAAGGTGGTGGGCAAGACCAAGAAGAAGATGGGCGAAATCCTGGCCCAGACCGAATCCGAGGATCTGCTGCGCTTTGGCCTCATCCCTGAGCTGGTCGGCCGACTGCCGGTGGTGGCCACCATGGAAGAGTTGCAGGAGGAGGATCTGATCCGCATTCTGCGCGAGCCCAAGAATGCGCTCACCAAACAGTATGAAAAGCTTTTCGAGTACGATGGCATCCGCCTGCGTTTCACCGAAGGTGCGTTGAATGCCATTGCCCAAGAGGCGATCCGTCGCAAATCCGGCGCGCGCGGCCTGCGGGCGGTAATGGAGGAGGCGATGCTCGACGTGATGTACGAGTTGCCCTCCAAGTCCAATGTCCGTGAGTGTGTGATTAGCGAACAGGTGATCGTCAACCGTGATTATCCGGTGGTGCTCTTCGACAACGAAGAAACCAAGAAGAGCGCTTGAAATCCCGGCCGTTGTAGCCTTTTGCCATGAGCGTTTTTGACTCCGAGAAAGTATTCCCGATGATGCCCCTGCGGGACATCGTGCTCTTCCCTTACATGGTGGCCCCCCTGGTGGTCGGGCGTGATCGTTCGGTCAAGGCCCTGGAAGAAGCGATGGCCCAGCGTTCCGAGATATTCCTGGCCACCCAGAAGGACGCGGCCGAGGATGAGCCCTCCGAGGACGATGTCCACGAGATCGGTACCGTGGCCACGGTCATGCAGTTACTGCGGCTGCCCGACGGCACCATCAAGGCCTTGGTGGAAGGCAAACGCCGGGCCCGGGTGGCGCAGCATCTGCCCCATGCCGATTTTTTCGTGGTGCGCGTCGAGGAGCATGTCGAGGAGGAGCCCTCCTCCAACGAGGCAATCGCCTTTGTCCGCGAGTTGCGGGATTCCTTCCGCGAATACATCAAATACAACAAGAAGGTGCCCAGCGAGGTGGTAAAGTCGCTGGCCCGCATTGAAAATCCTGCCAAATTCGTTGATGTGCTGGCGGCCCACCTGCCGGTGGGGGCAGCTGAGAAACAGCACATCCTTGCTGCCTTTTCGCTCATCGCCCGGCTGGAGCTGGTTTTGGGTCTGATTCACAAGGAGATTGAAATCTCCCGGCTGGAGGAGAACATCCGCAGCCGCGTGAAGCAGAAGATGGACAAGACCCAGAAGGAGTACTACCTCGCCGAGCAGCTCCGTGCCATCCAGAAGGAGATGGGCGCCGCCGACGAGGCGGGCTCCGACCTGGCCGAGCTGGAAAAGGCGATCAAGCAGAAGAGCTTGCCGCAGGCCGCCCGCGACAAGGTGGAGCAGGAGTTCAAGAAGCTCAGGATGATGCCAGCCATGTCCGCCGAGGCCACGGTGGTGCGCAACTACATCGACTGCATCCTCAACCTGCCCTGGCACGAGAAGAGCGAGGCCGCCATCGACATTGCCGAGGCGGAATGTATCCTCGAAGAGGATCATTACGGCCTGGCCAAGCCCAAGGAGCGCATCCTGGAATACCTGGCGGTGCAGGCGCAGGTGGCGAAAATCAAGGGGCCGATCCTCTGCCTCGTTGGCCCGCCGGGCGTGGGCAAGACCTCGCTCTGCAAGTCCATTGCCCGCGCCATGGGCCGCAAGTTCGTGCGCCTTTCTCTGGGTGGGGTACGGGACGAGGCTGAGATCCGCGGCCACCGGCGTACCTACATCGGCGCCATGCCGGGCAAGATCATTCACTCCATGCATAAGGCCAGGGTGGTTAACCCGGTGGTCTGCCTCGACGAGGTGGACAAGATGAGCATGGATTTCCGGGGCGACCCGTCGGCCGCCTTGCTGGAGGTGCTCGACCCGGAGCAGAACAGCACCTTCAATGACCATTACCTTGACCTTGATTACGATCTTTCCGATGTCTTCTTCGTGACCACCGCCAATACCCTGGTCGGGATTCCGGCGCCTTTGCAGGACCGGATGGAGATCATCAAGCTCAATGGCTACACCGAGGAAGATAAGCTCCGCATCTCCCAAGGGTTCCTGGTGCCGAAGCAATTGGAGGCGAACGGCTTCCAGCCCCAGGACATCGTGTTGACCGAGGCCGCGGTGCGGGAGATCATCCGTCGTTACACCCGCGAGGCCGGGGTGCGGAGTCTGGAACGCAGTATTGCCGCCATCTGCCGCAAGGTGGCGCGCGAACGGTCCCGGAAAAAGACGACCAGGAAATTTCGTGTTACGCCGGCGGCTATTTCCACCTATCTCGGGGTGCCGAAATTCCGTTTTGGCCTGGCCGAGGAGAGCGACCGGGTGGGGCTCGCCACAGGCCTGGCCTGGACCGAAGTGGGTGGCGAGTTGTTGCAGATCGAGACCGCGCTCATGCCCGGCAAGGGCAAGCTCACCGTGACCGGCAAATTGGGCGAGGTGATGCAGGAGTCGGCTCAGGCCGCCTTGAGTTATGTGCGGACCAGGGCCTTGCGTTTGGGACTGCTGCCGGATTTTTACCAGAACCTTGATATCCATATCCATGTGCCCGAAGGCGCCATTCCCAAGGACGGCCCTTCCGCCGGCATCACCATGGTCACCTCGTTGGTTTCCGCCTTGTTGAAGATCCCGGTGCGCAAGGAAGTGGCCATGACCGGCGAGGTGACACTACGCGGCCGGGTGCTGCCCATCGGCGGACTCACCGAAAAGTTGTTGGCCGCCAAGCGCGGCAACATCAAGCTGGTGCTCATCCCCCAGGATAACGAGCGCGACCTCAAGGAGATTCCGGCGCGGATCCTCAAGGAACTGGAGATCGAGCTGGTGGAGCATGTGGATCAGGTGTTGGGAAAGGCCTTGCTTTTCCGCCTTGGCGAAACGCTCTTCAAGGGCGGGGTCCATGGCCAGCTGGGCAGTGATCTTGGCTACGCCTCCGGCAGCACGGCGCCACATTAAGCGCCGCCGCTTCGCCAGCCGGATGTTTTCCATAGTATAGTCCGGTTTTTTGCTTGACGAAACTAGGGGGGCATGGTTTAAAGGGGGCCACGTTTGTGCGGGCGAATAGCTCAGCTGGGAGAGCGTCGGCCTTACAAGCCGAGGGTCACAGGTTCGAGCCCTGTTTCGCCCACCAAAATTGAGGAGTGGTAGTTCAGTCGGTTAGAACGCCGGCCTGTCACGCCGGAGGTCGCGGGTTCGAGCCCCGTCCGCTCCGCCAGTAGAACAGAGAGGGATCAACGGAATGGTTGATCCCTTTTTTTGTTTTTTGCATCGGCAATGGTGGGAAGGGGAGAAGCGCGCTTCAACCGGCTAAAACCGCTTGACAAGGGACATGGCCGTCTGTATATCCTTGTTAGGTTTTGTTTTGACTGGATTTTTGGGGCATAAGGCGGGGTCTTTCCCGCGGAATGCAGCCTGCCATGATGAGAGCACACCATGCTGCAACGGATTGAGCGGCTCGGCAATAGCACCATCTATTATCTTCAGGATTTGGGCCGCATGGGCCTCTTCCTGCTTGCTGCCATTGGCGGCATCTTCAAGCGGCCTTTCCGTTTGCAGGCGACCATCCGCCAGGCCCAACTCATCGGGGCCAATTCCTTTGCGGTCATTTTTTTCACCGCCGCCTTCACCGGCATGGTCCTAGGGCTTCAGGGCTATTACACCCTACGTAAGTTTGGTTCCGAAGGGGCGCTCGGTTCGGCCGTGGCCCTTTCGCTCATCCGCGAACTGGGGCCGGTGCTCACCGCCCTCATGGTCACCGGCCGCGCTGGTTCGGCCATGTGCGCGGAAATCGGCATCATGCGAAACTCCGAGCAGATCGATGCCCTCGAATGCATGGCGGTTGATCCGTTCCGCTATCTCATCACCCCGAAACTGCTGGCCACGATCATCTCCATCCCGATTCTTACCCTCATGTTCAATGTGGTCGGCATCTTTGGCGGTTACGTGGCCGGGGTCGAATTGCTGGGGGTCAATCCTGGCGCTTACTTCACCGGCATGGAGCAGAGTGTCATCAACAAGGACATCAACATGGGCATCATCAAGTCCTTTGTTTTTGCCCTGCTGGTGGTTTGGATCTGCACCGGCCGCGGCTACTTTGTCCATGCCATCCGCGGGGCTGGCTTCGGCGCCGAAGGGGTGAGCCGGGTGACCACCCAGGCGGTGGTGCTTTCTTCCATCAGCATCCTGATCTGGGATTATCTGCTGACCGCGATCTTGCTATGAACGAGCCGATTATCCGATTCAACGGGGTCAGCAAGTCCTTTGGCCGCCAGCAGGTGCTGGATGGGGTGGACTTTGCCATTGCCGCCGGCAAGACCACGGTGATTGCCGGGGCCAGCGGCCAGGGCAAGAGTGTGACCTTGAAGCTTATCCTGGGCCTACTCAAGCCGGACTCTGGCCAGATTCTGGTCAAGGGGCAGGACGTGGCGCAGATGCGCGCCGCTGAACTCAATGCGATCCGGATGCACTTCGGCGTGCTCTTCCAAGGGGCGGCCCTTCTTGACTCGCTTTCGGTTTTCGACAACGTGGCCCTGCCACTGGAGGAGCGCACCAAGCTTTCGCGGGAGGAGATTCGGGCCAAGGTGCTTGCCATGCTGGAGCAGCTTGGCCTTGCCGGCCACGAGGGCAAATTCCCGGCCCAGCTCTCGGGCGGCATGAAGAAAAGGGTGGGGCTGGCCCGGGCGCTCATGCTGCAGCCGGAGATCATGCTTTTTGACGAGCCCACCACCGGGCTCGATCCAGAAAAGGCCATGGAGATTTACCAACTCTTTGCCCGGACCCAGCAACAGTTCGGCTACACCTCCATCATCGTGAGCCACGACATCCCGAAGATATTCAACCTGGCGGACCAGGTTGTCATCATGGACAAGGGGAAGATCGCCTCGTTCGAAAACCCCGAGGCCATCCAGCACAGCGCGGACCCGGATATCATGGACTTTGTCCGGACTACCATGGGCAACATCTATCGAAGCAGGGAAATGGAATAGCGCTATGAAGAAATTCAATGTTGATCTCATCGTCGGGCTTTTTGTCGTGGCCGGTTTCATGGCCTTTGTCTATCTCTCCTTGCAGTTGGGCGAGTTTTCGCCATTTTCCATGGAGAAGAACTACAAGGTGACCGCGGAGTTCACCAACATCTCCGGTCTAAAGCCGGGGGCGGTGGTGGAGATGGCTGGCGTACCGGTGGGCAAGGTCGCGAAAATCAATCTGGGCAAGGCTGATCGGGCGGAGATCACCCTCTCCATCAACCAGCAGGTGCAGATCAGCGAGGATGCCATTGCCTCGATCCGGACCCAGGGGATCATCGGTGACAAGTACGTGCGGATCAGCCAGGGCGGCTCCGATGAGTACCTCAAGGATGGCTCCGCCATCACGGAAACCGAGTCGGTGGTGGATCTTGAGGAACTGGTCAGCAAGTACATCTTCGGCAAGGTGTGATAAGGCACGCGTTCTTGCTCTGGCTTTTTTTCCTGCTTGCCAGTCAGGGGAAATTGCGCGATGATGACTCTAGGTGTTTTTCAGGGCGCAGGGGGCGCACGATCCGTCGGGTATCTGCCCGACCTCAGGATTGAGGGATACTACGTATGAATAGCTGGAAAAATTTCGCGGTGATCGTTTCCCTGCTGGTCGCCCTGATGGGAATAAAGGTTGTTCCAGCGGCCGCGGCCGCTGACCCCTTGGTGGATGATGCCGCCGGTGCGGGAGAAGCCAATGGCGTGGCAATGGCCGATCCGCTGGAGCCGATGAACCGCTTCTTCTTCGAGTTCAACGATCGCCTCTATTTCTGGGTGCTGAAGCCGGTGGCCAACGGCTATTCCACCGTGATCGCCGAGGATGTCCGGATGAGCATCCGCGACTTCTTCAACAACCTGCTAGCGCCGGTGCGCATCGTCAATAATCTTTTGCAAGGCAAGATGGAGAACACCGCCACCGAAATTGGCCGTTTTGTCATCAACTCGACCTTGGGTGTGGCTGGTTTTGGCGATCCCGCCAAGAATGAATTCGGGCTGGAGCGCAAGGAGGAGGACTTGGGACAGACCTTGGGAACCTATGGGGCGGGCGAAGGCTTCTACATCTGCTGGCCGTTGCTTGGGCCTTCTTCCGCCCGTGATACGGTTGGCTTGGTCGGTGATTCCTTCCTCAACCCGCTTTCCTATCTCGCGGCCTCTGATTTAGGGGCCGGCGCGGGCGCTTATGGCGGTCGCGAGGTGAACAGCACCTCGCTCACCCTGGGTGATTACGAGGACTTCAAGGAGGCTTCCTTTGATCCCTACCTGGCGGTGCGTGACGCTTACCAGCAGTATCGGCGCAACAAGATTGTCGACGCCGGCCAGGCAGGGTCCCTTTATAAAGAGAAAAAAGGCGCGGATAAGCAATAGGCGGCCCGCCCTTCTTCTCGTGGCTCCTGGCTGTGGAAAACAGGGGTTGCGATCCCTGGATTATCCCGTTATAAGTAGTCCTGCGGTTTTATGCGGTCGGGTTTCGTCTTAATCACCCTCACGCCATAACCAAGCTGCCTTTTGCCATGTTGCGTTTCCCCCCTTCCTGATCCGCAGCGAGGCCTTGGCAGGGAACCAAAAGAGAGTGTCCCATGCGTTTTTCACGAAAATTCTTGGTATTTGGCCTTAGTCTCCTCTTCATGGTAACCGCGCTGGGCGGTCGAGTTGTGGCCACGCCCGCCGAGCCGCTGGCGGTGGTGAGGCAGGCGGTGGACGAGATTATTTCTATCCTACAGGACAAAAAATTATCCGGGGCGGCCAAAAAGGAAGAACGCCGGAAGCGGATCAGCGTCGTGGTAGGCGGTTATTTTGATTTCGAGGAGATGTCCATGCGCGCTCTCGCCCGTTTCTGGAGGGAACGGACCCCTGATGAGCGCAAACAGTTTACCGGTTTGTTTCGGCAACTGCTGGAGCGGACCTACATTGACAAAGTGGACAACTATTGTCGTGAGCTCGATGCCTCCTGTACCGACAAGGTCGTGATCTTCAAACGTCAGGAACAGCAGGGCAATAAGGCCGTTGTTTATACCGTCTTCTTGCGTAACAACGTTGAAACCCCGGTCGAGTACAAGATGCAGATGGAGTCTGGCCGGTGGCAGGTCTATGACGTGATTATCGAAGGGGTCAGCCTGGTACGTAACTACCGGACCCAGTTTGAAAGTATCGTGACCAGGGAGCAGTTCTCCGGCCTTCTCGCCAAGATGGAAGAGAAGGTCAAGAAGGGTGAGCCCATGGAGGACGCGAAGAAATGACGGCCGGAGCCGTGACCGAAAGCCGCGGCGTCTCGTTGCCGCCGGCGTGGGAATTGGCTGCGGTTTTCCCCTTCCTCTCGGCGCAGGAGTTGGAGGGGTTATTGCCCTCTCTTGCGATGCGGAGCGTTGCCGCCGGCGAGGTGCTCATGCGGGACGGCGACGTGGCCGATTTCATGGCCTTTCTGTTGGCCGGCCGGTTGGCGGTGAAAAAGGAGACTTCTTTTCCGGGTAAATATATCCTGGTGGCGGTGATCGAGCCGGGCGGCGTGGTGGGCGAATTGGCAGCGGTGGAAAAGGGCCAGCGCAATGCAACGGTGGTGGCCATGGATGATTGCCGGCTGCTGGTGCTTACCGCTGAGGCCATGACGCGGCTGCTCGCCGAGCAGAATCCCCTTGGCGTTACACTGCTCAAGCGGATTATCCATGTCCAGGGGCACCGACTGCGCCGGGCCAGTGATCGGCTCTCCTGGATTCTTTAGTCCCCGCTGGTTTTCCGGTATAGTTCAAAAGGTCGCGATCTTTGTACCCTCCGTTTGGCCGGGCGTTGCGGTTTCCCTGAGTGTTCTGATGGCTGATCCAGAATCCAAAGATAGTTGGCGGCGGCGCCAGAGGCAGGATAATGCCGCATGGGACAAGGTCGGAGTGGGGCGTGTATCCAGGCGTCTCGCTCGTGGGGCAGCCGTTTATGGCCTACTGGTTTTTTTACTCACCGCGCTATTTGTCCACGGCCATCGGCTGCCATACCGCTATCTTGGGTGGGCCGCGTCTCTGGGTATGGTTTTTGGCCTGGCCCTCGCCGGCTTTGATCGCCTTGCCCTCCTGTTGCGTTCTTTTCTTGCTGCCCGCTGCAACCGGGCGATTTGCGGGTTTTTGCTTTTTTTCGCCTATCTACTCGGTTATCTGGTGCTTTTTTCACTGATTGTGACCTACCCCGTCGGCACCCTAATCGAGCAGGGCAGCGGTTCGACGATCGTGGCCATGGAATACGGGCTATCCGCCAGCAATGTCATCCTTTTTTTCGCTGTTTTGGGCTGGCTTGACTGGAAACGACTCGTGGTCAACCGCAGGGTGCATCTGCCATGGTTCAAGGGGCGTTTGGGGAAGGAGTCAAATAGTACGAAAACGCTTGACAAGTAACAGTAATTGTCTATACTCCAGCGTTTTATTTCCGGCGGACAGGTGGGCCAGTGCAGGTTCGGTTTGATGAAATTCCCGCCGAAGGGCGGGAGTTCGAAATCAATGACTCCTCTTGGTTCCCGACGGCGGGAGTCACGCCAGTCGGAACGACCCAGGCGCGGGTCAGGTTGGAACGCCGCCGCGACCGGGTTTTCCTGGAAGGGATGCTGGCCGGCCGGATCCGGTTGACCTGTGACCGTTGTCTGGCGGAGTATGAGTGTAGCTTGGACCACGAGTTTAAGCTTGATCTGGAATTATCGACGGCGCCGGAGGGGGAGGCAACGGAACACGACTGCCACGACTCCGAAATGGACGTGATGTTTCTTCCGGCACCACTCGTTGACCTTGGCGAGATATTGGCGCAGCAGGTCTTTCTGACCTTGCCGGCCAAACGGTTGTGCCGCGAGGAGTGCCAGGGATTGTGCCCGCGTTGCGGCATAAATCTGAACAATGAACGATGTGACTGCAACGGCGTGGCTGGCTCCCCGTCGTTTGCCAGGCTGAAGGAATTGAAACACTGAGCGCAAGCTTGGAAGCAAGTTTAATGTCGAATGCCAATGGAGGACTACGAACATGGCATTACCAAAGAGAAGACACTCTCACTCTCGCACCCGGACACGCCGCGCCCATGATTTTTTGACCGCGCCCACCGTCTCTACCTGTGAAAAATGCGGCGAGCCCAAGCTGCCGCATCGGCTCTGCCCCAACTGCGGTTCCTACAAGGGGCGTTCGGTCATCAAGCTTGACGAAGAATAGCAGAGCGTTGGGATGGCGTTGCGAATCGCCCTGGATGCCATGGGCGGCGACAAGGGGCCGGAGGAGATGGTCGCCGGCGCTGTCTTGGCGGCTCAGGGGACCGGCCTCTCGGTAATCCTCTTGGGCGATGAGGCGCGGCTCAAGGCCGCGCTGTCGTCCCATGTATATCCTGCCGATCGGATCGAGGTGGTACACACCTCCCAGGTCGTGGCCATGGATGAATCCCCCTTTGACGGGATTCGCAAGAAAAAGGACGCCTCCATTGTCCGTGCCTTTGCCCTGCACCGCAAGGGCGTGGCCGATGCCGTGGTGAGCGCGGGCAACTCCGGCGCGACCATGGCGGCGGCCATCAAGTACCTCGGACGCCTGGAAAATATCTCCCGTCCCGGCATTGCCGGTATCTATCCGACCCTCAAGGGGCCGGTGGTGATGATGGACGTCGGCGCCAACGTGGATTGCCGGCCGCAGCACCTCTATGAATTCGGCATCATGGCCGCGGCCTTTGCCCGTGAACTCTTCGGGGTTGAACGGCCCCGCGTCGGCTTGCTCAGTATCGGCGAGGAGGGTGGCAAGGGCAATATCTTGGTCAAGAAGTCCCATGAACTTTTCAAAAAAAGCTCCCTCAACTATATAGGCAACGTCGAAGGCCGCGACACCTTCCAGGGCGACGTGGACGTCATTGTCTGCGACGGTTTTGTCGGCAATGTCTGCCTCAAATTGAGCGAAGGACTCGCCGAGGCGGTGATCGCCATGCTCGGCGACGAGATCAAGAAGAGCACCAAGGCCAAGTTGGGCTATCTGCTGGCCAGGGATGCCTTTTCATCTTTCCGCAAGCGGGTCGATTACGTCGAATATGGCGGCGCGCCGCTGCTTGGTATCAAGGGCACCGGCATCGTCTGCCACGGCCGTTCCAGCGCCGTGGCCATTAAGAACGCCATCCGGGTCGCCGCCGAAATGGTGGCCCATAAGGTCAACGACCATATTGTCGAGTTGCTGGCCGCCGACAATCTTGGCGACCTGCTGGCCGAAACCGAAGCGGGCGGAGAAACCCAGTGAGCCACTCGATTATCCTCGGCACCGGCTCCGCCTTGCCGGAACGGACGCTGACCAATTTCGAGCTGGAAAAGCTGGTCGATACCTCGGATGAGTGGATCACTACCCGCACCGGCATCAAGACCCGCCGTATCGCCGGCCAGGGCGAGAACACCTCGAACCTGGCCAGCCGGGCCGCGCGCAAGGCATTGGAAATGGCCGGCCTCGCTCCGATGGACCTCGATTGCATCATCGTCGGCACCATCACTCCGGACATGACCATGCCCTCCTGCGCCTGCCTGGTGCAGAAAGAACTCGGCGCCAGCCGCGCCTTTGCCTTTGATCTCAATGCCGCCTGCTCCGGCTTTCTCTACAGCCTGGACGTGGCGGACAAGTACCTCCGCGCCAACCCCGCCATGAAGATTTTGGTCATTGGCGCCGAGACCCTCTCCAGCCGGGTCGATTGGCAGGATCGCAATACCTGTGTGCTCTTCGGCGATGGCGCCGGCGCCTGCGTGGTGACCGGAGGCGGGACCGAGCGAGGGATTATGGGTAGCCACCTTTTTGCCGACGGTTCCCTGTGGGAATTGCTGCACCTGGAGGCCGCCCCCAGCCATAACCCGGCACTGCGGCGGTCCGGGCAGGATGACGGCTGCATCCGGATGGCTGGCCGCGAGGTCTTCAAGATCGCGGTGCGCGCCATGGCGGACGCCATCCAGCAGGTGTTGGCCCGGGAGGGAGTAACGGCCGACCGGCTGCACCTTGTGATCCCGCATCAGGCCAACATCCGGATCCTCAAAAGTCTGGCCGACCATTTGTCCCTTCCCATGGAAAAAATCTATGTAAACGTGGACAAATATGGTAATACATCGGCGGCAACCATCCCAATTGCCATCGACGAGGCCAACCGGGCCGGCCGGCTCCGGGAGGGTGATCTGCTGCTCCTCTGTTCATTTGGGGGCGGATTCACCTGGGGCGCGACGCTAATCAGATGGTAACCCTTTGAAAGGATAAGAGAAAGCGTATCGTAACCGAGATACAGGGGGAAGCGTGGATTATTTTTTGACCGAAGAACAACAGATGATCGTTGATGTGGCCCGGCAGATCACCGAGGAGCTGATCATTCCGCAGCGGGCCGAATTGGACGAGACCGAGGAGTATCCGCGGGAGATCCTGAAGGCCATGGCCCAGGCCGATCTCTACGGCCTCTATATTCCGGAGGAATACGGTGGCTTCGGCGGCGGCCCCTTTGCCATGGTGTTGGCCCTGGAGCAGATCGCCCGCGGCTGTACCGGTGTGGCCACTGCCTATGCGGCCAGCGCCTTGGGGGCGTATCCGATTCTCATTTCCGGCAGCGACGAGATGAAGCAGAAGTACCTGCCGGATATCGCGGCCGGCAAGCGCTTGGCCGCCTTTGCCCTCACCGAGGCCAATGCCGGCAGCGATGCCTCCGGCATCCAGACCACAGCGGTGCAGGACGGCGACCACTGGGTTCTGAACGGCACCAAACAGTGGATCACCAACGCCGGCGAGGCGGACATCTACACGGTCATCGCCATCACCGACCGCAGCAAGGGGCCGCGCGGTGCCACCATGTTCGTGGTGGAGAAGAGCGACCCCGGCTTTTCCGTCGGCCCCAAGGAAAAGAAGATGGGCATCCGCTGCTCCGCCACCTGCGAACTTATCTTCAAGGAATGCCGTATTCCCAAAGACCGGGTGATTGGCCGCACCGGCGCCGGGTTCATCACCGTCATGAAGACTCTCGACCTTTCCCGGCCGGGCATTGCCTCCCTGGGCGTGGGTCTCGGCCAAGGCGCGCTCGACGAGGCGGCCCGATACGCCAAGCAGCGGGTGCAGTTCGGCAGGCCGATCATCTCCTTCCAGGCGGTGGCCCACATGCTGGCCGATATGGCCATCCAGGTGGAGGCGGCCCGTGCCCTGGTCTATGCCGCAGCCAAGCATGTCTCCGCCCACCCGGGCGAGGCCTCCAAAGCGGCTTCGATGTGCAAGGTCTTTGCTACCGACATGGCGATGAAGGTCTCCACCGATGCGGTGCAGGTGCTGGCCGGCTACGGCTTCATGCGCGATTACCCGGTGGAGAAGATGATGCGCGACGCCAAGATCCTCCAGATTTACGAGGGCACCAACCAGATTCAGCGCAATGTGGTCGGCCAGGAACTGAACAAGGAGTACACCTGATCCATGAAGATCGTTGTTTGTGTGAAGCAGGTGCCGGACGCCAAGGATGTGCGGCTCGACCCGAACACCAACACCCTGGCGCGGGACGGCGTGCAGTCGATCATGAACCCCTATGACCGCCATGCCTTGGAAGAGGGCGTGCGGCTAAAGGAGCAGTACGGCGGCACCGTGACCGTGCTCAGCATGGGTCCGCCCCAGGCGGGTGACACCCTGCGGGAGGCGGTGGCCTGCGGGGCGGACGAGGCGGTGCTGGTTTCGGACCGCGCCTTTGCCGGCGCCGACACCTGGGCTACCACCCATACCCTCTCCCAGGCGATCAAGAAGATCGGCAGCGCCGACCTCATCCTCTGCGGCAAGCAGGCGATCGACGGCGACACCGCCCAGGTCGGCCCCGGCATCGCCGAGCGGCTTGGTGTTCCTTATGCCACCTGCGTCAAGAAGGTGGTGGGTTGCGAGGACGGCGCCATCCGCCTCCGGCGGATGATGGACGACGGCTACGACACCGTGGAGATGAACCTGCCTGCATTGATTACCGTGGTCAAGGAGATCAACGAGCCGCGTATCGCCTCGCTCAAGGGCAAGATGAAGGCCAAGAATATTGCCATTACCACCCTGAACGCCGCCGACATCGAGGCGGACCCGGATCAGATCGGGCTCAAGGGCTCTACCACCCAGGTGGTGCGGGTCTTCACCCCGCAGGCCCGTGGCGAGCGCGCCATGCTCAGTGGCACGGTGGACGAGGTGGTGGCGCAACTGGCCGATAAACTGGAATCACTGCTCTAAGGGGAACGGAGAGCATGCTACGGATTGATATTGAAGCCTGTATCGGGTGCGGCATCTGCGAGCAGACCTGCACCTTTGGCGCCATCAAGGTCGAGGGTGGGCACGCCGTGGTGGGCGACAACTGCACCCTCTGCGGCAATTGCGTCGATGCCTGCGAGGTGGGGGCCCTTGCCATCGAACGCGAAGAGCGGGCCACCAAGGGCAATCTTGCCGACTGGTCCGGCGTTTGGGTCTATGCCGAACACCGCCATGGCCGCACTGCGCCGGTGGCCTTCGAACTGCTCGGCATCGGACGGCAACTCGCCGACCAGCGCGGGGTCAAGCTCGCGGCCGTGCTAATCGGTTCCGGGTTTGATGGGCAGGCGGAGGAACTGATCGCGGCCGGCGCCGACGTGGTCTATCTGGTCGATGACCCGGCCCTGGCCCACTTCACCGACGATGCCTACGGCAACGTCCTTAGCGACCTCATCCGTGAGCACAAGCCGGAGATCATGTTGGCCGGCGCCACCGCCATTGGCCGTTCGTTCATTCCCAGGGTGGCGACTTCGCTCGCCACCGGGCTCACTGCCGATTGCACCGATTTGGCCATCCGCGTCGAGGATGGTGCCCTCTTGCAGACCAGGCCTGCCTTTGGCGGTAACATCATGGCCACCATCGTCTGCCCTCATACCCGGCCGCAGATCGCCACCGTGCGGCCCATGGTGATGAAGCCGCTTGCCCGTGACGCCGCCCGTCAAGGCGCGATTGTTGACGTCAAACCCGCTGCCGACCGCATAAAATCGCGGGTACGGGTGATCGAGAGTATCGTCGAGGAGCAGGACCAGGTCAATCTCTGCGAGGCGGATGTGGTGGTGGCCGGTGGTCGCGGCCTTGACGATGCCAAGGGCTTTGCCCAGATCCGCGAACTGGCCGAGGTGCTCGGCGGGGCGGTGGCCGCTTCCCGCGCCGCGGTGGACAGTGGCTGGATCGGCTACCCGCATCAGGTCGGCCAGACCGGCAAGACGGTGGCTCCCAAGCTCTACATCGCCTGCGGCATTTCTGGCGCGATCCAGCATCTGGTGGGCATGCAATCCTCCGAGACCATCATCGCCATCAACAAGGATCCCAATGCTCCGATTTTCGGCGTGGCCACCTATGGCGTGGTCGGTGATCTTTTTGAGATCGTGCCGAAATTGACCGAACGCATGCGGGAGAGGAACGCACGATGAGTATTGCCGGGAAAATCGCGGTGGTCACCGGCGGCAGCCGGGGCATTGGCCGCGCCATTTGCCTCAGGCTGGCTGCCATGGGCGCCACGGTGATCGTCAACTATGTGGGCAACCAGGCAGCAGCCGAAGAGACCGCCGCGGCCATCCGCCAACAGGGCGGCATTGCCGAGATCTGCAAATTCAACGTTGCCGATACGGCGGAAACCGAGGCGGCCTTGAAGAAGATCATGGACGACCACGGCCGCATCGACATCCTGGTCAACAACGCTGGCATCACCCGCGACGGTCTTTTGATGAAGATGAAGGACGAGCAGTGGGACGAGGTGCTGAACACCAATCTCAAGGGCGCCTTCACCTGCATCCGTACGGTATCCCGCGCCATGATGAAGCAGCGCTGGGGTCGGATCATCAACATCTCGTCGGTCGTCGGCTTTGCCGGCAACGCCGGCCAGGTCAACTACGCGGCGGCCAAGGCCGGCATGGCGGGACTCACCCGTTCGGTGGCCAAGGAGCTGGCCTCGCGCAATATCACGGTCAACGGGGTTGCGCCGGGCTATATCGTCACCGATATGACCAAGGATCTGCCGGCCGAAGTCACCGAGAAGATCAAGGCGGAGATTCCGCTGGGCACCTTAGGCGCGGCCGACGACATCGCGGCGGCGGTCGCCTATCTGGCCTCCGAGGAGGCGCGTTACGTCACCGGTCAGTTCATACATGTCAATGGCGGCATGTTCATGGGATAGTAGTGAGAGACAGGCAACAGAAGCCAACTGTGCAGTCAGGAACCAGCAAGGAGAACAGATCATGTCAGTAGAACAGAAACTCATCGATATCATTGCCGAGCAGCTGAGCGTGGACAAGGCCAAGGTCGTACCGGGTGCTTCCTTTGTTGACGACCTGGGCGCCGACTCCCTCGACCTGGTTGAGTTGATTATGGCCATGGAAGAGGCGTTCGACACCGAGATCGCCGATGAGGTGGCCGAGAAGATCACCACCGTCCAGCATGCCATCGACCATATCAAGAAGGTTGCCGGCTGAGATCGCCTCGCCCCGTTTGGTGGGGCATGGATTGCCGGATGAAGGACGAGGCCGTCTTGGCAGGTGATGCATCTGCCAAGACGTTCCTATCTTAAGCTTACAGAGAGGCCGAAGGTGAAGAGACGAGTCGTGGTCACAGGTGTGGGTCTGGTTACCCCGGTGGGAACCGGGGTGGCAAAGACCTGGGATGCCTTGTGCGCAGGCAAGAGCGGGGTCGGCCCTATCACCCGTTTCGATGCGAGCGAGCACGCGGTGCAGATTGCCGCCGAGGTGAAGGACTTCCAGGCCGAGGAACATATCGACGCGAAGGTGGCCAAGCATCTGGAACTCTTTGTCCAGTATGCAGTCGCCGCAGCCAAGGAGGCTATGGCGGACGCCGGTTTCACCATCACCCCGGAGAACGCCCCTCGGGTCGGCAGCATCGTCGGCTGCGGCCTTGGCGGTCTGCCCACCATTGAGAAATATCACAAGGTCTATCTCGAAAAGGGCGAGCGCCGGATTACCCCCTTCTTCATCCCCATGGTCATCCCTAACATGGGCGCTGGCCAGATATCCATCATTCTCGGCACCAAGGGGCCGAATCTTTCGGTGACCACGGCTTGCGCCGCCGGCACTCACGCGGTAGGCGAGGCGTTCCGTGCCATCGCCAACGGCGAGTGCGACGCGGCCTTTTCCGGTGGCAGCGAGTCGGTGGTCTGCCCGCTGGCCGTGGGCGGCTTTAACGCGATGAAGGCGCTTTCCACCCGCAACGATGCGCCGGAAAAGGCCTCGCGCCCATTTGACAAGGACCGCGACGGCTTCATCATCGGCGAGGGCGGCGGCATCATCCTCATCGAGGCCTTGGAACACGCCCAGGCGCGCGGCGCCAAGATTTACGCCGAGCTCGTCGGCTACGGCCTCTCCGGCGACGGCTACCATGTGGCGGCCCCGCCTGAGGATGGCGACGGTGCTGTGCGTTGCATGCGGATGGCCCTTGCGGACGCCGGCATGCAGCCGACGGACATCGACTACATCAATGCCCATGGCACCTCAACCCCGCTCAATGACCTGGTGGAAAGCCGGGCGGTCAAAAAGGTCTTCGGCGACCACGCCTACAAACTGGCGATCAGTTCCACCAAGTCGATGACCGGTCACTTGCTCGGCGGCGCCGGTGGCATCGAGGCGGTCTTTACTGCCTTGGCCATCAAGCACCAGATCGCGCCGCCTACCATCAACCTGGAGAATCAGGACGCCGAGTGCGATCTTGATTACGTGCCGGGCACGGCGCGGGCCATGAGCATCCGGGCGGCCATGTCCAATTCCTTTGGTTTCGGCGGCACCAACGCGGTCATCATCATGAAGCGGTTCGAGGGCTAGCATGAAGGTAGTGATTGGTTGCGACCACGGTGGCTTGCTGCTCAAGAACGGGATTATCGCCTTGCTCCAAGGCCTCGGCCACCAGATCGAGGATGTCGGCACCTTTACCAACGACTCGGTGGATTACCCGGAGTTTGCCAAGAGCGTCTGCGCCAAGGTGCAGGACGGCACCTGCCAGCGTGGTATCCTCATCTGCGGCACCGGCATCGGCATGTCCATGGTGGCCAACCGTTTCGAGGGTATCCGCGCCGCGCTTTGCCACGAACTTTTCACCGCGCGGATGAGCCGTGAGCATAACGATGCCAACGTGCTTTGCTTAGGCGCCCGCGTCATTGGCCCGGGGCTGGCCGAAGAGATCGTACGGGTCTGGATGGCCACCGAATTTGCCGGTGGCCGTCACCTGAAGCGGATCGAGATGTTTTAACCCGCCAGCGAATTGGCGGAACAGAGGCAGTGGTAAGACGGCCGGGCTGCTCCGCAAGGAGCCCGTGGCCGTGCTTTCGTTTTCAACGCAGCGCAAACTGGCGAGGCACAACGTGTCGTATCTCAAGCATAGTGATCCGGACATCTACCGCTCCATCCGCCACGAACTGGAGCGCCAGAACAACCAGCTCGAACTCATCGCCTCGGAGAACATCGTCAGCGAGGCGGTGCTGGAGGCGCAGGGTTCGATTTTCACCAATAAGTATGCCGAGGGCTACCCGCACCGGCGCTACTATGGTGGCTGCGAATATGCCGACGAGGTGGAATCGCTGGCCATCGAGCGGGCCAAGGCGATTTTCGGCGCCGAGTACGCCAACGTCCAGCCCCACTCCGGCAGCCAGGCGAACATGGCGGTCTATTTTGCCACCCTCTCGCCCGGTGACGTGGTGCTCGGCATGGACCTCGCCCACGGCGGCCATCTCACCCACGGCAGCAGCGTCAATTTTTCCGGCCAGCTTTACCACTTCGTCTCCTACGGCGTGGACCGCACCACTGAGCGGATCGACATGGCCGAGGTGGAGCGGATCGCCTTTGAGCACAAGCCCAAGATGATCGTGGCTGGCGCCAGCGCCTATCCTCGCATCCTCGATTTTGCCGCCTTCCGCGCCATTGCCGATCAGGTCGGCGCCCTCTTCATGGTGGACATGGCCCACATCGCTGGTCTGGTCGCGGCGGGGCAGCATCCGTCGCCGGTGCCCCACGCCCATTTTGTCACCACCACCACCCACAAGACCATGCGCGGTCCCCGTGGCGGCCTGATTCTCGCCACCGAGGAATACGCCAAGAAGCTCGACAGCAAGATTTTCCCCGGCATCCAAGGCGGTCCCTTGGTGCATGTCATCGCCGCCAAGGCAGTGGCCTTCAGGGAGGCCATGGGTGACAAGTTCCGGGCCGATATGGCCCAGGTGGTCAAAAATGCCCAGGCCCTGGCCGCGGCCATGGCCGGCTATGGCTTCCGGCTGGTTTCCGGCGGCACCGACAATCACCTCATGTTGGTTGATTTGAGCAACAAGGGAGTGACTGGCAAGGAGACCGAAGAGGCGCTTGAACAGGCCGGGCTCA
>Ga0172375_10000618_pt1 | contig 56781 bp, 39 predicted proteins | sample LakKiv1m_FD_114537 | JGI IMG/M metagenome (GOLD analysis project Ga0172375, IMG submission 114537) | Freshwater microbial communities from Kabuno Bay, South-Kivu, Congo - kab_092012_11.1m | ecosystem: Environmental > Aquatic > Freshwater > Lake | place: Democratic Republic of the Congo...
ACGGCAGTTCTTCTCCGATCAGCGCGCCGAGGCGGCTGCAGTCGATGTGCGCCTGCGCGAGCGAGCTCGAGTAGAGACGCAGCGAGTCGAGTAAAGTGCGGCGGGCGTCGATCAGTTCGATCAGGCTCGCCTCACCGAGTTGGTAAGTTCTCTCCATCGTCGACGCGGCAGCAGTGGAAAGCGGGACTACCCGGTCTTTCTGGCGCGTCGCGGTAGCGAGCGAAGCGCGGCACGCGGCCTGCGCGTCGATTACCGTCGCGTCGACCTCCAACGCGGTGGCCGCGGCGCGCCTACGTCCCGCGGCCAACTCGGCTTCGGCCTGCGCGATGCGACCCGAGTTCCAGTTCCAGATCGGCACGTCGACACCCACGACGACGCCGTAAGCCTGACGGTCGAGCTCCGAGGCCGTGAAACCGGTGATCGAAAACGCAGGCACGCGCGCCATCTTCTCGGTGCTGACATCGGCCTCGAGAGACCGTGTCTTGGCGCGCGCCAGCGCCAGCGCCGGATGCGTTGCTCGCGCCTTGGCCAGCGCCGTCTCACGGTCGGGCGCGATCGGCAGCGCATCGAGATCGGCAACCGCGACGATCGTCTTGCCAGCGGGCGCACCGATCCACAGACCGAACTCTGCCTGACGCGTCGACAGCGACGTCGTTGCCGCTTCCAGTTCACCGTCGACCTTCTCCAACTCGATTTCGACCCTGGTTGCTTCCACAGGGCGAGCCTCGCCCTTGTCAACCCGCCGCTTTACGGTTCGTACCAGCGTCGAGGTTTGAACTTCGAGCATGTCGAGCCAGGCAACCCGAGCCTGCGCGTCGGCCATGCTCCAGAACATGGTGCGAAGCTGCAGCAGCACGTCGCGGCGTAGCGCTGATTGCTCAGCCACAGCGACATCGGCCGCAGCCTGGGCCGCTTCGATTTTCGATTCTCGTTGCGCGATCCAACCGAGCGGCATGCTCAGCGCCAAGCCCCATTCACCGCGCGAGTCGTCGCCGACGCGCGCCAGGCCCCGGCCGCCGGTCGCTTCCAGAGCCGGGTTGGGTAGCGCGCCTGCCGTGTGCACTGCCGCGCGCGCCGCATCGACTTGGAACTCGCCGGCAGCGAGCCCCGGGTGACGGTCGATGAGACCGACGATGTCCGGCCAAGTCACCTTCACGACGTCGGCCGGGAGACCTTGTGGGGTCGCGGCACCGGCCGCGATGGAGGCTGCTCGGCTCGAAGCAGCCATCGCCGCAACTAGCGAGAAAAGGGACACCAATAGGAACTGCGCGCGCCTCCAACCGGAGACGCGCGCGAACGTGCATCGCATTCTTGAACACCTGCCTTCCAAGGACGCCCGAGACGGACGTCGAGGTTGCGCCACCGCCGGATGCTCACCACGAGTGAGCTCACCGGCACCTTCTCAACGCGAAAGGTTCAGGCGCGAGGCGGATGGAAGATGCGATAGACGACGTCGCTCGGGTGAAGGTCGTCGAGCAACGAGATCTCGACTTCGCCCGAGCGTGGTGCATCGATCGAAGATCGAAACAGCGTGGCTGCGGTGACCGTCAAGTGGCCGGGACAGCACGCGCAAGGGCACGCGGGACCGCACGGATCTCCTGCGTTTCCCGGGTCGGGGCACGAAGACGGACCAGCTGACCTCGAGGAGGCCTGCAAGAAGCCTATCGGATCGGCCTGCGCCGAGGAGTGCAGAGCCTCTCCGAGCGTGGCCGAAGTGATGCCGCAGACGAAAAGAAACAGAACGCCGGTTGCTACGCGTCGTAGCCGGCTGCGCGCCGCCGCGGAGCCGAGCCGTTGCGCGCGCATTCTGCGAGCAAGAATCAATCTTCGAGCCATCGATCCCCTGCTACGTCAGTCCAAAAACCGCCGCAACTACAGAAGCCCCGGCTTGCCGAGCTTCCAGCGCTCGAACTCGGTGGTGAGAATCGCGACGTGTTCGGCCTCTTCGGCGGCCAACTCTTTGTAGAGCTGCTTCTCCACCGCGCCTTCGGCCACGACGGCGCCTCTTTCGCTGAAGAACTTCACCGCGCGTTGTTCGAACGCGATGGCGATGCGGAAGAGGTTGCCGGGATCTTCGGGCCGGTCGCTGATGCCGGCGTATATCGCGGCGCGGTCGATGCGAAAATCCTGCGTCGGCTTGGGAACTTCGATGTGGTAGCGCGACGACAGTGTCGCCATGTGCTCTTCTTCCATACCGACGAACTTGCCGAACAGTTCGCTGAGGACCGGATCCTTGGATTCGGCCGCGGCGCGTTTGTAGAAAGCCTGGCCGCCCAGTTCGATCTCGAAAGCAGTGCGGATCGCTTCGAGCGCCGCCGCCTCTTCCACCTTCAGCGGGTCGCGCACTTCGAGCTTGCCGCCACAGGCCGGACACATACCGTAGGGAAACGCGAAACCCTCGCTGACCTTGCCGCAATCCTTGCAGTGCCACTCGATGCGGGCGCCCGCACAGCAGATGTAGTCTTCGCCGTCCTCGATGGGCTGTCGGCACTTGGGACAGACGTGGCCGGCCTGCGCTTTCGCGGCGGCAACGATCGAGGTCTGGCCCGCCGCAGCCGCCGCCGGTGAAACGAAGGCCGCGAGATCGTCGGCCGTTACAGGCCACTTCTTGCCGTTCTGCAGATAGGTCGCGATGCCCTTGGCGGCGCGGCGTCCGGCTCCCATGGCCAAGATCACCGTGGCGCCGCCGGTGACGATGTCGCCGCCGGCGAATACGCCCGGCAGACTCGTCGCTTGGCTGACGTCGTCGGCGAGGATGTTTCCCCACTTGTTCAGATCGAGTCCGGGAGTCGACTTGGTGATGATCGGGTTGGCCTTGGTCCCGAGCGCGTACACCACGGTGTCGCACTCGAGTTCCTTGAATCTGCCGGTGGCGACCGGTCTGCGGCGCCCCTTCTCGTCGGGCTCGCCGAGTTCCATCTCCTCCACCCTCATGCAGCGCACGTTGCCGCCCTCGTCCGTGAAGATCTCCACCGGCCGGTGCAGGAAGAAAAAATCGATCCCCTCTTCCTTGGCGTGGCGAATCTCTTCGATGCGCGCCGGAGCCTCGGCCTCCGAGCGCCGGTAGACGCAGCGAACGGTCGGCGCGCCGAGCCGTTTGGCCACGCGCAGGCAGTCCATCGCGGTGTTGCCGGCGCCGATGACGACTACGCTCGAACCTATGTTGACCGGCGTATCCTCGTAGGGGAACTTGTCGCCGCCCATCAGGTTGACGCGAGTGAGGAACTCGTTGGCCGAGTAGACCTGTCCGGCGAACTCGCCGTCGATGCCGAGGAAGGTCGGCGCGCCGGCACCGACCCCTAGGAACACCGCGTCGTATCCCTTCTCGCCGAGCAACTGCGGCACGCTGAAAGTCTTGCCGATGACCTTGTTGGTCTCGAACTTCACCCCGAGGTCGCGCAGGTACTGCACCTCGCGATCGATGATATCGCGCGGCAGCCTAAAACTCGGGATGCCGTAGCGCAGCACTCCGCCGACCACGTGCAGCGCTTCGTAAACCGTCACGTCGGCGCCGAAGCGCACCAAGTCGGCTGCTGCCGACAGGCTGGCGGGACCCGATCCGACCATCGCCACCTTGCCTAGTTGCCCCGCGAACGAGGGCGGCTCGCCCTTGGGCGCGTGAGCGTTGTCGCCGACGAAACGCTCGAGGCGGCCGATTCCGACCGATTCCATTTTCTTGGCGATGATGCACTGGGCCTCGCACTGCGATTCCTGCGGGCACACGCGGCCGCAGATCGAGGGAAACAGGTTGGCCTCGTGGATCGTTGCCAGCGCGCCGTCGAAGTCGCGCACCACCACGTGGCGCAGGAAACGCGGGATGTCGATTTCGACCGGACACCCGGTGATGCAGGTCGGTTTGGCGCACTGGATACAACGCTCCGCTTCCTGCATCGCGTCCTGCAGCGAATAGCCGAGATTGACCTCTTTGAAGTTGTGCGCGCGCTCGACGTGGTCGCGTTCGGGCATCACGGTCTGCTTGGGCGGCAGCTCCTTGATCTTCTTGTAGTTGCGCTTGCCCTCTTCGAACAGTTGTTTCTCGAGGTTGCAGACGTGCGCGTAGTCCTGGTCAGCAAGCGTCTCTTTGCTGGTGAAACGGCGCTGGCGCGCGATCAGTTCCTTGAAGTCGACCTTGTGACCGTCGAAGTCCGGACCTTCGACGCAGGCGAACTTGACCTCACCGTCGACCGTCACGCGGCACGAGCCGCACATCCCGGTGCCGTCGACCATGATCGCGTTGAGCGACACCATGGTCTTGACCCCGAAGGGGCGGCTGGTCTCGACGCAGGCGTTCATCATCGGCAGCGGGCCGATGGCGATGACCAGATCCGGCTTGTCGTTCTCGAGGACTTCTTTGAGCGCTGCGGTCACGAAGCCCGGCTTGCCGTAACTGCCGTCGTCGGTGCAAACGATCATCTCGTCGCAGTAGCGCCCGAACTTGTCCTCCCAGAAGACCAGATCCTTGTTGCGGAAACCGATGATGCCGGTGGTGCGGTTGCCGGCCTCCTTGAATGACCGCAGTTGCGGATAGACAGGAGCTACGCCCAACCCGCCGCCCACCAGCACCACGTGGCCCGCCTTCTCGATGTGCTGAGGAAGCCCGAGCGGACCGACGAAGTCCGAAAACGTGTCGCCCTGTGCGTAAGCGTCACGCATTTCCTTGGTGGTCTTGCCGAGAGCCTGGATAACCATCGTGATGGTGCCCTTGTCGCGGTCGAAATCGGCCACCGTAAGCGGGACGCGTTCGGCGCCCTCGTGCAGCCGAACCATGACGAAGTGGCCGGGTTCGGCCACTTGGGCGACGTCGGGAGCCTCGACCTCCCACAGGAAAGTGACGTCGGAGAAGGATTCACGGCGGACGATCTTATACATAGGCGTGGCTGGACCCCGATAGGAAGATTGGCGACGGTGGCGACGCGTTGGCTGACACTTTGACTAGACCCGCCAGGGGGTTGCACCGTCCAAAGACGTTCAAGCGGCGTCTTGGCGATTACCGCGGGCAGGCCGCGAAGGCAACGATAGGTTATACCCGCGGCGAGATCTCCGTGCGCGAGCTTATGCGTGCAAAGAGCGGGCGCGAAGCCCGCGCGATCGCGGTGCCAGGCGAAGACGTGGCGCCGGTGCCCCGCCCGACGTGCGCATCGGCGGCATGGGCTGCGGTGGCTAACCGACGGCATCGAAGAGGTCCAACGCGGAGCCCCCCGACTATTTGCCGACACTCTGGAGAAAAGTCTTGACTATTTTACAATATCCCAGGAAATGGCCGTGTGAGACGCTACCTCGACGACGTCCTGAGGGCCGACCTGCGAAGAAAAATGGTCCTTCTTACCGGTCCCCGTCAGGTCGGTAAGACCACCACAGCCAGGGCCCTCCTGGCCGGCCATCCCGAGGGCCAGTACCTGAACTGGGACGTCCCGGCAGACCGGCGCGTGCTCCTTGACCAGAGTTGGAACCCCAGGGCCCCTCTGCTCGTCCTCGACGAGATCCACAAGATGCGAAGCTGGAAAGCCTGGCTGAAGGGGGTGTTCGACGGACGAACGCCGGGCCAAGCCATCCTCGTAACGGGAAGCGCCCGCATGGAGGCCTTCCGGCAAGCCGGGGAATCGCTCGCCGGACGCTACTTCGCGCTTCGCCTCCACCCGGTTTCCGTCCGTGAGTGGTGCAAACACGCGGGCGTTGCTCCCGATGCGGCTCTCGCGCGCCTCCTCGAAAGGGGCGGCTTCCCCGAGCCCCTGCTCGCTGACACCACCGTGGATGCCGACCGCTGGCGCGCGCAGTACTTCGAAGGCGTCGTGCGCGACGACATCGTCGAGTTGTCACGCGTCCACGAAGTTCGTGCCATGCGGACCTTCGTTGAGATGCTCCGTGAACGTGTCGGCTCGCCGCTCTCCCTCGCTGCCATCGCCCGCGACCTTCAGATCTCGCCCTCCACCGTTACCAGGTATCTGGAAATCCTCGAGGCTCTCTACGTGGTGTTCACCGTGCGTCCCTTCCATCGCAACATCGGTCGCGCCCTCCTCAAGGCCCCCAAGGTTTACTTCTTCGACACCGGGCTCGTGAGAGGCGACACTCGAGCGCGCCTGGAGAACGCCTGCGCCGCGATGCTCCTCAAGCATGTCCACTACCTCGCCGACGTCGAAGGAAAGGCTACCGCCCTGCACTTCATTCGCGACAAGGAGGGACGCGAGGTGGATTTCGTCGTCACCGACGACGGCCACCCTTCGCTGCTCGTTGAGTGCAAGCAGGCCGACCCGGTCGTCTCGGCATTCTTTCGCTCGGTCACCGAACGTTTCCCCGAATCTGCCGCCACGCAGATCGTCCGCGGTCTTCGTCAGGGCGAGCAGCGCGGACGCGTCTCGGTCGAAGCTGCTGCGACGTGGCTGGCAGGACTCGCGGCCTGACCAAGACGCTTGCACTACTACTCGATCTTCCAGAGTCGCTCCGTTGGCGACAACGGGCGCCGGTAGGCGTTCACTGTCACTGCACACGCAGGCGCGAGCCGCCGCGTGTCTACTGCATCCACGCGACAAATACGCGCCGTAACGCCGAACGCGCCGACTTCATGTCCGTGCTGGAGAGTTTGCCGAGCCCCCGGTCGATCAGGTCCGCGTCAACCGCAACCTTGGCAAGTCGCAGCAGGCTGGGGTGCAGCAGCCCTTCCTCGCGCCAGTCGGCAAGATCGACATCGCCCTCGACCCGGAGAGATTCGACTTGCTCGTCATCATCGCGAGCTTTAACAACCGGTTGCTTGACAAGCGCGTCGTCTCCGCGAGAACGATTGCGCGTCGCTTCTTGGCGATGTCGGTATCCGCGAACGGGAACCGAACGAGAACGACGCTGCCGGCACTCACAGCTTGTCGTAATCCGAGTCCCGGGGGTCGTTCCATTCCGCGAACGAAGACTCCGCAAACTTTGCCAGCGCCTCGCTTTCGAGCCGGTCGGCTCACCAGGCGATGAGTTGATGGCGGATTGGAAGCTGGCGGTTGCGCGAGAGCCGGCCTGCAAGATAGACCCTTTGCGATAGGACGAATCGTGAGCGACAGGCCACCAGCGGCGCCCCGAAGGGACGCCGCTGAAGCGGACTCGCAACTCACGTACTCCGAAGGCAGGCTCGGTTGCCTTCATGTGGCTGGCGCGGCCCCGGGGTTCGGCCGTGCAGGCCGAACCGTTTCACATCGATTCCGACGCGGCACCCCATCCTTGACGCTCGCTTTCCCGGCCTTATGTCGGGCCGCTATGACTGAACCAGAGACCTCCCTTCGCCTGCCGCTAATCCCGCTGCGCAACTCGGTGCTGTACCCGATGCTGACGATGCCATTCTCGATCGGGCGCCCGGCCTCGGTGGCAGCCGTCGAAGCCGCGTTGGCCAGCGAAGACAAACTCGTCGTCGTGGTCGCCCAGCGCGACCCTGACACCGACGACCCAGGCCTTGCCGACCTTCACCCGGTCGGCACCAAGGCCCTGATGCGCCACGTCTCGCACAGCGACAACACCGTGCAGGTGATCCTTCAGGGCATCGAGAGGGTGAGGCTCGACGCCGTCGTATCGACCTCTCCGTTCGTGACCGTCGAGGTCACGCCGGTCCCGCCGGCAAGTGACTCCGGAACCGAGGTCGAAGCGCTGGCCGGTGAAATCAAGGACCTGGCCCGCAAGTTCCAGACCTTGGCCCACATTGCCCCCCAGCTCGACCTCTCGCAGATCTTCTCGGCCGTCGACGACCCCACGCAACTCGTCTACATGATCGCCGCAGCGCTGGTACTCAAAGTCCCCGAAGCGCAGTCGTTGCTCGAAGCGGCAACGCGCGCCGAGGCGCTGCGGCTGTTGCTCACTCACCTGTCCCACGAGGTCCAGGTCTGGGAGGTGCGCAACGAGATCGCCACTTCGGCGCAGAGCGAGATGTCGCGCGAACAGCGCGAGTACCTGCTGCGCCAGCAGATGCGCGCGATCCAGGAACAGCTCGGCGACAAGAACCCCGAGCAAGCCGAAGTGGCCGAACTCAGACACCGCTTCGACGAAGCCAAGCTTCCCGACGAGGTCCGCACCGAGGTCGACAAGGAAATGGGGCGGCTCGAGCGGCTGCCGTCGGCGGCGCCCGAGTACCAGGTGCTGCGCTCGCACCTCGAACTGGTTCTGGAACTTCCCTGGACCACGCTGACCGCAGACAACCTCGACCTGACTCGCGCCAGAGAAGTGCTCGACGAAGATCACTTCGGTCTGGTGGAAATAAAGGAACGGATCCTCGAACAACTCGCGGTGATGCGCCGCAACCCGGAATCAAAGGCACCGATCCTGTGCTTCGTCGGTCCTCCGGGAGTGGGTAAGACCTCGCTCGGACAGTCGATCGCCAGGGCGCTCGGGCGCAAGTTCGAGCACTTCAGTCTCGGTGGCCTTCACGACGAATCCGAACTGCGCGGCCACCGCCGCACCTACGTCGGCGCAATGCCCGGCCGAATCGTACAGGCCATCCGGCGCGCCGGCGTGCGCAACCCGATGCTGCTGCTCGACGAAGTCGACAAGCTCGGACAGGACTTTCGCGGCGACCCGGCCGCAGCGTTGCTCGAGATCCTGGATCCCGCGCAGAACAACGCGTTCCGCGACAACTACCTCGACCTCCCCTTCGATCTGTCGAAGGTCTTCTTCGCGACCACGGCAAACAGCCTGGACACGATCCCGCGACCACTGCTCGACCGCATGGAAGTCATCCGGCTGAGCGGTTACAGCGAAGAAGAGAAGCTCGAAATCGCACGTCGCTACCTGATACCGCGCCGCCGCAAAGAGGCGGGCTTCAGCGAAGAAGAGTTCCCGGTGAGCGACGAAACGCTGCGCGCGCTGGTGCGGCGCTACACCCGCGAGTCGGGCGTGCGCGAACTCGAACGCGTGATCGCGCGGCTGGCGAGCAAATCGGCGCTGCGACTGGCCGAAGGCAAGAGCATAGGGAGCGATCCGAGCCACGGTGCCTCGCCCGAAGACCTGACCGACCTGTTCGGCCCTGAACGCTTCCGCATCGAAGAAGCGCGCCGCAACTTTCCCGCCGGAGTGGCCACCGGTCTGGCCTGGACCGAAACCGGCGGCGAGGTGCTGTACGTCGAAGCGTTGCGGCTTCCCGAGGGGCGCGAGTTGCTGCTCACCGGTCAGCTCGGCGACGTGATGCAGGAGTCGGCGCGCGCGGCGCTCAGCTACGTGGTCGCCCACGGCAAGGAACTCGGCCTCGACGGCGCAGCCTCCAATGTGCACGTGCACGTGCCGGCCGGCGCGACTCCCAAAGACGGTCCTTCGGCCGGTGTCACGATGGCCACCGTGCTGTGCTCGCTGTTCAGCGGGCTGCCGGTGCGCAGCGACACCGCGATGACCGGTGAGATCACGCTCACCGGTCTGGTGCTGCCGGTTGGGGGGATCAAGGAGAAATGCCTGGCCGCTCGCCGCGCCGGCATCCGCCGCATCATCCTGCCCAAGGACAACGCCAAGGATCTGCGCGAGTTGCCCGACGAAGTACGCAACGACCTCGACTTGATCCTAGCCGAACACGTCAGCGACGTGTTCGCGGCAGCAATCCCCGGAATCGGCCCGGCGATTACGACCTCGGCCGGCCGAGAACTCGACGACCCTGGGCAATTAGCGATCACCCTGGCCGCACGGACCGCCTGAGCCGAGCGCCGAGACATTCACGACGAAGCGTCGTGCAAAGGCGCTAGCTGCCCATAATTGGAAAAGCGTTCTGAGCCCGTATCATTCAAAATGGTCCAGAGGCAAGGCGCTCGCTAAAGACCGAGAGCCGAGAGGCGAGAGCCGAGCTGGCGAGGGACGAGAGCCAACAAACGGGCGTGATCATCGCGCGCCATTCAAAATGGTCCAGAGGCAAGGCGCTCGCTAAAGACCGCGAGCCGAGGGCCGAGAGCCGAGCTGGCGAGGGACGAGAGCCAACAAACGGGCGTGATCATCGCGCGTCATTCAGAATGGTCCAGAGGCAAGGCGCTCGCTAAAGGCCGAGAGCCGAGCTGGCGAGGGACGAGAGCCAACAAACGGGCGTGATCATCGCGCGCCGCCAGCTGCGCGCTCGTGGGCCATTTTCAACGGGCTCCCGGAGCGGTCTTCACAACGCCGCACTGCCCGCGATGGCGCCGCGGCGTCGTTGCCGCTACGTTGCTCGCGCTTTGAGAGCAGCAGCGCGGCGGAGGAACCCGGGTGAAAGGCATCGACGAACCTAGAGTCACCGAGTGGCTGGCAGCCAACTGCCCGGGGCTCGAACCTCCGTTGCAGTTCGAACTCATCACCGGCGGGCACTCCAACCTCACCTACAAAGTCACCGCTGCCAACGGCCGGCGCTGGGTGCTGCGCCGACCGCCGCTAGGCTCGGTACTGGCCACCGCCCACGACATGGGCCGCGAGCACCGCATCATCAGCGCGCTGGGAGCGACCGCCGTCCCGGTACCACCGAGCGTCGCACTCTGCCGCGACGAGAGCGTCAACCAAGCGCCGTTCTACGTCATGGAGTTCGTCGACGGCTGGGTGCTCGACACCGCCGACGTGGTCGCACGGGCTCTGCCCGGCCAGAGCGAACGGGCGCGACTGGGCGCTTCGATAATCGACGCGCTCGCGGCGCTTCACACACTGAGTCCGGAAGCTGTGGGGCTCGGCGACTTGGGCCGCAAGGAGGCCTACCTGGACCGTCAGCTGAGCCGCTGGCGCACACAGTGGGAGAAGTCGAAGACCCGTGAGCTGGCGGCGATGGACGAAGTCTACCAGCTGTTGCTCGCGGCCAAGCCCGAGCAGAAATACACAGGCATAGTCCATGGCGACTACCGCCTCGGAAACATGCTCGCCACCGGCGACGGCCGCCTCGCGGCGGTACTCGACTGGGAGTTGTGCACGCTCGGCGACACCATGGCCGACCTCGGCTACATCATGAACAACTGGGCGCCTCCGGGAGAACCGGGTCCCGGCGAAGCCGTTCAAATGCCGACCACCGCGGGCGGTTTCCCTTCGCGCGACGAGTTCCTGTCCGCCTACAGCGCCAAGACCGGACGTTCGGTGGAACATATCGATTACTACCGTGCCTTCCAGTGGTGGCGGCTCGCGGCGATCGTCGAAGGCGTGCTCTCGCGTTACATGAAGGGTGTGATGGGTGATGCCGGCATCGACCTCAGCGTGTTCCAGCACCAGGTCGATCGAATGGCCGAAGACGCGATGGCGATGATTCGCCGCATCGCATGAGGGGACGACGAGACATGCACGCAACGCGATCTGCTTCGATCTCGACGAGGGTGGCACCGAAACGCCGCGTTGACCGCCGGCAAGGCCTGACCGCCTCGGCCCGCTCGATCGTTCTGATAGGCTCGATGACCGTGCTGAACCTGACGGGGTGCGCGACAACGCAGCCAGTTGCTGTAGGACGCATCGGCCCTCGCGAGCCCGGCATCGTGCTGGCTTCCTCGCACCTGACCAGGGACGGAGGCTTGAGACTGGTGGCCAAGGTCGAGACCGGCGGCTCGCGGATCGTCAAGGCATCGCTGAACTACGCCGTCAGCGATACCGGGCGGGCAGCGCCGCTGGCCAAGACTGCAGAAGGATCCCAGGTCGACCTGGTTCGGGCGACCGCCGAGGACGGCGACATCGACCGCAAGAACGGCGAAGTCTCGTTCTCGTTGGGCCGCCGTGCGCTCGCCGATCTGGGCGACCGCTGCCTGTGGTACCGTTGGAGCGTCTTGCTGGAAGGAAGCGGTCCGAGCGGCGGCCGAGCACTAACAGGAGGTTTCTACCGGACCAGCCGCGCTGAAGCGGGACTGCCGCGCGCCGCGCAGGTCGCAGGCCCGGACACCTCGTTGGTCGTTACCGCTCCGCTGGCCAAGACCCGGCGCTGAAACATAAACAGTCCGTCGGCTGACAGTCTGTTGAAAAACCGTCCCTCAACCGTCGCACTGTTCAAAATGGTCCAGATGCAAAGCACGCGGCGAAATGCCGTCCGCTACGAGGCTTGGATCTCGCCCGTCGCCGGCTCCGGGCTCGCGTCGTAGGGTTGGTTTCGCGCGCACGAGCCCCGAGATGGCCAGAGGCGAGCCCAAGTAGACAGGCGTGATCCTCGCGCGTCGCCAGCTCCGCGCTCGTGGGCCATTTTCAACAGGCTGCCAACCGCGCGGTCGCAACGGCAGCGGATCAGTGCGTGCCCGAGCGCTGGCGATAAAGTGCAGGATCGACGGCTCGCGCCGCCGCTGCCTCGTCGAACGTGCGCTCTAGAAAAATAGCGAGACGCCGGGCCGCGCCGCGCGGATCGGCGATCACTTCGTGGTGGCGGACAAACTCCACCTGCATTTCACGGCGCTCGGCCAGGCGCTCGCGCGCCGCTGCTATGTGCTTGTCGAACAGCGATGCAAGGCGCTCTTCGCTATCGCCTTCGACCGTCCGCCCGCGTCGTTGCAGCATGCAACGCTGAGAAGCCAGCACCTCGCCGACGTCGCGCTCGATGAACACGACCTTGTAGCAGCGGTCGCGCGGAAGCTGTTCGAGCAGCGCCGAGACTACCTTGACGGCCTTGCCCTCGGCTTGTCGCAGCCACCCCGCATCGCCGGGCAGGGCTTTGACTCTCTCGAACTCGTAATATCCGAGCGGATTGTCGTCGTCGGCGCTGCGCACGCCGTCGCTCAAAGGCTCGATGCCGCCGGCTTCGAGCATCCTCATCATCATCGACGTCCCCGAGCGCGGGAGCCCCGAAACGACGATTATCTCCGGCCGCGCCATCGGTCCCCTTGCTACCTCGCCGCGGACGGGGTTCCAAGCCGCGCAAGCGGGCAACATCGAGCATGCCGCGCGAGGCCCACTCGCCGGTACGGGCGATCACCGACGCGCGGCTGGCGCCGGTGATCGGCGTCGGGCGGGCCTTCGCCGCCGCCGCAGACCGGCTGCCCCGAGGCCGGCCCTCGGAGCCGCCGCCGTCCGTTCCAACGTAGCTCCGCCACCGCCGTCGATGCGCACAGGCGGCCGAGGCGGCAGCGCGCCGTCGATGCCGGCCGTGTTGCGCGAGAGCTGCGGCACCGCCGCCGACGCGCACAGGCGGCCGAGGCGGCCGGCGAATCGAAGCAACCCTCGACCCGGTAGAAGGAGTTTCCCGGTCGGCGGTCGAAAATCCACGCGGCTCGCGACATCATCGGTGCCGATGGCCTGGCGGCGCGCTATCTGCCCGACTAGGCGGTCGAAAATCCACGCGGCTCGCGACATCATTGGTGCCCACAGGAGGAACACTCCCTGATCCCCTCGAGTATCCAGCAGCGATTGAATTACGTGAAAGTGGCGAGCGAACGGCTCACTCTCGAGCGTTTCCCCGATTTCATGATCGTCGGCCCCCAACGGACCGGAACCACGTGGCTGCACGCCAACCTGCGCGAGCACCCCGAGATCTTCCTGGCCGAGCCGAAGGAACTGTTTTTCTTCAGCCGCCTGAAGTCTCGCGAATCCCCTCGCTTCGAGTCCGACGAACTCGATTGGTATCTGTCGTTCTTCCGCGATCCGGCTGCGCGCTGGCTCTACAAGCAGTGGCACGCGCTGCGCCGCCACGGGAGGCCCTATCACGCCAGGGTGCGCGGCGAGGCGACCGCCAGCTACGCCGCGCTGGATCCCGAGGTGATAGCGGACGTCGCGACCCTCAGGCCCGACATCAAGCTCGTGTTCTCGGTGCGAGACCCGGTCGAACGTGCCTGGTCCCACGCGAAAAAAGACCTCGTGCGCAAGCACGGCCGCGCGGTGAGCGACGTGAGCGACGGCGAGTTCGAAGCCTTCTTCAGCGACCCCTACCAGCTCCGTTGCGCGCGCTACCTGGAAAACCTCGCCAACTGGCGCGCCTTCGTGCCCGAGAAGAACATCTTCATTCAGCGTTTCGAGGACATCGAGCAGCGTCCGAACGAGCTCTTGATCGAGGTGATGAAGTTCCTCGGTGTGAGCGCCGAGGCACGCTACCTGGTCCCCGCTTTGGCGCGCAGCGCCGTCAACCCGACCGGGCACTCGAAAATCCCCGAACGTTTCCGCAACTTCCTCGGCCAACTGCTCGCGGCCGAAGTTGAGAGCTGGCGGCGGACGTTTCTGCCCGGCTGAGGGCACCACCACCACTGGCTGACACGACGCGAGCAAGACCGACATGAGCACCAAGCCGACTCCATCCGACCTCTCGCTCCTCGACGCCACCGCTCAGGCCGAACTGGTTCGACGCGGCGAAGTGACACCGCTCGAACTGGTGGAAGCCGCCATCGAGAGGATCGAAGCGCTCAATCCGCAGTTGAACGCGGTGATACACGAGCTCTACGACAAAGCCCGCGCGCAGGCCCGCTCCGCGTCGCTGCCGAGCGGAGCGTTCACCGGCGTGCCGATGCTGGTCAAAGACATCGTCTGCCACACCGCCGGCGATCCGTTCCACTGCGGCATGCGTGTGCTGCGCGACTGCGGCTGGCACGAAGACAGCGATACGGTGCTGGCCTCGCGCCTGCGCAAGGCCGGATTCATCTTCGTCGGCAAGACCAACACACCCGAACTGGCGTTCTCGCCGACCACCGAACCGCTCGCCTACGGTCCTACGCGCAACCCGTGGGATCCGACGTTGTCACCGAGCGGTTCGAGCGGAGGCTCGGCGGCCGCGGTGGCTTCCGGAATGGTTGCACTCGCCCACGGCAACGACATGGGCGGTTCGATCCGCACTCCCGCCAGCGTCTGCGGACTGATCGGTCTCAAACCCACGCGCGCCCGCAACAGCCTCGGCCCCGACTTCGGCGAGTTCTGGTGGCAGACAACGCACGAGCACGTCCTGACACGCAGCGTCCGCGACACGGCCGCGGTGCTCGACGCGACCAGCGGCGCCGCGACCGGCGATCCGTACTTCGCACCGCCGCCGCTGCGGCCGTTCTTGCAGGAAGTGGGAGCCGCCCCCGGCCGCTTGCGCATCGGGCTGACCACGACGCGTCCGGGCGGCCGCGGAGAGGCGCACACCGACTGCCGCGAGGCGGTACTGGCTGCGGCACGAATGCTCGAGGATCTCGACCACCGCGTCGAGGAAAGCGCTCCACCGCTACTGGACATGCCCGATGACGGCAACGTCTCGATCGTGTTCACGGTCTCGATCGCGCGCGAGCTCGAGCGTTGGGCCAGGCGCTGCGGTCGCACGATCGGCGCGCAGGACGTCGAGCCAACCACCTGGCTGGCCGCCGAGATGGGGCGCGGCGCTTCGGCCACCCTCTACGTCGAAGCCGGCGAGAATTTGCACCGCTACGGCCGCCGGCTGGCGAGTTGGTGGGAGGCCGGATTCGATCTGCTGCTGACGCCGACGCTCGGCGATCCGCCGTGGCCGATCGGCCCGCTCGGGCCCGGCGGCGGCGATCCGTTCGAAGTCATGATGCGCTGGACACACACCAGTCCGTTCTGCACGCCGTTCAACATCAGCGGCCAGCCGGCGATCTCGCTGCCGCTGCACTGGAACCGTGAAGGTCTGCCGATCGGCGTGCAACTCGTCGCCGCCTACGGTCGCGAAGACGTACTGCTACGGGTGGCCGCGCAGCTCGAACAAGCGTTCCCGTGGAAGGACAAACGGCCGCCGATTCACGCGTGAGTCTTCGCGCCGGGCGGCTGCCTCAGGCGTGAACCGCCTGCGCGGGCTGCTCGCCGAGTTCGCCCAGAATCCGGTCGAACAGCCGCGGAACGCGACACAACGCCGGCATCATCAGCGGGCGCAGCGGCGAGCGCCGCAGCGCCAGCAACGCCGACGTCATCCACCAGTAACGCCGCGTGAGAAGGCGCCACTGCGCTTCGTAGTCCTGGACGTGGCCGGCCGCGATCGCATCGACCGCCGCGATCGACGACAGGAACCCCAGGCGCAGACCTTCGCCGGTGATCGGATCGAGAGACCCCGCGGCATCGCCGACCAACAGCACGCGGCCATCGACGACACGGCTGGAGCGCTGCTCGCAAGGACCGGCACCGCGAACCGCAGAGACCGGTTCGGCCTGGGCCAGCCGCGCCGCCAGATGCGGAAAGCGCGCCAATATCGCTGCGAAGTCGCCGTCACCCTGAGCGCGGCTGCGGTCGTCGAACAGCAACGCCACGCCCACTTCGTCGCCGGCCACCGGCGTCACGTACGCTTCGCCGAGGGCATGCCAGTGCACCTCGACGAACGGACTCCAAGGCTGCGCACGGAAATGACGGCGCAGCGCGTAGCGCGGCGGGTACTTCGGCGCGGCTTCGAGGCCGAGCGAGCGTCGCAGCGGAGAACGCAGTCCGTCGGCCGCGATCAGGTAACGCGCGCGGTGGCCGTCCACTACTACCGCGTCGCGATCAGCACGTACCTCGCTCACCCGGTGCTCGAGCAGCGTGACTCCGACTTCTTGGGCGCGCTCGCGCAGTGCGCGATGGAGTTCGGTGCGCCGCACTCCCCAGCCCAGTCCGTCGGTGAAACGGCCTTCGGCCGACGAAGTCCCCTCGACGTAACGAATGCCTGCAAAGCAATGTTTGCGCTCGACTCGCACCCCGGCCCTTTGCAGAACCGTGACCGCTGCCGGCATCAGTCCTTCACCGCAAGCCTTGTCGAGAACTCCGGATCTGGCTTCGAGCACCGCCGTGTCGAGGCCCGCGCGCGCCGCTTCGATCGCGGCGTAGAGACCTACAGGCCCGCCGCCTGCGATCAAGACGTCGCGAAGACCGCTCACGCGGCCTCTCCGCGACTGCGCCAGCGCGTGCGCAACTGGCTGAGCGCGCTACGCGCGTAGCCCGCCTGGCTGCGAATCATCGCACCAGTGAGCGTCAGCGCGTTGACCGCGTCGGGAGGCAACAGGGCGCCGGTCTTCCACAAACGCAAGGTCTGGCCACGACGGATTTTGCCCGACGAAGTGCGAGGCAGAGTGCCCGGCTGCAACGCCACGACTTCGTCCACCGCCACGCCGCAGGCACCGAGCACCGCCTCACGACACGCATCGGCAAAACCCGCCAGACCGCCGCCGGCATCGCGAACTTCCACGAACAGCAGCAAACGCTCGCCGGCGGCGCCGATATCCGAAACCGCGGCCGCGCAACCGCCCCTCGCGCCGGGTACGTGATCCACCGCGCGTTCCAACTCGTGCGGAGCCTGATTCTGCCCGCGTAGTACCAGCACGTCCTTGGCGCGGCCGGTGACGTAGAGCAGTCCTTCGTCGAGGAAGCCGAGATCCCCGGTGTCGAGCCAGCCCTCCCGTACCGGAGAGTCGCTGCGGCCGTAGTACCCGTGCATCACCGAAGGACCTTTGGCGAAGATGCGTCCGACGCGTTGTTGTCCGAGCACTTTGTCGTCTTCGTCGCGGATCTCGATCGCGAAGCCCGGCAGCGGCTCACCGCTGCTCACCCACTCGCTAGTCTTGTCGCTGCTCTTGTCGCCGCTGTTGCCGACATACCCGTCGGTGCCGGAAACAGCCTCTTGGTCGGCAGCGGTGCCACTGAACGGCTTGGCGATACCACGCGCCAAGCTGTGAGAATCGAAGCGGCGGCTGCGCCAGCGCGTGCCGGGCCGCGTGAACGTCACCGCCAGCGTCGCTTCCGAAAGACCGTAGACGGGCATCAATGCGTCGCGCCGAAAGCCGAACTTCTCGAAACGATTCTCGAAGGCACGCAGCGTGGCGGCCGACATCGGCTCGGCCCCGTTCAAGGCCATGCGCCAACACGACAGATCGCAACCTTCGAGTTCCTGGTCGCGTACCCGGTCGACGCACAGCGCGTAGGCGAAGTTCGGCGCCGGCGAGGTAGTGCCGCGGTACTTTGAAATGGCCCGCAGCCACATCGCCGGACGCGCCACGAACAACTCCGGCGAAATCAACGTCAACGGACCGGGACCGCAAAGAGCCGGCATCAGGCAGCCGATCAGTCCCATGTCGTGATAGAGCGGCAGCCACGACACGCCGCCTGGAAGGTGCCCCTGCGACGGCGGCAGCAACGCGAAGATGGCCTCGGTAATGCGCGTGCCGTTGGCCAGCATCTGCGCGTGGGTGAGCGCCACCGGCTTGGGATCCACGGTGGTGCCCGACGAAAACTGCACCATCGCAACGCTGTCGGGCAAGACACGATTCGGCTCGCGCGCGGCGCCGCCGCGCAGTCCGGTTGCCAGCCGGACCCCCAGGCGCGGCCGGTAACGCACCACCGTCTCGCCGAGAATGCGGCTGATACGTGCGTCGGTGTAGAGCACGCACGCACCGACCGCGCGCAACATCGCAGCGGTGCGCTGGTGGTACTCTTCGAGACGCCCCAGACGCACCGGAGGGTAGAGAGCCACCGGGATGGCGCCCATCCACTGCGCCGCAAAGAAGATTTCGAGGAACTCCGGACAGGTCGCCAGTATCAACGCGACGCGGTCGCCGGGACGCACTCCTTGCTCCCACAGCCCGCCGGCAGTGGCGGCAACGCGTGTGCGAAACTCGTCGAAACCGAGCCAGGTCGCATTCTCGTAGCGGTCCAGAAAGCGAAACCCGTATACGGAAGGATCGGCGTCCGCGGCACGGTCGATCACTTCTGGGAGCGTCGCGCCGGGCGGCGCAAGCAGTGTTCTTCGGCTCACAGCTCGACCTCGTGCTTGGCGATGATGCCCGCGACCAGATCGTCGATGCTGCGGATGCGCTGTTCGTCCTCCGGATCGAAACAGATCTGGAAGCGGTCCTCGATGGCCACCACCAGCGCCAGACGCTGGATTGAATCGAGGTGTCGATCGAGCGGGCCCGCAGGTAACGGCCCTTTCCACTTGGCTTCGTCGCGGGCGATCGCCTCTACCACATCACGTACTTCTCGCGCTTCCATCTCCGACTCCGATCATGAAATCCTCCAACACCCCTTTCTCCACCTGAATACGCCGACGCAGCAGCAAGGCGTTGAGCGCGGTGAACACCCACGCTGTCATCCAAGCTCCCGCCATCGCCGGCAGCGCGACACCTTCGAGTACCACCGCGAGGTAGTTCGGATTGTCGAGCCAGCGGTAAGGTCCCGTGTCGATTCGTGGTAGCCCCGGCACCACGATCACGCGCGCGTTCCAGCGCCTCCCCAGAGTCGCGATACACCACCAGCGCAACGCGTGGCAGACCAACACTACGCCCAACGCCAGCGGCGCGTAGGGCGGTAGCCGGCTGCGCTGCGTCAGCCACGGTTCGAGCGCACAACCGACGAGAAACGCGGTGTGCAGAACCACCATCGCCGGGAAGTGTTCACGGCCGACTTCGCGCCCGCCGCGCGCCATGCTCCAACGCGCGTTGGAACGGCTCACCAGCATTTCGATCAGGCGCTCAAGCGCGGTCAGTGCCAGCAGCGCGAAGTACAGTTTCACCACTGCACCAGCACGAGTTCGGAGCAGAAACCCGGTCCCATCGCCAGGATCATGCCGAGGGTTCCGGGTGCCGGACGCTGCTGCTCGATCGTGTCGCGCAGTACGAACAGCACCGACGAACTCGACATGTTGCCGACTTCGCTCAGCGACTTGCGGGTCAGCGCCAGTTCGCCCGCGCCGAGACCGAGCACCTCTTCGAATGCGTCGAGAACCTTGGGACCGCCCGGATGACAAACCCACGAACCGATCCGAGCGCGATCCAGGCCAAGGTCGGCGAGAAAACCGTCGATGTCGTCGCCGAGCCAGCGGTTCACGACGTCGGGCACGCTGGCCTCGAGCACGATCTTGAAACCTCGGTCACCGATGTCCCAGCCCATCACCTTCTCGGTGTCCGGATAGAAGCGCGAGCGGGTCGCCAGCACTCGCGGTCCTGCCGCTCCCAGCGTGCGCGCACGTTCGGCGCCGGCCATCACCACCGCCGCGCCGCCGTCGCCGAAGAGTCCGCTCGAAATCAGGTTGGCGATCGAAAAATCCTCGCGCTGCAGGGTCAGCGAGCACAACTCGACCGAGACCAGCACCGCGACCTGCTGTGGCCACGCCTTCAAATAGTCGTGAACCCTGGCGATACCCGCCGCGCCGGCCACACAACCGAGCCCGAACATCGGGATGCGCTTGACGTCGCTGCGAAGGCCCAGCCGATTGACCAGACGCGCATCGATCGACGGCGTGGCGACCCCGGTCACGCTGGCGAAGAAGATCGCGTCGATGTCGCCAGGGGCAAGGCCAGCGCGCTGCAGCGCCTGCGACAGAGCCTGCGCACCAACGTCGGTGCCGACTCGGATGAACGCGTCGTTGGCGGCCCCGAAACCGGCCAGCTCCGGGTATTCTTCGACCGGAAGTGCCAGATGTCGCCCGCCCACTCGAACCGCGCGGTGCAGGGCTTCGAGGCGTGCCATGTTGAAGTGCCGCCCGCCCCAGTAGGCAAGGAAGGCCTCCACCAACTGCTCCTGAGAGTAGAAGTGCGGCGGGTGGGCACCCGCAACCGAAACGATGGAAGTAGCAGCACCCTCGAGGGGTTCCAGGCTACGAGGGGGCTGTGGCGTTCGCGTAGACTTATGAAGTAGAGAAGTCAGCCGCGACGTCAAGTTTTCCTCTGAGGCGACATCATGAAGCCCGCCGACGACTGCCGAGACCGCGACATAGCGTCACAAAATCATCGACTTGGCCCTGCCGACCACGACCGCGTGGAACCCCCTGAGGGACCCTGAAAAAACGCCGCTGCACGTGCAAATCGCAAGAACCGCTGCGGTGCCGTTGACGACCGCCGCACCGGCGACGTATGAGGATCTGCGACGCAGCGCTGACGAGCACGAGCGCTCGGTTCGAGGCCGAGGCACATTGCCCGCGCCGCCGCTGCCACCGACAACCTGAGGAGGAGCCCCATGAACCTATTGAGTGGAGTACCATCGACGATGCGGCTGGCGGTGGCCGGCGCTGCAACCATCGCGATGATCGGTTCGAGCGCCTTCGCGGGCGCGACCACGGTGCGCGAACCGGCCTGGGGCCTGCCGCACATCTATGCGGCAACTGACCTCGAACTGGCCCGCGAGAACGGGCGCGAAATCGCCAAGGATCGCATGGGGCAACTGATCCTGCTCGCGCGCGCCGGCCGCGGCAGCCTCGCCCAGGCCTTCGGCCTTCTCGACCCGAGCTTCGTGCAGAGCGACAAAGAGACACGCCTGGCCGGCTACACCTCGTCGGAACTCAACAGGATGTTCAACCGCCTGCCGCCGACCTCGCGCGACTTCGTCCTCGAATACTGCAAGGGCGTCAACGACACCCTCGACGATATCTACGCGGGGATCATCGACACGCCGATCGAAATTTCGGTGCTGCGCAACGGCCTCTTCGGCCTCAGCGCCGACCTGTTCGGCAATGCATCGAACCTGTCGGACCAGGTCGATCCCTACTACGAGGCCCCCGGCGGTGCCGACCCCGAGCATCCCCACGGCGGCTTCCAGTTCACACCCGAGATGGCGATGGCAATAGCCGTGCTGCAAGTGCGCAACTTCGGCCTCAACACCTTCGAAGAAGAGAAACGGCTGGCCGAGTTGGTCAAGCTCCAAGACCTGCACGGCGGCGACGGACTCGACATCTGGCGCGACTACAACTTCCTGAGCGACCCGCTGGCGCCGGTGTCGGTGCCCGACCCGACCACACCCGGCTACGGCGGCCCGCTCGCCGACAACCAAGCCGAGCACGACGCAATCGTCGCGGCCGACGAAACGAGCCGCTGGCCCGACTACGACTGGGACGCCTCCGCCGCCGGCATCAAAGACAAAGCCGCGCAGCGCGAAGAGTTACTCAAACGCTGGAGCGCGTGGCCGAAGCTCGGCAGCTACGGTTGGGCGATCGCGTCCAATCGCTCGGCCACCGGCCACCCTTGGCTCGGCGGCTTCCCGCAGACCGGCATCCAGACACCGTCGCTGATGCACTACGTCGAGAACCGCAGCGGCGAAGGCATTGCCGGCAACGGTATGGAATTCGTCGGCGGCGCTTACGTGCTGATCGGCCATACCGACTCGGTCGCCTACACCACCACGACCGCGCAACTTCGCATCATCGACACGTTCTTCGAGACCGTCGTCAACGAGAACGCCGACGCCGTGCGCTACAGCGACGAAGGCACTGCGGCCCCGCTCAACAAACGCGCGGAAGTCATCAAGACCCCCGACGGCGACGTCAACGCGACGTTCTGGCGCAGCCACGAACGCGGCGGCAACGGCGGCACGCGCCCGATCCTCGACTTCGTCGGCAGCGCTGAAGGAACCGCCGAGAGCGGCTCGACCACGACGCTGGTCGATAACCAGGGCACCTTCACCGGCAGCTTCGTCGGCGGCTACGTGCTGATCACCGACGGCGCCGGCGCCGGCCAGATCCGCCAGATCAGCGGGGTACCGGCCGCCACCACGCTGAGCGTCGGCTCGGCGTTCACGACCGCGCCGGCTTCGGGCTCGGTGTACGTGGCTGTCAGCAGCGGAGGAGACATCATCGCCGTGTCGAACGACAGCGGCGCGTGGCTCGAGGAGTCGCAGACCGCCAACGCCTTCGCATTGTTCCAGAAGGCCCACAATGCGATGGACATCCGCGCCGCGGTGCGGCTGATCCCGAGCACGCACAACTTCTTCGCGTCCGACAACCAGGCTTTCAACGGCACCGGTACCAGCGGCGGCTACGGCAACATCGCCTATTTTTCCTCGGGCTACTCGCGCAAGCGCCAGGGCAGTGAGGAAAAGCTGCTGCCGCTCGACGGCAGCGCCCCCAACCCATTGATCGTCGCCGAGGGTGTGCTGACCGCGGCTACCGCGAACACGGCGACATCCACTGGAGCGTTCGGCGGCGACTACTCGCCCGACGCGATCAACCACCGTTACAACGATCCCACCGACCAGGGCAGCGAGTACATCATCTCGATCATGAGCGGAACCGGCGGCAAGCAGACCCGCCGCATCGCCAGCAACGACGCCGACACCGTGACGGTGGAAGCGGACTGGGGCGTCACGCCGGCGCCGGGCGACAGGTTTGAGGTTTACGAGATCGTCGGTATGCCCGAAGCCGTCAATCCAGCCGAGGGGTATCTGGCCAACTGGAACAACAAGGCGGCCACCGCCGACGACGGCGACGGCTTCGGACGCGAGCACCGCGTCGCGTTCATCCTGGAGCGGCTCGCAGCAGATTCGTCGTGGACTCGCGACGACCAGCACCAACTCAACAAGGACGTCGCCGGCCTCGACGGCCGCGGCGTACTGGGGCGCCACCTGATACCACGCCTGCGCGAAGCGGTCGATGCGGTCGGCGACGGCGGCAACCCGCTGGTCGACGTGACGCTCACCGCTCTCGAGACGAACAACACGGCGTCCCAGTACGGCCGCTACTTCGTCGATCCGGTCACCGCCGACAGCACCGCCGGCGAGGTCATCTTCCTCAACACGCTGATCAACGACTTGGCCGCGCAGATCTACGGCGACGAATACGCCGGCGCGCTCGGCGTGCCGACCGGGACGCGGGCCCAGAACCTCGTCATCCACGCCATCGACGCCGCCGCCGGCACACCGGTTGGTGCCTACGACCAGCAGTACGACGATTACTTCAACGGCGCCGATTGGAAGACCGTCGTACGCGATAGGTTCTCGGCGCTTGCCGACGGCATCGGCTACTGGGGCGTCCGCGGCCTCAGCACCTACAACCACCCGCTGGCTGCTCTCAGCGACCAGCTTTCGTTCGACCCCACACCGCTGGGAAACCGCGGCACCTGGGAGCAGATCGTCGAGGCCGGCCCGACCGTCAACGGTGAGTTCATGTTCCCGCTCGGCCAGAGCGGCTCTATCCAGGGTTCGCTCAGCGGCTTCGACCTCACCGTTCGCCGGGTCGATCCGAACTGCACCAGCATCCAGCCGATCTGGCGCGACTGGCGCTTCCTGCCGATGCTGCACGTATCACAGGATCTGGCGGGCGCCGGCGCCGACGCCGACGGCGACGGTGTGTTCGACGGCTTCGAGCGCTGGTACTTCGGTGACACCTCACGCGACGCCAAGGAGAACAGCGACGGCGACACATCGATGCTCGCCACCGAGTTCGCGCGCGGTTCGGATCCTACCGACTCAGATACCGACGACGACGGCCTGCTCGACGGCCTCGACGGCCTCGACCAGGATCGCCTGGGCAGCGCGTTCTCGAAGTTCAAGGGAAGTTTCAAACTGCCCGCCACTTCCGGAAAAGACATGCTGAAGATCAACGGCAAGTTCGGAACCGGCGGCCTGGTCTTCGACGAGGCTGCCGACACGATGCGGGTCCAGGTCGAGAACGAGAACGGCGATTCCTTCTTCGACGTGACGGTTCCGGCCGGCACGCTGACCGCCGACCCCAGCGGACTAAAGTTCTCGTTCAAGGACAAGGACGGTGTGATCGGCGCGATCGGGCAGTTGCAGATCAAACTGGGCGCGACGCCCGAAAAGGACGCGTCGTTCAAGCTCGCAACCGTCAAGACCGACCTGACGCCGCCGGTGGCGCTGTCCACCAACGACCTACGCGTGACGGTGACGATCCACAACACCGCTGCCGACACGAATCGAAAGATCCTCGACGAACGCAGTTGGGAGGTCGCCGGTCGCGCCCTCAAGTCCGGCAAGTACGCGCTGGTTCCGGTGTACAACTGATATGGGCGGCTGACTCTCGCGAGAATCAGCCGAGGCCCGCGAGGACTCGCTCGAGTTCTGCGCGTTCCTCGGGCGACCCCATGAAGACCAGCGTCTCGCCGGCCTGCATCACGTGGTCGCGCGGCGGGTTGTAGGTCCAGCCGTCACCGCTGCGCACGGCGAGAAGGAGCAACTTGCGGAACCGCTGCAGATCCAGAGTCTCGAGACTGCGTCCGGCTGCCGAGTCGGGCACCGACAGTTCCTCGATCCGCAGGGCCAGGTCCTCGCGACGCAACATCACGTCGAGGAAGTTTACGACCGACGGACGCAACATTTCCGACGCCATGCGCAAGCCGCCTATGCGGGTCGGTGAAACTGCCGAATCCGCACCGGCACGCTGCATCTTTTCGCTGTTGCGCGCTTCGTCGCAGCGCGCGACGACGCGGATCTTCGGGTTCAGTTGGCGCGCCGACAGGCTGATCACCATGTTCTGATTGTCGTCGCCGGTCACGGCGAAGAGGCCGTGGGCGCGCCCGATCGCCGCCTTCACGAGCGTCGCATTGTCGGTGGCATCGCCGACGACGAAGGCCGGTCCGTCTTCGCCGCCGTGGAAGTGTTCGATCTTGGCGCGGTCTACGTCGACCACGACGTAGGGTCGCTTGGTCACGAGCAATTCGCGCGCGACGTGCGAACCGACTCCGTCGGCCCCGCAGACGATGTAGTGGTCGCGCAGCTTCTCGATCCGCTTTTCCATTTTTCTCCTCCGGAAAGCCTCGTTCAGCTCACCCTCGACCACAAAGGCGGTCAGGCTCATCATGATGTAGGTCAGAATGCCGATACCGGTGAGCGAGAGGAACATCGTGAAAATGCGCCCACCGGGGCTATGCGAGAGATCGATAATCTCCCCGTAGCCGATGGTCGCGATGGTGATGACGACCATGTACAGGCTGTCGATCAGCGTCGCCTTCTCGCCGCCGATGTATTTGTAGACGGCAGTACCGACCGTGAGGACGAAGACCAGCAACCCGCCGGTGATCAGTGCCTTGCGACGTATTTCTGAGTTCAGGCTCTCGGCCACGATCCTGACTCCCCATGCGGGCCGGCGGCCGGCCGCGCCGGAGTTCGCCCGATCGCGGCCGATCCGGCGCGTACCACCGTTCGCCGCCCTGCGGCCGGTCCGCTCACCTCTACTTCACCAGCTTCTTGTAACGTATCCGGTGGGGCCGGTCGGCATCGGCACCCAGGCGTTTCTTGCGGTCGGCTTCGTAGTCCTGGTAGTTGCCCTCGAACCACACCACCGCACTGTCGCCCTCGAACGCCAGTATGTGGGTGGCGATGCGATCGAGAAACCAACGGTCGTGACTGATCACGACCGCGCAGCCGCTGAACTCGACCAACGCTTCTTCGAGCGCCCTGAGAGTGTCGACGTCGAGGTCGTTGGTGGGTTCGTCGAGAAGCAGTACGTTGCCGCCGCTCGCGAGCAGCTTGGCGAGGTGGAGGCGGTTGCGTTCGCCGCCCGACAGCACCTTGACGTTCTTCTGCTGGTCGGCGCCCTTGAAATTGAAGGACGCGGCGTAGGCACGCGAGGCCACCTGACGCTTGCCGACCATCACGAAATCTTTACCGCCATCGCTCAGTTCTTCCCAAACGCTACGCTCGCCGTCGAGCGAGTCGCGAGACTGATCGACGTAGGACAGCGAAACGGTGTCCCCGACGCGCAGAGACCCAGCATCCGGTGCTTCCTGTCCGACGATCATGCGGAACAACGTGGTCTTGCCTGCCCCGTTGGGACCGATGACGCCGACTATACCGCCGCGCGGAAGCGAGAAGCTGAGGCCGTCCATCAACAGGCGCTCGCCGTAGGCTTTGCGCAAACCCACGGCTTCGATCACGAGATCGCCGAGACGCGGCCCCGGCGGAATTACGATGCGACCGCTGTCGGGTTTGGCATCCGCACGTTCGTGCTCGCTCAGCAACGACTCGTATTGGCTGATGCGGGCCTTGCCCTTGGCGTGACGCGCGCGCGGCGCCATGCGGATCCACTCGAGTTCGCGCTCCAGAGTGCGCTGGCGCGCCGACGTCTCTTTCTCTTCCTGCACCAGGCGCTCGTTTTTCTGCTCGAGCCACGAGGAGTAATTGCCTTCCCAGGGAATGCCCTCGCCACGGTCGAGTTCGAGGATCCAGCCAGCGACATTGTCGAGGAAGTAACGGTCGTGCGTTACCGCCACGATGGTGCCACGGTACTCCTGGAGGTGACGCTCGAGCCACGCAACCGATTCGGCGTCGAGATGGTTGGTCGGTTCGTCGAGCAGCAGGATGTCGGTCTGGCGCAGCAGAATCTGGCACAGCGCGACGCGGCGCCGTTCCCCACCCGACAGCGTCGCGATCAAAGCATCGGCGGGGGGAAGCCGTAGCGCGTCCATTGCAATTTCCAGATGGCGATCGAGTTCCCACGCATCGGCCGCGTCGATCGCGTCCTGGACTCGCCCTTGCTCGGCCAGCAGCTTGTCCATTTCGTCGTCCGACATCGGCTCGGCGAACTTCGCCGCAATGTCTTCGAAACGCTCGAGCAAGGCCCGGGTCCCGGCCACCGCTTCTTCGACGTGTGAAAGCACCGTCCGCGCCGGGTCGAGTTCGGGCTCCTGGGGCAGGAACCCGATGGTCGTACCTTCGGCCGCAAACGCCTCGCCGGCAATGTTCTTGTCGAGCCCGGCAATGATTCGCAGCAGCGTGCTCTTGCCCGCGCCGTTGTGACCGAGCACTCCGATCTTGGCGCCGGCGTAGAACGACAGCCAGATTCCCTTCAACAGTTCGCGTCCGGCCGGGGTCACCTTACGGACCCCTTTCATGGTGTATATGATCTGAGGCATCGCGCGCTCGACTGGCAGCCTGTTGAAAATGGCCCACGAGCGCGGAGCTGGCGACGCGCGAGGATCACGTCCGTCTGTTGGCTCTCGCCCCTCGCCAGCTCGGCGCTCGCGCCTCCGCTCGCGGCTTTCGCGCGCGCCTTGCATCTGGACCATTTTGAACAGGCTGATGTACGGTTTTTCAACAGTCTGTTAGCCGGAGCGGCGCGCAACTTCCACGCGCGGGATCTTCGGCACGGTCGCGAGCAGACGGTTTGGGGTGCAACCCTGACAGTGCACTGGTGGCCGGGAAACCTCGGAGCCCCGCATCCACCTGTTAGTGATCGAGGAGCGCCCGGGCTACCCGCTCCCGACAAACGGACCTGTTTGGACATCGCGGGGACTGGATCTCGAGCCGCTGGCGGCTGCGGGCGCGGTCGATTTGCCGGGCCAGCGGCCCGGGCCTCACCGGTTCGGACGCCGCTGAATGCCGCTCGCCCTCGACCGTCCAAGACGCGGGGAAGCAGCCGCGCGCAAGTTGGTTTCGACCGCTTTCCCAAGTATCGTACGGCTGCCGACCAACGCGGTCGGTCGATTTCCACCCACCACGATTAGGAGAACCTCATGTCCAAGCGATTCCTCGCCCCGCTCGTCTTTGCCCTGCTGCTGCCCATGGCGGCCCTGGCCGAGGACGAAGTGGTAGCCACCGTCGGAGATAAGAAAATCACTCGCGCCGAGCTCGAAAAGTCGGTTCGCGCCCAACTCGTAGAGGCAGACAGCCAGCGTTACGACATCCTCTCCGAGGGACTGGAGAGCCTGATCTCCGAGCGCCTGCTCGAGGCTGAAGCGGCGGCCAAAGGAACCACCACGCAGGCACTGCAGCAGGAACTGATGACAGCGCCGGTCGACGAACCGACCGCCGAGCAGGTGCAAAAGGTTTACGACGACAACAAGGCATCCCTGAGCGGACAGACCCTGGACCAGGTGAAGGACCGCATCGTCGACTATCTCAAGGGACAGCAGCGCGCAGCCAAGGCCCAAGCACTGATCGCCGAACTGCGCAAGAAGTACCCGACCGTCGTGAAACTCTCCCCGCCGATGGTCGAGGTGAGCGACGCCGGCCGCGAGGCGCGCGGGCCGGCCAACGCGGCGGTCACGATCATCGCCTTCTCGGACTACGAGTGCCCGTTCTGTAAGCGCGCCGAAACCACCGTCGAGCAGGTGGTCTCCACCTATGGAGACAAGATCCGCTACGTCCACCGCGACTACCCGCTGCCGTTCCACAAACACGCGCGTGGGGCTGCCGAGTCGGCACGTTGCGCCGGTGCCCAGGGCAAGTTCTGGGAGATGAACAGCGCGCTCTTCAAGGCAGAAGATTTGTCTCCCGAGAAGATCGGAGAAATCGCCACCACGCTCGGCCTCGACAAGACCGCTTTGGACGCTTGCGTGTCGAGCGGCAAGTTCAAGACGATGGTCGATGAGGACATGGCGGCCGGTGGCGAAGCCGGCGTCAACGGCACACCGGCTTTCTTCATCAACGGACGTATGCTGTCGGGTGCTCAGCCCTTCGAACGCTTCAAGACCCTGATCGACTCGGAACTGGCCAAGGCCGGAACCAAGTAAAGCCTCGCCCACCCGCTAACGAGTGCAGCGCCGCCGCCTTCAAGAAGCGGCGGCGCTGCGTCGTCAAGCAGCAGCGCGGCTAGCGAGCAGCGCCTCGAGCACCTCGGGCTTCTCCTCACTACGATCGATCGCTTCACAGAGCCTCGCCACCTCGAGGATCTCCGGCAAAGGCCAGCCGTCTCGCAGCGAATCGGCGAGAGTTGCGGCCTGCGCACCCCGGCCTTCGTCCCACCATCGCCTCATCAGCCCCAGCCACGGCCCCAGGCGACCCGAGGGCCAGTCGATGAGTTGGTCCGCTACGAGCAGTGCCACCGGGCGACCGCGAGTAGCACGCCGGATCTCGAAATCGATCTGCTCGACGACGCAGCAGGTCACCGGCCGCGAATTGGCGAAACGGAGTCCGGCGCTGACACTCAACTCGCCTCGCAGCGCGGCCGGCACCAACGCCAAGGCCGCTTCGAGGAACTTCACCGGGCACGGCACTGCGACCGCGCAAGGAGAACGCTCCACTACTACGACAGCGGCCAAACCCACCAGAGCAGCGCCACTCATGCCACCCGCGATCGCCGGTAACGACAACCCCAGGGCCAGCGCCGCCGGCACCTGCAGCGAAAGTCTTTCGATCGAAGGTCCGAGCTTTGCGACCGCGAGCGGCGCCGCGGCAACGCCGCGCGCGAACACGCCAGGATGGCCCCCGGCTCGCAGGAAATCGCCGGCCTCGACGAGAAGCGCGTCCGTCCACACCCGTCCGCCTCGTCCGGTATGTTCGGCACCGGCGAAGCGAGAAAACGAAACGCAGACCCGGCCGCTGGCCAGAGTCGTAATGGCCAAGCCGCTGGCGTCAGCGCCGACGCTGCACAACGCCCCGTGCGAAGGCGAGCGGCGGGTGATCTCGGTCCTTTCCTGAGCCCGCACGCCGCAACTGGCAGCCACGACCCGATACCCTTCGCCGGTCGCCGAGGGGAGCGAAGTGAAGACCACCCGATCGCAGGTGATCGCCGTCCCCTCGTGCGCGGCGCTGACGATCAGATGCGGTCGATCAGCCACTCGAACGGCTCGAGGATGCCCTGCAACGAAGTATGCAGTGGAACCGGACGCACGTAATCGACGTCTCCAGAAACGCCGGTGGCGTAGGCGACCGATCCAACGGCACTACAGGCGAAATACTCGATCGAGGCGAAGCGACTCTCGCAGAGGTTCCACAGGCGGTTGAGGTTGGCCTGCACGAATTGACGGGTATTGTCGAAACATTCGGGGCAGTGATCCGACTTGCACAACACGATCGCTATCGGTGTCGTAATCTTGTGTTCGCGCTTGCTTTGAAAAACCGAGTCGATGTAGCTCATGATCTTCAGCGCAAAAAAGTCGGGACGCGCAGCACCGTTGGCTGCCAAAGCCGCGTCCACCAGCAGCATTGCACCCGAAGACTTGAGCATCAGGCTGCGGATCACCTTGAAGGTGTGCGGAGTGGCGACCTCGGCAGCAAGCGACTCACCCGCCAGGTCGGGCATCACAAGGTCGTACCAGCGCGACTTTCGACCGGTGCTCTTGCGCGCCTGATAGTAGGCCCAGTTCCAGCGGTCCGGCTCCATTGCAGTCTTCTCCGGAAACCGCCGCGACGTCATGCTGGCGACTACGTTCTGCTGAAGGTCGATGCTGTAGGCACCGCGCGGGATAGCCTCGAAGTCGTGCGCACGTTGCGAGAGCATGTCGAGCAGAAACCCCAGGTAAACCGACTTACCGACGTTACTCTCCCCCAGGACACTGATGATCTGCGGCACGCGTCCTTGCACCAGCGCGTCGTGGACCAGCGCCATCGGCGCCGCACACTCTCCACAGACTACCGCGTCGTTGGTATTCGTCGACTCGCAGATGAGGCAGCGAACCTGAGTCGGTTGGGAAGTCGAAAATGCTTGCATGATCGCCACGATTCCCCGTTACCTCGCTCAGACCGCGGCTTGGCCGGCATCGAGCACGCAGCGAAAACCTACGTTGTGCGAACGCGCCAGGCAGGTCGCGCCCGTGCGGAATGTACTCGTCGCCTGACACGCGAAGTAGGTGTCATAGGATCCGCCGCGAATCGACTTCATCAGCATGTCTCCGACCAGCGGGCGACCGCCTTCGTCGGTGACCTCGAAGTCCGAACAGGTCCACTCCCAGACGTTGCCGATCAGTTGTAGGACACCGTTGGGCGCGGCACCTTCGACGTAAGCTCCCACCGGTAACGTACTGCCGACTCCGGTCGACCATATGTTGCAGCGCTTGAGATCAAACGCGTCACCCCAGGGGTAGCGGCGAAATACGTGCGCCGAACTTCGGATGCGCCAACTCGCCGCCATCTGCCACTCGGGTTCGGTGGGAAGACGGAAGCCCGCCCACTTGGCGTAACACTCGGCCTCGTAGTAGCTGACGCCGACCACCGGGTGGCTGGCCTTGTTGCGATCGTGGCGTCCTTCTTGCCAAAAACGCGGTCCCGGCTTCCCCGACAGATCCTGAAAGGCGATCAGGTGCGGCCACAATCGCTCCGGCCAGAGTTCCAGATCCTCGTACGCTCCCGCATCGACGAACTTCTGGAACTGAGCGTTGGTGACACAAGTGCGGGCGAGCAGAAACGGCTCGGTTTCCAGATCGATCTCGGGGCAACCAGGCGCATCGACGATACTGGTCGGCATCGAGACGAAGCCTTCCGGAACCAGCGCGAAGCGCTCGTCGATGACATCGAGCGCCTTCTGGAAAACCGACGGGTAGTCGGGATGGGCGCGCCACTGGTCACCCTTGGTGACCACCAGCCCGAAACGCTCCCGTTGCATACAGGCGCGCAGCGGATCATCCTCCACGGCCCCCGGCACTGCCGCAGCCGGATCCTGGCGCCAGAAAGCTTTGAGCATGGTCGTCGCCTCTTCCTCTTTCTTCTTCAGCCTGGATCAGACCGCGCCGATAGCCCTGCGACGAGCGTCACGGCAGAGCTTCTGGTAACGCTCGACGGCCGCCGGAGACGGAGAAGCGATCTTTCCTGGCATCCCGCCATCGGGAATCTGTCCCTTGCTCCAACCCTTGTCGGAAAGCCCGAAGCGATCGAGCAATTCGCTGCGGTCGGTCGTGATGTTCCCCATCTCGACCGTGAGTTGCTCCTGGAGCGAAGCCAGGCTCGTGCTCGCGTCGCTGAGTTCGGCCATCTTGTCTTCCCAGCGCCGCCGTAGCGAGAGCAGTTCGCCCTTCTGCTTCTCCACTTGGTTGAGCCGCAGTTCGAGGGTGCCCTCTTTCTCCGTCAGCAGCGACTCGCGGCGAACGAGTTCCTGACGCTGTTCTTCGATCGCACAGACGCGTTGGTCTGCCTCCTGCTCAGCCGTCGCGAGAGCCCGGCGGTCTTCCTCGAACTGCGCGACCACTTGGTCGTGCGCGTCACGCGCGACCTGCCACTCGTCGTGCTCCTTCAGGAAGCGGGCCTTGGCCTCGCCGAGTTGCTTACCTGCCGTGCGAAGTTTCTCGCGATCGGCGTCGAGAGAGGCGATGCGCACCTCGAATTGCGACTTCTGAACGCCGAATTGTTTTTCCATGTCTCCGAGGATTCGCTCGCGGGCGTCGAGTTCCTGTGCTTTCTCCTGCGTTGCTAGCGCCTGCCGACCAATCTCGTCGTAGCGTCTCGTGAGCGCGTTCGCTTCGGCCTCGAAGGCAGAGGTCAACTGCTGCACTCGCTCTTCGATACCCTCATGGCGCCGCTCCCTCTCGGAAACCTCGGCTTCACGGGCATCGTACTCGTCGCAGAGAGCGATCCGATCCTGCTCGAAACGTTCACGCTGTTCGGCGAACTCGGCCTGCTGTTCGATCAGGTTCGCCCTGCAGCTCTCGAGGACGTCAGCACGGGCCTTGAGCATGTCGCGAATCAATTGCACGGAGCCGACGACCTCACGGCTCATCGACGCGACGCGCGTCGGATCGAGCCCCGAATCGAGCGTATCGACAACTTCCGCGCTGGCCGTTAGTCTCGCTGTCATTGTCATTTCCTCCGCCACCAAGAAGAACTCTTGTCGATCTTCTCGCTCTCGCGGGACTGAGCCTGGTTGGCTTTCTCGATGAGTTGCTCGATGTCGGCGTCGGGGTCGAGACGCCTCAGCAGACGCACGCGGCGCGCGCTGGTCTCGTTGAGCGCCGCCAGCAGGGCTTCTTCGTGGGCAGCGCGGGCGGCGCGAGCTTCGGTTTCCTCAGGGGAGATCCGCGGAGGCGCGGTCTTCTTCGTACGCTCGGGCATCCTGCCCAGGGTCTTACTCGAACTCGCCGTCGTGGATGCCGCGTCAGCGCCGGAGCTCTCGCTCGTAGGCCACGCACTGGCGCCGTCCGATGCGGGCGAAGGCCACGCCAAAGGAGTTATCTCGGCGGCGTTGCTAGCGCTCGTCGACGAGTCGGTCGAAGGCCACTGCATCGCCCCGGTGGGGGCCCACCCTCCGTTCGCGGAAGGGACCGCGTCGGAGTTCGCCGCCGGCCCCGCAGGCTGCTGCACTTGGCCTGGCAACGACACGTTCTCGGCGGGCGTGTGGCGGCCCCACGCCGCACCGAAAGCTCGATCCGGCTCAGCCGCGTTGAAAGACGGGGCCGGCGCTACGAAGGCCGGGGCCGCCTCGGGTGGCGCAACGTCGGCGAAGGACTGGCCAAAGGGTGGTGCGTTGCGCGCTATCAACGGCTTCGCAACCGGCGGTTGGGCAGCGCCCGCCCCTATCGAGTACTCACCTCCGCGGGAAAAGATCTCTCTGTGCGCTAACGATCGCTTGATCGCGGCGCGGGCGCTGAGCATCGCGTCGGTCCAAGTCCAGATCTTAACGTCGAGTTCCGCCAAAGCCTGGTCGATACCGCCGTCATCGACGGGCGGTTCGGCCGAGCGCAACGCTTCTGCTGCGGTCATACTCATAAAGAACCCGCTGAAACTTCCGAGGTAGGGCGAGGCAACAACCCGCGGAGAGCCTGACAAGGGGGGACGTCCTCGTTTCGGCACATCTTCGAGTCAGGGCGAGTATAGGAAGATTTCAGCGGGTTTGAAAACCTGTTTCGTGCAACTTTTGTTGCTCGCGTGCACATCGAAAACCGTGCAAACCTGCCAGACCGACGAGAGTAGCGAAGTAGCTCGGCGGCACTCGTCGGCGTTCGCCTCCGGGCCCTCTCCTTCGTTACAATGGCGCATGCCAGGGAACTCATTCGGCCACGCGCTGCGGCTGACCACTGCGGGCGAAAGTCACGGCCCGGCCAACGTCGTCATCCTCGACGGAGTGCCGCCGGGCATACCGGTCAGCGTGGAGGATCTCCTCGTCGACCTCGACCGGCGCCGCCCTGGCCAGAGCCGCATCGTCACACAACGGAGCGAGAGCGACGTGCCGCAGATTCTGGCCGGGGTCTTCGAAGGAAAGACGACCGGAACCAGCCTGGCGATCCTGATTCCGAACGAGGACCAGCGCAGCCGGGACTATCAGGACGTCAAGGATCTCTATCGTCCCGGACACGCCGACTTCACCTACGACGCGAAATACGGAAGCCGCGATTATCGCGGAGGCGGGCGTTCGAGCGCGCGAGAAACCAACGTCCGAGTCGCCGCCGGAGTGGTCGCCAAGAAGATACTCGCCCGCGAGTGCGGCGCCTCGGTGTTGGGCTACGTGGTCCAGATCGGCGACGTCCACGCGTCTATTGCGGACCCCGCCGCCGTCACCCTTGGGCAAGTCGAGAGTCTACCCGACGGAAGCGCCAACATCGTACGCTGCCCTGACCCCGAGGCCGCCGCGCGCATGGTACGCCTCATCGAGGCTGTGCGCGCCGAACAAGACTCGATTGGGGGGATTGCCGAATTGGTGGCGATCGGCGTACCCGCTGGACTGGGCGAGCCGGTCTTCGACAAACTCAAGGCCGACCTCGCCAAAGCGCTTTTCAGCCTTCCCGCGATAGTGGGGGTCGAATACGGCGCCGGCTTCGCCGCCGCCGAGGCCAGAGGCAGCGCCAACAACGACATCTTCGTGTCGGCAGTACCAGATTCCGACGCAGCAGAGCCCGCCGCGATCCGCACTCTGACCAACCGCCACGGCGGAATGCTCGGTGGGATCAGCAGCGGTATGCCGATCGTCCTTCGTGCCGCGATCAAACCCACCAGCAGTCTGCCCCGGGCCCAGGACACCGTCACGCGTAGCGGTCAGAGTGCGTCGATCCGCACGAAGGGGCGCCACGACCCCTGCCTGCTGCCGCGTTTCGTCCCGATAGGTGAGGCGATGGTGGCTCTGGTGCTGGCCGACCACTGGCTGCGTTGGAAATCCCAGAGACCCGCGCAGCGCTGACCTACCCGGCCCTTCGTGTCAAGAAGACAGCCGGACCAACACCTGTGTCAATTGGTTGGCCGCCGATACGAGAATGATGATACGCTGCGGCCCGAAACCGGACCGGACACGACCGAGGGCGGGCGCAGAGGAGCGCATCGCGTCCACACCTTGCACGGCGGGAGCAGAATCAGATGGCGTTGACGCCGCGGTTCCACCAGATGGAACACGACACCCGTGAGACCGGCCTGAGCTCGTTGAGCGAGGACGCGAATTCCATTCTCGACACCGACTCTTCACAGCCCGCAGCCGACAGCCTTTCTCTCCTCAGTAGTATGATCGGCGCCCACGACGACGCCAGACGAGCCGAAGAACACCGCGACTCTGGAACCTTCTGTCCACGCAAACCAACGTCTATCGAAGACGCCGGACTCACCACCGAACTCGTCGAACAACTGATCTTCAAGTTCCTGCTCACGCGCGGGAGTTCGACCGGGCGGCGCGTCGCCCACCAGGTCGGGCTTCCGTTCCGCGCCTTGGAGACACTACTGGTCCGTCTCAAAAACGAGATGCTGCTGGCCTACAAGAGAACCGCTGCGGCCGGAGACTACGAGTACGTACTGACCGACACCGGAACCGATCGCGCGCGTCGCTACATGACGACGTGCACGTACGCCGAATCGGCTCCCGTCCCGCTCGAAGACTACATAATCTCGGTCGCCGCTCAGAGCCTCACCCGACACCGCATCGCCGCCGAACATCTGCAGGAGGCCTTCTTCGACCTCTTGCTCAGCCAAAGACTTCTCGACCGCCTCGGTCCTGCAATCAACGCGGGCAAGGGCATGTTCCTTTACGGCGCTCCGGGAAACGGTAAGACCAGCATCGCCGAACGCGTCATCCGCTGTTTCGGTTCCGACATCTGGATCCCGCGTACGATCATCGTCGACGGCCATCTCTTCCGCGTCTTCGACCCGATCGTCCACCAGGATTCGGGCGAGCCCGAGTCCAGCATCATGGGTGAAAGTCTGGAAGACGCGCGCTGGGTACGGGTGAAGCGGCCGACCGTCGTAGTCGGCGGCGAACTGACGATGGACCAGCTCGAGATGCGCCACGACCCTCAGAGCAACATGAGCGAGGCGCCGATTCAGATGAAGAGCAATTGCGGCGTGATCTTGATCGACGACTTCGGGCGTCAGCGAATGCCGGTCGATCAACTTCTCAACCGCTGGATCGTCCCGCTCGAGAAACGTTACGACTTCCAGAGACTCCCGTCGGGCAAGAAAATCCAGGTGCCTTTCGATCAGCTGGTGATCTTCTCGACCAACCTCGAGCCGCGCGACCTCGTCGACGAAGCTTTCCTGCGCCGCATCCCGTACAAGATCGAAGTGTCCGACCCGACCCCGGACCAGTTCCGGCGCATCTTTGAGATGGTCGCTCCCAACCTCGGGCTGGTGGCAACACCCGAAGCGGTCGAGAGCCTGATCGAAAAACACTACAACGCTACCGGCCGCCCGATGCGCGCCTGCCACCCCCGCGACTTGATGCTACAAGCCCGAAGCTACTGCATGTACCACAAGCTGCCGGTCGAACTGACGGAAAAGAGCCTCGAGTTCGCCATCGACAGCTACTTCGCGGTGCTCTGAGAACGTCGCCGACGCCCCCGGCAACAAACGCGTCGGCCTGGAACCGACGCGTTGTCCGTGACAGGAAGCCGGTCTACCACGCGCACTCGCCGCGAACCGGTCGAGGTCGACGCAGCGCAGGAGAGCGATGAGCGAAATCCGCGGTAGCAACATACTGATCACCGGTGGAGCTGGCGGCATCGGCCGTCTGATGGCGTTGGAGATGGCCCATCAGGGCGGGCACCTGCTGCTGTGGGACCGCGACCAGGAGGCTCTCGAAAAGACCTGCCACGAAATCGAAGCGGCGACCGGCAAGAAACCACGCGGCTACGTTTGCGACGTATCTCGGCGCAGCGAGGTATACGCCGTCGCGCGCGACGTGCTCGAGGAAGCCGGGCGCGTAGACATCCTGGTCAACAACGCCGGTATGGTGAGCGGCAACTATCTGCTGGATATTCCCGACGAAAAGATCGAGGCAACTTTCGCGGTCAATTCCTTGGCGATGTTCTGGACGACAAGGGCGTTTCTCCCCGGAATGCTCGAACGTGGACGCGGCCACATCGTGACCATCGCATCGGCCTCGAGTCTGATCGGCGTCGCCAAGCTCAGTGATTACGCGGCAAGCAAGTGGGCGGCGATGGGATTTGACGAATCACTGCGTTTCGAGCTGCGGCGCACGGCGCCGTTTCTGTGTACGACCGTGGTATGTCCATTTTTCATCAACACCGGGATGTTCGGCGGTGTGCGCTCACGCTTCCCGCGCTTGCTCCCGCTGCTCGAGCCTCAAGCAGTAGCCAGCCGCATCGTCGATGCGGTCAGAAAGGACAAGGCACGGGTCGTCATGCCGTGGATCGTGCGCTTGATCCCGTTGATGCGCGTGCTGCCGGTGTCGGTCTTCGACGCGATCGCGAGTGCTGTCGGTGTGAACTCGTCGATGGACGAGTTCACCGGTCGCGGCTGGCCGGCCGCGCGTCAGTAACGCATCGCAGGTCGCTGGAGCGGCGGCGAGGCCTCGGGGGTCGGCGCAGCGGCCCCAGCCGCACCCGTCACACCTCTCACCGCCTCGGAGATAGCACCGGGATCGCAACCTCGCGTTGCCGCGCGCAGCGCCAACGACTCAGCCTCGGGCCCCTGCCGCGCGCGAGCGTAGCTGGCGATCTCGGCCAGCAAACTGCCGCATCCCGAATCACTCGCGGCGGCCGCGCCGCCGGTCGAACTTGGCCCGGCGGCCGGTGCATCCGCGTTCAGCGTCGGCGGCGCCGGCGACGAGAGATCAGGCGGTGAGGCAACCCCGGCCGCAGCGGAGGGTAGCTGCGGCGCCACAACGCCGCCGACCGACTCGACCGACGCCTGGCATCGTTGCCGGCTCTCCTCCCAGCGCGACCCGTCCGTGCACGCGCACTCGTAGGCGCTCGCTCCGGGCGAGAACACCGGTGCCGTGCCCGGCCAGCGCTCGGAACAATCGGCCGCCGCCTCGGCGCTCGCGCCGCCGCACGACAGCGCCTCCGCATCCCAGAACAGTTCCGGTGGACAGTCGCAGTGAAAACTCCCCGACGACCACACCGGCACCGAGCCCGCCCACGCAGCGGAACAGAACAGTGCGGCCGCCTGCTCGCGAGTCGCGCAGCCCTGACCGTCGAACCTCCACCACTGGCCGCCGCTGCAGAGGCAGGACCCGGTCGCCGGGTCGGCGACACTGCCCGGCCAGCGCGAACAATCCGGCGCAGCGCCGGCTCCCGCTACCGAGCCCGGGGCCGGAGCCGCCGCGGCCGCTCCCTCATAGACCCACAGGATCAGCGGAGTTCCGGCCGGCATCGCTGCGCCCGCCGGCGGAGCTTGGGATGCCACCCTGCCCTGCTGCTGAGACCCCGGCGCCGGACCCGCCGAACGCCACTCGACCTTCCACCCCGTCTGGTCGAGGCGGGCCGCTACCTCGGCGCTCGCGAGCCCGACACAACTCGGCGCTGCGTGCGGCGGCTCGGCAGCAACCCGGCAGGGTACCGCCCCGAACGAAACGACGACAAACGCAAGAACCCGGCACCACTGACGCAGATGTCGCATGAGAGCTCCACTGAAATCGCGCTGCGGGCGCCTCTCACCCGCTCGCGAGAAAAATAGCCCCGTTCGAGCGGGCGCGCACCTGCTGCCCGCAACTTCGCGACGCCTCGCTGCCGTTGCGCACGGCCGGTGCCGTCTTCAGTACGCGTCTTCCTCCGAAGCCGCCATGCACTCCGACAGCGCTTCGACCTGCTCGGCCCAATACCGCTCGCTCCCGAACTCGCTGAACACGCGCGCAAACGCCGCGTCTTCCCAGCGCCTGGCGATCCACGCCGAGAAATGCACGAGACGCAGGAAGCGCAGCGGTTCGACCAGACGCAGACTGCGTCGATCGAAATCGCGAAGTTGCTCGTAGCCCTCGAGGATGGCTTCGCGGCGCGAGCGCGCGTATTCGTCGCGGCCCGGAGTCATCAGCCACACGTCCTGAACGCAAGCCCCCTCGACCATGTCGTCGAAATCCACCAGCATCGCTCCGTCACGACCCCACAGTACGTTGCCGAGGTGGCAATCGCCGTGGATGCGCTGGCTGACGGTTTCTTCGAACCAAGCCGCGCTTCGGCTGCACAGCGCCTCGACCAGCGCGCGATAGCGGTCGCGATAGACAGGTGGAATAGCATCCGTCTCGAGCAGGAACTTCAGGTTGGCGTCGGCGTAAGTAGCGGGATCGAGCACCAACCGCGACGCGGCCCGGCGGCGTGCGCCGACCATGTGCATGCGGGCGAGCAGACGGCCCAGTTGCCGGGCTTCTTCGAGGTCGATCTCGTCGCGGATGCGCCCGCCCACTCTGGGAAACAGCGAGTAGTGAATGCCGAGGTCAGGGAGTTCACCGAGCGTGCCTCCGTCGGCCAGAACCAGCGGAGCCACCGCGGGAATCTCCTCTTCCCGGAGTTCGATCAGGAACTCGTGCTCGGCCAGAATCTGGTCGCGGCTCCAGCGTCCGGGCCGGTAGAACTTCGCTATGCGGAAGCGCTCGCTCGGCGACTGCACATCGCCCTCGACATCGATCTCGACGTCGTAAACGCGGTTCTCCATGCTGTTGAGTGCCAAACAGCGCCCGGTGCATCGCAAGCCAGTGGCCTCGACCGCGTCGAGAATGCGATCGGGCGTGAGTTCGTGGAAGAAACGCGTCGCTGCAGACGCAGTCGGCCGACGCACTCGAGGTCCGCTCATCGCGACGACGCTATCGTCACGCGTGCGCCCGATTCGGCGACGCAAACGTTGATTGCAAGATCCTCTTCGATCCGACGGCGAAGGGCATCGGCAGCGACCGCCTCACCGTGCACCAGAAACACGCGGCCCGGCTTCGCGGCGGCGCCGCGAAGCCAAGCCATGAGCTCGGCCTGGTCGGCGTGAGCCGACAACGAATCGACGTGTGCAACCTTGGCACGGATCGGCACGTAGGCCCCGTGCATCTTCAGTTCCTTCGCGCCGGCGGCCAGAGCGGCGCCGCGAGTTCCGGGGGCCTGAAACCCGGCCAGCAAGATGGTGTTGGCTGGCTCGGGCGCGAGCCGTTTGAAGTGGTGCAGCACGCGTCCCCCCGTCAACATTCCACTGGCGGAGATCAGCACCGCCGGCCCGCGAACGGCCGCCAATCGCTTCGACTCCTCCACGCTGTGAGTAAACCGCACCGAGCCGAATATCCGATCGCAATCCGCGTGCGACAACCGATGCCAATCCGCGTGGCGCCGGTAGAGTTCGGTAACGCTGGTGGCCATCGGGCTGTCGACGATCACCGGCAGACGGGCAACGCGGCCGCTCGCGAAAATCCGGTCGAGCCAGTACAGCATCGCCTGAGCACGACCAACCGCGAAGGCCGGGATCAGCACCGTCCCCCCCTCGGCCACCGCGCGCTCTAGCACCGGCGCAAGCGCTTCGGCGACATCGACATCACGATGCAACCGGTCGCCGTAGGTGGACTCCATCACTACCGCATCGGCCTGGCCGACAGGTTGCGGAGGCTGGCAGATAGGATCGGCGCCGCGGCCGAGATCTCCCGAGAACAGCACACGGCGGCCGGCGGCTTCGATTTCGATCGAAGCGGCTCCCAGAATGTGCCCGGCGCGGCGAAAGCGCGCAGTCACCGCTCCTATCTCGACCGCTTGGTCGAGGCCGGCCGCCACCAGCTTCGGCAGCACCTGCCGCGCTTCTTCTTCGGTGTAGAGCGGCAGCGCCGGTTTGTGCCTGGAAAATCCCTGGCGGTTGGCAAAGGCCGCGTCTTCTTCCTGGATGCGACCCGAATCGGGAAGCAGAATCCCGCACAAATCAGCGGTCGGCGCAGTGGCGTATATCGGCCCGCGGAAACCTTCCTTGACGAACAGCGGAAGTTGTCCGCTGTGATCGATGTGGGCGTGGGTGAGCAACACGGCGTCGATACTCGAAGGCTCGAGCGGCAGACGCGCCCAGTTGCGAAGTCTCAGTTGCTTGAGTCCCTGGTAGAGCCCGCAGTCCACCAGCACACGAACCCCGCCCGCGTCGACCAGAAACTTGGATCCGGTAACCGTGCCCGCGCCGCCGAAGAAACGGACCGATACGCCTTTGCTGCGTCGGGTTCTCGAAACGATCGTCACCGCTCTCCTCCCTGTGCCGCAGCTCCCTCTCAAGCCGACGGCACCGTCGAATTCGCCGCCGACGCCGCAGGTAGACCGCCATCGTCCGACACCGCAACCGGTCTTTCTACCGGATCGTAGGCAAGGTTCGTCGCCAGCCAGCTTTCGGCGCTGGCGACGTCGATGCCGAGCCGACGCGCGTAGTCTTCGACCTGATCGCGGTCGATACGGCCGATACCGAAGTACGCCGACTGCGGGTGCGAAAAGTAGTAGCCGCTGACCGACGCGGCCGGCAGCATCGCGAAGCTCTCGGTCAGCCGCACGCCCGCGTTCTTCTCGGCCTCCAGCAGCGCGAACAGCCCGCGCTTCTGACGGTGGTCGGGACACGCCGGATACCCGGGCGCAGGGCGAATCCCGCGATATCGTTCCTCGACGAAATCCTCCGTGTCCAGATTCTCGTCGATCGCGTACCCCCACAGCTGCCTACGCACGCGCGCGTGCAGCCACTCAGCCGCGGCTTCGGCGAAACGATCGGCCAGCGCCTTGCACAAAATCGCCGAGTAGTCGTCGTGGTCGCTCTCGTAACCCGCGACGAGTTCCTCGAGTCCGATCCCGGCGGTGACCGCGAAGCCGCCGATCCAGTCCGGTACGCCACTTCCACGCGGAGCCACGAAATCCGCCAGACAGAGGTCGGGCCGCCCCGGCGGTTTGGGAAGCTGCTGGCGCAGGCAGTGGATCGTCTCGCGCACCCGCTCGCGAGTCTCGTCGGTGTAGACTTCGATGTCGTCACCGAGCGCGGCCGCCGGCCACAGTCCCACTACCGCCCGCACGCGCAACGATGCGTCATCGACCAAGCGACCGATCATCGCCTCGGCGTCCGCAAAGAGCTGACACGCGGCGCTACCGACCTTGGGGTCGTCGAGAATCTTCGGGTAGCGCCCGGCCAGTTCCCAAGTCTGGAAGAACGGCGTCCAGTCGATGAAGCCGACCAGATCGCCGAGCGCGATGTTTTCGAACACGGTCAGACCCGGCGTCTTCGGCGCGGGCGGGCGGTAGGTATCCCAGTCGGTGCGCAGCGCGTTGGCGCGTGCCTTGGCAATCGGCAGGTTGCGCACGCGTGCCTGCTTGTCGCCGTGCTGGAGGCGCAGTTCGGCGTAAGCCTGGCGCGTCTTTGCCACCAGCCCCTCGCGCAAGGTCGGACTCAGCAACGCGCCTGCCACACCCACGCAGCGCGAAGCGTCGAGCACGTGCAGCGTCGGTCCGCTGTAGTTGGGTTCGATCTTGACCGCCGTATGCACTTTCGAGGTAGTCGCACCGCCAATCAGCAGCGGTACCTCGAAGCCCAGCCTCTCCATCTCGCGCGCGACGTGAGACATTTCTTCGAGCGACGGCGTGATCAGCCCCGACAACCCGACTATGTCGGCCCGGTGCTCGCGCGCGGCCTCGAGCAATCTGTCGCACGGAACCATCACGCCGAGATCGATGACCTCGTAGTTGTTGCACTGCAGCACGACCCCGACGATGTTCTTGCCGATATCGTGAACGTCGCCCTTGACCGTCGCCAGCAGTACGCGGCCCTTGGTGTCGGAAGCACCTTCCTTCTTGAGCGCTTCGAGGTAAGGGATCAGGTGCGCGACCGCCTTCTTCATCACGCGGGCGCTCTTGACCACCTGAGGCAGGAACATCTTGCCGGCCCCGAACAGGTCGCCGACGTGATTCATGCCGTCCATCAACGGCCCTTCGATGACTTCGAGCGGATGGGAAGCGTGGCAGCGCGCCTCTTCGGTGTCATCGACGACGAAGTCGGCAATACCGCTCACCAGCGCGTGACGCAGCCTCTGCGAGACGCTGCCCTGGCGCCACGTCAGATCCTTGGCGCGGACCTGAGCCACTCCCCGATAGCCTTCGGCGAACTCGAGCAGACGTTCGGTGGAATCGGCGCGGCGGTCCAGCAGCACGTCTTCGACGCGCTCGAGCAGATCCGAAGCTATCTCTTCGTAGACCGGCAACGCCCCGGCGTTCACGATCCCCATGGTCATGCCGGCGCGAATGGCGTGGTAGAGAAACGCTGCATGGATGGCTTCACGGACCGGGTTGTTGCCGCGGAAGGAAAACGACACGTTGCTGACGCCACCGCTGATCAGCGCGCACGGCAGCGTCGAGCGGATGCCGCGCACCGCCTCGAAGTAGTCGAGAGCGTACCTGGCGTGTTCTTCAATGCCGGTGGCGACCGCGAAGATGTTGGGGTCGAAGATCACGTCTTCTGGCGGAAAATCCGCCTTTGCGGTCAGCAACTCGTAGGCACGCGCGCAGATTTCCACCTTGCGCGCAGCAGTATCGGCCTGGCCCTTCTCGTCGAACGCCATCACGATCACAGCCGCACCATAACGGCGCACTTTGCGCGCCTGCGCCAGAAACGCCTGCTCGCCTTCCTTCAGGCTGATGGAATTGACGACGCCTTTGCCCTGGATGCACTCGAGGCCGGCTTCGATCACGCTCCACTTCGACGAATCTATTACTACGGGGACTCTCGCCACCGACGGTTCGCAGGCCACCATGTGCAGGTAGGTCGTCATCGCCTTCTCGGAATCGAGAAGCCCCTCGTCCATGTTGACGTCGATCATCTGCGCGCCGCTCTCGACCTGCTGGCGCGCTACCCCCAGAGCGGTCTCGTAGTCTCCGTTCAGGACGAGTTCGGCGAAGCGCTTGGATCCGGTGACGTTGGTCCTCTCGCCGATGTTGACGAACAGCGAATCCGGCCCGATCTCCAGAGGTTCGAGCCCCGACAGACGACAGCGCGGTTCCAGGACCGGAATACGCCGCGGTGCCACGCCGGCAACCGCGCTCGCAATCGCCTCGACGTGAGCAGGCGTAGTACCACAGCAACCGCCGACGATGTTGACCAAGCCGCTCTTCGCCCACTCGCCGATCTGTTCAGCCATGTCCTCGGGCGTGTCGTCGTAACCGCCGAACTGGTTGGGCATCCCGGCGTTGGGGTGCGCGCTGACAGCGGTGTCGGCCACTGCCGACAGCTCCTCGACGTAGGTGCGAAGCTGTTCGGCACCGAGCGCGCAGTTCAGACCGATCGAGATCGGCCGCGCGTGGCGCAGCGAGTAGCAGAACGCGGTGGCCGTCTGCCCCGACAGCGTGCGACCGCTGGCGTCGGTGATGGTGCCGGAAATCATGACCGGCAGCCGCAGCCCTTCACGCTCGAAGAAATCCTCGACCGCATAGACCGCAGCCTTGGCGTTGAGCGTGTCGAAGATCGTCTCGATCAACAGAATGTCGGCGCCGCCGTCGACCAGGCCACGCACCGCCTCGCTATAGGCCTCGACGAGCTCGCCGAACGTCACGTTGCGTACCGAGGCATCGGCGACGTCGGGCGACAGCGAAGCGGTGCGGTTGGTGGGTCCGAGCACTCCAGCCACGAAGCGCGGCCTCGACGCATCGGCCGCCTCGGCCCTGTCGGCCGCCTCGCGCGCGACTTCAGCCCCGCGCCGGTTGAGCTCGTAGACCAGTTCCTGCGTGCCGTAGTCGGCCTGCGAAATCTTGGTCGAACTGAAGGTGTTGGTCTCGACGATGTCGGCGCCGGCTTCCAGGTAGGCCTCGTGCACAGCGGCTATGATGTCGGGACGGGTCAGTGTCAGCAGGTCGTTGTTGCCCGCCAGATCGCTGGGCCAGGCGGCGAAGCGCTCGCCGCGATAGTCGGCCTCCGTCAAGTGGTAGGACTGGATCATCGTCCCCATCGCGCCGTCGAGCACCAGTATGCGCTCGTCGAGCAAGGCATCGAGGCGCCGACCGCGTCGCTGCGGACTTGTGAGGGGTTTGTGCGTCACGCGGGCTCCGTCCTCGACGGGCACGAGAGCCCGCAAGACCTTCCTCTCTAGCACTTCCGATCGCCGTTGCGACTCTTGGCGCAGTCGACACACGCCTCGGGCCCGCGCGGCCGGAGACGTTCGATAGCGAAGGCCGTCAGGCCGTCCGCGCGGCCGGAGACGTTCGAGAACGAGAAGCGTCAGACCCTCAGCGCGGTTGGATGTGTTCGAGAGCGAAAGCGGCGAGTTCGGCCGAAGCCGCGGCCAGTACCGGGTAGCTCCTGCCCGCGTACTCCAACCCGCGGCGCAGCGGAAACGGCTCGCCAGGACCGTGCTGCTGTTCGAGCGAACGGAACACGCCGCCGGCTTCACGCACCACCAACGAGGCCGCGGCGAGGTCCCAGATCTTCGGCCTGGTTTCAAAGGCGATGGCTGCACTGCCGCGCGCCACCGCGACCAGCCCGTAGGCCGACGAACCGAGCACCCTGACTTTGTAGGGCAGGTTGAGGTTGTACAGACGCGGCGTGCGCGAACAGCACGCGAGGATCCCGTGAGGCCGCGCGCTCGAAGGCGCGCGCACGTGCAGTTTGCTTCCGTTCAAAGTGGCGCCTTCGCCGTCGACCGCGACGTAGAGTTCGTCCAGCACCGGAAAGAACAGCACCGCGCTGCGCGGAAGTCCGCCGACCACGCGCGCCAGACAAACGCCCCAGTGCTGGAGCCCGGCCGCGAAGTTGGTGGTACCGTCCAACGGATCCACCACCCACACCGCGTCGCCGTCGCCGTCATAGCGAGGCGAGAGTTCCTCGCTCAGCAGCGCGTCGCCCTCATAGGCGTGGCCGACCGCGCGTGCTACCAGTTCATCGGCAGCGACGTCGGCCTCGGTTACCAGCGAGGCGTCGGCTTTGAGTTCGGTCTGCAGCGTCTCTCGCCGAAAGTACCCGAGCAGCAACTGCCCCACCTGGCGCGCCAGATCGACGCCGAAGCGCGCGTCGTCCCATGCCGCGCTGTCAGACATCGGCCAGCCACGCATCGACCAGCGTGCGTGCTATCGCCATCGGCGGCGGAAGGAAGAGTCCGTCCGCGCCGCCTTCGCCGCGACAGGCTCGCGCCAGCGTCTCGCGCGAGAACCAGCGTACGTCCTCGACCTCTGCTTCGTCGATGTGGATCTCACTGCTGGTGGCTGCGCCGGTACAACCGATCATCAGCGAAGACGGGAACGGCCAAGGCTGCGAAGAGTGGTAGCGAACCGAACCGACCTCGATGCCCGCCTCTTCCATGACTTCGCGGCGCACCGCTTCTTCGATGCTCTCGCCCGGTTCGATGAAGCCGGCCAGCGCCGAGTACATCCCGCGAGGCCACGAGGCCTGACGCCCCAGCAGACACTCGTCGCCGCGCACCACCAGCATGATCGCCACCGGGTTGACGCGCGGGAAGTGCTCGACCGAGCACACGCTGCAAGTTCGCAGCGCGCCGCCGTGAACGCTGGCCGTAATACCGCCGCAGCGCGCACAGAAACGGTGTGTGGCGTGCCAATCCACCAACGCTCGGGCCTGCGCCAACACCGCACACTCCTCGCCGCTCAGCTGGACGGCGGCCGCGCGTGCATCGCAGAAGTCGGCGACCCCGCTGAGTCCCAGTTCGGCCAGCGGCTCGGCCATCGCCGAAATGTCAACGGCAAAGTGCGCTACTCCCTCGCGCACGCCGAGCAGCACCGCGCCCACGCTCTGGTCGATCAGTCCGAGCAGACCGCGGCGCGCCCAGCCCAGTGCCGGCCCCTGTTGCTTGACCAGCACGTTGAGGCGCCACAAGGGCAGAAACCGACTCGAAGCGTCTTCCAGACACGCAGCGAGCCACTCGGGATCGGTACGCTTGCGGGCCACGCGGTCGAGCGGGTTTCCAGAAAAGACGTGCACGCTGATCTACGGGGCTGGGGTGACTGCCGCCCCGTTGCGCCGCAGCGGCAAAGTAACCCGAACGCGCGCGTGAATCTATCGACCGTGATTCGATCCGCGCCTCCATCAACGCTATGAAGCACAGCGCCGCCCGGCCAAGGGCGAGCTCAGGGAGGAACCTTCAATGGCCCACGCCGTCCGTTTCGGAGTCACGTTGCCGCAGATCAAGAAGAGCTGGGAAGACGTACGCGCCACCGCGATCGAAATCGACGCGCTCGGCTACGACAGCGCCTGGGTCTGCGATCACCTCTACGGCGTGCCGATGCCGAACATGCCGATCTTCGAAGCCTACAGCCTGCTCGCGGCGGTCGCGGCGCTAACCTCGCGGGTCGCGCTCGGCGCTTTGGTCACCCCACCTTTTTTCCGCAATCCCGCGGTGCTGGCCAAGCAGATCGCGACCATCGACCGGATCGCGGGCCCCGGCCCTGCCACCGACGGCGCGAGTAGCAGCAGAATGATCGCGGGCCTCGGCACCGGCTGGTTCGCCTCGGAGTTCGAAGGCTACGGCTGCGAGTTCCCCGGCATCTCGCGACGGCTGGCGGCCCTCGGCGACACCTGCGAAATCCTGCGCCGGATGTGGACGCAAGAGCAGCCTTCCTATCGCGGCGAGGTCTACCGCATCGAGGACGTCACGTGCGAGCCGCGACCGACGTCTGCCCCACGCATCCTGATCGGCGGCGGCGGCGAGAAAGTGCTGCTGCGTCTGGCGGCGCGCTACGCCGACATCTGGAACAACCTTGCCGTCAACCAGACCGAACTGCCGCGCAAACTCGAAGTGCTGCGTGCGCACTGCGAGCGTGAGGGACGCGACCCGGCACAGATCGAGGTCTCGCAGCAGTGTGTAGTGGTGTTGTCTCCCACTCAGGAAGAAGCCGAGGTCGCCATCGGCAAGGCCGAGCGCGTCTACGGCGGACACATGGGAGTCGGACTGCGCGAGCACGGAATCTGGGGCTCGCCGCAAGTCGTCACTGAGAAGATCCAGCGCTACGTCGCGATGGGATGCCGGCACTTCGTGATGGAGTTCTTCGGCCGCGACGTGCGCGAGCCGGCGCGCCTGTTCGCCGACAGCGTGCTGCCGGCGTTTCGCTGAAATCGCGCCGCGGGCGGCGCTCGCCTTGGCGAGCCGGACGAAGGAGTGAATCAGTGGAACCGCAGCAGGTTATCGACAACATGTTTCTGCCGCTGCCCGGCGTGCCTCCGTTCCTGATCACGAAGGCCGAGGGCGTCTACCTCTACACTTCGTCGGGTATGCGTTTCATCGACGCGTCGGGCGGGCCGATGGCGGTGACCATCGGCCACGGCCGCAAGGAAGTTGCCGAAGCCGCCAAGCGCGGCCTCGAGCAGATCTCGTACGTGCTGCCGGTCTTCGCCTCCGAAGCCAGGATCCGGCTCGTCGACCAGATCCGCAAGATCATGCCCGCCGGTCTCGACCAGATCTATTTCTGCAGCGGCGGATCCGAGGCCAACGAAGCCGCGATCAAGTTCGCGCGCCAGTATCAGGTGCTGGCGGGCCGCGAGTCCAAGTACAAGACCGTCTCGCGCGATCTGAGCTATCACGGCATGACGCTGCTGACGCTGTCGCTCAGCGACGTGAAGTCGCGCCGGCGCGACTTCGCCCCGATGCTGTGGAAGACCCCGAGGGCCGCGGCGCACTACTGCTATCGCTGCCCTTTCGGCAAGAGCTACCCGGGCTGCGACATCGACTGCGCCCGCGACCTGGAGCGAACGATCCTGCGTGAGGGACCCGAAACCGTGGCGTCATTCATCGCCGAGCCGATCGTGGCTTCGGCCGGAGGCGGGCTGGTTCCGCCGCCCGAATACTTCCCGATCGTGCGCGAGATCTGCGACAAGTACCAGGTGCTGCTGATAGCGGATGAAGTCGTGACCGGCTTCGGACGCACCGGAAAGAACATGGGCATGGACCACTTCGGCGTGCTTCCCGACGTGGCGACTTTCGCCAAAGGCGCCAGCAGTGCCTACGCACCGCTGGCCGGCATGGCGGTGCGCAAGCAACTCACCGACCTGTTCGCCGACAAAGGCGCCGAGTTCCAGCACTTGTACACGTTCTCGGCTCACCCGTTGTCGTGCGCCGTTGCCGAGGAAGTGCAGCGCATCATCCAGGCCGAGAACCTGATCGCGCGCGCCGAGACGACCGGAAGATACCTCGAGAAGAAGCTCCGGGAACTCGAGTCGTTGCCGATCGTCGGCGAGGTACGCGGAAAAGGCATGCTGTGGGCGATCGAACTGGTGCAGGACAAGACCACGAAGATGCCCTTCCCCAAGGAACGCAAGGTCAAGATGCAGGTGATCACCGGCAGTCTGATGAACGGTGTGTTCTTCTACCCGGGCTACTGGGAGGACGAACATGGCCGCGGCGACCACATCCTGATCGCGCCGCCGTTCATCATCACCGAGCAGCAGATCGACGAGTGCGTCGGCGTGCTGCGCGCGGCGCTCGAGTCGGTGGTGAGCTGACGCATCGCGAGCACTGAACATCGCCTATCAGCCTGTTCAAAATGGTCCAGATGCAAGGCGCGCGCGAAAAGCCGCGAGCGGAAGCGTACTTCAGTACGCTGTAGCGAGCGGTTTCGCGCGCAACGCAGCAGATGGGCCATTTTCAACAGGCTGATGAACGATTTTTCAACAGGCAACTATGCCGTAGACGCCGAACTCAGGCCGAGTTCGCGCATCATCGTCTCGCGCATCACGAACTTCTGCGGTTTGCCGGTCACCGTCACCGGCAGCTCGTCGACGAAGCGAACGTGACGCGGCACCTTGTAGTGCGCGATCCGATCGCGGCAGAAGCCGCGGATTTCCTCTTCGGTGCACGACAGCCCCGGCTTCACGACGATCCAGGCGCACAACTCTTCGCCGTAACGCCGGTCCGGAACGCCAAAGACCTGTACCGCAGCCACCTTCGGATGTTGGAACAGGAACTCCTCGACTTCTCGCGGATAGACGTTCTCGCCGCCGCGGATCACCATGTCTTTGACGCGGCCGACGATGTTGCAGTAGCCCTCGGCGTCGATCGTCGCCAGGTCGCCGGTGTGCATCCAACCGTCGCGCACCGATTCGGCGGTGCGTTCCGCGTCGTCCCAGTACCCCTGCATCACCGAGTACCCGCGGGTGCACAGTTCGCCCTTCTCGCCGACCGCCACGATGCGGCCGTCGCCGTCGACTATCTTCACCTCCAGGTGCGGCAGAATGCGTCCGACCGTGCCGACACGCTTGTCGAGCGGATCGTCGGTGGCACTCTGGAACGAGACCGGGCTGGTCTCAGTCATACCGTAGGCGATCGTCACCTCGTGCATGTGCATGTCGCCCACCACGCGCCGCATCACCTCGATCGGACACGGCGCGCCGGCCATGATGCCGGTGCGCAGCGAAGTCAGGTCGAAGCGCCCAAACTGCGGATGGTCGAGTTCGGCGATGAACATGGTCGGCACGCCGTGCAAGGCGGTGCACTTCTCGGCCTCGACCGCGGCCAGCGTGGCCAGCGCATCGAAGCCCTCGCCTGGAAACACCATTTTCGCCCCGCTCGCCGCACACGCCAGCACCGACATCACCATGCCGAAGCAGTGATAGAGCGGCACCGGGACGCAAAGGCCGTCACGTTCGGTAAGGTGCATGCACTGCGCAACCGCGCGTGCGTTGTTGACGATGTTGTGGTGCGTGAGGGTGGCGCCCTTGGGCGCGCCGGTGGTGCCGCTGGTGAACTGTATGTTGATCGGATCCGCACTCTTCATCGTGCCGCGCAGCGGCAGGCCGGCGACCTGTGCCACTCCCGAATCCACCAACGAACGCCAGTTGAGCATGCCGGCCGTCGCTTCATCGCCCAGTCGCACGACGGCCGCGAGTTGCGGCAATTTCTCGCTGCGTTCGCGCGCGCCGACTCCGAGGCTCAGAAGCATGCCGAGGTAGTCGCTGCTCTTGAAACCCGCCGCGCTGACCAGCACGCTCACTCCGGCCTTGCTCAGCGCGTACTCGAGTTCCACCAGCCGATAGGCCGGGTTGATGTTGACCAGGATCGCGCCGATGCGCGCGCTGGCGAACTGGGTGACCAGCCACTCGGGCCGGTTCGGCGACCAGATCCCTACCCGGTCGCCCTTGCGCACGCCCAGGCGGGCCAGCCCCGCGGCTGCCGATTCCACCTGTTGATACAGCTGCGACCAGCTCCAGCGCACCCCGTGTTCGAGGAACACCGTGGCGTCGCGCGCGGGCCATCGGCGCGCGGCCTCGTGCAACAGATCGTGGACGGTCTGGTCGGACAGCGGCGTATCGGTCGCGCCGCGCACCAGGGAAAGACCGTCGAGCGGACAGCGCGAGGTCACGACTGATTCGCGAGTATGCGCGTGATCATCGCGTCCTTCTCGGCCCACAGCGTCGTGATCCAATCCTGGACGCGTGTGCGGTAGGCGGGATCGTTTTCGTAGTCGCCGCCGCGCAGATCCTGCGGGATGTCCAGTTCGCGCACGAAAACGCGAACTACGCGCAGGCGCCCGGACAGAATGTCGAGAAATTTCGGACGACCACCCGGGTACACGATGGTCACGTCGATTACTTTCTGCAGGATGTCGCCCATCGCGTTGAGCACGAAAGCGACGCCGCCGGCTTTGGGCTTGAGCAGGTGTGCGTACGGGGATTTCTGCTGGGCGCACCTGGCTTCGGTGAAGCGCGTGCCCTCGACGAAATTCATCACCGACACCGTCACGTGGCGAAAGCGTTCACAGGCGCGTCGAGTGGTGTTCAGGTCAGTGCCCTTGAGTTCGGGGTGCCTTTCGAGCAGTTCCTTCGAATGCCGTTGCATGAACGGAAAATCCAGAGCCCACCAGGCCAACCCGAGCAGCGGCACCCAGATGAGTTCCTTCTTGAGGAAGAATTTGAGGAACGGCAGACGCTTGTTGAAGATCTTCTGCAACACCGGAATGTCGACCCAGCTCTGATGGTTGCTGAGAACGAGGTAGTGGCCCTGGTAGCGCAGGTTCTCGACCCCTTCTACCTGCCAGTCGATCTTCGTGAACAACCGGAACGCAAACCCGTTGACGCCGATCCAGCTTTCGGCGATCAGGATCAGCGCGCGCGACAGCAAGGTGCGGGCGGCATACACCGGCACCAGAAATTTCAGCGCCGCGAGCACGAAGAGCAGCGCACAGTGGAGCGTGGTGTTGACCACGAGCACTGACAGTCCGAGCGCGATTTTCACGAAGACGGGCAAGAAATCGAGCATCGTGGATTCCTAGGCAATCTGGCGGTGCGCTAGCGCGAGGTTCGTCACCTCCGCCTCGTCTTGTTTCACGACCGACACGTCAAGAAAAACCTTACCGCTCATCGTGCTGGGCGTCGTCAACCACCGCCGCTACCGGCGCATTCGACGACGCACTCGCCGCCGCCGGTAGCGGCTGTCTGACGCCGCGCACCAACTTGATGTCGGCGTCGGTGCCGGTCTTGCCGGCAAGGTCGCAGCGACTCGACCACGCCACCAGCACCGAACCGTTGCCGCTCAAAAGTGCGAACGGCTTGTCGCCGCGGCTCGAACCTACGTCCTTGGCGTCTTCGACCGGCGGTTTCGACGAGGTCCACGCCTCACCGCCGTCGGTGGATGTCGAAAACACGATGTCGCCGTCGTTACCGGCGCCTCCCTTCTGGCCGTCCTTCGAGTGCCAGACCGCGACCCAGCGTCCGTTTCGGTCGTAAACGATGCGAGGAGTCTGCTCGCGCTCGACCTCGCCCGCGAGTGAATGGTTGAGCACGGCCGGCGCGCTCCAGGTCTTTCCACCGTCGGTGGAAACAACGCGCAATATGTCCTGGCCGTCTTCGTTGCCGCCCCTCTGCGCGATCGCGGATGAAGCCCACACCGCCACCCAGCGCCCGCTGCCGTCGGTAGCCAGCGACACGCCGGTGTCGGCCGCAAGGCCGTCGGTGGCCGCCGTTGAAGCCAGCGGCACCGGTTCGCTCCAGGTCGCGCCGGCGTTCTCGGAGCGCGCCAACATGATGTCCCAGTCGGTGCCGAGTTTGCCGCCTTCGGCCGCGAAGGCTTCCCAGGTCGCGAGCACCACGCCTTTGCCGTCGGTGGCCAGCACCACCTGCCGATCGGTGTCGCGATCCGTGGCGGCGTTGCGGCTCAGCGGCAACGGCGCCGACCAGGTCGCGCCCGCGTCGTGGGACCGCGAGAAGACGATGTCGAAGTTGGAGCCTTTGTCGGCGATCGCCTCGGAGGTCTCCCACGCGGCGATCCAGGTTCCGTCTGGAAGGGCGAGCAACGCCGGGTTGAAATCCTGACCGATATCGGTGGCCGCGTACGAGGCCAGCGCCGCCGCCCGGCTCCAGGTCTTGGCATTGTCGGCCGAGCGCACGAACAGGATGTCGCTGTCGGGTCCGAGGCGTCCATCCACCGTTCCGAGCGACTGCCACGCCGCCACCCAGTTGCCGCGCCCGTCAGTGGCCACTACCGGATTGTTGTCGGCGCCCGTGTCGCTCGCCGCATAGCCGGCAATGGCGGCGGCCTTGCTCCAACTGGCGCCGCCGTCGGCCGAGCGCGCAACGAAGATGTCCCAGTCGTACCAGGCGACGGCAGCCTTCGGCTTGTTCAGACTTTCCCACACCGCAACCACCACGCCTTTGCCGTCGGAGGCAAGACAAGGTGCGCCATCGTCCTGGCTGTCGGTGGTCGCGGTGCTGTTGACCCAGAGCGGCGGCGTGAACTGCTGCGCGCGCGCCGGGGCTGGCGCAAGTGCCTCAATCACAAGCGAGACAAAACAACAGGTTAAGAACCCGAACGAAAGCATCAAACGAAGTAAACTCAGGACCATTGCCGATGCGCTCTCACGCGACGCCTCCGCGTCGGTCCGGTCCGCTTTGACGAAAGCGGCCGGTAGCGATGGGTGATGGCCAACCCGCGCTGCCTCAACTTCGGCCGAGTCCGTCGAGCACACAACCGCGAGCCTGGGCACCCGGCGATTCCACAAAATAGTTTTCGCCTCTTGTTCGCCATCGACGCCTCTGCTAAACCGGCCCTGCCCGATCAGACAAGCCGACACGCAGTCAGCCCGAACAGCCATGACAACATCCGCCCCCTTCAAAGAAGAAGCCCGCCCCCTCGACATCCACATCGTCGGCGACACCGGCGCGGCCCCATGCGAACAACTACCAGCGCCGGCCTGGGACCTTCCCGAACTGGCCGGGCGACTGACCGAACTGTCGTCACGGCGCGGTGCGACCGCGCTGCTTTCGTGGACTGCCGACCTGCTGTGGAAGGCCCAACAGCGCGGCGAGCCGGCGGCTTGGCTCAGCGCCCACAACGCGCCGTTCTTTCCTCCCGACTTCGCCGCCACCGGCATCGACCTGGCCGCCCTGCCCTTCATTCGTACCGACGACGGCGCCGCGGCCGCGCGCGCGGCCGACAAACTCCTGCGCTCGGGCGCCTTCGGACTGCTAGTCATCGATCTCGGTCCTCGTGCACTGCTGCCGGCGCCGCTGCTCGGCCGCCTGCTCGGGTTGGCCAGGGCTCACAACGCCGCCGTAGTCTTTGTAGCCGAAGAACGCGGCGACGCGACTTCGTTGTCCCCGATCGTATCGCTGCGCCTGACAACCTCGCGCCGCCGCGTCGCCCCCGATCGTTTCGCGTGCACCATCGAGGCGATCAAAGACAAGCGCCGCGGTCCCGGGTGGACCCTCACACAGAACCTCCGTGGACCGGCCGGCCTGCGCTAACCTTCCCGCCTTTCCCCTTCAGTTGCTGCTCGCCGAGCGGCCTGAGTGGAAGGGACTGCCGGTCGCGGTCATCGACAAGGACGATCCTCACGGATTGCTGGTGGCAATCAACGAACGGGCCTGGCAACGACGCATCAGGCCCGGCATGCGCTACGGCGCCGCGCTGTCACTGGAAAGGTCGCTGCGCGCCGACGTGGTCACCGCGAGTTCGATCGCTGCCGCAACCGAGCGTCTCACCGAAGTCTTTCGCAAACTGACACCGGACGTCGAAGTCTCGCGCGAAGAAGCCGGCATCTTCTGGCTCGACGGCCGCGGCCTCGGCCTGCTCTACGCGAGCGCTTCGGCCTGGGGCCGCGCGGTTCACCAAGCCATCGTACGCGAAGGATTCGACGCCGTCGTGGTCGTCGGCTTCACGCGCTTCGGCGCCTACGCGGTCGCGCGCCGGCAACGGCCAAAGAGACCGCGTAGCACCGCCGCAAGCGATCGCGACGCGAGGTTTTCGGCGGCTGCCAGCGCGACCGATTACACCGCAGCAGAGCGCAATTCACCGGTCGTGGTGTTCGCCGACGCTGAAGATGAACGCCGCGCGGTCCACGCGACCTTGCTCGAACGCCTCGGCATCGACGCCAAGCTGCTGGCAACCTTCGAGCGTCTGGGACTGCGCACGCTCGGCGATCTGCTGCGCCTTCCATCGCACGGCATCCGCCGCCGCTTTGGCGAAGACGCCTGGAAGCTGCACGAACGGGCCTGCGGACGCGCCTGGGATCCGCTTTGCCCGCTGGCGGTCGAAGAAACATTTGTCGACTCGATTCTGCTCGACGATCCGGTGACGAACAGCGAGATCCTGCTGTTCGTCGTGCGGCGTCTGCTCGCGCCTCTGCTCGAGCGGCTGGCCGCGCGCCGGCAGGCGGCAGCAGCGCTTTGCGTGGTGCTGCACACCGATCTGAAACGACGCACGTTGGCGAGTACCGAAGATGCCGCGGCGCCGTCGAGCTTCGAGCTTCGCCTGCGCGCCGCCGCCGCCACCCTCGACGAAGCCGTACTGATGGATCTGCTGCGGCTGCGCATGCAAACCCTGAACTTGCCGCGCGCTGTTGTGGAGATCGAGGTCGAGATCGAAGCCGGCCCCGCAGACCACGAGCAACTGCGCCTGTTCGTCAACGCCGCGCGCCGCGACCTTCACGCCGGCGAGCGCGCACTGGCGCGCCTGCGGGCCGAACTCGGTGACGCCCGCGTAGTTCACGCGGTGCTGCGCGAAGGGCACCTTCCCGAAGCGACCTTCGCTTGGGAACCGCTGAAGCAGTTGAGCCCGGCGGCGCCGCGCGTGGTGCGCGTGCGGCCGCTGGTGCGCCGCCTCTACACCAGCGCCGTCGCGCTGCCGCCCCGACCTTTTGGCGAACGCGACGACTGCTGGATCTCGTCGGCCGCCGGGCACGGACGCATCGAGAGCATGCTCGGGCCTTACATCGTCTCGGGCGGATGGTGGTTGCGCCAACTCCATCACGAAGTGCACCGCGAGTACCACTACGCCGCTACCGACAGCGGCGAACTCCTGTGGGTGTACTACGACCGGCGCCGCCGGCGCTGGTTCCTGCAAGGACGCGTCGAGTGAACGCCGTGACCGCGTGTAACGTAGCCGCGTGCAACGTAGCCGTGTGCAACGTAGCAGCGTGCAACGTAGCAGCGTGCAACGTAGCCGCGTGCAACGTAGCCGTGTGCAGCGTAGCCGCGTGCAACGTAGCCGTGTGCAACGTAGCAGCGTGCAACGCAGCCGCGTGCAACGTAACCGCGTGCAACGCAGCCGCGTGCAACGCAGCCGCGTGCAACGCA
>Ga0172375_10000622_pt1 | contig 56603 bp, 25 predicted proteins | sample LakKiv1m_FD_114537 | JGI IMG/M metagenome (GOLD analysis project Ga0172375, IMG submission 114537) | Freshwater microbial communities from Kabuno Bay, South-Kivu, Congo - kab_092012_11.1m | ecosystem: Environmental > Aquatic > Freshwater > Lake | place: Democratic Republic of the Congo...
CGTTTTGGGCTTGGTCAAGGGCCAACAAGCACCCCGTAAGGCCACGTTCTATACGTTCCAAGGGCCTATCGTCACGGGCGATGGTGGTGGTGTTACTGCTACCGATCCGTCTCAGGTGACTGTTCGGGTGAATGGAACCCAGGTGATTCCAACGGCTGTAGATGGTGCCAATCGGGCAGTAACCCTCTCAGTGGCTCCGGCCCCGGGATCGGTTGTGTCCATCACCTACTACTTCAACACCTGGCAGGATACGTTTGATTACTTGCCCAACGTTGGAGTTTCTCAGGTGACCTCCTGCGGGGATAGCCCCGGGTCTTCATCTTACATTCAAGGGGCTGATTTCGTTCTCCAGAATGACACCATTGTCTGGGGTACCGCAGTCACAACCGAAAGTGGGGTTCATACCAGCGGGTCTACCTATTTCGGGACCGAGCAGATTTCCACCCTCCTGGTAGACAACCGGACTTTCATGTCTGAATGCTCTGCTGTAGTGGTGACGGGGGCAGCGAGTCTGACCACATTCCAGCTGCCGTTCGATCCGACTCTTGGGAATGGCCGTGATACTCCGTTGGGGCAGTCTTTGTTCCAGACGGTGTCCAACTCCCGTATTGACCTCCCTGTCAACCGGCCGGACGTGGTGTGGGCATACTGGGGATGGGATGCTCAGGATGCTCTCGAACGTGGTCGGGTGGGGGTGCTCAAAGTCGAAGGCAATGTCGTCACCTTGGCAGAAGCCATCCCAGTGGGTGCTCGGGTTTTCGCGACCTTCTACTACAGCACCCTGACCGATGAAGATTTCTCCCTGACCTGTGTGGTTCCGGGGGCCTCGGGTGTTGGGACCTACACGGTCACGAAGTCTGATGGTTCCGCCGTGTTTGGTCCGACTTTCTCTACAACGTCCAAGGGTCCATCCCTCAATGGAGTCACCATCGAGTTCCCTTCGGGATCCGAATTGACTCCGGATGTACATTTCGAGGGTCTTAGCGGGGCCTATTTCACCGGTCCTGTTCAGGAAGTGGCGTCCGTGGAATTCGCCACTCGTCAAGCCACTCCCGCTCGGTTCACCTCACCTGGAGCTGGCCCTTACGAGTTCATCAATGGGAGTTCGGATCATCTCAGAACGGTTGTCCACACGCAGGATATCGGGGCCGGAGGTTTGGACCTTGACAATCCCTCCGATTTCAACGGTGGGTTCTTTGCATCCGTTGTGGGAAACGAGGTTGAGTATCCCAATGGTCAGGATTTTGATGTTCCGTTGGGATCGCATGAAGAGATCCTGTTGACCGTCGACAACGTAGACATCCTGGCCAAGACCGATGAAAATCTGACGGATGCCGATATCGGTGTATTTGCCACGGCAATCAATGCGGCTGCTTCTGGCCAGCAAGGCGTAGCAGTTGCCGGTGGCGCCGCGACAATTACCCTCGCAGCTGCGTCTCGTTCCAACCTCGATGATCGATACATCGGGTGGAGGGTGGTTGTAGGGAACGGGGCTGCCGTGGCCACGGCGGGGCAGATGCGGACGGTAACGGATTATGTCGGGGGCGCCGGAATTGCCACTGTGGATTCCGACTGGGATGTGGGTCCTATTCAGGCGCCAGATCCATATTACATTTACGATCCGAATGCTCGGGCAGCCATTGCTGGTACAACCGTATTCTCGGGTCCTGTGACGTTGGCCGCAGGCAAACATGAACATCTTCAACTCATCTATCACGGGGACAATTCCGGACTCGCGACTTTGGAATTCGTGGTATCCGATCCCGCCGCGGTTGCAACGGCAACAATCACGGTGGATCCTGCTGTAACTGGTGGTGATAGTGTCACCATTGGCGGATCGGGACCGGGTGCTGGTCCAGCTGTTGTGTTCGATTATGCTGCTGTACCCGACCCGGCGAACCGGAAATTCAGCGATGCAGCAACGTTGGCTGCATCCATTACTGATCCGGCGGTGCAACCTTTGCTGGTGGCAGCCTTTGGATACCCGAAATCTCTTCCGGCAGAAACCATCTCTGCGGTTGCGGTCGGAACCGTTGTGACCATCACGTACAGCGTGGTGGGTTGGCACGGGGTTCAGACGACTTTGGCCAAGGGTGGCGATCCCGCGCACATCACTCTGTCGGGGGCGTCTCTTGGGTTCACGGCAGCCGAGTACCAATTCGCGTCTGTAACCACTTTGGCGACGGCTGTTCAGGCCGCGGTGGACATTGCTGTGGTGGACGCCTGCGATACGGCTGGTGGCAATCCCGATTTCCTTGGTTTGGCCATCGAATGCGATGCCAATGCCAACAACCAACTCGAATTCCGGATCCAGCTGCCGGGGGTGGACTCCGCCGGATACATCCAGTTTCTGGATTCGACGGGCACTCCGGATGACGATTTCGCCATCCTCGCCGGGTTGGACACCGCTGCATCTGAAGCTCTCGGTCAGGCGGCCTTGCTTCAAGGGCCGATCGCCAAGACTTACGAATGCCCGGCTAGTGGATCGGCCAAGCCCTATGACCGGTTGATTCTCCGCAACCGAATTCTGCCCGGTGGTGGCCCGAATAGCAGCATGAATGCTGCCGCGGTCGTAGCCCAGACGGGTTTGGCGGTTCAGGCCGCATCCTCTCTGTCTGGACTCGATATCGGGATGTTCGGTTTGGCAGAACGTACTGCCACGGTAAAAGCAGCGACCCTGACAAGTCGGGTGTCCTTGGCCGGCGGATTTGATGCCAATGCCGAAGTGCAACTCACGTTCTATGATGGTACGGGAACCAAGGCAGCCAACAACACCTTCTCGTTTGTGTTGGATGGCTACGCTGTCACGGTTACTTTCGATTCGATCAGCACGGGAACGACTCGGGCGTTGGGTCCGACCTCGGTGGGTGGCCACACCACAGTTCTCGATCAGATCCAGGATGCCCTGGCCGCTGTTCCCGGGACTCCTTTTGGGGACCGTGCCACTGTGTATGCGGCAGAATTGATCCGGCAAGAAGGCTGCGGGATCCGCATTATCGGAGCAGCCTATGACACGACGGCTGAAGTGACCATCGGTTCGGGCAATGCCAACGCCACATTGGGATTCTCGGCCGGACAGACTTCAGGCCGTTCCCCGGTTGAAGCCAAGGTTTTGGCCTCGGCCCTCAATGCCAACCGGGATTCCACGAGTTTGCTTTTTTACATGACCGATTTCACCTCGGAGGATCCCGGGGTCAAGTTTGCCAAGTATGGATTCGCGACGACTGAACTCGATGCCACCGGACTGGAATACCTGTACATCCAGGACGCTCCGACCCTGACCACGGGATTGGGCGCGGCCTCGACGTTGGAATTCCTGGATGCTTCGGCGGCCAATGCCCTCAATTACGGGACTCAATTGGGCATTCTCGATGGGGATGGGGCTACGGGCGAACCTGCTCTCAACGGATTTTTCGTCACGTCGAACAATCCGGCGGGATCCGGTTCTGTCAACACCTCCGTTCTCAATGATGGATTGGGCCAGGACGGCATCGTGGGACAGACCTATCGGGATGATGTCACCGGATTGACTTTTACTGTCCTTCCCCGTGGATTCCATGACAACCCCACGGGTCCCTGGATCGCGTACCCGACAGGGGGTAATGCGACGTTCCGGTTTGACGTGAACAGCACGCTCAGGACCAATGTCAACATCCCGGTCAATGTCATCAATGGTGTCGAACTGAAGGTTTCGAACACCGTTGGGGTCACTGTCGGGGATACCGCAGTGGTTTCAACTCATGAGCGTGGTGGAAACGAACCGGGTATCGGGGATCTGTATTATGTCACCTACTACTACGTGAAAGAGGATTTCACCACTGCTTTCTACCGGAATTTCAATGTCATCGAGCAGAACTTTGGGCCGATCAACCCGGACAATCCTTTGTCGTTGGCTGCCTATCTGGCTATCACCAACGGAGCAGTGGTGGTCGGATTGAAACAGGTTCCTCGGGAGGCAGATTCCATCTATGGGTCCCTGACGAGTTACCGGGATGCCATCACTGAGTTGGAAGGGGTTCTTCCCGGTCAGGTGCAGCCGGACATGATCACCCCTCTTCGTGGGGACTCGACGCAATTGTTCCAGGTTCTCAAGAAGTCCAATGATATCCAATCGAGTCCTCGGTATCGGGCGGAACGGACCTCGATCATCGGTCTCGCGGCCGGAACTCTTCCGGTAGCCGCTGGGAATCTGGCCCAGACTTTGATGCACAACCGTATGCGGTTGGTCTATCCGGATCAGGCGGTGGTGTCACTCCAGGACAACGCGGGGAATACGTCAGATTACTTGATTGATGGCCCTTACATCGCGGCGGCCCTCACCGGCTCCGTGTGTTCCCCGAACGTCGATGTTGCAACTCCGTGGACTGGCCGGCGTCTTGTTGGATTCACTCAACTGGGTCGTAGACTCGATGCGGTTGAACAGAACCAACTGGCAATCAAAGGTGTCACCATCCTCGAAGACCAACCCCCCTTCCTGCGAGTTCGTCACGGTTTGACCACGGATATCACCGGGGCAACCACAGATGGCAACATTTTGTTGGGTAAACTGCCGACCATCCGTCTGATTGCAGACGAGGTGCAACGCCAGACTCGAAACGTTCTTGAGAAGTTCATTGGGGTCAAGTTCATCCCCAGTATCCTTTCCCAGATCGAAGGACAACTGGCGGCTCTGCTGCGGTCTCTCGTGGCGGCGCAGATCATCACAGCGTACACGGGCGTCAAAGCCGCTATGTCTGCCACAGATCCCACAACTGCGGAGATCTCGGCCTGGTATTCTCCGGTTTTCCCTCTTGATTACATCGAGGTCAAGTTCAGGGTCCGTAGCAGCCTTTAGCCAATAGATCCTGGTACTTACGCATCACCAAGAAATCCCAGACATTTTGAGATTGGGGTTCGGTATTTCCATTATACACTTTTCCTTTGTAGGACCTGCCTGTGGAGGCACAAATGTCTTTTGATTTGAAGAACGCCATGTTTGCATCAGTCGGCAAGTACAATCGGGATCAAGGAAAGCACGCCCACATGGTGTCACACCTAGAAAAACTTTGGGGTCCGACGATTCGTACTGCGACAACTATTACGGTGGGACCTCAGACGAATTTCAAGAATCTTCTGGAACAGGGATTCGTAATTCCCCTGCAGGAATTCCTCACAGATCAGTTGGGACCTTTGGTATGGCAAATTCGGCCGTTGGAAGATTATTTTGGGGTGAGTGGCGAAGCCCTTTCTGGCTCGGGTCTTTACTTTGAAGTTTATATCACAGGCAAAGAGTTCAGAACCATTACCCTACGTTTTCTGGGTGAAAACCAATCACGTAAGGAAATCCGGATGCCTTTTCGTTGGGAACAACCTTTGTCCAGGATTTTTCTCCTGATTGGAGACAAGCTGAAAATCTTATGGTTTGAGGAGGATACCACTTCTGGGTGAAAACCAATCACGTAAGGAAATCCGGATGCCTTTTCGTTGGGAACAACCTTTGTCCAGGATTTGTCTCCTGATTGGAGACAAGCTAAAATATCTTATGGTTTGAGAAGGATACCACATGGCACAGCAGATCGAAAAACTTTGGGGTCCAGTGATCAAGGTGGCGAACAACGTAATGATCCCGATGACGAGTTCGACCACGTTTGGGGACATCTTGGAAACGACGTTTTCTACGCCACTCCGGGATGCTTTGACGAAAGCTTTGGCAAATTTCGGATGGGTGTTCGAAGAGGAACTGGCCAATGATAATCACGGGGTGTACGGGTGGCGGGACTCCGCGGAGGGTGAAGAACGGTATGAACTTGAGGTCCTTCTCTCCAAGGACTTCAAGGTCATCAATATCAAGTACACTGAACCCACCAAGTCTCCCGTATCCAGCTCCATTCCATTCCTTGCCACTATTCGTCAGCCCCTGCTCCGTCTATTCTCTTTGATCGTGGGCAAGATTCCGAGGGGTGCTTTCGAGCCTGTTCCTATACCTGAAGAAGATGATGAGGAAATTCTCGATGTCTGATGCTGCACACCGGGTTGCGAACCATTGGGTAAAATGTGCGGGAAGAAACCTTCGGGAACAACTCAAAAGTATTTCAGATCGGGCGGCCCAAGCGGCGTTACAGACTCAACGTGTTGGCACGATGGCTCTTGAGGAACGTCTGAAACGAGCCCTGGAAAATCGTGGTGGATTCATTGTCCGAAAATTGGAATTCAGGTGGATCAGGGGGATCGTGTACATCGATATTATGATTGTGGTTCCCGATGCGTTAGGGAAATCGGGGGCCGAGGATTTGCTGACGGAGATTTTAGGGGGGACTTACCCCTACCGGGTCATTGGACGATTGGATTCTGCTCATTCTGAGCTTTGGGGATATGCGGGCAAGGCAGTAGAATAACAGCGGGTGACCGGTTCCGGAGGGATGGGGGATCCCTCCGGAACCGGCCCGTTCTTGCATCAGTGCGCCGCGGCGGTCGGCTCGGCCTTCCGCTTCGTGACCTTGCCGGTCTTCTTCGCGGCCTCGAGGCGCTCCACGGCGGCCTTCTTCGCGGCGTTGGACGGCTTCTTGCCCTTCGGGATCAGGTCCGAGATGTCCACGCCGGCTCCCTGCGCATCCGCCCACAGCAGGCTGGCGGACGGCAGATCCGACTTGCGGCGCGGCACCCGCCCCTCCTTGCCGTTCCGCGGCTGGGTGAGGACCTCCACCGCCACCTCGCCATCTTCCGACACGATCAGCCGGGCCACGCCCGTCATCCCCTTCTGCCGGGCGAGACCATCCGCGATGGTCTGGTACACCGGCCCCTTCAGGCTGTCGTCCACCGCCTTCTGAGCGGCAGCGTGCGCTGCCGCCGTCTCCTGGAGACGCTTGATCATCGCGTCATCGATCTCGGGCAGCACGTTCTGAGGCACTGCGAATGCGAACACCTTGCGATCCATCATTTCTGAACCTCCGTTTTTTGGCCTTTTTTCACCCGGGAATCCATATTCCCGGAAACCAGGGACAATGATAGTGTCATTTTTCTGAATTGCAACTGTTTCTCACGAACTTTTTGCAATCTTGGGAGAAAAGTTTGCGAGTTGACCCATTTGACACTGACCTCTTGACAGTGGATGACAGCATGGGTATAGTTGGAAGGTTGGGAGGTATCCCGATGACGATGAACCAGTTGAGTGAAGCGAGTGGGTTGACACCCCGAACTATCCGATACTACGTGGCCAACGGGTTGTTACCCACCCCGAAACGAGGGACAAAATCCCCGTATTCTAAAGAACATCTCGATGTCATTCGGAAGATCAAGGAGTGGCAGTTTGGGGGGAAATCGTTGGACGAGATCCGATTTCTGTTGTGTCAACCCCCGGCAGCAGAACCCCCCAAAGAGATTCCCATGCCCGAGTCGGAGACATGGGAGCAGCACCGGTTGGCAGACGATGTGGTCGTACAGGTGAAAGCAGGGCTCCCCATGGAGCGGTCATTGCGGGTAGCTCAGGCCATGAAAGGGTTTTTCATGGCCCTGAGGGACGAATAGAGAACAACCCATCGGAGGTCGTCATGTTGGGATCGTATGGTTTGACCTTTTCTTCGGAGTCTTGCAGCAGAGGGAACACTCTGGTGAATGCTGCCACGGGTGAAGATTTGCCCTTGGCCATGCAACATCTGTCTCTGTCTGGCCAGGTTTCCCCTGCCGGGGCACTTCTTCGGGCGACACACCAGTTCAAATGCGCTGGTGCCCAACCCATGGAGGCTCTTTACATTTTCATGCTTCCCCGGGGAGCCATCCTTCGCAGATTCATTGTCAAAGGGGACGGTTTCGAGGTGGAATCCAAGCTCAGCCCCCGCGAGGAAGCCCGAAAAGAGTACGAGGCCGGAGTGGGAGACGGGCATCTTTCGACTTTGGCTGAGATGAACTCCGATGGGATGGTCTCGCTGGCCGTTGGGCAGGTTCAGCCGGATGAGATCATTACTGTCATCGTGGAACTGGTTGCCGGTGTTGACGTGTCGGATGGCCATTACCGTTTCCGATTCCCGTTTACATTGGCCCCCAGTTACCACGCTCAGGCCAAAATGACATCCACGGGGACTGGTGGCAAAGTAGAATTGCCTTCATCCGTGTTCGGGGATTTGGTACTTCCCGAATGGACGAAGGACACAGAGAATCTGCATTCGGTGTCTTTCAAGATTCAGGTGGATGCAGGAGGACCTCTCGACTCCGTGGCTTCTCCTTCGCATCGCATTCTGGTTCGTCCTGGGGCTGATGGATCGGCCGAAGTCGAGTTGTCAGCCCTAGGGGACACGCCGAACCGGGATCTCGTCCTCGATGTGGCCGCCAAGTCCATCGAACCCGTGGTATTCGCGGATCAGAAGCTGGTCAATCAGACCACAGAAGCGGGTGATCCCAACATATCGGTTTTGGCTCCGAGATGGACAGCCGTCATTCCGTCGTTGTCTTTGCCCAAGGCGGCAAATAGACCCCGGGAGGTATGTTTCGTGCTGGACCGGTCGGGGTCGATGGCCGGCGACCCTCTCGAACGGGCCAAGGTAGCATTGAAAGCATGCCTATCGGCTCTTTCGCCTGCGGATAAGGTGGGGTTCGTTCATTTTGGCAGTGACGCCGTGCGATTCGACAAAACTCTCTGCCTGGTGACGGATGCAAATCGCAAACGGGCTCAGAAGTGGATCGATGAGATCTACGCGGACGGCGGGACTGAGCTGGCGCCTGCTCTTGGGGAGGCAGTCGAGATCCTCGAAACACCCGGCAAAGACGTGTTTGTGTTGACCGACGGTCAGGTGTTTGAAACGGGGCCGATCATCGAACAATGCGCCGCGGCGGGGACCCGGATTCATGTCCTTGGGATTGGATCGGCATCTCAGGACCGGTTCCTAGCGTCTCTGGCACGTCGTACTGGCGGGGTTGAACGGATGGTCGGTGTGACCGAAGATGTGGCTGCCGCGGCCCTGGGCATGTTCAATGCCATTCGGCAACCGGTCCAGACGGACGTGAAAGCCACTGTCGAGATGGATGGTGGGGCCCAGGTGCAGGAACACGATATCGGAACCGTGTGGGAGGGCAAGAGCCTGCTCATCACCGACAACGGCCAATCCGGGGAGTTCCGGCCCATTCGGGTCAACCTGTCATGGGCTCCTGGGCAGGACATCGTGGTTGATCTCCCGAATCCCCGACCAACTCCGAATGGACTCTCCGCCATGCTGTGGGCTGGCCATAAGGTCGAGGACCTTGAGTCCCAATTGGACATGTCGATAGCGGGGCCGGCGGCCGAGGCCATCGAAGGTGAACTCCGGACAATTTCGACCGACTACGGACTTGCGAGCCGGGTGATGTCTCTGTGTGCTGTCGTGAAACGACCGGGGGACAAGCCCGGGGAAATGACCCAGCAAATCGTTCCGGTGGGGATGCCGGAAGGCATGGGGAACGTTTTCGCCCCTGCTATCTCTGCGGCATTCGTCGCGACATTGGGTGGCTTCTCTTCTTACAATTCTCCTGGGTTGTGTTGTTCTATGGGCACTGGCAGTAACCACAGCACCCCGACTTTCACGTCTTATCTGGTCAGCAATCAGGCCTCGGGTTCGTGGGAAAGTCGGTCCTTTGGTCTGGTCGAAAGAGAGGACGCCCCCATCAGACCCGGGTCCTATGCAATTCGTGGGCTCTCTTGTCAGGGCGCGCAGCCACGAAAGAAACGTATTGGATTCGCAGCCCCGGTGTTCGATCTGTTCACCGAACTGGGCAAACTCGAATCTGATGGTGGTCTCCCTGGAAAGACCCCGGAGGATCGATTCGTTCAAACGATCCTTCTGGTCCTGGTGACCCTGGCGGCTGAAACCGAGAACACCGGTTCGCCCCTGTTCCGATCTCACCTTAATCGCATGGTCGGATTCATCACCGGCCAGGAGAAAGTTTTCAAGGGACACGAGGGCCTCATCCAGAAGGTGTTGGCCGCAGGAAGTGTTCCTGGTGATTGGCAGAAAGAGTACACCGGATACAAGGGTCATTCGGACAAGGTGTGGAAAGCCCTGGAATCCGCGTTCGGTGTCTGATTTCTCACTCCTTCGATAGATCGCCTATATCTGTTGAGTAGTGTGACCCCGGTTCGTTGTTTTGGGAGGTTCACACTATGGCGAACACGGACAATGGCCCTCAGGCTGGTGTGGGCGGCACTTCGTACATGTACGAGTTCGGTACGAGTCCAAACACCCGGACGGCTGTCAACCAGAAGGTGCGAATCCTGGCCCCCCATTATGGGAACAACCAGGCGTTGTATCAGGTGGGAGTTCTCTCTTCCTTCGGACCGTCCGAGAACCGAACGATCGATGAAGTTCGTGGGATCGGGTTCGGGGACAAGATTGCCGAACTCGTCCCTTCGATCACCAACGCGGCGGGTGGGACTTTCGAGAAAGCTCTCGTTTACCTTTGCAACATTTGGCAAGCAACGGGTTACGCCTCTGGTGTAGACGGGCCCGTACGGTCATTGTCGCATCATCGCTGGCCTTTCGATCTTGAGATGCAATTGGTTTTCTCCTCCCTGGCCGATTGGGACCTGGTTGGACGAGACAAGGCCAATGTCGGGGCAGATAACGCGCCCGGCACGTTCAACGGTGGGGTGAAGCGGGTTACTTACGGTCAGGTAACCGATGATATGGCCAAGGGTGATTACCCGGGTGGCGCGCCTGGAAAGCAGCCAGGACATTCTGCAGTCATTACCATTTGTGAGGCCTGTTGGTTCGAATCCTGGTCTTTGAACCTCACCAAAGATGCGGGCGCAATCATGGAGCAAGGCAACGTCAAAATCACGGCCATGCACGATTACGCCTCGATGTATGGAGAGTTCCTGGCTACTGGTAACGATCCGACCATCGGGCAATTGGGTTCCATTCGGTTCGCCAAGGGTGATGGGGCTACTTACGCGAGTTCTGTGGGCGGGCCGGCCGCGCTGGGTGGTTCTCAGCGGTTTACCGCCTAATCGGTCGGTAGAGTGATACATCCGGGAACGGCTGGTTGCCGGGAAAATGAAAGCACAAGAAGAACGTAGAGATTCTTTGCAGGTTCTGGTCCTTCGCATCTTTTGAGAGATGGGGATGGTTAGACCCAGATGAAACCGGATAGCAAGAACGAACCTTTCTTGTGCTGTTGAAAGCAACCTGAGCCGTTCCCTCTGAGGAGGGAACGATGGACATTACGTTTGATCTTCTTGAGCGCATCTTGGCTCCTATCGAGGATCTTGGCCGGGATGAAGTGACCATCCCTGTCGGGGACACCACTGTAACTCTCAAAGTCATTCTTCCCGAACAGGAGAACGAATCCCAACGGGCGGCGTCGGCGTCCGGAGTAGCCTCGGAGTCAGAAGAGAAAGAGGACACGTCCGAGGTCGCTGGGGTCACTAAGATGGTGGACTACATCCAGCGATTGGAAGTGGAAGTTCTTTCTCGGGCGATTGTTGCCGTTGGGGACACCGATTTTCGGGCTGTCAAGTATGTCGAGACCGACGAGACTTTGGGGGATGGTCAGAAGGTCAGGATCCCGCTGCATGCGGCATTGAAGAAGTTCGTTTTGCGTTGGGCCGGGCCAGTGCGAACCCGGATCTATCAGAACTACCATGAACTCCTTACACAAGTGGAACGCAAAGCAGAAGAGAGGATCAAGTATGACCCCTCGGATGTCACGACCGAGCTTGAGAGGGCCAAAGCCCGGGTTACAAGATTGGAAAAAGAACTCGAGCGGCGAAAGAATCCGTCGCTTTCCAGCGTGGTGGGGTCTCAAATCCATGCAATTGCACAGGGGGAACTGACCCGAGAGTCTGAACCTGAAGAAGAATCCAAACCCCCCACTCCCGAGCCCGTAACACCACCGGCAGGCCGGCCGGTAATGGCCCCGCCTCCGGTTCAACGGGTGACACCACAGACCCCGAAACCGGTTGTTGCCCAACCCCATGATGATCTGGGGGATGTCGAAGATTCGTTTGCATCTCCGGATGACATGGGCGCCGCAGTTGAGGCCGAGAACCGGAGACTTTTGGTGGATCGTCGCCGGATCGAAGCGGGTCTCCCACCGATGGCCTCTTCGGTTTCATCGGGGATCGATCATCTCCGGGAGGTCTATGGACATCGGAGACCCCCACATGCCGGAGCTGCCGAGGCCGCGGCCGAGGTGTTCACGGAGCCCGATCTTCCCACTGAACCTCCGGTTACGGGACAAGTCGAGGTCCTGACACGACGGCAGGAGAGACCACCAACGCATGTCCAAGTGGATGGACCCGCTAAGGGATCCCGGAATCCTCGTTTCAACCCTCCGAAGAGGGTGCCGTGACGGAGGGATATGGTTCTCCCAAACACGACACCCGAACAAAGATCCCCGTTCTATGCGGACGTGGAATCTCTCATATCAGTCGGTTTTCTTAGCCATCCTGTAGAAGTCCAAGGTATCCCCATGAATCTCAGATCTCTCAGTCCGGGGGATCTATTCCTTCTTCGGACTCGAGTCGGGAATGCCGGAACGGATATTCGATGGCAGGCTTGGACTGTGGCTTCTTCCATCTGGATGCTGGATGGCTATGTGATTCTTGGGGATACCCACGTAACGGCAGAATTGTATCATCGGATCCTTCGAGTGCCGAAATCCGTTCTCGAAACCATGTTCTATGTGGCTTTGGGACTCCACAAGAGACAATCCCAGGCAATGGAAGCCGTGGAGTCCTATTGTTTCGAGAGTACATCTCGGTTTCGATGGACAGCATTCAAGAATGGGCCTGTTAGTTCTCATGCTGGTATCCCCGGGGCCGAGAAGCTCGGGCTGAACTCCGTTCAACAGATGTGGGCGGTTTACAACGAAATCGAGGACATTCGCAACAGGGAGGAGTCGCTTTGGGAAGGGCTGAAATTGGTGGCTTCGGCATCGGCCCCCAAGGGAGTGAAGCAACTCGATGCTGCTGACAAGCGGCGGCGGGCTGCAGATCGGGATCGTCGGCAGTCGTTGATGGATAAGTTCTATTACACCCAGATTGGATACCTTCTTGAAGGGAAAGCCCCGAAGGATGGGCCTCAGTTCATTCAGCAGTCCAAGACAGTCGAGGATCTCGAAAAGGAGATGTATGACTGGGTTGTTGGGAACGAAGACTGGCATGACAAGATCATCAACGCATACAAGAGGGAAGTCGTAGCCAAGTTCGAGAAGGAAAAGGCAGAAGCCAGGGCCAGAGCTGAAGCGTTGGCCAAGGCTGAAAAAGAGGAGTCCGGGGGGTCTCCGCCATTGGTTGGTTATGCGCCGGATGTCCTGATGGCGATGCTTCGGGAGCGTGATCAGGGCCGTGGTGGGACTCGGATGATTTACGATGATCCTCAACGCGAATCCGTCTATCGGAAATACGTCATAGGACAGCCTGATTCCGGGCGTCTTCGTGCCGTTGGAGGCAGATTGGTCGTAACCGATGGGCCGAGTCCTACGGGTGAACCTGAACCCACGGACGAACCGGTGATGCCTGAGATGGAGTACTAATCGATGGCTAAGGGTCGAAGATCAGCAGGTAGGGGGGCGGGTGGTGGGGAAGGTCTGCTCGAATTAGCTGCCTCTTTCAAGCTGGATTTCAAGGAAGCCCAAGAGGACATTGAGGATTTCCAAAACAAGTTGAAGAAAGGTTTCTCCGACGCCGTAGCTGCCAGCATGGCGTTGGGCCCAAAACGCAACACAAAAATTCATGACGACATCAAAGAATTGGGACAGGCGCTCCAAAAAGCTTATGCCGAGTTTCAATCATCCGAAACCAAGGCTCAAGAGACCTTCATTTCGGATACGGAAAGGGCTCAACGACAGGCAGATGTCCGCATAGCCAAGGGGAGATATGGGGATCTCAAGAAACGCTGGGACGACGAGATGCGGATCGTTGATCGGCGCAAGAAAGCCGAAGAAGAAGCCGCCGAACGTCTCAACGGACAGCTCTCCCAAGCGACTCAGACCTTCGGGGAAGGGATGCACGGCGTGTTCCAGGACATCATGTCCAAGGATGTCGGGAACCTGGCCGGACTTTTCAGCAAATTGGCCAAAGCCAGTCAAACAGCGTCTCACAAAGCACAAGAAGCGGCCCAAGGACGTGAAGGCAAATCCGGCGATCTCATGAAAGGGTTGGGATCCTTCCTCGCCAAGATCGGACCTACCCTTGCCGCCATTGCCGCGGTCGCTGCTGGATTCGCGGCTGTGATCAAGATCCTGATTGATGCGGATGCCCAGGCCAAGGATTTCAACCGGACGCTCATGGAAAGTGGAGTGGCCGGGGGAGGTTTGAGTTCCACCCTGGGGGGCATGGAGGAAACCCTACGTAAAACTCGAGATCTGTTCATGAATCACCCACTGTACAATTTCAAATGGGGGGTCACGCCCAAGGATTTAGCCAAGATTCAAGGGGAATTCGAAGAAGTTGGTATGGCGTTCGGGGAGTACACCCAGAAAGTCGAGAAAGCCAAGACCGACCAAGATGCACTTGGCAAAGCTATTGAGTCGACCCTTACGTATTCCAAGTTGTTCAACATGTCCACGTCAGAGATTGCCAAGCAGTACAACACTTACATGGAAGACCTTGGAATGACCGTGGGGATCATCTCCGAACGTTTCAGTGAGCTACTGTCGGTGGCCCGGGAGTCGGGGTTCGGGGTCAAGAGGTTCTTCTCGATGATATCTCAGGCGACATCTGGCATGACCCTTTACAACGTACGGATTGCGGAAGCGGTCAGTTTGCTCGATGCTTTCGCCAAGGCCGTAGGGAAGGAAAAGGCCGGGGAGTTGTTGAAAACCGTGAACGAACAATTCCGAGATATGGATCCCTCAGAACGCATCAAGCGCGTCAAGTTGATGGGTGAAAAATATGCTAAAAAGACTCTTCAGACGGATACTCAGAAAATGGCTGCTAGTGTGCTCGAAAGCATCAAAGGGGTCATGGCCACTCCGAAAGGAGCTGGTCTGAAACCGATTTTGGAAGAAATGTTCCGGGGGGACAAATTCGGGGGTTACGCCAAAGTTATGTCCAGTCCCGAGAATTTCAACAAGGCCGTGGGCCAAATGGATGAGGGGGAATTGGCCAAGTTCAATATGGCTATCGGGGCATACAATGAAGATCTCGTTCATGTAGCGCGTAGTTTCGAATTGTACAGCAAAGCCGTCGCAGGGGGAAATTTGCAAGGTGCTTTGCCCTATGCGGGTTTCCAGGCCAATACCAAAATGGCATTGGGAGCCTTACAGACATTGTTCAAAGGCAGGAGTATTGGTCAGATCGATTTGGCTCGTGATAAAGGTGAAAGTGAGAAAGCGGCCGAAATGGTTTTGAATATAGGTCCTGGACGTTTTAGGGAATTATTCAATTTGGATCGTCAATACATAGATGCACATCTGACGCTCATGGATGAAGCCACTAAGATATCGAAAGCTGCCCCCGAAGACCAAGCCAGGATGATCAAGGAGTTCAACAATACATTTGCCAAATCCATGGGTGTAGCATTGGACCTGCAAGATGGAAAAGTGATTCGTCGCAAGGCCGAGTTTGACAATGAAGGCAAACCCATAGGTGAGATTGTTGAAGACACCAAGGATGCTTTGGTCGATCTCATCAAAGTCAAACCTGCCGAGCTAAGCAAAGATACACAGATGGCTATACAAATAGCCGAGAATACTCGGGATTTCACGCAGATTCTCGAGACCGGAGTGCAAGCGGTTCTCAATCATATTTACAATGTCGTTACAGACATCAGGGACATTCTTTTCATTGGTCGCCGAAAATTGGAAGGTGCAGAAAAAACCGCCCAACAGCAAGCCGCGGATGAAATTGCTACTGTCATATCGGATTCACAGAAAGAGGTTATGAAGGCTCAACATGAACAACGGGATCTCGCCAAGCAGCTCAAGAAAGCAGAGACCCCCGAAGAACAGGCTGCTATCGAAACCAAGATCAGGGATGCCAAACGGCGGGAGGATGAAGCTCGAGGTCGTGAAAGGGTGGGTCGAGAGCAGAGAAGACGGGTTGTGGGGGTGGCTGAACTTCAGGATGTGGATGAGAAGGTTCGGCCCAAACTGAAAACCAAAGAAGAGTGGTTGGAATTCTCGGCTAGGGAACAAGTCGCCAAACTGGAAGAAGAAGATCCTTTGCGGGAAGGCGCTGAAATAGCCGGGGAGATTGCAGCCAGGAATGAACGGGAACGACTTCGAGCTCATCCCGAAGAGGTCTATTCTGAAACCATCCTAGAAGGCCCATCGTCGTCGCCTAAAACTATCATTGAAAATAAGGTCGAAGAGGCCCGTCAGAAAGCGATGGCCGATTACATTAATCAAGGGCAGAAGAAATTGATTGCACCTACGGCCACGGCTAATGCCGTGGCTAACTGGGATGAATATGATCGCCGTAAGCAGGCGAAAATCGCGGCCATTCTGAAGGGATCCGATCAGACTATGACCTCAGACATGGCGATCGATTATGGACAAGCTTTGGGGAGGCCTATTCCTGATGTCAAAGTTTGGGAATCCCTGACCGATGCCCAGCGTCAACTCATTCGTGATTCTTTTGATCCGGGGGACCTTCCGGGTTTGAAAGATGGATTCATCAGCCATGGGGGTGTTACCGCTCGGATTGATACGAACGATGACGTGCTCGCTTTCCAACGGGGAGGTCCTATCGCACGGGCTATGGGGACTGGCACAACCGTCAACAACATCACTCTGGTAGGTGCCGGGCCTCGTGATCTTCTCAACGGTTTGATCAATGCCATGGATGCAGGGGTCATCCACTGATGATGGGGTGCTAGGTGGACGGTCTGAGTGTTTTCCAGTCGGCGTTCCAATCACCGAGTGATGAATACGACGGATCGGGGAAACGCCCCGTTGTGTTCGACATCCTCGGCCCTGACATGGAAACTTCCATTCTGCCTGATTACCTGAAAATGGTACTCCACGTCAACCCATCATCCATGAACATTTCCTATCAGAATGTCATTGAACGTATTCAAACAAGGGGTGGATTCGTAGAACAACACTGGGGCGAAGGTGTCCGATCCTTGGATTTCAACCTGAGCACTGGCGGTTTCATGCGGTTGTACTCGGGCCTATCCAACATCACTGGGGGTCCTGGAGCCATTGATGTCAGAGGCACCCGACGGCAGACAATTGCCTATGACAAATATGTAGATCTCCTTGCCCTCTTCCACAACAATGGGTCAGTCTATGATCAGGAAGGGCGGATCGTGTTTCAAGGTATCATCAAGGTGTCTTTCGATGGGGGCATTTACTTCGGGTGGTTTTCCGATTTCACTGTCACGGACGCCGCGGAGAAACCCTATCAATTTGCATTGACAACCAAGTTCACGGTGGATCATGAAATTCAACGTTTCCGATCTCTTCCTTACGGGAGCTCTTTGACTGACATCATTCGAGGTGCCCCCGCACCGGTTATGACTGCCACCGGAATGTTTGGATTCGAGAAGGGGGTCTGACCAGATGGCCGGACAGTTTGCACAAATCAGTACGGTCGAAGGTGCCCCGGGGGTTCCATCCCCTTCTGAGAAGGCCCAATCGCTTCGTACTACGGGATACAGCAAAACTCGTGACCAAATGCTTTCTCGTGCCGTGGCAAGTCCACCTCCGCCTGATGCCTATCGCAAAATCGCAACTGGCCCGGCCACCGAGATTGCACTTGACCCAGCCCAAGCTGTTCCCATCTCGGGATCTGATTCGTTGCTCCGGGGCCTCTCCCCATTCGTCATTCAAATCGAACTCCCTCTCGTTTTCGGGATGGATGGCGGGTTCACCAACCAGGCCCAGAATTCTGTCAACATCAACGCCTATGGCAATGCCAACGGACAGGCTGATTTGTATGCCAATGCCCGTTCATCCGTGGCTGCTTCGGGCATTGCCGCCTGGAACGGTGGTGTCTTGGGGATCCCAGCAGATCCCAATCCTACGGTGGGGCAGACCAATCCAGCCCCCGGTGGGACCAACGTGTCCAATACTGGGGAAGGAAGCAACAGACTGGGTGCTCCGGCCATCGCTGACCAATATGCGGCCATGGATGTGGCTTCCCAGTTGCAAGCCATTCTCAATGCTCCCCCATTGGTTTTGCTGATCAACCCTCACCAGTTCCAAATGACCTTGTCCAAGATTCAGTCCTATCAGGACAGGACTCGGTTCGGATACATCTTCCACACGTGGGGGGAAGAACAGCCCAAACTCTCCATCACGACCAAGTGCGGTGCGTTCATCTCTGGGGGTCGAGGGGTTCAATTCGCCAGCAAGAATGATTCTGCCGCCTGGCAGAACCTCATGAACCTCTTGCATTTCTACAAGAACAACGGTTACATCTTTGATACCATTGGCAAATCCTACGCCCACCATTTTGTGGGAGCCCTTTCCATTACCTATGACGGCTGGATCTACTACGGGCACATGGAGTCTTTCGGGTGGAATTACGAGGAGACCACTCAGAATGGTGGAATTGATTTCGCCATTGAGTTCACGGTGTCTTCGGCGATAGACACCACTCCGGCAACATATGCCATAACGCCCATGACATCTCCTGTTCCGAGTCCCAGTGACCCGAGGTATTTTGGGGCCGCCAGTGTCGGGAGTGATGGGCCGGGTGTGTACACCATCGGTAAGGATGGGATCACCAGTGTGGGCCGGGATGTCGGATGGTCGGGAGTGAATACCCTCGTTCCGGATGATTTGGGCAAAGTATTCACTAGGGGCGAGTTCCAGCAAGCTGATCCTACGGCCATTGGACAAACATCGGCTTCCATGGGGGCCGAAGGTTTCTATTTCGTGACCGAGCTCGCGGAAAAGACGATTCAACAGGGTAGTCCCGGTTCCAATGAACCTTTTGGGTTGGGGTGACATGTGGGGATTCAGAACAGACCCCATGTAGGAACATGGAAAGTCAATGCCAAGAAGGTGGTTCAGCACACCCCCGACGCTCTGGTGTATATCAATGGGGACATGACGCTTCCGGGATGTCCCAAGTGCAACAGTCGGTTGGACATTCATCAGTTCTTGACCGATGTGAGCGTGGATGCTGGAGTTGATCTGACGGGCGGGTCTGCATCATTCACTCTGGCAATTCCGATCCATCATCATCAATCCATGGCCCGAGATGCCCGAATGGTTCTTCGGGCGGGCCTCGAGGTTCACATTTACGAGCGTGGTTATTTCCCGGTCAAGGGTCTCTATTCCAATCTTGAGCAACCGGCCGGTAACCAGGCTGTTGGGACCAACCCCGATCTGGCCCCCGGTTTCTCCTCCGTGGGTCAAGGGGATCCCTATCGGGATGTTCCTCCCGTTGTGGGCGAAGCCTTCAATGATCTCAGATTACAAGACGGAGTCAAGAGTACCGCGACCGGCCAGCCTTTCAATCAAAGGGAAAATGCCACTGTTTTGTACAACACCCTGACAGATGCCGGTTATGCCCCAAGCACGGCAATGGCGGCTGTGATCAATTCCTGGTACGAATGCAATCTCGATTTGAACAATCCCAATGTCAGCAGTCATGCTTCTGGTTACATTCATATCATGCCCGATTGGAACATTCCCGGATACAATTCCACTGAACCTGCCGAGAGTGCCCAAGCGGTTGTCCGATACTTGCGATGGAAAAAATTCCCATCCGGTCAGAGCAATTCAACTGTTGCATCTGAGACCAAACGATTCTCAATCCGGGCTGAAGCTCCGGGCAAAGCCACGTCAGCGATGAAACCCGGTGAACGGCAATCCTGGAACATCCCCACCGATGCTGATTGGACGGTATCCCAAGTCAATGTGTGGATTGGGGACCAACGTTCGGGATGGGCCAGTAAACGAATGGGTTCCCTTGCCAGCGACAAAGGATTCAATGCTCAAGCATCGGCTGAGAGGCAACAACAGGATGCAGCGGCCGAAGCCCAAGCAAAACTGGAATCCACCAAACCGTCTGGGGACAGGCGGGATGCGGGATTACTGGGGTCCCCCACACTTTCTGATCAGGAAGGGCTTGGTGGTTACGATATAGAAAACATCCTGGCTTATCCCTACTACCATGTGTTCCATGGGGTCGTAACCTCAGTGGCCATGGTTTACGATGCCGGGTTCCAGACGTTCACTTGCCAGTGCATTTCGATGCTCCAATTGTGGCAATATCTCCCGGTCAGTGTCAATGCTTCTATTTTCGGGGCACGAGCAGTCAACTCCAAAAACCACCCCTCGATCATGGGGCATAATTTCACGGGGATGCACCCGTACGCCATCATCTACCGACTTTACGAGGATTTGGCTGGTGCTGGTGCCGGGGTATCCTGGGCTCTTTCCCAAATGACTACAACGGATGCTTCTTTTGCTGGCGAGAGTCTGTGGTCCATTTTCCAACGCTATTGGGAACGCAGATTCAGTACCAGCATGATCAAACTCAGGTTGCACGGTGCAACAGGAGAACTTTTCAACACTTTCTATGCTACTTTGCTTGGAAGAGGCGCTTCGGCTGCTGACCTGACAAACGCTCTCAAAGGACGTTTTGGGGCTATCAAAGGAGACCCGTCAGCCCAGATTTTCTCCAAAGGACTTGGGGCGTCCATGATCAACCCGAAACGCCTGGACGCCCTCGTGGTGAACAAGGGTCTCGGGGCCAATGCTGAAGGGGTGAATGCCAAAGGCTCCGATGGTGATTTCGATTTGAACATGGCCGAAATGATTGCTTTCACAACCAAATTAGGTCATATGGGTCAGTTCCAAATGTTCGAATCGACCTATGAAACCAAGGGCAATGTGGCTCAGGAGGTCTGCCGAGTAACGGGATTTGAATTCTACCAGGACGTGGATGGGGATTTCGTGTTCAAGCCTCCTTTCTACAACTTGGACACCTCGTCTGCCAGGGTGTATCGAATCGAAGACATCGACATCATTTCACTCCAGATGGATGAAAAGGAACCTCAAGCCACGTATATCGTGGGAAAGGGCAACTGGTTCCAGAACTTGGAAGGTCACGGGGTCGAGAATGAAATGGGTGTGCAGACCACCTACATTGATTACCGACTGGTAGCTCAGTTCGGGTGGCGGGCAGCTTCTTTCGAATGCCAATACCTGACTGATCCCAAGTCAGTGATGTTCATGTCCATCAATTTCATGGATGTTCAGAATGCTCAGATACACTCCGGGTCATTGACCATCCCCATACGTCCTGAGATGCGTCCGGGATATCCTGTATACATTGTGCCTCTTGATTGTTACTACTATGTGACCAACATCGTCCATGCTTACATTCCAGGTGGTCGATGCACTTCAACTTTGACCCTGACTGCCAAGCGTTCCAAGTTTTTTGCCCCGGGGGATTACCGCAAGTCTGGGGTTGAAGCAATCGATCTCGGGAACCCCATTTTGCCTGAGAAACCACTCGAGGTGTTGGATGAAGCCGGGAGACCTCGTCTGGTGGGTTTCCCCAATGTGGTTATGGCTCTGGATCCATATCAGATCAATCCGTTGTTCCTGGTTCTGGGGGCTGACATTGACCTTCTCAACACCCCGCAGAAAGTTGTGAACCTCATCGAAATGGCAATTCAATTCCGGGTGCTGACGGCGAATCCGGACGGGACATACACCTTCACGACATCGGCTGGCAAGAAGATGGTGTTTTTCTTTGATGCTAATCAACTGTCGGTCACCGGGGAAGGCACCAAGGATGAGAAATGGACAACATCCGGGGCTGGGCCGTCCGGAACATATCCTTTGATGGAGGCCGCGAATGCCTGGGCAGCTGCTATGGGCCAACATGCGGAGGCCAAGGACAAAGCGCGGAAAGACCTTTTGGCTTTGGAAGCCAAGATTGCCACATTGCAAGCCGAACTCAGAACTGCCCAGGCCCGGGGAAATGACAAGGCTTTGAAGGTGATACAGAAGAACATCAATAGTGTGGTGGACAATCGGGTGTCACTGAAAAAGACCATTGAGACCCCGGATACAGATGTTTCGTTGGCCGGTTCCAATGAAGGATTGGCTGCTTTGCTACAAGTGATGAATGAACTGGGGGCCAAGTACCGGCCGGAATCCGGGCAACCCGGGAGCCGGGATTTGGCCTCCACTACTGTTTTGTTGGACATCCTCTCGGATAAGAAAGCCAGCATTTCTACGGTTGATGTGCCGGGGGCCTATCGGTACTACTCAGCGTCCCATCCTGACCCCAATCAGCAGGGACAAGCCGAGCCAAACTTTGATGGTTGGGCCAATGCCCGTAGTAAAACCATTGAGTACAACAACCCTCTTCTGCTCCCCGAGTGGACGAAGGATCCAGTCAAAGGATTTGTCCCATCGAATCGAATCACGCTGTCTCCGGGTTCCAAGTATCGACCTGAGGCTCAGTTTGGAGATTTGCAACCCACTCGGGGTATTCGGATCCTGACACACAACCCGGCTTTTCCCAATGGGGAGGTGGTACCGACCAGTGAGATTCGTGATTTCACATGGGCGAGTCATGATTTAAAGGTGCCCATGAAAGGGAATAGTGCCAAGAAGGAAATCCAGGCGTCTGATACCGGGGCACTGCCCAATCTTCGGGGCGGTATGCAACAAACTCTGAGAGTTCAAGCCCAGGAAGTCACCGACCTGGCCACGATACAAGGTACATTCGCCCCATGGTTGAAAGGGTTCAATGATCAAATTCAGAACGCCATTGTCGCGATGCAGGCAGATCCTGTGCTGGCCCCCTATGTACAACCATTCCCGACAATGATAGACCCCAACTATGTTGTCATCCGACGGTTCTCATTCCCGACGAATGACCCGATGGGTGATTACAAGTTTGCTGATACTAATGGAACGTTGACTTCGTTTTTCAACGCAGACAGCGTGGCATTGAAAGGTTCCACTGGCACCACTGTCTGGATGATGGCGGCAGATGAATATGCCGACGCTATCTACAGTCAATATATCCGGGCCAAAAACTCCTGGATGGGGGATTTGATGACCCGGTTCACGGGTTCCGAAGATATTGAAAAGATGAACCAAATCAACAGCCTGTTTACAGAAGCCGTCACTTCCAATCTGGGCAAAGCGATTCCTCGGGATTGGTCGGACGTGTCCAAAACATCGGCCACGGCCAAACCAATTTCGTCGCCCATATTCCCCGTGTCTGACGCTCAAGGATATGAGGTCGTGGGATCCCTCCGTTATGGGCGGGATATCACTATCGAGCCGGATGGGGTTTTCGACACACTGCACAAACAAGATCCCTTGTCCATGCTTGATCAAGCATTGGTTGTGAAGGTCCTGGAACAACTGACTAGACGGCAAGGAATCGATGCGGAGACTCAGCATAATGTGGTCAGAAGTCTGCGTTCCGGGATGACTGATAACCAACTCATTGATATCGGATTGTTGACCCAGAACAGAGATTCCAACATGCTCCAACTCGATTTCATGAACTGGTGGACCAACCACGGCAAAGATGGGATTCAGAAGATCCCCGTGAACAATGCCGCCTATTCATTGGCTGATCTCAACCTGATAATGAATAAGGGGGTTTGCACTTGCAAATCCGCCGAGGCCTCCATTGTACTGGAAGCAGCGGGGATGACTGGTTTCGTAAGAGTTGCTTCTCCGACGGATGCAACCCCCAACCAGGGGACAACTGCGGACAATGTGACTCCTTGGTTGCAATATGCGGCAGATCAAGCGGGTCTTCAATGGAAAATGTCCCAAGACGCTTTGCGCGGGGCTCAACTCAACAAACAGCCTGCGACTATCGTTCAATCGGCCCAGGGGTTGGTGGATGGAAGCGCATTTGCTACGGCCGAAGCCCAGGCACAGCAAGCAAAGAATGATCTTTGGGCGGCCAATGAAGCCCGGAAAACTGCGGGGAAGGAGTTTTGGGCGGCCAATGAAGCCCGGAAAACTGCGGGGAAGGAGTAATCCATGCCTGTTCGTGATCCATCTCGGCGTGGTGCGTTGGCACGGTTGGGGACTCTTTCCCCTGCCCAGATCAATACTTCCCAGGCCAAAATGAAGGCCCAGAAACGGGCCATGAATCCTGACACCAATCTTGGTTTGGGAATAGCCAAGGTCCTCAATATCGATTACGTAGAATTCTATGTCACACTCCGGACACTGACTGGGGTGTCCCAGCAATTCGACCGGATTCCGGTTCCTCTGACCTTTCCTGGGGGTGGGAATCGACATTTCTTTGGTGCCATGCCCTGCATCGGGGATTACTGCATCGTGGGATGGATTCCTCATAACACGGCACCGGGGAGCGGGGAAGGAACCAAGACTCCTGTGATTCTCGCATGGTTGATTCCGGGAGTCTGGACCGGATTGGATTGGGTCATTACTGCCGAATTTGAAAGGGATGAATTTGACCAGGCGGTGCCTTCCAATCAACAAATCGCGGAAGGTGCCCATAATTTCGTCCGGCACAAACTGCGGCACATTCAGCCCGGGAACATCGTAGGTTCATCTGCTCAGGGATCCGACATTGTTTTGGATGAAGGAGTCACACTGGCTAACCGCCGGGGAAATGAATTCAGGTTGCGGGATCAGGATCAGGCCGTTGTCACCCGGGCATTGCAGCGGTTTGATGCCCTGGCAGGTGCTAGGTTGTACGCCGGCATGGTGCAACGGGATGCAACCTTGTTGGCGACAACCATGATCTCCGATGGGGGTTTGTGGGACGCTACGCCGCAGGCCGTGGCCGGGATCCCAGTTCAAGGGATACCAAATGACCCATCGGCCCCCCGAGGATTCTTGACTCCCGCTCGAGTCCTTCGTAAAGGCATTCCTTCCGATGCCACAACGGGTTTCCTTGGCCGAAGTCTTCTTGGAACGGATTCTTATCTCGATCCCTATGAGTTTTTGAAAGCCGGATTATTTATTGATGAGTCGGGTCAAGTGGTCTCTTCTGCCATTTCGGATGCTGTGTATGGCGGGAAACCCATATATCGGGTTGGGACGAATCCGGGGAATGCAGTGGTAGACCATGATGCACCAACGTTCACCGAATACCGGGTCGAAGTCACACACACGTCGGATGGTCGTCTTCCTGTCACGGAGCAGACTGATCTGTTTGACGCCGAACGGCTTCCTCAATCGGATCCAAAAGCTGCGTCTCCCAGTTTGCCTCCAAACACGCCTTTCATCGAATGGGTCCTTGGAACGGTGGTAGGCAATGATCCCTACTCCGAAGATGGTCGCAGAAAGTATGGATTACCCATCAAAGCTGTGATTTTCGATGGGGACACTGTGAATCCCCGATTGGACCCGGTCGTGTCATCCGGAACCAATCCCACGCCTTTGAAGGACCATCTGGCTTCTTTGTTCCGGTTCCGTCCGCCATTGGCCCAAAGCGGACAAGAGACTTTCTGGGGTGTCAATAAACAGGGGCAACTGAAAGCTTCGATTGGCGGGGATCCCAAGGGCTACTCGGCTGAAGTGGCTTTGGCCGGAGGTCTCAAACTGGCGATTGGGGGCCGTTTCGAATGGATCGGAGATGGGCATTTTGGTATCGGGACAAAAGGTTCCAACAGCATCTCTCTCAAAGCCGAGGAAGGCCCCGTAACCATCTATGGGGGGGGTGGCCTCAAAGACGCATCTACAGTGATGTCCAATCTCTCAGGGACGGGCCGAGGATCCGATGATCTCCCATCTGTTGACATCCAAGGCAAAACCAATGTGTGGGTTCAAAGCCAGAAACAGGTCCGAATCAAAGGGGCCGAGATCGTCGGGTCGGCCTCGAGTATCGATCTGACGGGCCAGGATGGGATCGCTCTGAACGGGATCAAACAAGTCGGGGTGGTTACGGAGAATTTCCAAGTGTCGGTCAGTGGCAAATGTTCCGAGTCATTTGCCGGTCCCAAGTACCTGTTGCCCACCAGTGGGCCTTTGCACGAACGCACTTACACGCCGGCTTTCCCCGGGCTGGTGTGCGAAAAGGTGTCGTACACATGGGGAGACCGAGTGGAAACTTTCTACTTGGGAAACCATATGACCGAGATTCTAGTCGGAAATATGGTTTATGCAACGGAGTTGGGCATTTGGTCGGCTCGGGCATTGTCCAACACATTGCTTGTAGACTCGTCCGGAATCAAGGCCACGGCCACTATCGGGGCGGTGACTATTACAGCTCCGGCCGGGGCTGTCGCCATTACCGGGACCACGGGAGTCGTTCTGGCTTCTCCGGGGGGTCAGGCAGTGGTACATGGAAGTGCAGGAGTGACTTTGAGCGCCCCCGTGACCGGAATCGAAATGGGCCCCATCATCACGGCAGGATCCCGGGATCCTTTGACCAATTTGCCTTTTTTGACCTTCGGGATGGGGGCCCCGGCCCATCAGGTGTTGCCTTAGAGGGGATTGGTGATATGGCTCTGAACCCGGCTGTGATTCTGACTGCATTGCAAGCCGCCCGGTCTTCGGGGGCACTGCCGCTGTTGGGAATCAACTATGACCGGCTGGCCACTGGGATTGCTCAAGGAGTGTCCCAATGGGGGGTGGGTCAACCTCAGAACCTGGCCCTGACGGGGATGGCCACTGGTTTTGGGGGTGCCGGGACAATTGTTTCCGCCGGGACCAAGATCGTGGTTCCAGCAAACTACGGTGTAGTGCTGGGGGCACTGATTTCAGCTGGGATGGTAGGTCCCGTTGGGCCTAGCCTGGCCATGGCCGTCACCAACGGGATCTCGTCTGCTTTCACTGTATCGGGCCAATATTCTGGGGTGTCCTCGATGGTGGGATCGGGGAATGATGTTGCCAAAGTAACGATGGCGAATGCCGGGACTTTGATAGGTATCCTCAACTCAGTACTGGTCGGTTCTTTGGGGACGGGTTCTTCTATCGGAATGCTGTCTGCGGGGTTGGGGAATGGTATTGCTTCCCTTCTTTTGCTCGGAACCGGGACGGGTGTCGTGATGGGGACCCCAGGTCCCTATGCGGCAACCGGTCCCACTTTGTCGGTGGTGATCTGAAATGAGCCGTTTCACGGGTCATGTGCTGCGGGGAGCGAACATCTCTCCAGCAAATGCCACAATCACGAGTGAACCTTCTACGGGCGTAGCGCGGGATATTCGCTCTCTGCCCGGACCTGGAATCTATACGTTGACTGCACCTGCTCTGATTGAAGCCAGAGCAGACCAGTATCGTGCTGCGGTTCTTGAAGCACCCGGAACCACCACCCAGGAGTTTCTCGTATGGGCGGCGAATACGTCCAGTTTGACCATCTTGGACGATCCAAATGATCCTACTTGGCAAACTGAAACCGGCACCGGCACTTTCTATTCCGGCACTTTGACTGTAACAGATCTCGATCCTCTTGTCACACATACAGACGGGACAAATTATGTCATCATCACGGATAACGGGAATCGGAGTCTGTCTGCCATCCTCTATATCGTGGTGGCCAGGGGAGACACCGAATACGACGATGATGGATGGGTTGATCCGGATAATCCTTCCGCGGGTCGTAAAGGGACCAATCCATATCTGGTGTTCACCATCAATCCCGCATCCCAGAATCCCGTGTCTGGCAAGGTAACCATCACTGCCCCTCAGTTGGCGTTGCTTGGAGGCGGGCTGTCATTGGATCGGGGGGATAACGTTGTAATTGTCCGGTATCTGTTGGCGCCTGCTCGGTTCTGGTGGACCAGGAATGATAGGTACGAGACCCGATTCGGTTGGAATGGGCAAACCCAACGTTGGGAACCCTACAAGGGGGGTTCTCCAAAGGATCTGGGGATTCTTTTGTTGAATAGCGGTTACAAGCTGTTCCCCAAAGTGGTGAACCTCCCTGTTGGGGCATATTTGCCGGGAAACGAGACCCAACCCGATGAATACGCCATGATCCGGTTGGGTTCTGATCCGGGGGTCACAAGTCTTCCGGTGGGGCCGGGGGGATTGTTCCTCGGGATTCAAGTCAAACCAGATGTTGATGTGGAGGCCTTCGATTTTGCTACGGCTCCGGCTTTGTCCGGCATCATGGGACAGACCAGTGGGGCGCTTCGGTTCAATCCCAGTTTTGCAGAACTATATGCTGGTAGGACTGTCTGGTATGTCCCCAAAACCTTTGTGGTGGGATCGAATGGTGTTGTCGGGAAGATGCTCGATGCCGTTACAGGTTCTTTGTTTGTTGCCCCTATTCCGGGCATCCTGGATTGTCCTCTCATTCGGTTTGGCAACCGGAGGTATCTGCAAGCAACGATCTATCCAAATGACGCTGCAATGAGCCTGGCTCCGGTTCCCACAGCCGGGTCTGTCCAAGTTTCTGCTTCTACCGGCAGGATCCGACTGAGTTCAGCAGATGTTGACCAAGCAGATCCTTCTTCCCCGAGTTTCAGCAAGCACTATCTGGGCGAAGATGTGATCTATGATGGGGTGGCACTGAATGCCACTCCACAACCTGTCCAGAAACAGGTTCAGCTCGTGGATACGGTTGGCAATCCTGCCACTGGGAACAGCAGTGCTTTTTATATTCCCGATGCCGTGACCTTGCCCGATGAGTTCATCAATCTCTCCGAGACGCACCGAGGTCTCGGGATCTCCGGTGTGTTGGATGTGCCTGATGGCACAGGAGCAATCCCCTCCAATCCTGGAACTCCGGCTTCGGTTCGTCCGGGCGGGGATTCCGAAGTTACTCTCAACACCGGTAGGGTCCGCCAAGTTTATTCGATAGGTGATACCATTCTGTTCTCTGGCAGATCGGCAATGTTCTCCCTCCATTATGTGGACCGGGAATCTGATCTTCCATCGGCTAGCAATGTGGGAACAGGAGAGGCTTGGATTGCCCGTGAACGAGGCATCACTGGTTCCAAGGTGATGCTCAACTCAGGAGATCTTGCATCTATCGGGGATGGGGCGATTTATTTCCTCCAGACCACTTTCACCCCAGCAGTGTACACCCAGTTGGGACAATTGATATCCCGAAACCGGGATATTTTTCGGTTCGATGGAACCGAGGTTTTATACTTTGCTATCGACGGGTCAGGCTATTCTTGGCCGTCTTCGATTCTTTTGGCCGCATTGCCGGGCAGAACATTCTTCACGGCTGCTGAAGTGGCCAGTAGCATTTTCAGTGTTGTCACGGGAACGGGCCGGGTCTATGCCTCCGCAGGTCGAATCCTGATTGAAGCCGACGATCCCACTTTGGGATCCGTAGAAATCGGGTTTGGGAATCCCAAGGACCTCTCCGGGGCCGCGGTGTTAGGATTTTTACCGGGATGGCGGGCTGTTGGAGGTGTAGGAACGTGGCTCCCGGATGCCGGATTGGCCGTGGGACTGTTCCGGACCCCTTACGATCTCGATCGGACTCAGGGCTATGCTGATATTTCTGACGTGGCACGAGTCAATGGGGGGATTGTTCATTCTAGCGTACCTGCAAGCCCCTTTGTATTCCTGGATAATCCCCCGCTTCAGGATGTGGCCGGGATTGACGAAGGGATTTTCTTTGCCCTGACGACACTTATAGATGACGGCACCGGCAATGTCCAAGTAGTGATCAAGCCCCTGGAGCACTATTTGGACATCATTCATCGTTTTGGACAGAAGAAGTTCGATTGGATTTCCGATGGAATCACGGAAAATGAATATGTCCAACCCGTGACGATCCTGTCTTTTGACAATCTGAACGTCGTTCCCAAATCTCTGCTGGCGGCCCCTGGGATTGGGGGCGGTCTGTGGATTGACCCTGACGGAACGGGATACGTATTCCAAGATCAAGGTTCAGATTATCTATTGCCCCAGGAAGGTCAATCGGGAACGGCCATCCTGACCGAACGTTTTGGCCAACGGATCTTGTTCGGCGCCATGGGCCGTGTGGTGGTTGCTGGTGGAACCACTTTCGAGGATGTAACTACGGATTACACCGGGGTGCAACCGGGGTATCGACTCAAGATCACTTCGGGTTCCTGTCAGGGTTCATATCTTGTTCGATCCGTTTTGAGTCCCACGGCCCTCGTGGTTTCCCCAAACCTCCGAACGGTGGATGCTTTCCCTGTTACCTGGGAGGTGTACGAAGGCTACTCAACGAGCGTATACGATCCAGCACTTGTGGCCGATATGTTCTATGATCCATTCTCCCATCTGACGAGTGAACCTTTCAAGGTCCGACTGTTGTCTCCGTTGGGAGCAGTGCCAGACCCAGCAATAGGGGGCCATCTCAAAGCCAATATGGCAGGGGCGTTGGCATCTGGGCGGAACATCAATGTCCGTTACGGGCTCACTGCTCCGAATGTTACGAACACGGCAACTTTGGTTGCCTTGACCCAAACTGTTCTGGGCCCTATTGCCAATGGGTCTCTCATTGTTTCAACCACGGAACCCCGATTCAGCACTGGAGCCTTTGATGTTCAAATCGGAACCGACAGGTATACCCCCGTGGGTGTGGTTTCGTTCTCACCCGATCCCGTAACCGTTGAATATCTGTTGAATGATGATGGGCCATTCTTGAAAGGAACCCTGAAATTCAAACAAACGTTCCTGACGACCTATTCGATGGCTCAAGTGGTTTATGTCGAAACTTTCTTAGCCCCTTCTGATCTCACTGCTCTGACCGTCGAATATGCAGCTTCTACGGGAGAACTGAGTCTTTCTGAAAACGACATGACGGTTTGGCAAGGGACAACGGCCTATTTCGTGGAACAAATGATTACCGAGGATAGACAAGATGTGTCATTGAATCCTATCCTCGGATCTTTTGCTTTCAATCAGCCCATCCCGAAGGGGTCCTCAGTCGAAGCGGAATATTGGTTGGCAGATCTTGAGGGCCGCAAGGTAGGCAACCCCATCACGGAGTTTCTCCCAGTTTTTGTTCGGAATGAAGTTGCAGTGCGTGTAGATGACCACACCTATACGTTCAATTCCCAAGCATGGACAGTGGTTTCTGAGGTGGAACCCATTGTTTTCCTTGGGGCCATTATGCAGAATTTCGGCACCTCGGACTGTGTTTTTTCCTATCCCGGCGGCCGAGGACAGATTACGTTTCTCAGTCAAGTCGTGACCTCTGACACCATTGTCAAGGTGAACTATGCTGTTTTAGAAGCCCAAGGAGGGGAGCAGGCTTTCGAAACGAGTTCCAAACCGGTTTATCGGCCCCCATTTTACATCAAGGCCAATCAAAGTCGTTTTGGATTGCGGGGGAATAGGGCGGCTGATTTCCAAGCCGGACAGATGTTGCGCTTCGGGGAGGACTGTTTCTACATTCGGGGGACGCAATATTATCCCACGAGTGCCAATGGTCCTGTCACGTCGGTAGAGATTTTCCCTACGACCATCAATGAGGTGGGTTCGCGAGCTCCCGCCAATGATGTTCTATCTTTAGTCACGGATCAACCGATCACGACGGTCGTAGATCCAGATGGGGCCGCTATTCCAACCACGGCCCCGGCTGGATTCATGCAAAGTCTCGATCTCAATACGTTCCCGTTTGAATCCGTGAGTCGAGGTCAACGGACAATTGTGTTTTTGGGGAACCTGATGCAATTCGCGGTTCCCGGGCATATTTTTGAAATCGGGGGCCATCCCCACACGATTTCCCAAGCCCAATTGTCTGAAGATGGGATGAGATCCCGGATTACTATGACGGCTCCTTTCCGGACGGGATTCTCGATGGATTCCCCGCCCACAGTGAAGTTGTCCTATCGGCCAGTTTATCCCCCACAGACGGTTGATTTCATAGGGGTGGGTCCTCTTGTCTCCACAGAATCATCCGAGTTGGTTCTGTTTGGCCGGACAGATGGTGTTGGGGAACTTCCTGGTGAAACCCTGGTTCCCGGCATCGATTACACCCTGGATGCTTCTACGGGGGCAATCAAGATCCTGGCTCCTCGTCAGGAACCCCTGGATGGATCCGAGAAGCTTCTTCTCTCATTCACACGAAATAGATCACTCCAACCGGCCATTCAGAACGGATTGGTGGTTACGCCCCGGATGTCAGCAACGTATTTGTACACGGATGTCCCGACCGAACAGAATGGGCTCTTGGGGGCACTTCTCACCGGGACGTATACGTTTTCCAATCCTGACACGTTCTATTTCCGTGCGGTGCCTATAGCATCTTTCCTTGGGGAAATGGCACAAGAAGCCATTCGAGAAATCGCGGCCACCCAACCAGCGGGAGGCCCTTATCAGCCCAGTGACAGCACCAAGAATTGGGACCAAGGCCGTGTTGGTCTGTTGTCACAACGTAAGCATTTACAAGACAAGGATCGGGCATCCAGGGCTTTTCTCGATTTCTACAACTCGACCATCTTGGCTTTTGAACAGATCGAAGAAACCTGTTCGGGGGGCTTTATCGGGGATCGGGATGGGAAGTTTCGTTTCTGGGTGGGGCTGGATCGGGAGTATCCCACGCCCGGTTATGAAGACCCCATCACTGGTGTTTTGATCTCGCGGTTTGTTTGGAGTGATGCTTTTAACGGGCAGGCAGCAGACCCGTTGAATCCTAATTTCATCACAGTGTTGCCTTCCGATTATGTCGTAACACCGGACTCTTTCATCCTGGCAAGCGGTGTGATGGACGGCCAAATCCCCAACCCTGATCTCATGTTCAGGCTCATGTCCGAGCAGGAACAAATGATCCTCAATGACGTGGACGATTTGGTTCTGGTGCGCCTTGGTGAACCAGATGTGTCCAGCACGTGGACGTATCCATTTTTCCATTTCAAAACCAAAGGGAATGTTGCGCGGATGGTCGATTCACATCGATTTTCGCGCCTGTTCCCGACATTGACCCGGGCTTTTTTCATGACTTATCCCGGGATCAATAGCACGGGAGATGCGGTTCCGGGGGCCTATACCTGGGGACGATACACCGACACCGGGGATTGGGAAGAAACGCACGGGCACGGGATTGGACAGCTTCATAATCCGGCCATTGGGGATTTGGACAACGTGAGGACAGCCAAGTTGTCCAAACGACGGGCCAGGGCTCGAATCTGGGGCTATTTCCCGAACGGAATCCCAGCTGGGGTGTTCGATGGGGGAACGTCTCCGATCATCACGGACCCGTGTGTGATTGCATCTTCTGTCCTGTTGCGGGATCTTCAGGTGGATCCTGACACCGGCTATCCAGATCAGAATCAATTCATCTCCCAAAGTCCGACTGGCACTGTCCCCGACTTGGAATCGGGAGATCCAGAATTGGTGGTTCCGCCCTTCAAAGCAGGGAATGAGATCGAATGGGGCAAACCGGATGGTACCACTAAACGAGCCTTGTCCCCATTGGGGGTGAGTATTTTCGGGATCCCCATGCTCACCGGAGTGTATATCCGAGATGTTCTGTATGGATGCGTGATTCGATTCAAGAGCGGTGCAGGGAATATCTCGAGCCCCGATCAACTTCTGGTGGGTACAGGCAACACCACGGGGATCCCGGCCCATTTATACCCCATTGAAACCGGGGACACCATCTATGCCGGTCCCAATATCGGGACGGATCAAGAGCCCGCCGATCCTCCGACTCGTGAAACGATGATGTCCTTGGCATCCAATATTGATGCCTATCGAGACGGGTTTGACCTTGAAGTGACCGCCGATGGGGTTATCGAGGATAAGACCTATCCTTCAATGAATGACCCGTCATTTCTCCCCATCAGAGAGATCCTTGGACAAAACCCCCCCGACCCTCTAACTCCTTTGGAGGGTCTTGTTGAGTTCGTTTACGTCAACGAGAATCCGCTCGAATTGCCGGCCCTCAGGGGGGAAGCCAAGGACGATTCTGGGGACTATCAGATTCCGTACATTCGGACGACGAATACAGAGTTGGATCGTTTTGCCCAAGTGTTCACCGGCATGACTAATCTCATGGACCTGGATGATCTGGGAACATCCGCCGTATACCCCGATGAGATAGTCAGTCCTTTCTGTGATGTCGTGACCGGAACCCTGCATTTCCCGATTGACATCACCCCCGCTCCCGCTCTCGGGGTGGGACCTATTCAAGAGTATGATTTGTTATTGGTGCAAACATATCCCGATGCAGGGCCATTCCCTGTCCCCGGCCCGCAAGGAATCTTCTCGGTCGGGGGATATGATGTTATCGGGGGAGAAGGTTTCATTGGTGTACCCCGATTTGTCACTGAAACAACACCTCCGGCCGTTCCCGGAGGGCCGACGGGTTCCCCGATTCAATACACGTTTGATCGGGCAATGGCCTACATTGACACCACCCCGGGCTATCCTTATGCGGGAGATCCCCAGGCCCAAGTACCCCCGCCTCCAGGGGTGGAGTTCTTTGAAGTGGCGTCGGAAGGGGCTACCTATCTGAAGTTTACGTCCATCGGACAAATTGTGCTCAATGATGGTGTCATGGCGTCCGGTAATCTGAATGACATCTGGGCCGCCAGTGTCAACAATTCCGTAACGGTCACTGTCTACTCGAGATGGGATGACACCGTCACGGATGGTCCTGGATTCCCATTGCCCACGGTCAATCCGGGGGGTGCAATTTGCCTGCAACTAGTCATTTCCCAAAATACTGTGTTGGTTATTCCCTATGCAGGAGTGCCTTTTATTGTTGGACTGTTGACCCCGCCCGTTTCGGGCGGGGATTGTCCGCTCGATCCGGATGGGCCTGATCCAAGCTATCGGTATATCAAAATCCCGGCCACGGGGATCATCCCTTGGGGGGTTCCTCCCATCCCCAATCAGTGGTTTTTGCCGTACGAGATAGTCAATCCCGGGCCGAATCAGGTCACCAAGACGTTGTATGGATTCGAATTCACCGTAGGTGTTTACACTGCTGCTGGGGGACATTCGGAGACAGCCTGGATTTCTTCTGATCGTCTGACATTCAACGAAGTCATTGACATGCGGCTTGCCAAATCCAGGGACACAGTACATCCGCAATCCGGATTGCCACTGAATGCCAGATTGACGGTAGATGTCGTCACTATCGGAGGTGGAACAGAATCCAATGTGAACTCTTGGTGTAATGGGGTGATAGGATTGATCCCCGATCCATTTACCTTCCCAAGCCCGATGAATGGAACATGGTCTATTGCGGCTAAACACGGTTCAATTCGGGTGTGCGGTTACGAAGGATGGAACAATACTCCGGTTACCGGATCGGGAATTTCCGCTTCTCTGCTTCCATCAAGCGAGCGCATGGAGACAGACGCCATTCTGACAGCCACCGGCAAGACCGCTAGCAAGTACAATGCGGGACTCGTTGCCCCCGAAATGTGGGATGACCGGTTTGTCGAACTCAGTGTGACCCAAGGAGCCGTTACCAATGTCGTTCCCGGGGACATTGTGGTCGTAGAACGATCTTCGAATGCGACCCATTTTGCAACCACGATGGCCGGAACCTATCTGGTACGACATGCCGTAGAGGCCACTCCGGGTGAAAAGTTCCGGGCAGTGTCCCTCAGATCCTATGCTGGATACGGTGCCGGTTGGTGTCCGGTGCATTTCCCCACGGTAGAGAATTACGATTCGGCAACCCATGTCTTGACCCTGTCCGATCTGGCTCCGGTTAATCAGGGAACTCCAGTCGGGGCTCTTCAGTCCGGATTTTTACCGGTAGGGAGGTTGTACGTCATTCGAGATGTGGCCGGGTTAGCATCCCCTGACGAGACTACATTTAGGGCGGCGGTTGTCAGTGCTATGGTCGTAGCAATTGCCACGGATCCCGATTCCAAAGGATTGTTTACTCTCAATCCGGTGTTGTGTCGAGATGCAGCCGGGGATCTTATCTCGGAGGCCGAATTCGAAACCGCCCTTGAAACTGGAATGCCCGTCTCCGGTATGGTTTTTTGGCCTGTGACAGTGGGTGGGGAGCAGGGTCTGCCATCGAATAACTGTGTGGGGTATCACACAGATGCAGATCCCCCAGCTCCCGCATTGGGCCGGGCAGTGTTCGGATTCCGTTGGGTGTCTATTGTACCGCCCCCCCAACTGAATGAAGATCCGACGGTTCAGAACGCAGTTTTCAGTGGAAATTTGGTGGATCCTCTTAAAATCGATGTTCCGGCTGGAGCGGGGCCCGATGTCCTGATTCCTTTGGTCAGCCCACTGGAGATCTCCAATGTGTTCCTTCCAGACATCACGGATCCCATCTATTCTTGGGTAATAGACACCCTGGATGTATCTTGGGTTCAACCTTCTACCTGGACAACAATCAACATTCCAGCAACCTCCTGGGGGGCAGGTCCAGGAACCAGTTTCATCAGGTGTGTCCTTCCATTTTCTACATTAGCTTTGGAAAATATGGGATCCGCGCCTCCGGCAGATCCAGAAGGATTTTTTGCTCAGGCCGGTCTGTTCCTCGAACCCTCATTCCCGAGAATGGCAACTAACTTGGCCACTGCATATCGACATATTGTAGATACAACCTGGGATTTTCCCGACCCGTCTGCTCTTCCGGACCTGGATCGTGAGTTGGGGATGCGGGACACGGATACCTATGTGATTGGGGCACCTACAGGAATTCCCGAAGAAGTTACATTGACCGTCCGGAGGATTCGGAGATTCCATCAAACCGAAATCTATCAGAACCTCAGGCCTCTTCGATTCGCGTATGAGATCCGTCGAGGAATCATTATGTCTTACACCCCTGAGGGCACTCGGCAAACTGGGGTCGTGGACACAACGGATTTCTTCATGAACTGGGTGGCCCCTCCCGGCTCCCCTAAACCCGCTGATGTGTGGACAGACGGATCGGGGCCTTACCTTGGAACAAATTTGGGAACCTTCGACAATGCGGATGTGAACATACATCCCGGAGATCTTTTCCGTTTGCTGGGGGATGATGGTCAACTCATCGAAGAAATCCCGATTGCCTCCGTGTTGGGGACTTCCCAGATCCTGTTGGCCATCCCCGGGATCACTCAAGTTCCGAACCCCGATGGATATCGGTTCGAAATCTATCTCCGCAGGCCACCAGTTCCACATGAACAATCCAATGAACAACTCTTGGGAATGATTACAGACCGAGAGATTTTCAGGACCGATGCCGATTGGGCAACCGATAAGAATAAAGGTGGCTATGTTCCAGATACGGGGACTGACACGTATGAAGATGTCGTAAACCATCTCTATGATGATTCTCTCATCCAAAGTTTCTCGACCCTGGGGGCTAGAAAAGGGGACATTGTAATCGTGGATCCGGCGGGAACCATTCCGCAGGATGGGGGTCTGCCGATATTGCCGGAGAAAGGGGGGCGGCCTCTCGGGGATTTGGGCGTTCCCGGTCGGTTGGATGCGGGCGGGAATCCAGTGTACACAGCGGGGCGTCCCACTCCATTGGACGACAATCGAGGGTTCTACCGCGTCAAACAAGTAGTGGAAAACGTGGTACCCCCGTATATGTTGGTAGACCGAATCAACACTTTTGCGGGAGAGGCCGGGACTCCGGAAATCTTTGCCCAGACCAACAATCATAGGGCCTATGCAGTCTATCCGACGATTGATGACTCTGCTCTGGCCGTGGGATTGCAAGAGGGTCAGATGGATCTTCGACCCACAGCAGTACGAGACCCCGTGACCAAGAAATTTGATGACCGAGTAGGGCTTCTGAGATTCCATTCCATTCGGCCCTTCTCGTATAGGGTGATTCGGCCTTCCAAACTTTTCACAGACGAAACCATCGATCTCGTCTTGATGCACCGGGAACGGATGCTGTCTCTCATCGAGTTGCTCCGCAGGTTGATCTCGGGATACAAGAGTGGCACCTACTACGTATTCCAACGGGATGACCAACTCGATGAATTGGGGGACCCCCGAGATCCGGACATCGGATTGGGGGTGATCTCCAATCCGTACCTCCTGGCTGTGATTGGCCGAACCGATGTGGTTCCATTCTCTAACAATGAATATGCACTGTCGCTTCTGGATCGTCGGTTCTGGATCTACGACCGCAGATTGGATTCACTCACTACAGATCCTACGAATCCATTCAACATGAAACTCGGTGTGCCTGCTTATACAGCCTATACCGTGGATCCAGACGGGATTGACGTGAATCCCGTTTTGCCAGAGCGGGTGGAACAGGTGCTGAACACTAGAGATCGATTTCGGCCATTACGATACACTTGGTTAGCATATCGGACTAACCGAGTGTATGGAACCCTCGCCGCCATTGCACGATTTGACACGGAGTTGCCAAGACGTTTGGTGGAACAATTCCAAGCCGTTGAACGATCGAGATCTCTGGACAAGGTGCAACAGTCATGACGAATGAAGAACTTGAACAATTGATGGCCCGGTTGGGGATCAAACCCGGGGATTGGGCGAGTACCACGGAGCGGCCTACGCATATGCCTTTTGTACAGGCCCAGATGGATAATTTGGTTAAACTTAGAGACTATCTCGAAGGATTGGTTGCAACAGACAATCAGTCTCTTGCCCGACTGCGAGAACAGCTCACTCGGCTGCAACGTGGGGGAGGTTGCTAATGGCTGCCGGACAGTGGGGGACGATTGAGATCCAAGTACCCGATTTTCTGGAACCCATCCGGGATGCTATCAATTTTGTGGCTGAGTTTCTGGTGGCGGTGTTGGATATCGTTTTGGCTGCTCTTCAGCTAGTCAAAGCCTATCTTGTTGGATTTCTGGATCCTATCCTCGCATTCCTTCAGCAGATCATTGATTACATAACGACACTACTAAGAGATTTACGACAACTGGGTTTGTATATCACAGGGGATTGGAAGCAACTCGAGTATCCTTTCGGAGAATTGCGCGGGGGATACCAGGCTTACGAACAACGAATGATCGCTCGTATGGCAGACCGGACTGACCCCACCCGGCCGGATCTGTCTGCCAATACCAAGATGTTCAGTTTGTGGTTCTATCTCTCGGTAGACATTTCTGACATTGAACGCCTTATTGAGTTTGTCCGACAGCTCATGCAATTTTTCGGACACCGGTTCAATCCGGTAGGGACTCCACCGATTCCGTCTATTACGAGTGTCACATACAACGCTGATGCCATTTCGATTCTGCAGCCTCAGGTAATGGGTGAATATTTCAAGAAGAATCTGGGATTGCCCTCGGTGGCCGTTGTCAAATGGAAAGTTAACTCAACGGCTTCGACCAATTTGTTCAATCCGTTCCCGGCTCTACCTCCGGATGGATTCATTGTCACGGTATCGACCTTCCCTGATGGGATCCCGGTTTTTTATGACAGGCCTCAAGGCGGGGCAGGGACTCATCCCAGTGCCTACGATTCCACCAAACGGGTCCAACCTCGGGACTCGGGTCGGGTCTACGGGCCAACATCCCAACCTCTTGTGCTCCATGGCGGGGCCGAGATGTTGGCTTTCTTTGGGGATCAATATGGTTATAACGCTTCTATGAACAAGGGGGTGGTGAAACCCAATCGCACCAGAGCGTATGGGGTTCTCTCCCCGAGTGCCCGAACGGTTGTCCCCCTCGAATTCTTGGAAACCTCTGGTTGGTACAACTTCCAACGGACCTTCTATGTGTCTTCCGCCATGCGTGGAACCCAATTCATGTCCGGTGAGTTCCAACTGGCTTTGTCCCTGAATGACATGCCACGTTCGGCATCTATCGTGGCCAATCCAGATGGAACGATGTCCATCGTTCCATCTGAAGAACATACTTCGTTGGTGTACGTCCGAGTCGCTTCTTGCACCAAGAACGTGGCTAACCAGAACCCAAGGTTCAAATACGATTTCACTACTTTGGCCAGTGCCCCATCTCCGACATCTCTGGTGTGGCGGGTGGCAACCACTGTTCCGGCTAACTCGGTGAGTCCTTTCTCGGCCCCCGCCAGGGTTCTTTTCCCAAACGCTAACACGGTCAAATATTTCGAAGCGGTTCAGACGGCATTGATTATCCTGGCTTTGTGCCGCCCCGATTTTCAAACCCTGGCTGAGATCCTGCCAAACCTCCCGCAAGAAACTCGGGATCTTATTGAACATAACAAGCTCATCCTTCGGGACATTGCCGCGAAACCCTGTGGTTTGGAGACCTTCCAGCATCTCGTAGGGTTCGTGTTCAAGGATCCGGCCAAAGAGTATGCTGCCAAAGGAGTGTTTCCCCTCGAGTTCCGCCAACATGTTTTCGACAAGACGCAACAATTGGTCTATGACTTGTATGACAAAACGGGCCCAATGCCCGATGTTGAACGGTCTGTGGTTCTTCGCACGGAGAAACTCCGTTGCGTGAAAATGTCGGAGTTATCGGTGGATGTTCCCTCGAACTTGAGGGACTACACTCTTCTTCAGATGTTCAATACCTCACAAGGGGGCCAGGTCCTGGATAGTGGGTTTGCCCTCAATCGGTATTCTATGGGCGTCCCCGAGGACATCTCGGACCAACTCCTGGATCAAGCCGGGGTTTACCAGATGCGGACTCCGCAATTCATGGAAGCCCCCATGAATCCCACTGACGATTCGACTTTTGATGTGGGAGAACGATATTTCCCCACGGATGCGGCCTATCAAACCGCTTTAGAAGCGGCAGGTCCGGGACTCAAGATCATCTATGAGCATGCCCAACGTGATCCCGCTGGGGGATGGATTGTTCCATCCGAGTATCTGCCTTTCCTCGATCGGATCAGTCGGGGTGGGATGCAAGGCTCTGCCGATGATGATGCTCCCGTGTTCTACATCAATCGAAGCGGGCTCAACGAAGGATTCACTCCGGTCCCTTCCAAACGGGCCGTGTTGTTTGCCCGGGGGATGCTGACAGACTATCGAGGGGGTCAACTCCTGTCCGAAGCTTTGTTCGCCCTGAGTGCTGCCGGTTCTGTTGTGAACCGGTCCCCAAAGGACGGTGAATGGCTTGCCTATCGGTTCATGGATTCACTCGTAGGTATCGAAGATTTCCTTTGGGCTTTGGAGAACTGGTTGCAATCCATCAAGAATGCTATTCAGTCTATCATAGACACGATCAGGAAGTACATCGAGTACCTCGAAGCCCGCATCATCGAGATGCAACAGTTCATCCGGAGGATCAATGACCTCATTCAATCGATTCTTCAGAACATCTTTGTGATACCCAAATGTTCCGCCATGATGTTGTATTCCAATGGAACGGGGGGAATGCTTGCCGATTTCGTGGCGGCCAAAAACAAGCCTGCTGATTCCCCATTGGCTTTTGGAGCGGGTGTGGGGGTGGTATTCCCGATTCCGCTCATTGGTTTGATTGGGGACATTCTCATGGCTCTGTTCAACACGGATGCGGAGGCGCCGGATGGCATCGCTGGACCTTTGCCGCCTCCGGCGGTCATCCCGAATCCACCCCAACCGATTGATCCGGTGGAACCTGATGTTTTGTGAGGTGCTGGCATGACTTTCGACAAGATGAGTGTTTGGCCCACGGGCTATTTTCGATCCACCACCTCGTGGTTGTTGCAAGCACGTCGGGATGTTCCCAAACGTTTGGCTGTGATCAATGCTGAAATTCAAAGGATTGGATTCGTGACCGTGACCTATCGGACTCAGTCCCAAGGGGATAGCGTCATGGCTACCGAAGAACGGGTTGGGATATCGGTGACTCATGGGTCCTCTCTGGGACGATTACTCCAAGCGTACATTGCTCAGGGGGGGAATCCTTTCGACATCTCTCCATTTTCACATTTGAAAGGACGCCAGATTGTCAGTGTCGATGCGGACGGCAACCAGACCATTTCGGACACCTATCCCAACGGTGGAGTGGTAGCTCCCATCTCCGTCAATTACAATGACCCTCTCCCAATCAGAGGCGAAGACACCGGATTCGGGACCTATCGAGGAGGTTACCTGAAGACAGATCGGTATTTCCCGCCGAGGCAGGGGGGAAAAATGGATCGGGGCAGTACGGACTCCGACATTGTGGTTCGGACCATGCAGCAGATTCGGGGGTGGGCCAACCAGGATATCAAAGAACGTTTGCAAAACATTGAATGGCGAATCATCAAACTATGTGACCTTCGGGAACAACTAGAAAAAGAGCGGGATGAAATCCTGGTTCAAGCCTTGGGTGGGGGTTCAGTTATAGAAGTCGGGCAGTTGGATCCGGTTCGATTCAATCCTGGGTTGCAGATTCAAGTGCTCATCCAAGACATGAATCAAATCCTGTTTGAGATGGCCGAAGATGGTTCGGTTCCTTCGTATGGACAGCCCAATGCAACTTTGAATTTCCTCGGGTTCACTTTCCGAGATGCAGTGTCAGAAGTAGCTCGAGATGCCATGGGATGTTGATTCGGTGCTTTGTCAATAGTCTGACCCTGAGGGGAGGTTTGCGCTGTGTCCCAGGATGTTCGACTCGGTTGGCCATGTCCGCATCAGACTCTGGAAGAGGTGGTGCATCTCGACCAGGACAGAAGAAGCCTTTACACTCGTCAACCCATTGGTGGCGTTGGGACGGTACGAATCACGGTCAATGATGAACTGCTGATCCCCCAAGGGGGTTTGTTCTCTCCGGCCCAACTGTACGGTGCTCTATCTGGACCTTTCGAACTTGTAGAAGATGAAGATATCCTGACCGTGACTACCTCGGCCGGCACGGATTCTATTTCGTTTCAGATTCGGGGCATCGTGAGGCTGAGTTCTTCTGACGTTCTCCAGCGCATCCGGGCGGGGATCTCAACGTCCAAGGCCAACATGGAGACGGAAAATGGGCATCTCCTGTTCACGGACACCACGGCCATAGGACCCGATGCATTTGTGCAGATTGGGGGAACGGCCGCCGCGGCATTGGGGTTCGGAAATGGTTATCAGCAGGTCACCCACGGCAAAATGGTCTATCCTGGTTGGGGTGTCTATGATAGGCCCATCGAAAGTAAAATCGATGCCCAAAGTGTGTTCCGGTATCCCAAATTTGCTTTGCCGGTGCGTACCAATCCGGTTTTCAAGGTCTCTTATACGGTTCCCCCCAATCGGTGTCTCCGATGCCGTGGGGGTTACGTCGAGAATGATCTGAGGCTTGACCCCACAGGTCAGACCATCATGGTTCAGAATGAAGACCTTCTCTACCAAGCGGCTTTGAAGATCATACTGACGGACAGGGGCAGCAATCCTTACCAGCCCTGGTATGGGACTCAATTGAGATCCCGCATCGGATCAAAGATCCTGGCAGGTGCTGCCGCAATGATCAGTGAAGATGTCCGTCAGGCCCTGGCCCGGTTTCAATCGTTGCAAGAAGCCCAGTCCAAGTACCAGAAGGTTACTTACAAAGAACGGCTGTACACGGTTCTGAGCGTGAATGTGAAACCTCATGTACAGAATCTGACTGCTTTCACTGTCGAAATTGTTGTCCAGAACGCATCCGGAGAGCCGGTTAATCTGACAACAGTGTTTACAGTTCCCGGTGTTGTAGCATTGATGGGTTCCAATGGATTGGCCTTGGGAACCCAATGGGCCGGAGTGGTGAAGTAAATGGCAATGTCCCCCCAAATTCTCGGACCCGATGGTCAGTACCGAACAACCTTTGCATATTCTACTGACACGGCCGATCAGTTTTTCTCGGGGCGATGTGACCCGGACACAGCAGATATGCAGATTGCGCTGCGAAGTGACGATTTTCAGTCTGATCCGGATCTTGTAACTTTTGAGGGTGAGACCTTCATCATCCCCAATCCCGCTGTATACCCTGATGGAATCACCCTTCTCCCCGGGTCCAATCTGATTCAAGTGCGTTCGGTATTGTCCAATGGGGACAGCACTTCACCGGCCAGTTTGGATATCACGCTGTCTCTTGAACGTGATGTCAAATCGGGTGTTCTTGCCCCCACAGATGTCTCTGTGGAACGAATGGATCGCACGGTAAAGATTGCTGTCCGTGGCGGAACTGATCCTGCCATCATGGGGTACAACGTTTATGGTTCTGCGGCCCCTGGCGGGGGTCTAACCGGGTACAAACGAATCAACCCTTCCCTGATAACAGCCGGGGCAACAGAAGATGCCACCAGCACTCTTGGGGAAATGACCGCCGACGCTGTTGTGGCAACCAATCCGGATGGGACCCCGATAGCGGATCCAACGTACCTTCAGGTTCTAGGGGTGGAAACCAGTCGTCCCGTTGCTTCAGATCTTCTTGGGGACACTCTTAGCATTCCCGAAGTAATCAAGACCGATTACCACCAGGTGATAGTCATTCCCGATACTACGAGCCGAGTACGGACTATTTTGACTGTCGAATCTGTAGATACAGTGCAAATCTATTCGTTTGTCCATGACCGGAGATCTGTCGCCACGTCATCTCTGAACCCGGCCATTCCCAACTCTGAGTTCTTGACCCTGGCGGATTCGGACCCCATTTATTATGTTGTCACTGCGTTGTATCTGATTGACAACCAACAGTATGAATCCCCATATTCGCCCGAATTGGCAGCTGCACCATTGGTGGTGACTCCGGTCATTGCATCTCTTCCTTCGGTGTCGCATGCCCAGATCGTACAAGACTTCTCGTTGTCCATTTTCCGGACACATCCTGAGGCGGGGATTGCACCAGGATCATTTCTTCGAGACACCACGATTGATCCATTTGCCACCGAAGCTGAACGCATCCGATTCATTGTTGGGTTTGTGCAGAACTGTCAATCGTTCGCCACTCTTCTGGCAATCGATGATCCGGGATATACGGGGACATCGGTTCCGGTGGCTCAATCCCCTTATAAACAAGCTATCAAACAGGCTTTTTATCTTCAATCGGATCAGGATGTTCAGAACATCATTGACAATGCTTTCGACCGATTGGCTTCATCTAGGGGTCAGACTCGGTCTTCAGGTAAACGTTCTCGGGGAGAAGTGACCATCTATACGATTTTCCGGCCTACAACCACCTACAACATTCCTATCGGGACTGCCATGACAGGTGGTGGAATCACTATTCGTAGTACCTCCACGGGACAGATTACATCGACAGGGGCCGGGAGTTCTTACAATCCGGCAACGGGTCGGTATATGACCCGGGTTTTCGTACAAGCAGATCAACCCGGAACTGCTGGAAATGTGGCAGAAGGTCAAATCCGAACCTTGATGAACGGTTCGGCGGGGCTCCAGGTAATCAATGAAACCAAACTCTATGGGGGATACAACGCCGAAAGCAATCGGGACCTGGCTGTTCGATGTGATCGAATCATCGCTTCGGTTGATTCAGGTACGGCCGAGGGCCTGTACCAACGAGCGATTGGGGTGCCCGGTGTTCGGGAGGTCAATATTGTTGGGGCTGGTAATTCATTGATGATGCGCGACCTCGATGCTACCGGTCGGCATACCGGAGGCAAAGTCGATATCTGGCTCCGAGGAGACAACCTTGCTCGGATTACAGACAGGTTTGCTTTCTCGTTTGAATTGGTGATCAACGGGCAATTCGAGCCCGTGGGCTCACTGAACGATTTGCGTTTCCGGGTCATCAATGAATCGGTGACCGAATCCAACCCCATCATTCAGATGATAGAGAACGCGGCGTGGGGTTACGTGTTCAAAGATCTCGATACTGGTAAGGTGTTCGATCTTACTGATGTGCTGATTGAAAGTCCGGATACCATCGTGTTGTCTCCGGATTACAACACTCCCGCGAGTGTCAGTCTGACAGATCGTTTTGTCGGAACTTACAGGTTCCGCACAAGTGACAAGCATGTTTTCGCGCGGCAACCGGTGGATTCAATCGTGTCCTTGGTGGGAGACCAATCTGGTGTCATTCTGTCAAGCGACTATGCTTTGTACCCCGGGAGTGTCCCCCTTGAGTTAGGCCGTTCAATCGAAGCCGGGGACTATCTTCAGGTTTCCACGGATGCCACGATTCCGTCTTCTGAGGCCCTGTCCACTCCTTCTACGGGAGAATCCCACACACTCATAGACCGAACAGAATACCTCAACAATTTGGGGATCAATCCCATTACGGTCAGGGTGTGGGACACCCAACGGGTTACCGAATATTACGGTCCCTACTATCCCACAAGTTCTCCTGATTTCAGTTTCATCCCCGAGATGGGGGAAACGCCTCTGGCTTTGTATCTCACTGCGGGGTCACGTCTTGAAGCAGGTATGACGGTATTGGTGGATTACGAATACGATGAGAACTTCACTGTAACCTACGTCACTGATTCGATGGTGAGCAGTGTTCAGAACGCCATGGATCCTCATCTTCATGTTACGGCCGATATCTTGTCGAAAGATGCCTTGGCGACGGGGATAGATCTCGAAGCCACTATCGTTTTGCAACCGGGATACACCCAATCCTCTGTGGATGGGCCGGTTCGTACTGCTCTGGCTCGTTTTTTTGGTTCTTTGAAGTTGGGTCAGGCTTTGAGACAATCCGATGTCGTGGGCGTGATCGAATCAGTGATGGGTGTCTCCTATGTGGTAATTCCTATCATACGGATGACCAAAACCGATGGTTCTATGGTTCTCCGTGAGGATATTGTTACAACCAATGCTAAAACGGACTACACTTTTATTGAACCCTGGTCCACGGTCGCTGTAGATGTCTATCTCTTAACCAACCCCCTGAGTTATGGAACTGTGGGCGGGGGTGGGAATCTGAATGACTCCAAAGGGGTTTTTGTCACCACTTTGGACCCCAACCTGGTGCCTCATACGATTGACTTGGAATGCTACTCGGCACCCCCAAATCCCAACGGGATTCCCATCAGGGAAGTGTCCAATGCGGCTTTCATCATTGGAAATGAAGGACTGTGGATTCCCGGATACAGCGACGACGACACACTCAAACAGAGATATCCTTTTGCAACGGATGAAGAACGTTCTTTGCATCGGGTGCAGATAACCGCAAATCGGGTTTTGGTGGCGTTGCCCAAAGGCACAGTGCCCAGCGAAGGTACTTATCAGTTAACCTATGTGGTTTATGGTGATTCCGGGGTCAAGAACATTGAACCCAGTGCGGTGGAATATCTTGAGTTGGGCACCTTGAACTTCGTGTATGACGAAGATCGTTGTGGCAGGAGGGTTTGACTGTGATCGCAGATCCCAAGGATATCCTGCCAGGAATGGACCCTCAAAATCCAGCCCCATTCACGGCCAAGACCCAGGATCATATGACGGCTGTCAGGTCTCAGGTGGACCGTATCGTGGCCGAGCTCATGCGGGTTCTCCCTTCCAACTATGTGTCCCAGACGACAGGACCTTTCTACACCATGGAATTCCAGGCGGCCGCTGAGCAATTGGCAGAATTTCAAATCACGGCCCAAGAACTGTTGGCGGATTGGTCTACCGATTTCACTAGGTCTGAAGTTTTGTTCCAAATTTTGGGGGCGTTGGTCTTTCCCAATGCCACAACCGCAGACGGATGGCCCCAAATCAGCGGTGACGTGTCCTACAGAACTTTCCTGCAACGAATGGTAACCTTGCTCCTCCAAGGATCAACCAAAGACTCAGTGAAAGGGGGGGTGGAGGCACTGACCAACGCCACGGTAGAAATCATTGAACGGGCGTTGGCTGCTCGACAGATGAAAACAGGATGCGCTTGGGGGCCCGCGGATCAATTTACTTTCGAGATTAATGTCAGTGACCAGCGGCCACTCGAAGTTACGGGGGAAACGCATACCTTCACTGGATATACGGAATCCTTGAATTATCTGGGGATTGATGCCCAAACTGTTCAGGTATTCAGCCTAGACAGGTCTATTCGTTATTACGGTCCTTCCGACTTTGGGGTCACCCAGGATTTTGATTTGATCTCGGAGATGGGTTCGACTCCGTTGATGTTGGAACTTACCCCCGAATCTCGTCTTGTGATTGGTTCTTCTGTCCTGGTCGATTACATTAGGCACATCCCCAGCTTTCCTGCTAACCCATTCACATTACAACACAATGTTCAGATTGTTTTGCGGGCATTGAGACCTGCACACACTTTGTACGACTATCGGTATCTTTTCCGTGAGATCATGTCCTCTTTGATTCAAGCTGATGTGCAAGTCTGGGACATGTCCCGGTTTGAGTACGAGGACTCCCGTAGGTATTGGCTGGGGGTATATGCCATTACGGGTTCCGATGGGGTGACTCTTTCTGACAGGTCCCTTTTCAGGGATTACTCTCGAGATTTCAGTGCCGTACCTACGGGGGCGACACTCAGTGTCTTGACGGGGGCCAATCAAGGGGAATATCAGGTGCAAGAAGTCCGAGTATTCCCGGTGGGGGATGACCCAACCCCAAGATTGTATACAACTATTCCGACCGGGTTGACGGGGTATGCCACGGTGCTGGGTTCAGATGTGTTTGACATCGATCCCACACATGATTTCTCGGCCATTGAAGAAAATGAGATCCTGGTATTTCATACCGGACCCAATGCTGGGAGCTATCGGATCAGCGTTCTTTTGGGTCTAAATGGTGGTGTGGTGGGCCAGTTCTCTCCTCCACCGGGGTCCCAATACACGAGTGTTCGATTGTCGGCTTCTCTGTTGCGGGTGAAGGGCTGGATGTCTTCGGCTGCCCGTAATCAAGAGTACCGGGTCACGGTAGACCGATTGGGGGTTCAAAGTCCCAATCATGAAAATGAAGATGCCAGTGCTTTTTTTTGTAGGTGATTCCCAATGGGTTTGATCATTGTGCCCATCAATGCTGAGACACTGCAAGTGATTTTCTCGGGAGTTCCAGACCCCGCCGTAGCGAATGTTTCAAATTGGTTCTTTGCTCCTACTACATACTATCCAGTACCTCTTACGGCACTCTCGGTGACTTACCCTTATGCGGGAGATCTTCTTCAAGCTCAGGTGACTGTTCAGGGAATGACCAGTATTTGGTATCAGGGCCAAGTAACAACTCCCGGACCGGTCATTTGGGATGACATTTTCATGGGCCTGGGGGATTTGGCCCAGGATGTTTTTTGGACTCGTAAAGGGCCTTTGGTGAAAGATTGGGGGGATGAAACCCCTGCCACTGTCAAGGATGTTCATGTTTATGTGGGAATATCCCAAACCGAAGTCGAAATCACTGATGTCAATCCTTACACCGGGCGTGTTCAGACGGCCATTCCTATTCCATTGTTGCCATCGGGGGATCCGAACGGTCTGGTCACAGTAGATTACCGATGGATAGCCACCCCGATTATGGAACTGTCTGGTCTCAATACAGAGGGGTTGGTTCTCAATAAATGGGATAGGTCAGGTCGAGCAGCAAGGTCCGGGCAATTCCCCATGGCGGTTGTATTGCCTCAAAGGCATCGCCCGGATCCTCTGTTGATCGGATGGAGATTTATGGGGTTCGAGCGGGCAGCTTCAGCCTTGCTGAATGCCCCCACTACTTTGACTTTGAATCAGAATCCGGCCGCAGACTGCGTGCCCGTATTTACTCGTAACCAACTTAGTAGTTCAGGGTCTTTTGAAGCTACTTCGGCACCCGCTGACGCTAATTCTCCTTGGATTCTTACGGGATTGGATTCCGGGTACCCGGTTTTGTCTGGTGAATTTGTAGGGACTTATGTCCTGGAAGATGCCCATTCGGGCATTTATGATCCTGAAGGGACCAACCTTTTCATCGCTAAGTACACCCAACCCGTACAACTGCATGATCTCGATCCCGAAGGTGTTTCGGGATATCTTACTGTCAGATTTGAAATCCTGGACTATGAACTCGATGGGGTATTTACCGGGATTGGATTTGGACTGTGCGGCAATGCCAAATTCGGTTTGATTGGGGCAGTCCTAATCAATGGTCTTCAACATATAGGTTGGTTGACTGACATTGCCCGGCCCGATCTCGAAACATCCTGGATTTTGGGTCCTCAAGTCCAGGGAACGATTTTGACCCCCACGTCTCCGGAATTCTCCAACAATCGTGTCAGTGTTACGACCTCCGAAATCCCAGTCGGATTGTCTTCCGGTAGTCGTTTTCAGATATTGGATGGGGTCCAAAGTGGTGTATACACGATCATTTCTGCAACGGGGCATACTGATCGGACCACCACACTGCTGGTAACACCAGATTTTTCTACTCGGCCGGGTTTGGTTGGGACCAAGTATCCCCTTTTGGTATTCGAGACCCCGTGGCAGGGAACACCTTCCACGTATCGACTAGCTATCGACCCGGATGATCAGGCTGTAACTTTGTGGATGGCCGGTTCGGTATCCATGCCCGGTGGGCGGCCCATTCTGAACATGGAAGCAGACGCTGCGTGGGTGCTTCAGGCGGAAGATTCACCTGTTTTCGGAATGTCTGAAGATGGGGTCTTCTGGGGTTCCCTATCATTTGCTGCCACCAACAACAGTCGGTGGTCTTTTGTTCGTTACCATATCGTCCCCCATGTTCCTCGATTTCGAGCTGTCAGTTTGAATCGGAATGCTCTGAATGTAACTGATTCCGTTTTGGATGATGGATTTGCTTGGTTTGCCCGTTTCGGATATTCATGGTGGAAAGCATCGGATTTGGTCATACAAAGTTCGGGGTCAACATATCTTAATGGCTTCAATTCCCCCTCCACTTTCACGGCGGAGCTACCCGAGATTTTTCTCGACCGGCAAACCAATTTTGATTTGACAACGGAATTCATTCAGGAATTCACCAGTCTAGGATGTTCCCCTATCATAGAGTTTGCAGATCCTGAACGGTTGATGTGGTTCGGGACCTTAAGTTATGTTGCCAAAGTGTCGCCCGGATTGGATTATCGGAGGTTGGTGTCCCCACCCAGCGCGAGTATGGAAGGGTTTGCTCTTCCTACGGATGCCGGGGGTTGGTTTGCGATGCCAGCCACGTTGACATCTGGGATAACTATCACTCAGTTGAATGGGCAAGAAATCAGTTATACGGGAGACATTGACGATCCCGAAGCTATCAACCCCAACTCTCCTGTTGGACGTGTGTTTTTTGCGGTTTTGCAAGTGACCGCTGTCATTTCTGGAGAAGATGCGTTAGCACCCTTCTATTTTGGGGCTGATGTGGGTCGGGATGCCCATCTGAGGGTGCGATTCAAGGATGCTTTAGAATCATCCGAACGCAAAATCATGTTGACCACATTATCGGACACGCCTGTTCAAGAGGTGCTATTCGATTGGAATGATTCAGCGGCCCACACCTATCAATTGGTAGCCAATGGTACGGGGGCCATTCGATTGACTGTAGATGGTGAACCACTGGGATCAGCGGTTCAAGCGGAAACGTGTCCTGGCCATCGGGGCGATTTTCTTCATGACCGCTACGAGTATGGAACGTTTGCCATTCGGGGAAGCAAGAGTGTTACCATCTGGGATGACATCGGATATGAAACCACATCCCCTGTAGATCCTTTGGGTCCTGATGTCAGGATTACCCAATCCGAAAATCAACGTTTGGTGTACCGAGCATTTGTTCACGGATCCTACAATGATGTTGTAGATGACGGCGGACGGGTTTTGACTGCCCGTTTGGCCATAACAGATGCAGAATTGGTGGCTGATCTGACCAGTGTGTTTGTGGCGGCAGATGTGCATCCTGTATCAGGGCATGTTCAGATTCGGTTTGGTGGTTCAACCAATCCCCACGTGGACCTGACTGACATCACTGGAATAGTGGCCGGTTCCTATTCTTTTGATTGGACAGATGGGGAACCCCATACCTATCAGGTCAAGGTCACAAATCTGGGGGTGGTGAGCCTACTGATTGACGATAACCTACAGATTCCCACCCTAACTTTGGCTTCTTTCCCCGGACGGGCCAGTCCAACAACTGAAGATGTGTGTGATTTTGGAACTTTGGGGGATCCCAGTTGGACTAGCATTTCTTTATGGCAGTTCGTGAATCTGATTACCCTGCCCGGATCAGAAGTGCTCAAAACCGTAGGAATCTATCGAGGTAACACTTTTGATACATTGATGGATATTGATTGTTGGGAGTTGCCTCGTGCAGATAGTTCTACTGCAGCCAATTCCTCGGATGACATCTCGGTAGATATCCGGGAGGTGGATTGGTCAGTCCGTCAAGATTATCGGATCCTCCGAACACCCGAATGGGGTGTGACGGTTTTCATTCCGTCTTTGGGTTCTGCTCCTTGGCATGTTGGAAAACGGCAAGGATGGGTCAATCCTAAATCAGAACCATCTGCTGGATGGATCAATGTCGAATACGAGGACCTGTTACCTAATTGGGATCAGATACCGAGTCATGTGAGATTTGGATCCTCCGAAACGGCTCTACAACGGTGGTCTCAATTTAGGTACCGGTTGTTCCGGCCACAGGATCCTGATCTCATTGCGCCTCCCAGTATGGTGCTGAATCGTGGGAACATGTTGACCAGTGGTGATCTGGGCAAAGACACATCATTGGAGATCGTGGCTATCCAATCTTTGGACACACGCCGAGTTACTCTCAAATCCACGCACATTTATGCTCAATCGGTGTACAAGATCATCGACGGAACTAAGATCATCACTCGAGAATCATGGGATTTTGACAAAAAAGCCCAATTGATTACGCTCAAAGATCCCATCTATCAGCCCACTGGGGGTACGGCGGAGTTCTCATCAGAGCATGCAAATCTCACTGTGGTTTTCATTCCCGGCTTGCCCGTCACTGAGACCTACCTGACCAATCAGGCCCTGCTTGAAAGCGCCCTGCTACTCAATGAAAGAACTCCTCCGTTCCAGAAGGACCAGTTTGGTAAATCCGTTTTGACAGTGAAGGAAATTGTCACCGCCACGGATGTCACTCATGTTGATTTGACCCCCACGGGCAATCCGGCATCCCAGGTTATCCGTATCGAAGACGGAGCTCAGATCTTTGTCTCTGCAGATTACCAAGCGACATTTGCACCGCCGGTACAACCCCCTGTTCCTGCCGATTTCACGTTTGATCCGGGAACGCAAATCGTGACTTTGGCCTCTGGGAGGTCGTTCTCCGACCCGGCCGCTTCATTGATGGTGTGGTACACGCCCGTAGCTATCAATGTTGAGAACGGAGACCCGACAGCGGCCCACATAGATCCTCCGGGAACTCGTTTCCGGGATTTGAAGTTTATCACCGTGGACAATGATGGGGACACCGATCTTATCACCACTGTGAGCGACTGCACACTGCCTTTGGGGCAATCCGGGTTCATTCCCGGTGAAGGTGGGGATCCTGTCTACAGTCTCACCGGGACGGGAGATCCGTTGGGAGCCGCTCATCCCTATGACGGACTTCGGGATACCAAAACTACTGTCGGGGCACCCGTGGGAAGTCTGGTGTTTGAGTATCGCGGGTCTCTGTTCAACGAACAGAACCCAATTGTAGAGACGGCTCGGGTGACTTTCGATCTCATGAAGCCGGACGGCACTCCGATTACTCGATGGGAACGTTTGGATAACCGACCCATCCAACAACTTGTTTCAGGCGTCTTCTTGTTTGCATCCGGAGGTTCGACAGATGGGGGTTTCCTGAACGATGCTGCTCTGTATTGACGGTAAAGTCTCCTCCGGTAAAAGCCCTATCCGTCTGAGAAGGTAGGGCATCCGGTCTTTTTGTTGTTGGAGGCCCCTACAATGCGTTTTGCCGAAAAGATCAAGGCCCCGACGGGGGATCGTCCCCAATTTGCATTCCAGCAGATGTACTATGAGTCCATTCGGGACCGGGCCAAAGGATCTGTGGTACTGCATCTCACTTGGCCTGATGGAACTGTCATTGACCATCGCGAAGTCCCAAACATTATTGTGTACGACTGTGGCGTTCTGGTCGGGCGATTGTTAAAGAACTCACTGGTGCCGGTCCTCGCCCGGTCTAACGGAATCAACATGTTGGCCGTCGGTACGGGAGCATTGGGGGATCTTCTCAATCCGGATGCTCCGAAACCCGGACAACGCAAGCTCAATCATGAATTGGCCCGAAAAGCCGTTACTGCTCAGTATCGTACTGATGGTGGAATAGCGGTTTCATACCCAACCCATATTGTTGATTTCACGGTAACGTTTGGGGAAAGTGAAGCCAATGGCCCTTTGAATGAGATGGGATTGCTGAGCGCCTATGACCTCTCCGAAACCACGGACGCCAACACGATCAACAATGGTCCGGATGATTACGACCCGACCATCGATGTGACAAACAAGGATTTGTTCCTGAATTATCTATGCTATCCAGTTTGTACCAAACCTGTGGGTTCTATCCTGGCGATCACTTGGAGAGTTACGGTCTAGTACATGACTGACATCGACACTCGATGGGGAAAGGTTGCTTTCGATACCGTGACTTATAAGATTACTGTTCCAAGTAGTATGCAGAACAAATTCGAGCATTTCCTATCATTGTTGGTTCGCAATGGGGGGCATTCCGGTACTTTCGGTTTGCATTTCGATGGCGATGGGATGGATGGGCTCGAGGTCGAACCGGGGATCCTCAGGTTTCCAGGTGTAGGTGCAATCGGAGGTTCCGGATCAGATTTCGAGATTGCTACCGGAGAAGGTTACACCGGGTTTTTCCGGGATGTTACCCGGGATCACCCCGGAGGGGAACTGGTTAAAATACCAGCCCAAGATGCAGATAAGAGGTAATCCGTGGGCACGAAGGACCTGGATAGACTCTATGGTGCTTTGAACGATCCGGCGGCAGTCATTCAGACTCCGAATACGGTTTCCCGTAATATCAAAGTGGGGGACCGGGCTTTTGCTACAACTGTTCAGGAGAGTGGCAAGGTCATTCTCGATGCCGAACTCCAACTGCATCAAGATTCGATTTGGTGGGAAAATCTGTTACTCAAAGGATGGCAAATTCCTTCGGGGTGGCTACGAGGACAGAATCGGAATGGGCCGCATACGAATTTCATTTACACGGCACCTCTCGGATTCGATGATTCTTCAGGTCGGATTCCGGTCCCGATTCAACCAGATGGGACACTCCTGAATGCCCTCATCATGCCCCGTGTTGAAGCCGTGGTTGCGGGGCACCCGGTTGTTGTGGAATACACCAACACCACCACGGAAGGCGGCAACCTCATCCTCTTCGAGGACCCGCCCAGTCCGGCAGATGACCCACCCGTGATCAAACGGACGGATTTCGTATTTCTCGAGGTCTGGCTCGCTCTCGTGGCCCCAAGTCCACGGGCCAGGGGAACCGTCGTTATCAATGATTCCACGAAAATCGTTCCGGGGGTTGATCAAGTTCTTATCGGGGGTGTTCCCCTGACCGCATCCCTACTGCCCGGCCCTGGTTTGTTTGTTGTGGTGGCGGGGGATAATGCCGCGACGGCTACGAACCTCGCCGCTGCGATTACTGCGACCCTTCCTTTGGTTGCAACGGGATCTTCCTCGGGCAATGTGGTCACAGTAGTAGCCACACCTCCCGGGGTAGCCGGCAACGCTATCACACTGGCAACAGTCGTTACGGAGCCTTTGAGCATCACGGTTTCTGGTCCTAACCTGACTGGTGGGATAGACTACTTCAATAAACCAGATCAGTCTACGTTGTATCGGCATGGAAACGTGTTGTCGCCTCTTATGGTAGCACTCCCCGACGAGTTTTTGGATGCCAGGCTTCTTTCGGAAACCAGTCAGAGGATCCAAGTCCAATACCGGATTCGGGTCACGGGGGCGACTGAGGCGGTCAATTACAAGACCCATCCGGACGGGTTCTCCTCCGCGGGAGTTTTGGCACAAGGAGCAGGACCAACGCCCGTGGTGGACTATCCCTTCGTGCCAGCGGACAGAGCATCCATCCGGAACAATTCATCGGCTGTTGCTTACGGCATGGCGGATGATGGTTTGTGGATTGCTGGGGATGGCAGTTCGACTTCGGCCCAGGCTCTCGGGACAGTCGATGGCTATGCTTATGCCATACCCCTTGCTTTCGTGTTCCGGCACAATGATGCTGGGTTGTCTTCTCCCCGAGGTTTCGACCCGGCCGCGAATGCCAATGGTGCATTGAGTTATCTGCACCCCGATTACCTGGTCTTTCCTTATTGTGCCACTGGTCCCGTACCTGCCGGATTATCCGACCGACCCGACAAGGAATTCTGTGACGTGATTGGTCTCAGTCGAGTAATGGATCTTCGGAGGCATGTGGTATTCCCCGGTGTGGACTTGGCCGGGGAGGTGGCTTTTCAAATCCAATCCCTTCTCGACGGGTCTCTCAAAACCTGGTCTGTGGATACGGCTGACCAACAATGGCTGGGGGATGAATCGGGGGATGTCTCTCCAACGTTTCTGATTTGCGATGAAATCGGACGGACTGCTGCCAAAGAAGGGGCCGACCCCATCTCGGGGGATACCAAACGCGGAGTCTGTATCCGTAATTTCGACCACATTGCTCGGAGATTTGCAGACCAGCCTGTGGTGGAACGGGTTGTGTTCTCTTTCTATCCCGGAGATCGTCAGGTAGCCCCTCCGGTTGCACCGGGATTGGTGAATCCCGGCAAGTATGTTGTGAAGAATCCGTTAGACCCGGGAATAGGCGATGCCTGGTATGAAGATGACGTTCTTCATTTGGACTTGGCCAACCTGGATGCCACGGGGCAAAGCTGTCTGTTTGATGGTCGGGACGGTGGAACCTCGGGAGTCGGTCTCGCTGGAACCTCTGTGGTTTACTTTGCCCCTCCTGGGACAACAATCACGGATGTTCTGTCCGCTTATCATGATGATGGGCATTCCGTAGTCCCCATTGATCAGCAGGTGCAAGTCAAGTTGATTCAAGGACTGGGGACATCACATCTGACTGTGACTTTGGATGCCAATGATCAGACAGCCAATAATGGTGGTGTTCCAGCAATAAATCATCCGGTAATTGGCTATGACATCATCAACCAAGGATCACAAAGACGCATTTTCCTCGAAGTTGAAATCACCTATCCCATTGGGGTGGGTGCAACCCATAC
>Ga0172375_10000623_pt1 | contig 56600 bp, 51 predicted proteins | sample LakKiv1m_FD_114537 | JGI IMG/M metagenome (GOLD analysis project Ga0172375, IMG submission 114537) | Freshwater microbial communities from Kabuno Bay, South-Kivu, Congo - kab_092012_11.1m | ecosystem: Environmental > Aquatic > Freshwater > Lake | place: Democratic Republic of the Congo...
AGGAACTCCACAAAATGACAAAGTAGAATGCGCCGCCTTAAAAAATGTTTTTGGAGAAAGATCAAAAGCCATTCCGTGCAGTTCTATCAAATCCATGCTTGGTCATACAATGGGCGCAGCTTCGGCGATCGAATCAGTTGCTTGTTGTCTTACGATTAGAGATCGGGTTCTTCCTCCAACAATAAATTTCGAGACACCTGATAAAGAATGCAATATTGATTGCATACCAAATTTTGCTAAAGAACGCGTCACCACCTTCATACTAAATAATTCTTATGCTTTTGGTGGTAATAACGCAGCTATGGTTTTGAAGAAATTTAGTTTCCAATGAAACGAATGGGTATGAAGAAATTTTTTAACACCACATATTATAAAAGTTATGATTTAACTAGTCTGTATGTCACTCAGTTGATTTACTCTCTTTTTTATAAACTCAGTATAAATAAACTATTGACCTCTGGATATTTTTCAACAGAAGAAATATTATTTAAGAATAAATTCAATGAGCAAGCTTTAAAACCCCTTGATTGGATGTTAAGGTATTTAGTCAATAACAAAATTTTAGACTCTTTTACCCAGTTAGATCGGCCTTATTTCAAACTAGTTAAAGAACCGCAATTTTTAATGAATCAGGACTTAGAAGGTATTATTCTTGAACATGACAAGCGATTGCTGCCATCGTGTGAACTCTTAAAATATGTTAGCCAAGAATATCCTGATTTTCTTTATGGCAGAAAGTCTGGAGTTGATATACTTTTTTGTAGTCGGAAAAGCTATCTCTGGAGAGATTACTTTAATAATAATCATGCTGGATACTCTGTCTATAACCATTTTGGGGCATATGGTTTTCTTCGTTGGACGAAACATATTAAGCGAGCTAGCTGTCTTGAATTGGGTTGCGGTACCGGAAGTGCTTCTTTGGTTTTGTTAGATTCTTTGCTTAAAGAGAGTCACCCTAACAAAATAAATGAATATATCTTGTCGGATATTTCGCCAATTTTTATTCATCAAGCAAGTCAATCACTAATGTATGAATTTCCAAATTTTAATGATTTTGTTTTTAAAAGACTCGATTTCAATAAGGAGCTCTTGAGTCAAAGATTAAAACCTAAAAGCATGGATATAGTCTATAGTGTAAATGCTTTGCATGTTGCATACGATTTATTGTTTACACTCTCCGAGATAAAAAAGGTTCTTAAAAAAGGCGGATTGCTAATTATGGCTGAATTTATCCGTTCTGATGAAACCGGGACACCTCATCCTGAGTTCATTTTTAATTTATTAGATAGTTACCGGGTGGTTAAAATTGACGAGAAGCTGAGAAAAACTGCCGGATTTTTAACATGCGATACATGGAAAAAAATTTTGGAAAAGTCGGGATATAAAGACATTGAAATTATGCTCAACAATGATGTGGATGAGATGGGTAGGATTCCGATCGCTGGAATTTTTAAATGTTGCGTAAATTTATGATAAAAAAGCGAATTGTTGTTACTGGGATTGGTTGCTTGGCTTCTTTAGGCACTGGAAAAGAGCTGTTGTGGAAGGCCCTTTTGAATAAGCCTCCTAATTATATTCTGGAAAAATATTTCATAGATGATGTTTTTGTTGGCGAGTTTTATAAATTCAAAATTAAAAATTTTAATATTAACAATTTCAATATTGATAAGTCGCGGCTAAATGAAGTTGAAGCCTGGAATGGGAATTCAGAAAATTATGATCTTTATTATTTAGCTGCAGCAATTTCCTTGGCTTTGGAAGATGCTCAATTTAAGACGAATGATTACGCACATGCTAGTTTGATTTTGGCTCATGAAAATCCAGGTCTTGAATATTTCTGTAAAAATTTGGTAAGGAATATTTTTAAATTGAGAGCTAAAGCATTTGATAAAATTTTTTATAATTTTTTTAAATTTGGCAATCGGGATGCATACGAAACGCAAAGCTTTATGTTTCTTTACCACCTTTCAAAATTATTCGAAATTCATGGGCAATCCTTAATTATTAATAATGCTTGTGCTTCTGGTCTTTATGCTATTGAAACCGCTGCTAATGTGATTAGATCTGGAAAAGCAAATATTGTTATAGTTGGTGCATCTGACAACCCAGGAATTTTTAAACAGTTTTGGTTGAAAGAGGCTGGCTTGTATGCTGAAGATGGACGAATAAAACCATTTGCAAAAAGGCGCAATGGATTTGTGTTGGGGGATGGTGCAAGTGCATTAATTTTAGAGGATTTTGTAAGTGCCAAAAGAAGAAATGCCTATATTTATGCTGACTATTTAGGTGGTGGGTTTAATCAAGAGGCATGGAAAATTTCCAGTCCTTGCATTACTGCTTCTTTTTATTGCGAAGCAATAGCTCAAGCATTAGCTAATGCAAATCTGCGGATCGATCAGATTGATTTGATCAATGCTCACGGTGTAGGAACTAACGCAAGTGACTTTTATGAGGAGGAATCATTCCTAAAACTTTTCAAAAATAGAAAATTAAAAAAACCGATGATTAACGCACTTAAGCCATATTTTGGGCACAGTCTTGGGGGGAGTTCTCTGCTAGAATTAGCAATTAGCTTAATTTCATTAGAAAAGGGTGTGATTTTGCCAATCATTAATACTGAAGAAGTCGATTCAGCCTTAAGTTCTAATTTTGTGATTGATAAAATTAGGATGGCCCCCATTAAGAACATATTGAAAACATGTTGTGGATTTGGTGGTTATAATGGGGCAGTAGTATTCCAAAAAGCAAAGGATCTTTCATGAATTATCTGTCGCTAGCTGGAATCCTAATTTGTACAACTTATTTTGTAATCGCTTGCTTGACCTATATGAATAGGAAAACAAGTTTGCATTACATCTGGACATTTTTTAATATTTCAGTTGGCATGTGGGGGATAGGTGCTTTTCTTATTTCGTTATCTAAAGATTACACTTCTGCTTACTTATCGTGGAAATTTGCACATTTCGGCATTATTACTATCCCAATCTTCTTTTTTCATACTGTTTATATTTTTTGTGAACTAAAAAAACGCTGGCTTCTTCATCTTATTTATTTCCAAGGAATTATTTTTTTAATACTTGATGTATCTGGTTTCCTTTTTGCAAAGAATTTGGTTTATAGCTTTGATTCATTCTATTACATAGAATCCACACCCTTTTATTCGTTGTTTCTTTTGATTTGGATTGTACTTGTTCTGTATGGTCATTATGAGTTGGCGATTTCTTTCCAGCACGCAAGTAGAATCAAAAAAGTACAAATTTCATATTTTTTCCTTGGGACACTTCTTGGGTTCGGAGGGGGGTTATTGAATTTCCCGGAGGTTTATAAAATACATATTTATCCATTTGGAAATTATTTCCTACCAATTTACCCGATCATTGTTACTTACGCAATTTTTAGATATCGCCTAATGGATGTCAGGCTTGTTGTTACTCGTTCTGGCATATTCCTAGCCGTTTATTCCTTAATCTTAGGAACACCTTTATTAATAATTTATTTTTTACAAAATGAATTGGTGAAGTTTTTAGGACTTTCCTGGTGGATCGTTCCTTTTTTATTTTCTACCGCCCTGGCGACCCTCGGCCCCTTTCTTTATGTCTATTTTGATAGAAAGATTGAGCAGCGTTTATTGAGTGAACAAAAGAAATATCAAGATATTTTAAAAAGTGCATCCGGAGGAATGATTCGTATAAGAAAACTTGATTTATTGCTAAGGTTAGTTGTTTATGTCGTGAAAAAAATCGTGCGCATAAAACATGCTTCTATTTTTTTAGTTGATGAATTTAAATTAAGTTATAATTTGAAAGCAAAAAGGGTATCAAAAGGGGTAAATATTAATATTGACCATTTAGATGTCTTATCGCCATTAATCAAATTTTTGTTATCGAAGCATGAGCCCATTATAACGGAAGAGGCCATAATGAGGCTCAGGGATGACGCAAATAATAGCGATCTTGCTGGCTTGGCAGAACAATTGATTGGTTTAAACGCGGCCCTGGTAATTCCTAGCTTCATAGAAGACAGGCTGGTTGGAATATTGGTTTTGGGAGAAAAGCGCTCAGGTAAATTGTATACTCAGGATGATCTAACTGTTTTTTCGGTTTTAGCCAATCAGGCAGCTCTTGCTATTGAGAATGCACAATTCTATGAGGAAATACGGAAAACGCAGGAATCGCTTTTTCAAGCCGAGAAGATGGCGACAATCGGCACTATGGCTGATGGTCTATCTCATCAAATCAATAACAGATTCCATGCTCTTTCTTTAATTTCCGGTGATTCTTTGGATGTTATAAAGACTTATGATTGTTCTCAATGTAGCGAAGAGACGAAGCAGATATTCAATGATCTCAAGAATTCTCTGGAGCGTATTCAAGTCAATGTTTTGCAGGGAGGGGAAGTGGTAAAGGGCTTGCTAAAGTATTCCCGTCCAGGCGAAGTAGGATTTGAAAGGGTTGCATTCAAAGATATTTTGGATGGGGCGGTGGAGATGGTAAGCTATAAAATCAAAATTAAGGAAATTGATTTCGTTAAGGATATTCCTTCCAATCTTCCAAGTCTTAATGCTAATGTTGTTCAGTTGCAGGAAGTTTTTTTTAATTTGATAGATAATGCCTATGATGCCATTAAGGAACGTCAAATGATTTTAAATGAAGAGGATTATAGGGGGAGAATTGAGATATCGGCTATGGCTGACCAGGGTGCTCTTCACATTAATGTGCAAGACAACGGGATAGGAATCAAATCCGATGATAAGAGGAAAGTGTTCACGCCATTCTTTACTACAAAAGCAACCTCAAAAAAAGGGACAGGCTTGGGTCTTTATGTTATCCAAAAAATCATAGCTGCGCATAATGGACAGATCAGGATAAATTCTGTATATCGGTCTGGAACATGTTTTACAGTTACACTTCCTATCAAGCCTACGCTCGCGGCAGTCTGATTATCACAGTTGTGCCTGCATTTAATTCACTTTCAACTTCGATTTCTCCATTATTATTTTTTATTATTTGATGGCTGATAGCAAGGCCTAAGCCAGTGCCCTCATCTTTTGTCGTAAAAAAGGGATTAAATATGTTTTTGATATCATGTTTTGGAATTCCTTGACCCTCGTCTTTCAAGATTATCTCAATCTGCTTGGTATGTTTTGCTTTTACTGAAATGTATATTTTTCCACCCTTGGGCATTGAGTCTAAAGCATTTAGAATGACATTAAACAAAACTTGTTTTATTTGTGCAGCGTCAATGCTCACTATTAAGTTATGATCTCCACATTCCTCAATGAGTTTTATCCTTCTCTTTAAAAAATCGTTACTCATTAAATCAAGCGTATCTTTAATTATGTCACAAATATTCTCAGATTTTAAAGTGGGGGGTGTTGGTTTAGAAAATTCTAATAATTTATGAACAATGCTATTGATTCGATCGACTTCAGCTGGGATAATTTTTGAAAATTTATTTACAAAGTTTTCATCTTTAAACTTTTCAGGTAAAAATTCAGAAAATGTTTTCAAAGTCGTGAGAGGATTTTTAATTTCATGAGCCAAGCCCAATGCTAGCGTGCTAGCGGCCTTAAGACGTTCTGAGCGCTCGAGTTCTTGTTTAAGTAGTTCATTTTCTTCGGCTATCTCTTGAAGGCTCTTTCCAAGAAATACTTTGTCGACGAATGACTGGATTCGATTGCGTATAGGGTTAAATAGCAGCGCCATAAGAAAGGCCGACAATAGGCTTAAGATAAACGACCTATATCCTATGATGCCCCTAAAAAAAGATTCACTGATTATGATTAGAAGCAGATATATTCCTGTTAAGGTAGCAATAAGAATAGAATACAAAAGCCATTTTTTAAATATAATTTCGATCCCAAACATCCTATGTCGAAAAACAGCATATGTGAAGATCAAACAATAAGCAACAATTCCTAGGTTTGCAAATTGAAAACAAGGAGGATCAAGCATATAAAAGAAATTAATAGCTCCGCTTGAACATCCCAAGATGGTTAAGACGATAAGTAATCTAATGTCTTTTCGTTTGTTTTTGTCGAGCCAATAAAATGTTATAAGGCAAAAATGTGCATAGGCAACGATCACTGTCCATAGGGCATACCATAAAAAATAATATTTTCCTGCAAAAGGAACTAAGACACCAAGATGATTTTCAAAATGGTCTCCTAATATTAAATTGGTGCTTAGCAATGTGATGCTACTTATAGTGGCTTGTATATAAGATAATACTAGAATTAGGTGGTTTCGTTTACCAGCCAACGAAAAAATTGAATGCAAAAGAAATACAGAAATAAAACTCACTCCGCAATCACCGATTTTCCAGCTTAAAAGGGCAGCTCTATGATATGAGAAAGAATTGAGAAAGAAGCTTGTTGATGATCCGATGGCCCACACGAATACAGAAAAATTAAACAACATCCATATTTTATGAAAATTTTCTTTGCTATATTTAAATAAAATCAGGATTAAAAATAGTTCTGCTAATGTTAAAATCAAGCTTGAAATGAAAAACCAATTAGTGTGCATATATCATTTGGAATTTTAGTGCATGGTAAATGAAGACAATCTTAGGGTGAAGATTCTATTTCTTAAGTTAACCGTGAGCCTTGCTGAATAACAGCGCATATTAATATTATTAAAGATATCTATTAACTTTTCCTAAAATATCCGCTGTTTCGAAAGGTTTCACTATATAGTTGTCTGCTCCGGCTTTCGAGGCCTCTTGCGCTATTTCGGGGCTGGCGTAACCGGTGACGATGATGATTTTAATATCCGGTTGCACGCGTTTAATTTCGCGGGTGGCTTCGAGTCCATTTTGTTTAGGCATTTTAATATCGAGTAGGATGAGCTTGATGTCTTTATGGTGCTCGAGTTTTTCAAGACATTCCTTACCGCTGCAGCTAAAGATCAGGTCATAGTCGTTTTCCAGGATCAGTTTTAAAGATTCTCTGGTTCCTTCTTCGTCATCGCATATTAAAATCTTTTTTTTAGCTGTCATGTTTCCTCCCATGGTGAAAGTTAATGGATCGGCTAATTATAATGCGACCGGGCTAACGACAGTAATCAGCTTTGCGGGTTTTGGGCCGGTATTTTTGACAGAGTGAGGGAGGGATGCATCGAAGTAAGTGCTGCCATTTTTTTTAAGCTGATAGGTTTTGTTCCCGATCTTCAGTTCGGTTTCTCCTTCAAGGCAGAAGATGAATTTATCTGTTCCTGGTGAGTTTTCTTCTATGGGCGTACCTTTTTGTGGCTCTATGATCAAAAGCTGGGGCAACATTTTCTTTTTTCCGGTTTGTTTGGCAAGGATAATGGATGAGACCTTATCCTCATAATTGAAAACTTCGGCATCTTTCATCGTCTTTTCATCGAAGGCGACTACTTTTTCCTCGGTATTCTCCAGCCCCTTGTAAAGTTCCCCTAGGTTAACGCTCAAAGCGTCGCATATCTTAAGATGGGTATTAAGATTTCCGGTTGTGACGCCGTTTTCAATACGGCTCAATGTGGCTTTGGCAACTCCGGAAAGCTCCGCGAGTTTATCTAACGTAAGATCCTTCTGTTTCCTCAAAGCTTTTAGTTTTTCGCCTAACTTCATTGCCGTCTCCTTTCGTTTAAAGATATCATAATTGGAACAAAAAGTCAAACAAAATTGGAAATATTCTATAAGGAAATTCAAAAAATAGTGAAATTGCATCAAATTGGCATGCAATAAGTTATAATATTTGTTCCATTTATGGAAAAATAATAGTTGACATAAGTGGAACTAAATGTATACTCGTTATTGCAACAAAAATTATGCTCAGCTTTAAATCGGTAAGTATGATGACATTCGAGCTCAAAGAAAAACTCGCCGAACAATTCCTCAAGAAAGGCATGCCCCTTCATTGCGGTTTATGCAGAGACAACATACTCTGCGCGCGCCGTAATCCTGAATCATTTTGTTTGTGGTTGAAACGCAGGAGGATTTCTATGAGAAGCTTTCTTGTTGTTTTGGGCTTATTGTCTGTTTTTCCAGTTTCTGTTTTTGCTGCATCGCCTACGCTGGGTTCCGTTTCTCCGTCTAACGCAGTTATTTCAGCAAACAATTATATGACATTTACTGCCGAGTATAACGATGCGGACGGCTGGACGAATATTAAGACGGCCTATATTCATGTGAACGTATCAACAAACAAGAAAAATTCATTCGAGGCCTATTATAACCGAGCCACCAACAGGCTCTATTTACGAAACGATGCGAATACATCCTGGGGGACAGGGTATGCTCCGGGGACAACCCGGATACTTGAGAATTCATATGTGAGGATGGATTGTTCGCAGACAAGCATTTCCGGCAGCGGGACGAAAATGACAATTCGATGGGCGGTCTCCTTTAAAGAAACCTTTTTGGGTGCAAAGAATATATACCTTTATGTGCAAGATGCGGGCGGATCAAAGGCCGGCTGGACGAAAAAGGGAGTATGCACGATTACAGAGCCGGGAACAATCATAGGGTCTGATGGCGGCGAGGTCGTCTCGTCTGACGGCAAGACAAGATTGATCGTTCCCGCAGGCGCTTTGTCTGCGGCGCGGGGTTTTGAGATACTTCCCGTTAACCCCGAAGACATGGAAGGCGTCATTCCAAACCAGACGATGCTCCTGAATGTTGTCGAATGCAAGCCTTATGGTTTGGTTTTTAATGTTCCTGTTCAACTTATTTATCAATTAGACCAAGCCGGGATTCCCGGGACGCCTGTTGAGTTAGGACTCTACGATAGCGTAGAACAGAAGATTATTTCTACAGGAAAGACATCGGTTATTTCTTCGGATGGTTATAGCGTGACTTTTTCGGTGGATCATTTTTCCACATATGCGGCCTTGATGAATCTTGTGTCCCAGGGTGCGCCGATCGGCGGCGGCGTGAAGATCCCCTTGCCGGACCTATTGACAGGGGCATTCAGCCAAAGTTTTCCGATCATAGTGCCGCCGGGACGGAAAAACATGCAACCTTCGCTTGCGCTTGTTTATCGTTCCTCAAATGCAAATGCGTGGCTCGGTTTGGGGTTTGATCTAAAGCCAGGACATATTGTCCGTTCCACGCGGCTCGGCGTACCGGCTTATGACGATACCAAGGATACTTTTTATTTTATTACGGATGCGGGGACAACTGAGCTGGTGCATTTGATAGATAACCTGTATCAGGCAAAAATTGAGTCTTCGTTTACAAGGTTCTATAAGGAAGCCGATGATAGCTGGCGGGTCTTGGGGAAAGACGGCAGCGTCTTAAGGTTTGGCGAGACGGATGAAGGCAGGGAAGAAGGATGGGGAGGAACCTTTAGCTGGTACTTGACGAAGGCCCTGGATACAAACGGCAACTATGTGAGATACGATTACCTTAAGGATGCCGGGAAAGCCTATTTATTACGTATCGTTTATACGGGTAATGAGAACGCCGGCATTGTAGGCAAAAATTCAATTGATTTTGTGCTGGAGGATAGGACGGATCATGTCGTCAGTTATATGAGCGGGACAAAGATTGAGACAGCAAAACGCCTTAAAGAGATTCAGGCGCAATGCAACGGTGAATTGGTCTGGCGCTATATCATCGAATATGGCAAAAGTGGCGATACAGATCGTTCGTTGGCGACATCGTTTCAGCAGTGCACAGGTGAGGGAGCCTGTTTCCCCAGACAAGTCTTCGAATACCGAAGCAATAACTAAAGAGGTATTTATGCGAAAAATAATCTCGGTTATTTTGGTTTTCGCTCATATGCTGGTATTCGGCGGCGTCAAGGAAGCGTCGGCGTTCAGTATGGCGGGGTCAAGCCTGATCGTGCAAAGCGGCGCCGTTGTTCAGGGCGCCGGCAGCCGTGCGGCATCGACTTTTAGCGTTGTCCAAGATGGGTTGGGTGAGTCATGTGTCGGTCCTACCCGGGGAGCAAATTTTATCCTGGAAGCCGGTTACATGGCGACGACTAAATCAAATCCGCCCGCTTTGACGCAGACTGTCCCCAATCAGAATTGGCAGGAGAATGAAGTTAAAACAGATGCGCTTGACTTGGATGGATATTTTTTGAGTTTTGACGGGAATGCCTTGGATTATTCGGTTAGCGGCAATCAGAATATTACAATACAGATTGATCCTGTGGCACACATGGTAAGTTTTTCTCAATCCCAGGGATGGTTTGGGACGGAGAAAGTCATATTTAAAGCAGAGGATGCAGAAGGAAATTTTGTTTCTTCGAATGAAGTGACTCTCCAGGTGGAAGGCGTGGATAATGCGCCTGTCCTTGATTATATTCCGGACATTTATGCGGATGAGAACCAGGAGATCTTGATTACGCCGCATGCGACAGACCTGGATAATGATGAGATTGTTTATGCATTTAGCGCGCCGTTTGATGCACAGGGCCGGTGGCAGACAGATTATGATGATGCAGGGATGTATGTCGTCATAGTCACAGCCACGGATGCCACCGGTCTTGTTGCCAGTCAAGATGTTAAGGTCAATGTCAAAAATGTCAATCGCCCGCCTGTCTTGACAACCTTGTCCGATATCGCAGTGCAGGAAGGCCAATTGGCAGCTGTAACTCCTCAAGCGACAGATGCAGACGGCGATTCTGTCACATATTATTACTCGTCCCCCTTGGATACGACAGGGAAATGGCTGACAGGATATGATGATGCCGGCTCATATTCCTATAGCGTCACGGCTTCGGATGGTATCGATACTGTCACTGAAAATGGAACTATTGTTGTCAATAATGTTAATAGATTGCCGGAAGTCGCTTTAACTCTGAGTGCATACACAATCAATAAAGGCGAAGACATTGTCGTTCGGATTTCGGGCAGCGATCCGGATGGAGAAGGGCTAGCCTTTGTTTTAAAGAAAGACGGCCAGGAAATTGTCTCGGGCGATCTTAATGATATTTTTGAGAAAACAATTTCATTTGATAATGTGGGGGATCATACCGTTTCCGCTATTGTTACGGATGCGGGCGGGTTAAGTGTCGAGAGTTCGGCTGGCGTCGATGTGGTGGATCCGAATGCCTCTTCTAACCTCATATTTCCTATTATGGGAGATTTTAACGGCGACGCATTGTGCGATCTGGGGCTCTATAACGGCGCAACAGGAATCTGGGAGGTGGCGCTTTCAGAGGGTGGGGTTTTCAGTAGTGCTGCTGATTGGCTTCAGTCAGGGGCAACGGGTGTCGATGTGTCGCCGGTAGGAGGAGATTTCAACGGCGACGGGAAAGCTGATGTCGGTCTATATAACAAAACGAACGGAGAACTTCGGATTGCTTTGTCAACAGGGAACGGCTTATCCTCTCCGGTGTTATGGTTGGATTTTGCGGAAAATCCGTCGTCTTGGCTTGTCTATTCCGGGAATTTTAATGGCGATAAATATTGCGACCTCGGCCTATATAACAAAGGAACAGGAGAGGTGAGGGTCGCCTTAAGTCAGGGCAGCGGTTTTGGTACTATGACGACATGGCTGGCAGGCTTTGGGACGAACTATTCGGTATTGATGGGCGATTTCAACGGGGATTCTTTGGCTGATTTTTGTCTTGTCAACAAATCAAGCGGTGAATATAAGGTTGCGCTTTCCAACGGCAGGGCCTTTGTCGATGGAGGCAGCTGGCTTTCGGGGTTCGGCCCTGGCAAAGAGCCGGTTATTTCAGACTATAATAACGACGGGATTTCGGATGTCGGCTATTGGGATAAGTCCACTCGGGATTGGTATTATGCTGTTTCGACCGGAGAGAATTTTTTGACAAAGGGGTTTTTGGGTAATTTTGGCAGCAGCGCCGATGAATTCGTTACAACCGGCGATTTTAATGGTGACGGCATATCCGATCGAGCCAGTTATGACCATGAATTAATAGGAATTTTGCGATGGAAGATACAGATTGTGGATCAAAAAACGCCGGACTTGCTTCAGGAGATAGACAATGGCATCGGAGGAAAGACAGAAATAGCGTATTCTTATGCCTCTGCCACGGACAATCCGGCCCTGCCGTTTCCGGTGCAGGTGGCATCCGAGATCAAGATCATTGATACGTTACCCATTGGATCGCCGCAGGAATCTTACAATCAGCAGTTTATTTTTTCAGGCGGCTATTATGATGCCGTTGAGCGTGAATTTCGCGGATTTGGAAAAGTCAAATCAGTCGATCCTATAACGGGAAACTACACGGAAACGTATTTCTATCAGGGCAAACCCGATCAGGACGGCGCATTAAAGGGGCAGATTGAAAAGATTGTCGCGTTCGACGGGAATGGCCGTCAAATCAGCCAGGTAAACAATACTTACGATGTCAGAAAAGCCGGTCCTGCCGATGGTGTCCTTGGGTTTCCTGCTCTTATTCGTCAGGATATGACTGTTTGGGAAGAGGGCGGTTCTATATTAAGCACAGCCAGTGAGTTTGATTATGACGCGATAGGCAATCTTCTGGAGGCGAGGAGCCTCGGAGATATTTCAAAAGAAGGCGATGAAAAAGTAACGGAAACAACATATGCCCAAGCTTATCAAGATGGTTTGAATAGGCCTTTGGAAGTTTTTTTAAAAGATAAAGATGGCGTTACTGTGACAGAGAAAATCCTTGAATACGATTCACGCGGCAATTTAAGCAAAGAGTCTTTGTCTATTGTTAATCCTTTAACGGGTAGCCAGCAATCAGTCGTCAGCAGTTATTCTTACGACGTTTTCGGTAATTTGTTGACGACGACGGATGCTCTGGGTCGCACAGTGACTACGGAATATGAGACCGTTTTTAATTCTTTTCCCATAGGTATCACTAATACTTTAGGCCACAAGGTTTCTTACGTTTATGACCCAAAATTGGGGGTGGTCATCCAGTCGACAGATCCTAATGATAATACAAGCTCGACCTCTTATGACTCTCTTGGTCGCCCTGTTCAAGCCATGAACGCTTATGGTGAAGCTACGGTAGAATTCAATTATCCAGATTTCAACACGAAAATTTCCCGGCAGAGCAATCTTGAAAAAACGGAATACGTGGATGGCCTGGCCAGAAAATACAAGACGGTTTCAAGTGGAGAAGATGGAGAGAATAGCCGTCAGGTTACAACTGAAACTTATTTCGATAACAAAGGCCGGGTTGAGAAGGAATCAATAGCTCATTATGTCGATGAGCCGGAAGCCCAAATTTCATATATGAGATACGAATACGATATCCGCGGCCGGGTCAAAAAGATAATATCGGACTTTCCGGGGACGGCAAAAGATGCCGAAAGCCAGATTGTTTATGTTACACCGCTTTATGTTGAGACTGTTGATCCTATGGGGCACAAGAAAGGGACCCTCAAGGATGTTTACGGCAATATTACCGAGATTATAGAATTTACACAGGGAGGGGTATATAGGACCGGGTATGAATATGATATCCAGAGTGATTTAGCTAGGGTAACGGATGCCCAGGGAAATATTTCGCAAATCTGGTATGACTCTGCGGGTCGCAAGATCAAAATGGATGACCCCGATATGGGGGTCTGGACGTATCAATACGATCTTTTGGGAAATCTAATAAAGCAGACTGATGCGAAAAACCAGGTTTTGGAATTCAGCTATGATGAGTTAAACCGGTTGATCCGCAAACAGGCTGATGGGCAAACTCTGGCTACGTACCTCTACGATGACGCTTCTAAAGAAAATTGCACAGGCCGTCTTTCTAAGGTCGTGGATGCATCCGGATCGACAGAGTTTTTTTATGATAAGCTCGGACGGGAAATCAAATCCATTAAGGCTGTTGATGCTCATACGTATGAGGTTCAAAGAGAGTACGACGCCTGGGATCGCTTGACAAAATTGACTTACCCGGATGGCGAAGCAGTCGAATATTCTTACGATACCAATTCCGGATTCCTGGAAAGAGTGTCCAGCGCTTCGATTCCTGCAAATTATGTGAATTCGATAGATTATGACAGCCAGGGGCGCATACGCCGTATTCAGTATGGTAATGGCGTAAGCACAGATTATAGCTATGGCCAGGATTTGAGATTGGCGCGCATAGACACGGTGAGTGGGAGCACTCATCTGCAAGATTTGAATTATATTTTTGATAAAAACGGCAACGTCACGACTTTAACGGACAATCTGCGCAATAATATACGTTCCTTCGGATATGATGAGGTGGATCGTTTGGTCTCTGCGCAAAATATTCCCGACGGATCGGGTGTGCAGGACCATAATTTCCAGTATGATTCTATCGGCAATATGACGTATAAATCCGATATCGGTTTCATGCTCTATGGCGCCAATGCCGGACCACACGCGGTAACGTCCGCAGGCAGTTATAGCTACCAATATGACGCCAATGGAAACATGACATCGGGGAAAAACAAAACCCTGGAATATGATGTTGAAAATCGTATAATTAGAATAACTCAACCCGATGCCGTGGCGTCATTTATGTATGACGGAGACGGCGGGCGGGTCAAAGTTTCTCGAACCGCCGACAACGAAACCCGGACCACGACTTATATCGGGTCGCTCTTTGAAAAGAACGATTGCGCAGATTCCGGAAATCAGGTTACGCAGATTAAGCACGTCTTTGCCGGATCGACGAGGGTTTGCAGCATTGAATCTGTGGATGGCGGGCCGGCAGACATAAACTATTATCATGGAGATCATCTGGGGTCTTCAAGTATTGTTACCGACCAGAATGGTCTGCAGGTGCAGCATTTGGAATATGCGCCTTATGGTACGGTTGCGTGCAACGAAGGCTCGGACGTCACTACCTATAAGTTTACAGGCAAGGAATTAGATTCGACTGGTTTATATTTTTATAGCGCGCGATATTATGACCCGGAAATCGGCCGCTTCGTGTCCGCCGACACCATTATCCAGGCGCCTTACGATCCGCAATCCCTGAATCGCTATGCCTATTGCCGAAATAATCCTGTTAAATATGTCGATCCCTCGGGGCACTTTTTCTGGGCGGTAATAGCTTTTATTGCAAAAGCTTTTGCAGCCATCTCAATTGGATCGGCTATTGCTGGTGGTATAGCCTGTGCTGCAGGAAATTATTCTTTAGCCAGTACATTTTTTCAAATATCACAATATTCTGGGTATGTATCCTTAGCTGCTGCAGGGGTATGTTTTGTAAATGCTGCTATACAAGCTTCACAGATCTCCTCGATGGCCGCGAATGGAGGATCTCTTGCGAGTGCTTTTGATGATGCTGCGGTTAACCTGGGAAGGATTACCGTAACAAAAGAAATGGTACCAAATGCTACAGGGATAGCTTTTGCCGCAGCTTGGCAGACGACTCAAGAAGCTGTTGTTGCGGGGGTGGTTGGCGCGGTTTCTGCAATTGGAAGCACAGTAGCTTTGGCAGCAGGTTGGAGTGCTTCGTATATAGCTGAACCCGTTCACAATACCTTGACTCAACCTGGTTATAACTACGGGCAGTGGATATATGGCGAGAAAAACTTTGGTAATTTCTTTGGCGCTTGTTTAGATTCAGCTTGGACGATAACTGGGCTTGGCGGTGTACTTGGTCTATCAAAGGCTGGATATAATCCTTCTTTTTATCAATATTTTGGACCAAACTCAAATCCGAGTAGCCAGTGGGTAGTTAGAGGAAGATATAGCTTGGATGTAGCAATGGAACGGCTATCTTCTCCCGGTGAATGGACAGGGATGCGTACGGTACAAGTCCCATGGGAGAAGTATGTTGGGGGGCCTCGCATTTCAGCTCCAAAATTCGGGAAATCTGGATGGGGTGTGGAATATAAAATTGGAGGTTTTGGCTTGAGTGGACAGGGTGGCTGGATAGAATATATAGCTGATTGGATAACTAAAATATTTGGTAAATAATGGAAAAAAATTTTTCAAATCAGGTACTGTCGGTTAAATTTAAAATCGTGAAAGAGGACGAAAATCCTTCGCTTCGAATAGTAAATACACTATTTATTTCAGGTCATTGCATATTAGCTATAACTGGCGTTTATTATTTTATTAGTACTCATTCTTTTCAAAAGGTCATTTTTTTTGTCAGTTTATTTTTTTTATTGATGATCCTGATGGAAATAGTCAATGAAATTTTAAACACAGAATATATGGAATTTAAAATTATGAACAACACTTTTATTATAATTAGAGGTAATAAAGTTGTAAAATTTGATATCAATAAGTGTAAGATAAACTATCATGAGGATAAAACTGATTGGTTAGAGTTAAATTGTGAAGATAATAATTTTAATTTTAGTTTATCGCAGCGCAGAACAAAAGACCTTCAGAATTTTATAAACAAAAATTTTAGTAAAAATTTAGGCTTGAGCTAAGATTCGAACGAGTATTCATTTGTCAATTTTAAATTTTTAGACAATTAATTAATGAACTGGAGAGATTATGAAAGCAATCCGAGACACTTGGCTGATCCAGATTGAAATTACGAATGCATGCACGCATCAGTGCTTGCATTGCACGCGATTTGTCGGACATCATGGTAAGCCCTATTTTATGGATTTGGGGACGTTTGAAAGGGCCCTTGATTCTTTGGAAGGTTATCCGGGCGGAGTGGGCGTAATGGGGGGCGAGCCCACGCTGCATCCAAAGTTCAGGGAGATATGCGAGATTCTGCGCAAGAAGATGCCCCTGGAGAAGCGATTCTTGTGGACTTCCGGTTACAAGTGGAAAGAATATCGGGATGTCATCCGCAAAACGTTTGCCGAGAACATTTATTACAATGACCACGAAGACGATACCCAGAAGCACCAGCCTCTCTTGATCGCGATGGAGGACGCGTTGGACGATCGCGCCTTCATGCGTTCTCTGATCGATAAATGCTGGATACAGGAAAAATGGTCGCCTTCAATTAATCCAAAAGGCGGGTTTTTCTGCGAAGTCGCCGCAGCCATGGATATGCTTTTCGATGGCCCGGGCGGATATCCCCTGGAGAAGGGCTGGTGGAAGAGGACGCCGAAGGATTTTGAAGACCAGATCAACAGGTATTGCTTTCGGTGCAGCGCCGCTTTGCCCTTGCCGTCTTTCAACAACCAGAAAGGGGATGAACTGGTCTCTGCGTCGAATTACGCTAAATTACAAAAGATATGCAGCCGCAAATTCCGGGATTCCAAAGTCCGGCTTATCGACACAAAGTACACAAAAGAACAAGTCCTGGAATGGAGCAAGAGCTGGCAGCCTTGGGTTTATACGGGTGAGCAGGGCCGCAAGACCCTCTATGATCTCTATGGATGGTGGCATGGGTTTTGGGTCACACAGGGCAAAAAAAGCCGCAAGCGTAAAAAGAAACAACAGCAGGTTAAGGCATAATGATCTTGAATACCCTGACTCCTTTAAACGGCAAGAAACGATTAGCTTTGGTTTTTCAGCGGAATTCCAGGGTCGCGATGGGCGAGCGCTGTATGGAGATCCTGCAGCGTGATCCGCTTCTTGAGTTGCATCAATTTGACATGCAGGAGATCCAGTCGGTCAAAGACGGTTTTGATTTTTATATCCGCTTTGACGACGGTGATTATACGGTAGTGATGCCTCGTGATCTGCGTCCGGCCGCCTGGTGGATCTCCGACACCCACCTGAGAAAACCTTATAAAAAGATCAGAAGACAGGCCAGGAATTATGATCACATTTTCCTGGCGCAGAAGGATGATATCCTGCGATTAGAGAAGGATGCAGGGGTCGTGGCGCACTGGTTGCCTTGGGCTGCTGACGCCCTAAAACCAGGTCAGGTTTTTTTGAGTGACGATAAACGTCAATATGATATCTGCTTTATCGGCACAGAAGGTAAGTATAGCCTTCGGAAGGTCGTCATCGAGACGATCAGGTATTATTATCCCAAGTCTTATATCGGCCGCGCCGAACGAGAGCAGCTATATGATTTTTATTCCAAGGCCAAGATCGTCATCAATTATCCGATCCATAACGACATCAACGCGCGTTTTTTTGAAGCCATGGGCGCCGGAGCCATGCTTTTGACGCACCGAGTGAAAGAGAACGGCTTCGGGGAGATCTTTGAAGAAAACAAGCATCTGGTCATGTTTGACGATATTTTGGGCGAGATGCGGCAGAAAATTGACTTTTATCTGGAACGCGCAGACGAAAGGCTGAATATCGCCAAAAACGGCTTTGATCTTGTGAATGCGAGCCATACGTATCGGCATCGGCTTAAGGAAATGTTCAGGGTTATGGGTATTGCGTTATCGGAGGCCGTCTAGCGTGCGTATCTCAAGAGGCATGGAATCAAAATTCGATTTGTTCTCACCGCCCTGGTTTTACAGGTCCAGGTATGAGGAGTGGTTTATCATCCGCGTGTTTGGGATTTATTACTGGTTCCACGAAAAAAAGAAGAAATCGACGTAAGGCACCGGATTTATTTAAGGCAGTCCAAAAAAGACATTATGAGCAATCAAAAAATTGTCGACTCCAATCTTTATGATTCAAATTATTACTTTCATGATGGAGAAGGGTGCCATGAATACGCGCAGGGATTGGATACCGCCATCCACCCGAAATACAAGCACGTCTTGGAGATTGCAAATCCTCGACAGGGCGATGAAATCCTGGATGCGGGGTGTGGCAGGGGCGAATTGTTATATTACTGTGCGAAAAAGGGGGCCCATGTTCTGGGCCTGGATTACAGTAAGGCGGCCATTGATATCGCCGGACAGACGATCCAGATGCTGCCTGTGGAACTGAGGCCTTTTGTCAAGGCCGAGATTGGCGATGTTGCCGACTATAACTTCGCACAATATTACGATCTGATCTTTATGCTCGATGTTTTCGAGCATATGAATGACGATCAGCTGAAACGAACCTGCGAAAAATTCAAAAAGATCCTGAAAAAAGACGGACGGATTGTTATCACGACGCCGAACCTTTATTATGAGAAATACCTTCAGCCGATCAAAATGGTATTGGATCTGCCTTTTCGATTTTTAAAATGGACATTCAGGGTGCTGAGAGGCAAGTATCGACCTAAAAGCTTTGATGAATTCCTGAAAAATGCGCTGAAGGTCAGGGTTGTGGGGAGAGGGGAAGCAGGAAAGGCCTTGCATGTGAATGTTTCTACTCCGGCCAAAATAAAGGCAATGCTGAAGGATTTTAGAGTGGACATCTGGTGTGAAGATCCATCATGGGCGCCCATAAGTCTCCTTACGAGAAAATGGTGGGGAAGGCAGATTGTCGCTATTGCAAGGCCCAAATAATTTTTTTGGTTACTTCGTTCCATAAGTGGAATATATAGGTATCCAAAATGGAATTAATTGAGATGAGGAGTAATAAAAGATGAGAAATCTTTTGAAGGATTTCCTAAGTCAGGGTCGACGGCTAAAGGAGATAGATAAGCAGGAAGGTCATTTTGGGATCAAGGAGGGGAGGATTGTTTTTAAAATAGCCAGATCTCTTAAAGATTTCTCCGTGGTTGTCGAGATCGGAGCCTATAAAGGAAAATCGACTTGTTTCATTGCCGAAGGGCTCAAGGGCCCATCTTCAAGATTGTATTCTGTAGACACTTGGTTTAATGACGGTGGAATGCGCCAGCCGCGCATGGATACATTTCCTGATTTTTTAAGGAATGTATCGTCATGGAGTGACAAGATTATTCCTTTAAGAGGGTTTTCCGCCGACATCAGGAAGACTTGGCCCTTTGAGAGAAAGATCGATTTTTTATGGATTGATGGGGACCATGCTTACGCAGGTGTCAAGAAGGACATTGAAGACTGGCTCCCATTAGTGAGAGGTGGTTGTTTCGTGTGTTTTCATGATTATCGAGAATATCCGGACGTCAAGAGGGCCGTTGATGAAAAGATATTTGAAGGAAAGTTAAGACTTGTGGAAACCAAAGGCAATGTCCTTTTAGCTAAAAAACCAACAACAAGCTAGATCTTGATTTCTGTGTTTATGCGAATGGAACGAATTTCGTCCGTTCGTTATGACAGAAGCAGTCGGATAATGGTCATATTTCCTGTTTCATGGAAGGAAAACAAGGGAGGGTGTATGAGTATGAGACAAAAGCTCAGGGGTGGATTTGCTTTTTTGATGATGTATTTGACGTGTTGCTTGAGTCTTTATGCGGACATACCGCGTTTAATCAGCTATCAAGGTCGCTTGCTGGATACGCAAGGCCAGCCCTTGACGGGTGCCTATGATGTAACGTTCAGGATTTATGACGCGCAAACAGCAGGGAATCTATTGTGGCAAGAAACACATGCCGGCGTTGTCGTGGATAAAGGGTTGTTCAGTGTCATTTTAGGTTCGGTTTCAGAGTTAAACGTCGCTTTCAATAAGCCGTATTACCTAGAAATTAAGGTGGGCGACGAAGTCATGATTCCGAGGCAGCAAATAACAAGCGCCGGTTATGCGATCCGGGCAGAGATGGCGCAAGATACAGAGAAGTTTGGTGCTAAAACACCGGCCGAATATCTCCTGATAAGCGATGTGACATCTGTGCCAACCGCAAATAAAGCCGTCAAGATGGATGCAAACGGAAAGCTACCGTTATCTGCTTTGAAAACATATGACAGCGGGTGGTTTGCGGTAAGTCTGAATAAGGCCTATTTGAAAACGCATAATCTGGGGACGACGAAATGCGTGATTGTCGGCTATCTTGCTGAAAATAGCGATGGTTCCGGAAAATATGCATGGGGTTTGGGACAAAACCAGCAATATGGCGGCGGTGTTTTCATTGCTGAGTTAACGTCAACGACCATGACTATACGAACAGACCCTTCACATCTTGGAAGCGTTAGGGATAAGAATGGTAATGCTTGGAATCCCACTTCTGGCTATGCGAGAGTTATTATGTTTGCCTTAGAATAAACAAAAAGGAAATGATTCCATTGTAATGGGTTGCTAGACAAAAAAGGAGGAGCGAAATGAGCATTGATATTAAAGTCAACAGGATCCATAAGCTGGACCCGCAGATCAGGAATATTAAGGCGTTTGCCGATATTGAAATCAGCGGCGCAATTCTGGTCAAGGGGCTGCAAGTGTTGGATGGAAAAAACGGTTTGTTTGTTTCTATGCCGAGACAGAAAGGCAAAGATAACAAATGGTATGAAACAGTCAGGACAATGACGCCAGAAGTGAAAAATAAAGTGATATCTGTGGTTTTGGAGGCATATGGAGTATAGCAGATTAAAAGCAGTTAATGGGGGGGGATAGACAATGCAGATAGATAAGGTTGAGGCATTGAAAAGGCTGCAAAACAGGCGAAATGTCCTACGAGGCAAACTCAAAAAACATTTCAGCCTGGCCATTTCCGACAGGGATTATGAGGAGTTTGAAGAAATTGTTGATGAGCTTGATGGTTTGAGAATGAAGATTCGTTCTTTAAAGGGGGAGAATGTCGATGATAAAGGGTAGGGTTTTGAAAAAAAATATTAGTTCTATCGGCTTTTTTTTAATTATCATGGGATTATTGAGTTATTGTTGTGTCTACGCCAGCGGTCTTGAACATCTCGACTCAGAAGGATTGGAAGGTCATAAACTTTTGTCGGTCAGCTCGGATGAAAGGGGCGGGCAGGTTGTCTGGGCGGGGACAGATGGAGGTATTTTTAGAAAGGATCTTTCGAAGAATGCGTCATGGCAAAAGATTGTATTAGAAGATGTTGCCGAGGTCCGTGTTAACCGCATAACATTCTCTCCGTATGTATCTTTTGGATACGCTGCCACTTCGAAGGGGGTGTACGAAATAGACCCCGTTTCCCTCGCGACTCACAAAATATATTCGAGTAACCAAGACGTTGAAAATGAATGCTTAAGCGTGGCAGTTGATGCTAACCAGAATATTTATATTGCTACAAAATCGGGTTTATTTGCAAGATCTGGAAAGGGGAATAGATGGACAAAAAGCGTTACTGTCTTGGGGGATAAGGCAATTAGTTATGTTTATGCCGCAGGAATGACGATTTATGCTGCGGCATCTGAAGGGCTATATCAATCAATGGATAGAGGAAAGACATGGAAGAAAGTATTTTCTCTGAATGTAGGGCGCGAAGAAACTGCTGAAGACGAGGAAGAAAACAGCGAGGATGATGTGTCGAATCGTATTCATGCAGTTATCGGTGAGAAGGGGGCGCCGTCCAACATATATCTGGCAACATCGATAGGGGGTTTCAAGAGCCAGGATAACGGAGAAACCTGGGAGCCGTTACCTTTAACGGGGCTGGATTCAAAAGACATTCTTGATTTAATTATTTCGATTGCCACGCGTAAACTGTATGCCGTAACAAAAAATGGGGTGTTTTGTTCGGACACGGACGGATGGTCGGCGATCGCTCCATTAAGCTATGGCCATGATTTGGCCCTGATCAATGGAAAAATTCTCATTGTGACCTCTATGGGTGTTTATGCTTTTGAAATTAACGATCTCAACGCCGAGGCCGACCTTAAAAACAATAAAAATTTGGATCAGAGCTTTAAACGAGAGCCTACAATCCAGGAAGTTCAGCAGATGGTCGTAGAGTATTGCGATGTCAGCAATGATAAGATCGTCTCCTGGCATAAGCAGGCCAGGGCCAGGGCGTTTTTGCCGGATCTTTCGTTCGGTTATGGAAATAACGTGTATGGCTCCTATAGCGGGGTTTTTGCCGTTGGGCCTAACGATTGGCAGGTAAATGTTTCGTGGGATCTGGGGGACTTGTTGTATTCAACGGACCAGACAAGCATTGATGCGCGCTCACGTCTTATGGTGCAGTTAAGGAATGATGTTCTTGCTGAGGCAACGCAATTATATTACGAACGAAAAAAACTGCAAATTGAGCTTGCCGACGGTCTTTTGAATCCAGATGAGCTGTCCAGGAAACAAATCAGACTTGAAGAAGTTTCTGCGCTTCTCGACCGATTGACGGGAGGGGCTTTTTCAAAAGTTTTAAAAAGCTCACCTTAGTTTTTTCAAGAATATAACCCTCTGATTTTTCTTGACTTACCTCAAACCTAATTGTATAATTTATTTTCTTATCGAGATCTAACATTTGGGAGTGGACACTATGCCTAAGTTGATGGTTGTTGATGATGAAGAAGACGTCAGGGAATATCTCAAGAGTTACTTCAAGAGACGCAAGATCGAGGTTGTGACAGCCGAGAGCGGCGAGGAAGCCCTGAGTCTTCTCAAAGATTTGAACCCCGACTTGATGCTGCTGGATATCCGGATGGGCGGCATCGACGGCATCGAGACGCTGCGCAGGATGCGCGAAGCCGGAAAGCAGACGAAAGTCATCATGGTGACAGGCGTCGAGGAGCAAAAAATATTGGACCGCCTGGCTGATTTTAATGTCCTGGCTTGCGTGCACAAGCCCTTGATGCTCGATGAGCTTGAAAAGCAGGTCTTGCAAAGAATTGTCGTCGATCCTTAAACATCTATGTTAATGCTCAAGAGAACATTGTCATTGTTGATCGTTGCTGCGATCATCGTCCCGCCCCAGGCTGTTTTTGCCTTTTCCCCTTCTTCCCAGTATCTGGTAGAGACCGCCATGTCGTATTACAACATAGGCTGTTACCAGGAAGCCCTGCACGAGTTCAACAAGGCACTTCTCATCGATCCGGAAAATGCCGATGCCCAGTATTATATCTCGAAAATAAATGCGGCTGACAAGACGGCGGCCTCATCGCGAGATGCGGTCATCGCCGAGAGCCTGGATGCGCAGGAGGGGGCGGCATCAAAAGAAAAGCTCCAGCCGAACCGTGAGGAGATCATCAACCGCCAATTGGCCGAGTTTTCGAGGAAGCCCGGGGCCGAGGCGACGCCGTCTCCCCGACAGGCGCGACGCGCCGGCGAAGAGGGCCGTTCAACCAAACAGCTCTCGGATTATGTAAATATTTCGGGCGAATATCAGGCGGCCATGGGCGTGCGGTCGCCGGATGAGTTTATCTGGAAGGAAGCTAATGCGGATTTGAACGAGCGCAACTACAGGATCCTTTGGAGCGATACGCGTTACAACACGTATGATCCTGCCATTTATGATCGCCTGCGGTTCATCATCGACACCAAGCCGCAGACAGCCTCGGACGCCTCTTTGACGGCCCACGCTAATCTGACGGTCGATCCCTGGAGCTTTACGGGTAAGTCGGACAAGTTTACGGTTGCCGGGGCGGGCGGTGATGCTGTCGAGATGGAATTGAAATACTGGTCGAATACCGGTAAGACCATCAACGAAGTGTACAATACCCTTAGGAACGGCGACGGCCTGGCCTTGCCGGAGATCAAGGTGGTCGACGGGATGACTTCTCCGACAACCGTCACTTCGACCTTCAAGAATATCTTCGTCATTCCCTCCCAGAAGATCGACACGACTTTTATGCCTGTCAGGGAATTCTGGCTGGATTACAAAGAAGAGTCTTTGAGCCTGCGGTTTTTCCCCATGGGCGTCCAGGACCAGGCGTTGACAAGCGACGACCCTTTGAATGTTTCCAACCATCATACCTGGTGGGAGGAGAGCCCTTGGTTGGCGGATTGGAAGCCTGGGCAGCTGAACACCGGCGCCACGCCAGATGATTTTACAAAAGGCATATGGGACGATTCCCTGGCGTTCTATACCCGCGACAGCGACGGCGTGCGCCTGACGGCTTTGAGGGGCGCGACGCTGGCCTATGACGGCATCGATTTGAAGCTGAGGTCCACGATCGCCAGCCCTAAAAACCTCTGGGCGGATTACGACCAGTTCGAGACCTATGCGACAGCGACGAGGATGACGTACGATCTTTTGTATAACCTGGGCATCGGTTTTACGCATGCCGGCCACTTCGGCTTTAATGAAGGCAATATAGACGGCCTGAACAACGTTTTTTCCCTGGACGGAAAGATTGAGCCGATCATCGGCACCAAGTTCCTGGCTCAGGCGGCGACCTCCGAATCCTCGTATGACCTTTCTGATGATGTCTATGAATCCCACAAAAGCGGCCAGGCATATTTTGTCTCCATGGTCAACAGGTGGCCTGCGGAAGACCTCTATGAACAGGACTACGGCGCTATCAGGCGCAGCCCGGATGAGGCCTGGTTCCTCAAGAGCCGTTTGCGAGCCGTCCAAATGGCCAAAGGGTTTAATGCGACCCTTTCCAATTACAGCCAGACCAGGGACGACGAGTATTGGTCCCGCCACATTTCTTTCCGCAAACACCCGTTATACATCTATACCGGCCTGACCAAACCCATGAAGTTCGAGGATATCGAGGCTTTTGCTATCGGCGACGGCATCGATAGCGGCCGTTCCGTCGTCAGCTGGCGGCTGGAAGGCGAGACGGAATTCTTTAACCGCTACCTCAGGGGCCTTTTCGATGTGCGCAATGTGCACAATTCCCAGACAGGCAGGTTTATTGAGAACGTCGCACGCCTGCAGATGGAATATCCCGTGACGGACAAGCTGATGACAAAATTCCTCGGCATCCGTCATAACCTGCATAAGACAACGGCAGGCGTGGATCCTTTCGTTTACAACGAAGACCTGGATGTGTATCTGGTGAATTCCTCGATCGTCGGAGGACAGGACCCGTCACTGGGCACGGTTTCGATGGGTCTGGAATACCAGGTGAATGAAAAATTCGCCGTGAATACGGTCTATGAGCATACCAACGATTCGACAGTGGCCACGGACAATTATCCCCGGGGACTGTTCAACGACTCCAGCTATACGACCTATGTCCAGAACGGCAAGGTTTACCGCCAAGCCATCCCGTTCCTTTACAGCCAGCAGTATTTTCCTTTGCCGCCGTATGACTACTTTGATATTTATAAGTTCGGCTTCAGCTTCCAGGCGACGCCACAGCTGGAGTTTTATCTCGATTTTGCCATGAATCAATTCAAGGAGGCCGGCCAGATCGACGACAACATGAACCATTACGGCCTGGAGATCGCCTATGTCCCGACAACAAAGCTGTCGTTTTTGTTCAAGTATGTCTATTCGCGCTGGATCGACATGCTGATGCTGAACGCAACGGGGGCAAGGATCTATGAGTGGCACAACAATTTCTTTATTGAGTCGCGTTATAAGATGGAACGAGACGCGGAGTTAATCTTTGATTACGGTGTCGGCGGCATAACGCCATTGGGTTCATCAACTTATGATCCTTTCGGCGGATCGCTCGCGGTACTGGACACACAGCATATCTTTAGGTTATATTATAGAAAGAGGTTTTAAGGCCCAATCACGTTCAACAGCTTGGATACCCATGAGGGTCAACTATAAAAAAGAGCTGGAAGAAGCGGCAAGGAACATGATCCTTGTTCACAAGCCGCATACGCTCATCCGCATGATCCTGCGCACGATCGTGCGTAAAGTCAAGATTGAACACGCCGGTACCCTTCTTTACGAAAAAACCCGCAACAGCTATATCGTCACGATCACCCGCGGCCAGGTTGGCGCCAAGCTGCCGGCGGGTTTTATCCGCCTGGATCCTAATTCGCCCATCATCCGGTTCTTCCGCCACAAAGAAGAATACCGCAATATTTTTGATGGCGGCGCTTTGATCCTAAGCCATATCAATTACCTCCTGCAGAGAAAAGAGCTCTTTCATGACGCTCCGGAGACTGAAAAACTTTTGATCGCCATCAAGTTCCAGATGAAGAGCTTCGATGCGGTCGTAAGTGTGCCATGTTATTTTCAGGATGACCTTTTGGGCGTCCTGATGCTGGGGGAGAAGGTCAATAAGAAGAGTTTTAAAGACGAAGAGATCGATTTTTTTATCGCGCTGGCTAATGACGTGGCCATGGCTTTGCGCAATGCCTTCCTTTTCGAAGATTTGCAGTTGGAGATCGAGCGCAATAAACGCCTGTTTTTTGAGACGACCATGGCTCTGGCGGCAGCAATCGACGCCAAGGACCATTATACGCGCGGGCACACCAGCCGGGTGACGGAGTATAGCCTGGCGATCGCCAAGCTGATCGCGGCCGACGCGAACGGGAGGGCCGACGATAAATTCTTCGAGGAGCTTCATATTGCCAGCATGCTCCATGATATCGGCAAGATCGGCGTCCCCGAGTCCATCTTGAACAAAAACGGCCCCCTGACGGATGAAGAACGTAAAAAGATCAACGAACACTCCTTGATCGGCGCGATGATTTTGGGGCCCATCAAGAACCTCGACGAGGTCATCATGGGCGTCAAACACCATCATGAGCGCCATGATGGCAAAGGGTACCCGGAAGGGTTGGGCGGAGAGACCATTCCTTACATCGCCCGCATTATTTCCGTGGCGGATTCTTTCGATGCGATGACGACGGACAGGCCTTATCGCAAGGCATTTACACGTGATTATGCGATCGTGGAGCTAGAGCGGTGCAGCGGTTCTCAGTTCCATCCCCAGATTGTCAAGGCGGCTGTGACCTTGTATAAAAGAGGGGAGCTTAAGTGAGCGCGATCCAGAACAATGACCGCTATATCGGCGATTTGCTGGTCAAGGATGGCGTGATCACGGACGGGGACCTACAGAGGGGCCTGGAGGAGCAGAAGAAGGGCCGCGATTTTCTCTGCACGACCTTGGTCCGGCTGGGGTTGGCCAGCGAAGAAAAAATCTTTTCCATTCTGTCTCTCCAGATAGGGGTTCCTTATCTGAGTTTGAAAGAGCTTGCCATCGACCCATTCATCGTCAATCGTCTGCCCGGCCGCCTGGCGGCTTCCTGCCGTTGTCTGCCGGTCAAAGAGGCCGGCGGGACGATGTATGTCGCCATGGCGGATCCGTTGAATTCCCAGGTGATCGATGAGGTCCGCAGCTACCTGGGGGTCGAACGCATCAAGGTCTTTCTGGCAGGAGACAACGACTTGAAACTTGCCCACCAGAAGTACTACAACCTTCCGTAAACTTTCCAAATTATCTTGACAGTCTTGAGGACTGGGTATATACTTAGGTTTAGTAATAGTTAAGTATATTAACTATTAGTGAGGTTAAATATGACCCAAGAAAGTTTGAGGGAATTCACCCGGCAGCTGAGCCAGCTGATACCGTCGATCACGAAAGGGATATTGAGGCGCCATGCCGATGAGGTGTCCCGAGGCGAGATCACGATGTCCCAGTATCTTGTGATGGGTTTGCTGAGACACAAGGGCGCCATGAAGATGACGGAGATCGCGCTGGATATGGGGATCACGCTGCCTGCGGCAACGGGATTGATCGACAGGCTGCATGGGTTGAAGATCCTGTCCAGGATATATGACAAGAACGACCGGCGGGTGATCCGCATCCATTTGACGCCCAAAGGCCTCAGGCTTTTTTTACGGGTCAGCCGCAAGAGGGAAAAAATTATCCAGCATATTTTCGGAAAGATCAGCGAAGGGGAGCGGCAGACCTATTTGAAGATCTTAAGAAAGGTCCGCGATGTCATTTATGAGAAACCGTAAACCGGCCGCTGTTCTCTTTTTGTTTTTCTTCTTCTGGGGAGCTGCGTCTTGCCTGGCTGCAGAGAAAGCACAGCAAGAAAAGCCCGCGGCCCCGGACGCGGTCCCGGACAAGGAAGAGTTCATCAAGACAGCCAAGCAGAAAAGGACGTTGACTCTGAGTATTTATGACTGCATCGTCCTGGCCTTGAAAAACAATTCCGAAATCAAGATCGCAGGCGTTAACCCGAAAATCAGGGCCGATGATATCCGTATCGCTTGGGCGGAGTTTGAGCCGACCCTGAATCTTGACTATATGCTGACGGATACCACGGAACAGGCGGCGAGCACTTTGTTGGGTGCCGGTGTCTCTACGTCTCGCGAGATAGACGCTAATGTAAATATTTCAGGAAAATTGATCACGGGTACCGAATACAGCCTTGATTTTTTGAATAGCAGGGATTCCAGCAATTCATCTTTTCAGACAATGAATCCTTCTTATGCCACTGAGCCGAAAGTAATGATCACCCAGCCTTTGCTCAGGGGGTTTGGCATTGCGGTCAACAAGGCGGATATTTCGATCGCCTCCAATAATCAGCAGGTTTCGGAGCAGAACCTGAAAAACACCGCTATGGATATCATTACGAAGACGAAAACGGCTTACTATAATTATTTCTATTACCGGGAGGCCTATAATATCGCAGATAATTTCGTGCAAATGGCACTGGATCTGTTGAAGATCAACAAACTCAGGTATGAAAAAGGCCTCGTAAGTTCCGTGGATCTCCTTGAGACAGAGACGGCCGTTCTGACGAGACGCAGGTCTTTGATTTTGGCTGAAACGGAACTAAGAAGGGCCGAGGACGATTTGAAGTTTATCACGAACATCGTAGATGATCCCAGGATGTGGAATGCAGCCATTGCGTTGACGGACAAACCGCTTTTCGACAACCAGGAAGCCGACCTTGTCGACAGCCTTGTCGCGGCTTTTAAAAACAGGCCCGACTATGACGCCAAGAAGATTGAGTTAAAAAATAGGGACATCCGGATCAAAGTGACGAAGAATGCGCTGTATCCTACTGTTGACCTGATCGGCAGTTTCGGATTGAACGGGCTGGGGACGGATTACCCTGACAGCCTCTCGAATATCAGTTCGGATTATAAGGATTGGAGCGTGGGGGTTTCCTTGAGCCTTCCCTGGGGAGGCGGAGAGCGGGCTGATTACAATAAGTCCATTCTGGAGAAAGCGCAGGGGTTGATGGAGCTTAAACGGCTGGAACAAGGCATCATTTTGGATGTCAGGGACAGAGTGAGGGGCGTTGATCTGGCCATACAACAGGTGGAGGCGTCCCAATTGGCAAAGGAGTCGCAGTGGAAGAACTATGAGGCGCAGAGGGAGAGATATGCCGCGGGCCAGATCTCGACACACGATATGCTTGATTATCAGGATAAATATGCCCGGGCGGACCTCGATTATATCAAAAGCCTGATCGATTATAACATCGCCTTGATCGATCTGGACAGGAGCGAAGGCTTAACCCTGACGAACAATAATGTGAAGTTGGAAGGAGCACAATGAGTATGACGATGCGCGACATCCGGGGAATTTTATTTTTATGTGTGACGGCGGCCCTGTCTGTTATGGCCGGCTGCGGGTCCGGGAACCAGGAGGCCGACAAAGAAAAAGAGGCCATCCCTGTCAAGGTGATGACGGTTGAGGCAAAAGACCTGGAAAAGACCCTTGATTATGTGGGCAATATCAAGGCGAAGGATGAGGCCGGCGTCTACCCTAAAGTCAGCGGAAAGGTCATTGAGAAGGTCAAGGACGAAGGAAGCCCCGTCAAGAAGGGGGATGCGATTGTTTATATCGACAGGGACGAGGTCGGTTTCACGTTTGAAAAGGCGCCTGTCGAGAGTCCCTTGACAGGGGTTGTCGGCAGGATCAATGTCGATCTCGGTGCCAATGTCGAGCCGACAACGCAGATAGCTTTTGTTGTTAATATGGAAAGGATGGAGATCGACTTGGACATCCCTGAGAAATATCTGCCTTTCGTCGCCCTGGGGCAGGAGGCAAAGATTGCGGTAGATGCTTATCCGGACAAGGTCTTCATCGGCAAAGTGACGCTGATCAGCCCGGTAGTGGACTTGGAAACCCGTAGCGCTCCTATTGAAATCACGATCGATAACAGGGATGGATTGTTGAAATCCGGGATGTTTGCCGAGGTGAGGCTTGTGGTCGGAGAGCATAAGAATGTTCCCGTTGTTTTGAAGGAAGCCCTGATGGGGAAGGGGGACAACCTTTATGTTTACACCGTTGAAGACCATAAGGCTTCGATGAAACCTATCAAGACGGGCATCCGCTATGGGGAATTGGTGGAGATCACGGAAGGCGTCAAGAACGGCGATGTTGTGGTGGTTATGGGACAGCAGAGGCTGCATGACGGGGCTTCGGTTGAAACCGAGGAGTTGAAATGAGTCTGCCTGAATTTGGAGTCAGGAAGCCTGTCAGCAATTTGATGATATTCAGCGCTATCCTCATTCTGGCTTTTTACAGCCTGACGAGGATCGGTATTGATATTATGCCGGAGATCGAGCCGCCGATCATCTCCGTTATCGCCGCTTATCCCGGAGCCAATCCGCAGGATGTCGAGATCAAGGTGACGGAACCCTTGGAAAACCAGCTGGCCACGACGCCCGGATTGGAAAAAATCACATCGCGCTCCATAGAAGGGGCTTCTGTGATTTCATTGAAGTTCAAATGGGGGACGAACCTGGACGAAGCCTCCAATGACATACGCGATCGCATCGAACAGGCCAAGCGCCTTTTGCCGGATATCCCCGATGAGATGGATAATCCATTTCTGTATAAATTCAATACGGCCAATATTCCTATCGTTTTTTTCGGTATCACGGCCAAGCAGACCTATCCGGAGCTTTACGACCTTATCGATAATTCAGTGGGAGATGCCCTAAGGCAGCTGCCGGGCGTCGGAACAGTCAATCTTTTCGGCGGCTTGCAGCGGCAGATCAACGTGTGGATCGACAGGGAGAGACTGGAAGGATATGGACTTTCCATCCTGGACATAAAAAATGCGCTGGAGAAGGAGAATGTTACCCAGCCTGTCGGGAATATCAAGATGGGTTTGACGGATTATCTCCTGCGTCTTCCCGGAGAATTTGCGACTCCTGATGAGATCAATTCCGTCCTTCTGGGCAAAAGCGGCGGCAAGATCGTGTATCTCAAAGACATCGCCCGTGTTGAGGACGGTTTTAAGGAAGTCACCATGATTGTGCGTATCAACAGGAACCCGGGGCTTCTGATGCAGGTGCAGAAGCAGACGGGCACGAATACGGTCGAGGTGGCTGAACGTGTCAAGAAGAAAGTAGCGGAGCTCCAGAAGACATTGCCTTCCGATGTCCATATGCAGATCATTTTTGATACCTCTGAAGATATCATCAATTCAGTCAATACCCTGACATCTTCTGTTTGGGTGGCGGTTGTTTTGGTTATTTTCGTGGTATGGTTTTTCCTGCGGCAATCCGGCCCTAGCATGATCATCGCCCTGACGATTCCTTTTTCGCTTTTGATCACGTTTATCTACCTGTTTTTAAGCGGCAAGACCATCAATACGATCAGCCTTTCTTCCGTGGCCATCGCCAGCGGCATGGTCGTGGATAATGCCATTGTTGTCGTTGATAATATCCATCGACGCCTGGAAAAGGGGAACAGGCCGCAAGAGGCGGCCATCTTTGGAACCAACGAGATGTTTTTGGCGATAGCCGCCTCGACGATGACAACCGTTGTGGTCTTTTTGCCCATGTTGTTTATTTCTGGCGTTGTCGGCATCATGTTCGGCGAGCTGGCGATTATTGTTATCGTGACCCTTCTGGCCTCTCTTTTTACGGCCGTCACATTCAGCCCGATGCTTTGCGCGAAGTGGCTGAGGGTAGATTCTGCGTCGCAGAGGACACAGTCAGCTCAAGGCGTGTTTGCAAGGTTTTATAATTTTTCTGAAAGAATCTTCACTTCCTGGGAAAATTTTTATGCTTCGACTCTCGGGCGGTGTTTGAGGCATAGGAAATTTACCTTGGTCGGTTTTTCCATTATTTTTGCATGCAGTCTTCTTCTGGCGCCGTTTGTCGGCAATGAGTTTATACCTGAAGAGGATTCCGGAGACGTAAGAGTGACGGTCGAACTTCCGATAGGAACCCGGGTGGAAGAATCGGATAAGGTGGCAAAAAGAATCGAGGAAATTTTTGTCAAGGAGGTCCCAGAGAGACGGTTTTTGTTCGTCAGGTCCGGGCAGATGGCCGGTATGGGCAGGACATCAGGGCAGTCTTCAGGGAGCCACGTTATTGCGGCCGGCGCCAAACTTGTCTCCAAGACACAACGAAAGCGTTCCGTTAGAGAAGTCGGCCAAGTCGTGAGGAAGCAGATCGCCAAGATCCCCGGCGTCCTGAAAGTAGATATCACAACAGGCAATCCCTTGGGGCAGATGATCACGGGGACGGGAGGCAAGAGTATCCAGGTTGAGATCGTAGGGCATTCTTTTGAAGAGACGGACACCGTTGCCAATCAACTCAAGGGTATTATGGAAAAGGTCCCCGGTGCTGTCGATGTGTCTATCTCGCGCGAACTGAAACGGCCTGAATTGGTCATCAAGGTCGACAGGGAAAAGATAGGCGCGCTGGGACTGGACATGGATACGGTTTCTGAAAGTATTAAAACGTATATCGAAGGTGCGGTGGCGACAAAATACCGCGAAAAGGGCGAAACATACGATATTTATGTCAGGCTGGAGGAGTCGAATCGTACAAAAATCGAAGATGTCGAGAATCTGTCCATCACGTCGCTTTATTCCGGCAAGCAGATAAGACTGGCCAATATCGCGACTATTTCAGAGGCCGTAGGCCCGGTAGAGATCGAGCGCCAAAACCGTGAAAGGGTGGTGCGCGTTTCCTGCAACACTTTCAAAAGGTCGTCCGGAAAAGTGATTGAAGACATCAAGAAAGAAATACGTAAGATCGTGCTGCCGGCCGATATCTATATCAATTTCGGCGGGGAGGCGGAAGAGCAGACCAAAGCCTTTAGGGATCTGGCCCTTTTGCTTGTGTTGGGCATCATTCTTGTCTATATGGTTATGGCGGCACAGTTCGAGTCCCTGCTGGATCCTTTTATCATCATGTTCGCAGTGCCTTTTACGTTTACCGGCGTTATTCTCGGGCTTTTGGCGACACACAGTACGTTGAACGTTATCAGTTTCCTGGGGATTGTTATGTTGATGGGCATCGTTGTCAACAATGCCATCGTTTTGATCAGCTATATCAATATCCTGCGCGCTCGGGGAATGTCGATGGAAGAGGCCATCACTCAAGGCGGCAGGCTGAGGTTACGGCCTGTCTTGATGACAACGATCACAACCTTGGTCGGTCTTCTGCCGTTGGCACTTTCGAGGGGGGAAGGTTCGGAAACCTGGCAGCCTTTAGGCGTGACCATGGTCGGGGGGCTCCTGGTATCCACGTTTATCACGATGCTTTTTGTCCCTACGCTGTATGCCATTTTTGAAAATCGGCTCAAAAAGAATGGAGGGGCGAAGCCATGAAGATGGTCATGATCAGTTATAACGAAGCCATTGATGTTGAGGTGATGGAAGCCCTGCGTTCTTGTTCTATGAACAATTATACAAAAATCATGGGTGTTTTCGGCAGCGGCGAAACCTCAGGGATCCATCTGGGGAATGATATTTGGCCCGGGAAAAATAATATTCTTTATGTGGCTTGTGAAGACAAGGAATGCGCGCGTCTTGTTGTCTGTGTTAAAGAATTGCGTAAACAGATCGGAAAAGAAGGCGTCAAGGCTTTCGTTTTTCCGTTAGAAGACATGAGCTGAAACGCTCGGATCCCATCCCCTTGAACCGCCGCCATTCGTGGAATCCCCGAATGGCCAGAATTCCTTTACAAAAGTTCGTTTATTGAGTAAACTATTTTTGTGCATCTTGGTCTTCGTCGGCGCCTTGTTTTCGAAAAGGTAAACCTTTTCGCTTTGTTGTTCGTCTAAGCATGTACGAGGGTTTTCTGGTGTTCGGGATGAGCAAAGGAGGGAGTATGAGACACAGATTGATATTGCTGTGCATGAGCGCAGGTGTCCTGTGTTTGACGGGCGTCTTAGCCATTGCGCAGGAAAATGAAGCGACCTCTGGTTCTGGCACGAACTTGAAGCAAGAAATCAGCTCTGATAAGCAGGAAGTGCAAGAACAGCGGATGGAGATCAAACAGAACGCCCGGGACGCCAGGCAGGAAGAAAAAAATCTGCGCGATCAGATCCGTCAGGCCGTGCAGTCCGGTGACGAGGAGACGGCACGCCAGCTCCGCCAACAGCTTCACGAGATCCACCAGGAAAATCTCCAGCAGCGTCAGGAAGATTTTAAAGACATGCAATCATCGCGTCAGGATCTGAAGGAAGATGTCGAAAAGGCGCGTGAAGAAAGAGGTGATCGGCCTCCAAGAAGAAATCCTCCTGGCGGTCAAGTGTCGTCGGATCAGCCTTCTTCTGAAGAGGGGGCCGCGGGGGGAGGGTCGGAAGCGGGGTATAGACGCCGTCCTCCCAGAGAGTTCCGTGAGGGGGAGGGTCCCCGCGATTTGAGAGAAGGCCGCAGGGACAGGAGGGAAGATATCCAGGATAGGCGCGAGGACTATCGTGACAGGCGGGAAGACAGACGGGACAAGAAGGAAGATGTTTTAGACCGCAAGGAAGACCGCCGCGACCGCCGTGAGGATGTTCGCGATCGCCGGGAAGATGCGTGGGATGCTGCACATAACGCGCCTGTGGGTACGGAGGCCTGGAAACGAGATAAGATGGAGGATAGACGCGACAGGCGAGAGGATGTAGCAGACCGCCGCGAAGACAAAAGGGACCGTCGCGAAGACAAGATTGACCATCGTGAAGATAGAAGAGACCGGCATGAAGATAAGCTTGACCGGAAAGAAGACAGGCGGGATCTTCGCGAAGATAAGAAAGATAAGAAAGAAAACGTTTCGGGTAAAAAACACGGCAGCAAAACGAATGCCGACAAGAAGAAAGACAGGGGTTTGTTGAAGTAATGCCGGTTTTAAAAAAACAGGTCGTTTTGTAGAAGGTCGGTGCGGCAAAAGCCCTCTGGAGACGTAGTCCTCCAGAGGGCTTTTTGTCACGCAATATGCGAAAAACATTTGCCCTTTTGGGAAGGATTCCGTATAATACATACCTATGAGAAGACGCTGCCGTAAAGGGTTCACTCTGGTTGAGGTCTTGATCGTTGTAGCCATCATTGTTACCGTGGCTGCCATCGCTATTCCCAATCTTGTCAGAGCCAGGATCAATGCCAATGAGGCGTCTGCGGTGGCTTCTTTAAAGACCCTGACATCTGCGGCAGAGGCTTTCAGGATGGCCCAGATGCCATCCAGATTTCCAGGGAATTTAAGTGAAATGACCGGTACGGAGCCGCCTTTTATCGATGTCGTTCTTGCCAGTGGCAACAAGTCCGGTTATAGCTTTTTCTGGACAGGGGGGACGAACACCTATTCTGTTATTGCCTCGCCCCAGACCCCTAATGCGACAGGTGTCCGGGAGTTTTTCCTGGATCAATCGGGTGTTATCAGAGTCGGCAATACTTCTTCTGGGACACCTATCGAATAATCAGAAAATTTATTTAAGACAGTAGAGCACAGTAGTAGCCTAAACGACCTTAAAAAAGGCCGTTTTTTTGTTGTTTATTTGTTTCTTTTATGGAACAAAAATGGCAACTTAGACATGTTTTAAAAGATCTTTTGAGAGAGGCAGAAAAAGCAAGAATTGGGGATTTTGACGTGGGCGTCCTTCGTCTGAAATAAATTAGGATTTCTTTTGATATTTTAACGCTTATTCTTGCGGCCTGACCAGGCAGACGCAGATTCTGTTTTGGTCCCGGTTTCTTTCTTCTGGACATATTTTTATCCGCGCACATATTTTTATTGTTATTTTGAAATAGGAGATCTGCCCAGAGGTGATATTTGGAATAAGTAGCCTTAATAACTGTTTTATTATAACCTGAATGGCTAGCATAGTCAAGTTCCTATAATATATCTTATGTTAACTTGAGCATATGTGAAGAATTGGCCCACGCAAGCATGGTTATAATAGGTTATGTAAAATGGAATTCTGGGCATCATTCTAATGGTTTGGTTTTACCGGATCTTAATTCCCTCTTAATGTGTTCCAACGGGCCTACTTTTTCTTACTCTGGGAGAATCCCGGCCAGAACGGCTGGTGAGATGGTCCAATCGCCATATTTTGCGTTGATTTTATCCTGGGCCATGAGGAGGGCCTCCCTTCTTTTTTGCTCAAACAACAAGGGAGGGGCTTCATCAAAAATGAGGCTGGAAAGGGTGACACCGAGGGCCCTGGCAGGCCTAAAAATGCCCTTCTTTTGGTCAAAAATGGCCCTAGAACGCATGAATATCTCCCAGCCGTCGTTGGTAGGTATTGAGAAGGTTCTTTGCCTTATAAAAGACTCATTTCTGGAATTGATCCATAAGCTGATGGTTTTTCCTTGGCACCTGTTTTTTCTGGCGCGCTGGGCGATCATTTCGGAGAGCATCCTGAGCCATGAAAAGACGATTTTTTGATCATGTGTTTCGGTTGGTAATGTGTAAGAATGGCCGATGGATTTTGGGAGTTCGATTGTGTCGGTTTCGCCTTCTTGCCAGGCTACCACCCAGTGCTTATTTGGCACCTGGCCCAAATGGAATGGGCCAGTGTTCGCCTTTTTGGCGAATATGGTGCTGGTGTGTCGCTCTCTGCGACAATTTTCATCTGTTCGCAAGGCTTGATATAGCCAGTGGCCAACGGTCCGGCCGAAATTCGCAATCAGCACATTTTCGGGTACGGTTTTAAGCTGGTCACAGGTCAAGATCCCCAGGCCGGCCAGATGGCTTGTTAAGGCCGGTCCAATGCCGCAGATTTTCTCTATGGCGAGGCCCTGGATCAGAGTATCCAGATTATTTTCATTGATCAGGATCAGGCCGTCCGGCTTCCTGATTTTCGTGCCCAGTTTGGCCAGGATCCAGGTGGGTGCAATGCCTATGGAACAGTTTAATCCAAAGGCTTCCCTTATGCGTCTTTTTATGGTTTTCCCAAGCTCCAGGGGTGGCCCAAAAATATGTTCCAGGCCCCGGATATCCAGGTCGAATTCATCAATGGTCACATGGTCCACAAAGGGTGAAAATTCCTGCAACAGGTTGAGTATCTCGCGGGAAACATGGGTGTATCTGGCGGAGTCGCAGGCCACAAATTCTGCATGTGGGCATATCTTGAAGGCTTCGTAGCTCGGCATGCCCGATGTGATCCCATAGGCTTTGGCCTCATAAGACGCGGCTGCGACAACCGTGTGGTATTTCTTGTCCCTGGAGCCTACAATGACGGGTTTGCCCCTGAGATGAGGATTGATCTGTTGTTCAATGGAGGCGAAAAACGCATCCATATCAATATGGAGGATCATGTCGCGGGTTCGTTATGGGCCATGGGGTCGCTTGAAGAATACCACACATTTGTGTGGGTATCAAGGCAATAATAAAGGGAGGGATTTACGCTGGCACCTCCCTTCTCTTTTCAGGCAGCAGCTTACTTGGCCGTATTCAGCATGAAATTAATGACTCGATTGCTGACGCCTTCCTTGACCAGGGCGCTGATTTCTTCAGCCGTGAGCCTGAAGACAGAATGTGTTTTGGCGATCTTATCAATAAGGGCGTCATCACCGACCCCGGCCTTGCTTAAAACGATAATATCGGAAATGCCCAGTCTTTCCTGGTTCGAAAGGACCTTCTTTTTCGGCTGGACCTCGATCGTTTTGATGACGGTTTGTGTATAAACACGGGCGCGCGGTTCTTGTGGCCAGTAGTAATATCCGTGAGGATAGTGGCCGTAGTTGGTGTAGAAAGGGCGGTTTTTTTCGTGCCTCCTGTCGTGGCCAGGCCTATCCGCGCTGCTGAAACCAAAACTAATGATATATTCCGCCTTTGCTGCAGGAGCGCACGCGAAGAACAATGTCAGGACAATCAGGATGCCTAAGCTTTTTTTCATGAAGATCCTCCTTTTGCTGTTGAGATGTGGCGCTTTGTTGATTAGACGATCTCAAGAGTAAAAAGTTTACCTTCGCAGGAAATATTTATTGGGGTCGTTTTTTTGCGCAGGATGTGGGCTGTTTACGGTGCGCAGGACGCGTGGGGGCGTTTCCGGGCATTCTTCAGTTCGTATCTACAGAAAAGGATGGCCAACAATGTGGGAATGGGCAGGATAAGGGCAAGATCGAACCCGCCCGTTTCTTTAAGCACGTAAATACTGATGGAGAGAAAAACCAGAAACCAGACGAGTTTTCTGGCGATGTGCAGTTTAAAACCATCGCAAAAACAGATCCCGATAAAAAAGAGATAGATGCATATTGTCAGGAAAGGCAGGATCAGGGTTTGTGTCATCGTGTTTTTTCCCTGAGATTTCAAATCAGGTGTTTAGATATTGGAGAATTCCTTCTGGGTGGTCATCAATTGGAGCTGGTCTTCCGTGTCCTGACGTGTCTGGTTGAGTTCTTTCTCTTTTTGGTCTTGAAGGAGGAATTCGTGGGTTTGGATGTTTTTTATCTTCCGGTTGTTTTTTTCCAGAAGAGATTCGTAGCCAAGCTCCTGGCGCTGGGTTTGGATAGGCGCGGTGGGTTTGTATGACTGTTCGTATTTGACAGTTCCTGTTGAGGCCATCCAGATCAAAAGAAAAGCCACGGATAAAAGCGGTACAAGACCTATGGAAATAATCAGCCAGGTTGGGAATTTATTGTTCATCTTTGTGTCGCTGGAAGACGGATGATCTCAAAAGAGGCCTTAAGCGGCTATCTTGTAGACCTTGTCGTGTTCATGGACAGGGTGCGCTACTTTGATCCCGACGGCATCGCCTTTCTTGGCTTCTTTGACATCGGCATGCTCGATCTGCATGGATTCCACTTTTTGCATGAAATCATCATGCATGCCTTTAATGTGGATTGTCTCTCCGGCCTTGAGGGTGTCGTTTAGGGCGATGATGCCGACGGAGACCTTTCCGAAATAGTGCGAGATGACGCCAATTTCTTTTTCTGTCATTTCTGCCTCCTTTTGCTCGCGTTTCCCTGTTTTACCACGAAGCTCTTCAAAGAAAAGGATGACGATTTTTCCCAGGAGCCAGATGGAGAAAATACCCAGAGCGAGGACGACGAGGATTCTTAGGAAGAAAACAAGGAGCATCAAAAACGGAAAAAGGATGATGCCTGCGCACATCAGGAAACCCAGGACAAAAAGAAAAAGCAGGCCTATCAGAAAAGCTTTCATGGTCCCTCCCTTTTGCGGTGTCGTTCCTGCTTTTAGCCCGACGCCAGAAAGTCCATGATTTCTCATGAAAATGGATGGCTTTCTGGGTCGGGGTTCCGACGCTCCTTCGGAGGTCGGAACCATACAGAAAGGAAAGCTTGTATTTTAGCGCCAGGAGCACTTGCCATCTCTTTTACTATTTATCAGAAACGGCTCTTTGTCAAGAGGTGATGTTAGGGGCCGTCCCGGGGCACGGGTGGGCTTAGCGGTGACGGGAGAATCGCCTGCCGGGGTTATGGCGCCCGAATGTTTTGGCTTGAGGTTTATGCTTGGGGTGCGATTCCTGCGAGAATTGTTCTGAGGGGATCTCCGGGTGCCGCGAGATGGGCAAGGTTGCCCGTATAAGTTTTTCGATGTCCCGGACATCACGGCTCTGGTCAGGCGTGGCAAAGGATATGGCGTGTCCTTTTAACCCTGCTCTGGCCGTGCGGCCGATACGGTGGACATAGTTCTCTGCGTCTTCCGGGAGATCGTAATTGATGACCAGTTCGATTCCCGACACATCAATCCCTCTGGATGCGATATCCGTTGCCACCAGGATCCTGTATCTTCCGGATTTGAAGCCTTCCAGGGCTTCGCGGCGTTGGTTCAGGGAACGGTCGGAATGGATCTCGGCCACACGGTGTCCCATCCCACGGACGGATTGCGTGATCTTGCGTGCGTAGTGTTTGGTGCGGGAGAACAACAAGACCGAACCCCGGTATTGCTTGAGGATTTTATCCAGCAGCTTCATCTTGGTTTCTTTTTTGACGATGAATAATTCTTGCGTGACGTGCTCGGCGACAGTCCCGGAGACGGCGATCTCGACGCTGACGGGCAGTTTCATCTGGTGTGTGGCCATCTCCATGATTTCTTTGGGCATGGTCGCGGAAAATAACATCGTCTGTCTTTGTTTGGGGATATATTTGAGGATCATATTGATCTGGGGAGCAAAACCCATATCCAGCATGCGATCGGCCTCGTCTAAGACAAGCATGATCACATCATCGAGGATGATGTGCCACTGCCTCATATGGTCCAGGAGACGGCCCGGCGTCGCAATGACAATGCGCGGGTTTTTGCGCAGCGCTTCCGTCTGTGGCTCCATAGGTGCGCCTCCGATCAGGCAGGCTGTTTTTATGTTGAATGCATGCGCAATGAGGCGGAAAGCTTCGTCGATCTGGATAGCGAGTTCCCGGGTAGGTGCCAGGATCAGGCCTATCCCCTTTGTTTGGCTGAGGCGCTGGATCATGGGGATAGCGAAAGAATGGGTTTTTCCCGTTCCCGTCTGCGCGATCCCGACGACGTCCTTGCCTTCCAGGGCCAGGGGGATCGCTTTTCGCTGGATGGGTGTGGGGGTTACAAAGTGGATACGTTTAAGGATATCGAGGATCCCCGGCGCGATGCCTAATCCGAAAAAAGTATCGGCGGGCGCGACAGGTTCTTGTGTGCTTTTGTTCGCAGGTTGATGATTTGTCATTATGGAAAGTCTCCTTTGAGGAACAAGCGCGGCAGACAGGATGTGAAGGAAAGAAATAAAGCCCGGCATCACGCGGACGCCGGGCTTTAAGCGTGGTTAAGGATTACAGCTTGACGACGTTTGTCGCCTGCTCGCCCTTGGGGCCTTGTTCGATATCGAACTCAACCTGCTGACCTTCGTCCAAAGACTTGTAACCTTCGCCCTTGATCGCGGTGTGATGCACGAAGACATCCTTACCGTTCTCGGGGGTGATGAATCCGTAACCCTTCTGGTTACTGAACCACTTCACAACTCCTTTTGCCATAGCTTGCTACCTCCTTTTCTTGAAATTTATAGTAAACCCCGTTAGAAATCCTGTTCACTTTTACCTGTCTGCGAGGATCTCGAACGGGGTAATTATGACACAGATAAAAAACCGCAAGGTTAGATTTCTCATCCTTGCGGCCTGAAGACTTCTAATCTTTGTTTACTACGAGGTTGAGTATAGCACGGTTTGTTTTTTTGTCAAATACTATTTTATTTTTGTTTTTTCACTATTTCTTTGCCTGATTCGCTTGTTTTCTTATGCGCGGGCGGCCCATCCGGACATGTGCCGGTCCAGCAGTAAAGACAAAGCTTCTCTTTCGGCAGGTCAATGGCCTTGACCATGTCGTCGATGGTCAGGTACCGCAACGTCGTCACTTCAAGGTCCCTCGCGATCCATTCCACCATCTTGGTATATTTTTCCGAATGAGGGACTAGGTATTCCGAGATGTCCTCAATGTCGCGGCCTTCGATGGCGCGGATGGCGCGTCGCGCGACCAGTTCTTGCGTGGTGCGTGTCGACAGGCAGAAGCGGCAGGGAAACAAGAGCGGCGGGCAGGCCGGCCGGACATGGACCTCTTTGGCGCCGCAATCCCAGAGCTTGCGGATGGCAAAATTTTTCAATTGCGTGCCGCGGACGATTGAATCTTCGCAGACGATCATGCGGTTGCCTTCGATGATCGAGCGGATCGGGATGAGTTTCATCTTGGCCACAAGGTCGCGGGTTTCCTGGGATGGCGGCGTGTAACTGCGGCCGTATCCGGCCGTGTATTTCACGAGGGGCCTGCGGTAAGGTTTTGCGGATTCCATCGCATAGCCGATCGCATGCCCGACGCCAGAATCCGGCACGCCTGAAACGACATCCGCTTCGATATCCTTGTCTTGACGCGCCAGCGCCTGGCCGCAACGCTCGCGGACGAGCTCCACGCTTATGTTTTCATAGCTGGACGCCGGGAATCCCGTATAGATCCACAGGAACGCGCAGATCTGTTGTGTGGAGCGCCCGGGCGTGCGGCTGACGAGCCCGTTGTTTTCATTGATCAGGATGATCTCTCCGGGGTTGAGAAATTTGACGGTCTCAAAGCCCAGGTTCGTGAAGGCGGTTGTTTCGCTTGCGACCGCCCACATGCCGTCATTCTTTCCGAGTGCCAGTGGTGTGTATCCTTTACGGTCGCGCGCGGCATAAATGCCATCCTCATGAAGGATCAGAAGCGAACAGGATCCATGGATTTTTTCGAACATGCTTTCGATGCCGTGGATCAGGCTGTTGCCCGTCGTAATGAGCTTGGCGATGAGCTCGGACGTATTGACTCCCGAGCGGCTGGGTTCACTGAAGGATATTCCCCGTTCCAGGAGGTCCTGCACGAGGTCTTCTTTGTTTTCGATAAGGCCGGCCGTCACAATAAAGAAAGAGCCGAAGCGCGAATGCGTGAAGATCGGCTGTTCGTCCGTGTCGCTGATGGCGCCTATCCCCTTTTTGCCGCTCATCTGATGATAGTCTTCAAAAAATTTGGATTTGAACTGTGTTTGGTTGATCGCATGGATCTTGTGATGGAATTTTTCACCCAAGACGGCCATGCCGCCGAATTCCGTCCCGAGGTGGGAGTGGTAGTCTGTTCCGTAAAACAGGGCCTGGTTGCAGTTTTCGTTCGTGGAAACGACGCCGAAGAGTCCGCTCATAACAAGTACTCCTTTGTATTTGTTTTTGTGCGTGATGACGTCTGGCGCCTCAAGGGAAGAGGTGCAGCTGTCGGTTTTAATATTTCGTCAACTCGTGGATTTTTTCTTCAATTCTTTTTTTATGCTTGTATTCTTCATTGAGCAGGTCTGCAAGAAGATCTTTGATCTCCGCATGGGTGTTGGCAAGTTTTGTGTAGAGCGCGATGGAGCCGTTCTCTTTCTCCAGGGCGAGCTTCAGGGCTTCAATGGCCAGCATGCGTTCCTCCTGTTCAAGTGGAATAGCTATATTTTTTTTGCCTGGTAAAGATAGGCGATGCCGCCGGTCAACGGCTGGCTCGTGATTTCGCCAAGCTCGGCTTCTTCCATGACCTGGCATAATTTTGTCGGCGTAAGGAATGAAAAGATCGACGAGGACAAATAGGCATAGGCCTGAGAGGAGTTGTTGAGCCACGCTCCGATCCGTGGGACGATATGTTTGAGATAACCGCCGAGCAGGATCGCCCAGAGGCCCTTGCGGGGCGGCGCGAATTCGAGGATCAGGATCCTCCCTCCTGTTTTTGTGACACGCTTCATCTCCTGGAGCCCTTTGTGATAGTCCGGGATGTTCCTGAGGCCGAACGCAGTGGCCGTGATGTCGAAGGAAGAATCTTCGAACGGGAGATCCAGCGCGTTGCCGCGGCCGAGGAATATCTGCGGCCGGCAGCGTTTGGCATTGATCTTTGCGGCGCCGATCTCAAGCATGGCCGGCGACAGGTCGATGCCGGTGACGCAGCTGCGCGGCTGGGCTTCAGAGAAACTCAGCGCGAGGTCTGCGGTGCCGGTGCAGACATCGAGGACGCGGCTGCCGGGAGTCAGACGGGCGGCTTGCGCCGTTTTTCGGCGCCATCTCCTGTCCAGTCCGCAACTCAGGATCCTGTTGAGCATGTCGTAGCGGCGGGCAATGGTAGAGAACATTTCAGGATTTTTTAATTCCATATCTGCTTTATGTTGTTTTCTTACGTCTGCGCAGGGCTTTTTCCATGCGTTCGGATGCCTGGGCAGCTGTCTTGCCTTCGGTCAGATGGTTGCAGCAGATAGCGGCATATCCTTTACGGTTTTTGATCTTGAAGATGTGCATCCTGGGCTTGCTCATGCTCCCTCCCTGCAAAAATGACAGGCAGCCGTTCGCCTCCGGCGCTTTATTTGAGTTTGTCAATAATGTGCTGCAGGACCCCGCCGGCAGCCTGGGGCTTGGGCAGGAGCAGGCGTTTGGCCTGGACCAAGACCCGTGTCGTTTTCGCCGTGACGCTTTGGACCTTCACGGTCACATCATTTTTATCGATAAGGGCCTTGATGATCCCGCTCGCTTTATCTTCTGTTTTGATCTCTCCGAGAGTCTTTACCGTGTCCACGGCTACTGTGTAGACTTTTTCAAAAGGGATATCGAAATCATTCTGCGCGCTGTCTTTGCCCATCAAGGTGAAGGCGACGCCCGCCGGAAGAAAACCGACGCCCAGGATGGCGCTGGCGGCATAGATTTTGGCGCCCTTGATGGCCGTATTTTTCATGGCTTCCGAGAGGATGAGCGCGACGAGCTGTTGGGCGCTGGTGATGTTCTGGTACGTTGTTTGTTTATAGCCCAGGTCATAGACATCGATCTTGGGCGTTTCGCCCTTGGAGAAATCTTTGTAGACGATTTTTCCGATACTGAGTTTCAAAAGGTCGATCTGCAGGGGCATCTGTTCCGACGGTTGTTTCTTTTGGGCTGCTTCCTCTTTCGGTTTTTGCGGCTCTTCGGTGACCTTGAGGGCGTCCACATTCAGCTTTCCATCCTTGTCCTTGATAATCACGAGTTCTTTGAGCGAGATCTCGATTTCTTTGAAGTGGATGTTTTTTCTGAGGATGTCACCCAGGACAAACACGACATGGATGGCGGGTATGTCGACGAAGATCTCCCTCGGGAATCCGGGCGGGTTGTAGAGCTTGAAACCTTTGATGGTGACGGTTTGTTTGATGATGCCTAAAGAGAAGCTGTCAATGGTTGTCGGCGCGCCCGTGATCTGGCTTGTGGCCATGGTAACGGTGTTCTTGATGATCTGGTCCTTGAGGACGGCGATGACCGACAGGGCGATGAGGACAATAACCGCAATCAGGAGAATCTTTTTCATGGGGCGACCTCCCTTTTAAGTGGGGATATTATTTTAGCTAAAGGGAGTATAAAGGAGTTTGCAGGAGAGGTCAACTTGTTTTCTTTCATGAGTTTGTCCGGGCTGGGGTAATCATGGGTTGATTTTGTAGCTTTTTACGGTCCTAGGAGTTTTACCAGATACCATGTCGAAGAATCCGGACACAACACGATCTGGTAATGGCCGCAGGGAGTCTGGACGCTGAAAAAAAAGAGCTCCTTTTTCCCGCGGCAGTCTTTCCAGGAGAAGTTTGTTTTCATGATTTCAAAATTTGTGTTTTTCCATAAAAAGGATTTCGGGGTGATTCTCCCTTTTTCCATGACACATGTCACGGCAATAGGCGTACTGTAGTCATCTCCTTTTTGAAAAGGGAGTTTCCTGTCCCATCGCGCCTGGTGATTGAACATGATTTCGTCGAGGTGTTATTTCATTAAGGGGTGTCGTGATGCCTAACCACACTTTTGTGTGGTATCCGGGTCAAATTTTTTTTGTTTTTTAGAGGTAGACGATGTCTTCTGGATGGTACAGAGACAAGAACAGAAGCATGTATTCTTTCAGGTGCCGTGTCAGCAGAAAATTATTTTTGATATGTTCCCGTCCATTCTCTCCGAGCTTTTTGGCATATTCAGGATTATTGAGGAGCTGCTTGATGGCAAAGGCCGCTCCCTCGATAGAGTGGCATAGAAGTCCTGAATATTTATGTTTTACCTGTAAGGAGATGCCTCCTACGTGGGAAGCGACGATCGGTTTGGCTTTCCAGAGCGCTTCGGCAACTGTCAGGCCGAATCCTTCTTTGAGGGATTTCTGGATGATGACGTCGGAGGCCCTTTGCAGGGCGTTGATAAGAATGTCATCTTGCGGCAAGAGAAGGACGTGGATGTCCGGGTCCTTTTTTGCTTTTTCCTGGACTTCGGCCAGGACCTGGACGCCTTCAGGATCGTCTGTGGCCGTCCCCCCTGCCAGGATGAGCTGGCAGTCGATGTATTTTTTGACCTGCAGGTAGGCATCGATGACGCCTATAGGGTCTTTGAGCCTGTCAAAGCGCGAGATCTGCGTAATGATGGGTTTGTCCCTGACGATGTTGTATTTTTCAAGGGCCGCGTCGATCTCGTCCTGGGAGAGTTCCTTGTTTTTATCGCTCAAAGGATCGATGGACGGCGAGATCAGGAATTGGCGGATCGGCAGGCTCTGTGAGAAGATCGGCGACGAGAAGACAGCGGCGTCGTAGCCTGGGATGAACGACATGAGGAAATCCCAGACTTTTTGATGGGGATGCGAAACGTCGATATGGCAGCGCCACAACCATTTATTCCCGGATTTCTTTTTGATGAGGCCGATCGGTTGAGGATCATGGATGAAGACGATGTCGCCATAGGTGTTCATGAGCCCTAGGTTTGTCTCTGTCGTTTCCATGAAGATTTCCAGATCGTGGTCCGTGATGTCTTGCGGCCGGCCGTGCAGGGCATTGTGGAATTTCTTCGTGACGTCAAAGAATTGGGCTCCGCCTTTGATGAGGTCCCAGCGGCTGTCGACGCCGAGCTCTCCTAAGAGAGGCACCATGCGGTTAAGAATTTCCGCCACGCCCCCTCCGACGGAGGTAGAGTTGATATGTTGGATGACTTTGCCCTTGAGGCGTTCGGCAAGCAGTTTCAGGTCGTCGATCGTAGATTGTCCAACAATGGGGATATAGTCGTTGAGGTGGACCATGCGTCAGGCCGCCAATCTTTTTTCAACGATCTTCAAGATTGTTTTTCTTAGACCGTCCAGTGTGTATGTATAAGGATCGAGCCTGGCAATCTTCGCCGCCAATCCGTTTTCCTGCAGGGATGTTTCCAGCCAGTTGGAGAAGTCATTGGTCCCCTTTTCCAGCCTGAGGTGTGCCTCAAAGATGTGAAAATAGATGGAATCGATCGTGACTTTCTTGAGCGCGTCGGCGAATTCCCGCAGGTCTGTCGCCGTATCGTTCGTAGGGGCGATAAAGCTGACGGATTTGATGAAATGGAATTGTTCGTCTTCCCTGGCAAAACGGAGGTTTGCCCTGGGGTTGTCTTTGAGATATTCCTCGATTGTTTCGACGATCTTTTCGCGCAGGGAGCGGATCGTCTTGTACTGGATCGTGTCGATACTGGCCAGCCTCTCTCCTAGTTCGTCGTCGCCCAGGACTCCCCTGACCCAGTAGGCGAAGTCGTTCGGCGGTTCGGGGGAAAGATACTGATGTTGCTGCAGGAAGCGATGGGTGTGATGATAGATGCAGGAGCCCGGGACGTTTTTGATGTGTTCTAGGAGCTGCCCTAAATTGGAGGCCTTGATACCCAGGAGCTCCGAGAGGTGCCACCGGGTGTAAAAGCGGAAAGGCTCTTTGGCTTTGATGGCTTCTGTCATGTTTTCTTGGCGGATTTCAACGATACGATGCGTTTCAGGAACGCATGGACTTTGTCCGTGTCTGAAAGGTAGTATTGCGCGCCGGATGTCCGGGAGCGCCCCACAAGGATGGTGATCCCTTTGTTTCTTAGTGTGCCGAAAGCGTCTTCATCCGTTATATCATCTCCGACGTAGATGGGCAAGATGTTTTGCCCGCCGTGCATGGATTTCTTTTTTGTCAGCAGCCACTGGACGATCTTGCCTTTATCCCAGTCCACGGACGGCTGGATCTCCAGGACCATCTTGCCGGTTTTTGTGCGGATGAGCTGTTTTGCGCCCGCTTCTTTTACGGTTTGGCGGAAGATCTTCCGGATGTTCGGAATATTATTTTTGTCTGCCAGGCGATAATGGACGGCCAGGAAAGGTTTTTTGTTCTCGATAACGACGCCCTGCGTTGTTTTATATTTATCTCTGAGCGTCCTTTCGAGTCGGGCAACGATTCTGTTGTAGGCGGCCGGGATGCGGAGCTTGAACCTGATGCCATTCCCTTCTGCCTCGAAGCCATGGTTTCCCGAATAGACGATATTTTTTAAGCCGACCATGGATTTGACGTCAGGCATGGACCGGCCGCTGACGACCGCGAGGAATACGCCGGGGGACGCAGCAAGGGCCCGCAGGATCCGTTTTGTTTTTCCCGGCAGGATGGCCTGCCCTGGCGTCGGCGCGATCGGGCTCAGGGTTCCGTCGTAATCAAGGCAGATAAGCAAGGGCCTCTGTTGGACGAGCAGCTGGATGCGATCCCAATCGCAAAAGAGGTTTTTCATAAAAGGGCATTATTCCTTGAATTCAAACTTAAGCAATTCAGAGATGATTTTGCCTGCCCAGCGAAAGATGTTGTTGTTCTGCACGATCTCGCGCATTTTCATCATGCGTTTTTGTTCTTCGTCTTCCGGAAGGTTCAGGGCCACATAGATGCCATCCGAGATATTCTGCCGGTCATAGGGATTGACGAGAATGGCATCCGTTAATTCCCGCGATGCGCCGGTGAACTGGCTCAAGACGAGGGCGCCTCTGTTGTCGGTGCGGCTGGAAACAAATTCCTTGGCGACAAGGTTCATGCCATCATGGAGCGAGCTTACCAGGCAGACGCGGGCATAACGGTGCAGGGCCAGAAGTTCCTGGAGATTCAGATGGCGTCGTACAAGGGTAATAGGCTTCCAGTTATCGGTTGAATGTTTCCAGTTGATTTGTTCGACCAGAGCGTTGATCTCGTCATTTAAGGCTTTATACCTGGGGATATGAAGACGGCTGATCTCGCCGACCTGAAAGAGCGTGATCTTTTCCTTGAGGTTCGGCTCTTTTTCCAGGAGGCGGTCGACGGCCAGCATTCTTTCGGGGATGCCTTTTGTATAGTCAATGCGGTCGATGCCCAGGAGGACCGCTTGGTCTTCCAGGTGGAACTCTTCAATAAGGGCCTCTTGCGCTTTTTTGACCTTTTCGGAATCGGCGGCAGAACTGATGCCTTCAAAATCGACGCTGATGGGGTAGGGCCGGATGAGGGTCTCGTGGCCGCCCTTGATGACGGAGAATCGTTCTCTGTCGATCTTGCTCTCCAGTTCCCTGTCGATTGCCGTCAGGAAGCTATCGCAATGGTATCGGATGTGGAAACCAAGCAAGTCATTGGCCAAGAGTCCTTCGAGGATTTCTTTTCTTTGGGGGCAGATACGGAAGACTTCGTGCGACGGCCAGGGGATGTGCCAGAAGTGTGCGATGATAAGCTGGTTGCCTGCCTGTTCCTTGAGATAGCGAGGCAAAAGGCAGAGGTGATAGTCCTGGATCCAGATGAAGGCCTTCTTGTCTCCGATCTCGCTTAAAATCGCATCCGCGAATTTCCGGTTGACCCGTTCGTAATGTCTCCAGTCTTCTTCGCGGAATGTCGGCCGCTGGAATGCCAGGTGGCAAAGGGGCCAGATGGCTTCGTTGGAATAGCCGAAATAATAGCCGTTTTCTTCTTCTTTGGTGAGCCAGACGCGCTTGAGCGTATAGGACGGGTTGTCGGGAGGCACACGGAGCTTGCCGCTTTTATCCGTTACTTTCCGGTCGGCATCTCCGGCCCCCTGGGCGACCCATAGGCCATTTGAGGCTTGCATGACGGGATCCAAGGCCGTGATGACGCCGCCGGCGCCGCGGATGTATTCGATCTTGCCCATTTTAAACTGATGGACATAGGGCTCCCTGTTGGAGACGACGATGAAAAGATAATCCCCCAGTTTTTCCCCGACGATTTGGTGGAGCGTCTCTTTTGTCCACATGGTTATTTCCGTTTTTGCGCGTCTTCCTGTTCGTAGTTGATCGCGCGGATGGGATATGGGATGGTAATGTTTTCCCGGCTGAAGCGTTCGTGCAGGCGTTTGATGAATTCGTGCTTGATGAGGTATTGGTCAGTGAATTCCTTTGCTCTCAGGATGGCCGTGAAATTAATGCTGAAATCGCCAAAGCTATTATAGCGGATGAACGGATCAAATTCGGGTACGCCTCCAGGAACTTCTTTCATGACGTCTTTGGCGACTTCGCAGGTGACGCGCTCGACCTTTTTGAGGTCGCTGTTATAGTGCACGCCCAGGTTGATCAGGACGGCCATTTCCTTGTCGGGAAGATAGTAATTGACGATGATAGCTTGTGTGAGCTTGGCGTTCGGCACAAGGACGACATTATTGGGCAGCATGCGGATCTTGGTCGTGCGCCAGTTGATATCCGTGACGTATCCCTCTTCTCCTGTTTCCAGCTTCACATAGTCTCCGACGCGCACCTGGCGGGCGATTGTCGTGTGGAATCCCGCGAAGAGATTGGATAGCGTATCTTGCAGGGCCAGGGCGACCGCCAATCCACCGACGCCCAGGGTTGCCAGGATCGGCGTGATGGAGATGCCGAGGCTGTTCATGACGATCATGACGCCGATACCGAAGATAATGATCCGGCTGATATTTTGGGTCAGCGAGGTCACTGGCATGACGCCTTCGATCTTGGCGGCATAGAGGCTGATCAGCTTGCCGACCATTGCGGCTATTGCCAATGTCGCCGAGAATATCCCCAGAGCGACAAGGATCTTTCCGATCGTCTGCACCCAGTGTTCGGGCAGGCTTGTGGCACCCAGGGCCAGATAGAGCCCCAGCATGACGAACCAGATCATGAGAGGCTGGCGGATGCTTTCAATGATGATGTCGTCGATCTGATGTTTGGTGGTAAGGGCCCAACGGCTCAGGCGCACAAAAATAACCCTTTTGACGGCCACACCGGCAAAGATAGTGGCGAGGAATATCGCCAGGGGAATCAGGACGATCCTTACTTCTTGAAGCCAGACGGCTATAGCAGGATGGGTCATGGTATTTTCCTTTTAAGTCGAGCGTGGGACGTGTTAAGAAAAGCCGGAAAGACAAGGTGAAATAATAGATAAAAAGGATACGAAGTATTTTTATTATATCGCCGCGAAGTCGTTTGTAAAGAGACGATTTTAATTTTTTTTGATTTTCCAAGCAGGCCCGCGGCAGCGGTAGTTTCTGAGCCATTTATTTTTGGTTCGGTAGCCGTGGATAAAGTTTCCGACGGTGTCCCAGAAGGCGCGGCCGTGGTTCTTATGCGTCAGATGCGCCAGTTCGTGAACGACGATATAATCGATGATGTCCTGCGGCAAGAAGGCAATGCGCCACGAAAAGCTCAGTGTGTCTTTGGCGGAACAGGATCCCCATCGGCTTCGGGCCGAGGATACCCTGATGTTTTTGGGGACGGCATGCATCAGGGCGCTGTAATGTGTTACTGTCGGCATCAGGACGTCCGAAGCGGCTTTCTTGTACCAGGACAGGAATAACTCTTCGGCGGCGCCTTTGAGATGCGCCGGCAGGATGAATTTTTCGCCGGTGAAGACGAGTTGTCCGGTGGAGCTTTCCTCTTGCGGAAGGTTCCAGCTCAACGGAAAGTGCCTCCCCAGATAAGGGATAGGTCTTCCTTCGTAAAAATCATCTGTTTCCTGTCCCTGCGAGTTTGACCGGAATGCCAGGAGTTTTTTCTCCAGCCACTTCGTCTTCGACCGGATGAAATCTGTCGCCCGCCCGATACCGAGGCGGGCCGGGAAGCGCAGCGTGATCCGGCCGTTATCGTGGATACAGAGGGAGATTGTTTTCCTGCGGCCGCGGCTGGGGATCAAGGTGATCTCGGGCAGGCCTTCCAGGTTCAAGGCTATACATCGGACGGTGCTTCGTTTTTTTTGCAGATGGGGGAACTGAGGCATTAAGGGACTATGCCGCTGCCAGATCGTCTACGATGCCGGCGATGATGAAATCATTGTTCGTCAGTCCGCCGGAGGCGTGCGTGGTCAGAGTGACTTTAAGCGTATGATAGGTCCATGTCAGCGTCGGGTGATGGCCCTCTGCTTCGCATGCGTTTGCGATCTGGTCAACGAGATCTTTTATTTCCATGAAGGTTTTTCTTTTGAAGGTCTTTTCGATTTTTTTGGCATCCAAGGTTATCCATCCCTCCTGCTTTGCCAGCCGCTGTTTTACCTCGTCTTCCTTCAGGGGAGGCGTTCCTGCCTGGCAGGGAACGCAATGAGGGGCTGTTTGCGCAGCGGCCGCAGGAGCAGGATGGTTAAGGATATCGTCGAGTTTTTTGAGCGCGGCAGCATAATCCGGCGGATGTGTCGCTTCCGCGACAATCTGTGCATAACGCAGGATGTTGTTCTTGTCGACGATCATGACTGCGCGAGCCAGGAGGTTTAGTTCTTTGATGTGGAGGCCGTAGTGGAAGCCGAAGGACCCGTAACGGTAATCGGACAGGACCTCGATTTGCGAGATCGCATGAGCCTGACAAAATCTTTTCTGGGCAAAAGGAAGGTCGTTGCTGATGGCAACGATGACGACATCTTTGGATAATTCTGCAGCTTTCTTGTTGAATTCTATGACCTGCATTTCACAGACAGGCGTATCCAGCGAGAGGAAAGTTGTTAGGACCTTCGTTTTGTTCCCGTATCGGGAAAGGTCGACGTCTTCGAGTTCCTGGTTTGTCAGTTTAAAGTCCGGAGCGATAGAATTTTCTTTGGGTGTCCGGCCTTGCAGGGTTAAGGTTGTACCTTTGAAGGTGATCGTTTTATTCATATTATCTTCCTCCCTTTTGATGTTTCCGGGCGGCCTTTTAGGAGGGCCTGACGGCGTTTTTTTCTTGTCGGGGTTTTTGCTTTTTGCTGATGGATGAGCTGCTGTTTGAGGTCCCAAAGTTTCTTGCTCAATGAGACGTGGTATCGATGCGGGTTGATGAGGCGCCTGACGCCGGGGTCGAGCCTGTTGATGTCGTTCTGGCGGACCCGGCGCATCTCTTCAATGGTCTGCTGATTGCAGACCCGCCGGCCGTTTTTTAGAACATCGGTCAACAAGGGTTCAATCTTGGATATGTCGCAAGCGCGCATGGTCTCTTGGATGTGTTCTTCTGTCGGGTGGTGCAGAAAAAGGACCTTTTCTTTACGAGGGTCTTCGTCTTGAAGGGTCACGTAGTCCGCGAACGCCTTGCCCCTTGCATCATAGATGCGCCAGACGGACTTGCCGCCGGGATTGATGATTTTTTCCGGCGCTTCTGATAGTTTGATGGCGGCTTTCCATCGTGCTCCGTCTTTGATCGCCGCCAGTTTGTAGACGCCGTCCAGGGCTGCATCCCCGAATGATGTGACAAGTCGTGTGCCTACCCCGTAGCTCAGCCGCGCAATGAGACGTTCCGAATTCACGCCATAGGCGCCGGCCTCCTGCCGGATTTGTGCGATGATTTGCCAAATGACCATTTCATCCAGCTGGTTGGAGAGGACGATCGTTGTATCCGAGAATCCGGCTTCGTCGAGCATCCTGGCGGACCGGATGGCCAGATAGGCCAGGTCTCCAGAATCCAGCCTCACCCCAATGGGTCTGTGGCCCTTTCTTTTGAGTTCATCAAAGACCTTGATGGCGTTCGGTATACCGCTTTTCAGCGTGTCGATGGTATCGACCAATAAGAGACAGTCATCGGGATAGATATCCGCATAGGCGCGAAACGCAGCCAATTCTCCTCCTGTCCCCAGGGCCATAAAAGCCTGGACCATGCTGTGGGCATGAGTTCCTTTCGGCGGATATCCGAGGAGGCAGGATGTTCCGGTGTTCGAGGAGAAATCGGCCCCTCCGATGAGAGCGGCGCGCGTGGCGGCATTGGCTCCCTGTCCCTGAGCCCTGCGCATGCCGAAGTCGATCATGGTCTGCCGACATCCGGATTCTTTGATGCGACAGGCCTTGGTTGCGATCAATGTCTGGAAATTGATGTGGTTTAAAAGGGATGATTCCAATATCTGCGCCGGGACCAGGGGTCCCTTAACGGTGACAAGCGGGACGGCTGGATGGACGACCCGGCCTTCTGGGATTGCGGTGATCGAGATCCCTTCAAAACCTCCATTGTTTTTCAGCCATCCCAGAAAATCATCCGCGAACAGCCGATGTTCTGTCCTCCCTTTTAGGGCGCGCAGATATCGCAGTTCTTTTTCGCCAAAGCGGGATTTTTCCATCCATCTCAAGAAGCTTTCGAGCCCTGCATGAATGCAGTATCCTGCCCGGTGCTCGCCGTAATCGGGGTAATGGCGAAACGAGTAATCGAACCGGGCTGATTTTTTGTAAAGCCCGGTGCGATAGTAAAGCTGGGCCATGGTGAGCTGGTAGAAATCCGTGAATAAGACGCCGTCGGCCAAACGCTCATTTTTCATTCTTTTGTCTCCGGGCGGGTCGGGTCGGTCGAGAGTTTTCTAAAAACGCAATCAGAAGGTATGATGAAGGGCCGTTTTAGGCGGCAAGATATTCGCGCCATGCCTTTTCAAGGCCCTGTAGGTCTCTGAAGTAATCAGCATAGACGGCTTGAAGGGCCTTATCCATGGTTTTTCCGTCGCGTAACTCACGGCAGAATCTGGCGAACCGGTCTTGGCCGTAGCGCTCTCTCATGAAACCGACCAGGGACGCGGATTGCAGATAGAAGGTGTTGATGAGTTGTTCCGGCGTCAAAATAAGGATGGCCGGCGAACCGTCTTTTGTTTGGACCTTTTCCACATATTTGAGTTGCAGGGCCTTTGGTATCCTGAAGTTCGTTATGTCCTTGATCGACAAGATAGCGTCCCGTGCGTAGAGTTGTTTGGCGATCGTCTGGATGGATTGGTTCTTGCTCCCTGTCGTCCACCATTGAGCGATGCCTTCATCGAGCCACAAGGGGATATCGCCTTCGAATCCGACAAAGTCACGGAAGATCAGATGGGCGAGTTCGTGAGGCAGGACGTTTTCCGTGAAATTCTCGCTGCCGGCGTAGCTGGCGATGCTGCGGTTTTTGTAATCCGCCAGACCTTCTGTCCATTCAGGACTTCCTGTATTCGTCAGATAAGCCGGTTTGTCCGGGTAGATGTAGATCTTAACGCGATTTTCCCAGCTCCAGAATTTGGAATAACGGGCATAACCTATATCGTAGGCGATCGACTGATAATACTGCTCGGCTTTATTGGCGACCTTTTGTGCAAAATTCTCGCTCCCATGATGGAAGACGAGGAAATGTTCACTTTTGACCGTTTGCCAATCCTGGGCCAGGAGGGGTTTTACCGTTGCAGAGAAGAAAAACAATAGTCCCGCGGCTGCAAGGATGCGTGCTGGCTTCCGAAGGCCTCTGGGGAGATGCGGGAGTTGTCTAGACACAAGCATATTATAACACGGCATCGAGTCGGAATCCATTCTTCAGGCAGGTTCCTGGTTTTCTATGATCTCGGCGGCTTTCGTGAGATCTTCGAATATGTTTAAGACGTCGTTTTTGGAAAGTTTTTCACTGGGACCGAAAGACCGGATAAAGGTTGTGGATGTGGCTGGATAATAAACATCATCGGCATGTCCCAGAGGTTTGGAGGACCACGCCTTGTCCTGCGCAGGCGTCCGCAAAGGCTCGACGTGGCAATGAAGATCGAGTTTGAAATTCCACCAGGAACGGGCAGCGATCCTGTTGATGCGGCAGATCATCGCCCGGTTCTTGTAACGGCCTTCGACAATAGAGTAATCTGTGGGCCCCTCTTCGCCGGCTTCGCGGTGCGTTTTCAGAATGCCTTGGATCAACCGTGAGGCTTCCTGGACGGCTCTGTAGATGATCATTTCAGCATAGGCTGAGACAGCCCAGAAGACGATCGAGGCAAAAAACAGGACGCTCAATCCGTAAATAAGACTGTCAGATGTCATGGGTGCGTCAACCCTTCGCCCCCAGTTTGTGAACGCAGTAAAAACAGCTGTTGGCGTCGACGTGGTTCGGGTCTTTCGCGTTCTGGAGGTCTTTGATACGGCTTTGTTCCAGATCCGAGAGCCGATGGGAACAGATCTCAAGCGCCTGCGCGAACGTTCTGTCTTTCAGGGAGCAGACAAAGGAGAGCCTGCGGATGTCCTCATTATCAAAATTTGCCAGCTCACAGCATTGCACCATCTCTCCCCTGGCGTTGACGGTGATTTCGTTGAAGTTAAGGGGCACGCACATCCGGATCGGGTCCGAGGTACGGATGTCTGCGGCCATGCCAATGGGGATGCCGGCGATCTTCGAGAGGGCGGCACCGGTCAAAAACAGTTCATTCCGCTGCTGTGGGTCCAGGACGTATTGATTATCTTGCGCATGCGGACACGGCAAGATTGTCGACAGGATGAGTCGTTGCGCTCCTTGTTTACGGCTCAGAAGGGCGATATCGAAGAGTTGCTCGAAGTTGGCTGTGCTGACGGCCGTGACGATCCTGAAAGGGATCTTGGCCCGCCGGCAATGAGAAAACGCCTCTATGAGTTTTTCATAGGAACTTTTTTGACGGACATGATCGTGCTGACGGGGATCGCTGCTTTCGAGGCTGAAGGCGATATAAGACATGTTCCTGCGATAGGTTTTGAGGGTATCCAGATATTCGGC
>Ga0172375_10000624_pt1 | contig 56589 bp, 49 predicted proteins | sample LakKiv1m_FD_114537 | JGI IMG/M metagenome (GOLD analysis project Ga0172375, IMG submission 114537) | Freshwater microbial communities from Kabuno Bay, South-Kivu, Congo - kab_092012_11.1m | ecosystem: Environmental > Aquatic > Freshwater > Lake | place: Democratic Republic of the Congo...
ATGAAGACGATAATCAAGCAAATGCAGCAACTCAGCCGACGTGTACTCTTTCAGACCGTCTCGCATCCGCCACGCCGCAAGCGCTTATCCGCCAGAGTCTTAGGCCTTAAGTAAGCGCCATTGTCGTTAACGAGACTTCTCGCCAAGAGGGCTGAGGGGTCGGGCCGTGGATAGTGAATGACGCATCGCGGCGGCAAAGGATTGCCGCCCGCCAAGGCAAATCCGTTTCGAGAGAATCCGTGGAGGGCGCCAATCCATTGGCGCCGTGTCACCGTCTATTCGGAAGACACACGAGGGCCTGCAAGCGGGACCGCGTCTATCTTCAAACATCCACTGTCCAGAGGCGGCTTGGTTCGTCGGCGTTGGTGAGTTCCACCGCCACACCCGTGAGGCCGCGCGCATCAAGGGCGGACCGCATGGCCTTCACGGCCTTTTTCGGGTCATTGCATTCCTTGCTCAGGTGCGCAAGAAATACCACCTGCAGCTTCGCATCGGCCACTTCTCCCACAAGCCCGGAAGCCTGCTCGTTCGAGAAATGACCGTGCCGTCCCGCAATCCGCTGCTTCAGCGACCACGGACGCTCCGATCCATGCAGCATGTCCGTGTCATGATTCGACTCCAGCACAAGTATGCTGCAACCGCGCAGCCTCTGCTTCACCAGGCCCGTGGCCGTGCCGATATCCGTGGCTACCCCGGCACTGATACTGCCACACCGGAAAACAAACCCTACCGGGTCCATCGCGTCATGCGGAACGGAAAACGGCTCGACCTCGATATCGTCCATGGCAAAACGGTAGCCAGTGGAGAAGATGTTCCAGTCCATACCTGATTCCTTGCCCGCCAGCTCAATGGCCTCAACGGTCCCGGAATTGGCGTACAGGCGCATGCCGTAGCGCTTCTTGAGAAGGCCGAGCGTGCCGATATGGTCTTCGTGCTCGTGCGTGACACATACCGCCGCAATTGACGCTGGATCCACGCCAATAACCTTCAGGCGCCGCTCTATCTCTTTGCCACTCAGGCCGGCGTCGACAAGAAGACGGTGTTTGCCTGTTGAAAGGTAAATACAGTTGCCGCTGCTTCCACTTCCCAGCACACACAATTGCAGCATCGTTCACTCCCGACGGAACGGACCCGTCTACCCCAGAGTTATCCCTGTTGTTACCCATCTGCGCAACGGGAAAGAGGAGCAGAAGCCCCGCTCATTCCGTCATTCCGTTCTTCCGTAATTCCATTCCCCCGCTCCCGTCCCCTCCCTTGCCGCTTGATTCCATCAGACCCGCAAAGCTATTCTCCTGAAAGGATTTCACATCGTAGAAGGGACGATAGATGACCAAACGGGAACGCTTCCTCGCATTTGCCGGCTTCGAACCTGTCGACCGTATTCCGCGGCGCGCCAGTTTCACCGCTACGCTTCAGCAGGCGCTGACCAAACACCTGGGCAAGGACCCGTGGCAGTATTTCGACATGGACAACGGGCATGGAGCCGGGTTGCGCCCGCCGGACGGGTTCAAGTTCCCCGACTATTCCTCCTATCATCCCGGCAGGAAGCAGGGGGAGAACGGTTTCACAATAGACGGCAATGGCTGCGGCCACCTCGAACACGGGTTCTACCACTTCACCGAGTACATCAGCCCCCTTCGTGACGCGACATCGTTCTCGGAAATCGAGAAGTACCCTTTTGTCAGTAACGTAACCTGGCTTGACGACCAGCTCCGGGCAGCCTGCGAGACTGCACATGCGCAGGGCAACTTCGCACAGATCTTCGTCGGCCACATGTACGAGAACGCATGGCAGGTCCGCGGCTATGAGCCCTTTCTGATGGACCTTCTTACCCAGCGCGACTGGGCGGAGTACATCCTCGACAGGTTCTGCGAGAACAACGAGCGTGTCGCAATCGCCGCCGCAAAAGCCGGCTACGACTGTATCTTCACCGGTGACGACGTTGCGAACCAGAACGCCCTGATGTTCCAGCCTGACCTTTGGCGCGAGGTGATGAAGCCCCGCTGGGCAAAGGTCATCGCGGCTGCCCGGAAACACAAGCCCGACATACACGTCTGGTACCATTCCGACGGCAACGTGTGGGACATACTGGAAGACTTGATCGAAATCGGCATCACGATCCTCAACCCGGTTCAGCCGGAATGCATGGACCCCGTGAAGATCCGCAAGCGCTACGGGAAACGCCTTGCGTTTGACGGTTGTGTGGGCACACAGACCACCTTCCCCTTCGGGACGACTGCCGACATGGACCGCGTCATCCGCGGGCTCGTAAAGGACCTGAAGGGGAAGAACGGCGGACTGATGCTCTCCCCCACCCATGTTCTTGAGCCCGAAGTCCCTGTGGAGAACGTTGTGACGTTCTTTGAGACATGTGCCAAGGTGTAGATTGTTCTGCCGCAACATATGACGCAAGTTCGTCATATGTGTAGCCGGGGTCGGTGACCCCGGATACCCGGCCTCACCGAGGCCGGCTACAATTGGGTTGCGGGCGATAGCCCGCATGAGATCAGTCAATGCTACGCGAAATCAAAGAGACACGACAGTTGCCCGGCGAACCGCACCGCAGGTGGTTCGCCGATGACGTTTTTGACCTTATTGTATGGAACAACCCGCCGGGAGAAATTGTCGGCTTCCAGCTGTGCTACCGCGATCCCGGCGAAGAGCATGCGCTCACATGGATGCGGGACAAAGGTTTCTCGCATGACGGCGTTGATGACGGCGAAGCGCAGGCTCTAGGTCCCAAGATGACACCGATCCTGGTCCCAGACGGCAAGTTCGACAGGAACGGCATTCTTGCCCGGTTCGAGGAACGCGCCGGCAAAATCGACCCTGTCGTAGCGGCATTTGTCGTGGACCTGGTGGGTTCGTACCCGGGTAAGGCCGCACGGGTCCCTGACGCGCCCATGCCCACCCAGCGCGGACCTCGCTCCACCGTCAAGGGACCGCGTCCCACGGTGCGTGGCATACGCCCCACCACGCGTGGCCCCATCCCTACGGCACAGACCATCAGGAAGAAGACCAGGCAGTGATCTTCCTCACCTTCAAGGCATCACAACACGATCGGTTACACACGGGATAGCGGAGCAAGCATGAAACCAATAACCGCAACGATGCATCGTTCTGTGACGCGCACCTTTCAATGCCAGTACCGCCTCTGGGCGCCGGCCGGCTACAAAGCGGGAACGCGGCGCCGCTACCCACTGGTCCTCTTCCTCCACGGTGCCGGCGAACGCGGAAAAGACATCAGCCTTGTGCTGAAGCACGGGCCGCCGCGGCAAGCCGCCGAGGGGCGGCGCTTCCCGTTCTTCCTTCTCGCGCCTCAATGCCCTGAACACCGCGCGTGGCAGCCTTGCGTGTTGTCCGCACTGCTTGACGAAGTGACCGAGGCATGGCCCATCGACTCGGCCAGGATATATGTCACCGGCATCTCGATGGGCGGGCTGGGCACCTGGTCACTGGCAAACGCCTTTCCCGAACGATTTGCCGCAATCGCTCCGGTCTGCGGCCCGTTCATCTGGATCCAGCCGGAACGCTTCAAGAAACTTCCCGTGTGGTGCTTCCATGGGGCTATGGACGAAGCCGTACCCCTGCAGGACTCCATACGCATCGTCAAGATGCTCCGCAGTCATGGCGTGGCGGTCCGTTTTACCGTCTACCCGGATGCCAACCACGATGCGTGGACACCAACCTTCAACAATCCCGCCTTCTGCAAGTGGCTGCTGTCCAAACGGCGCCGCGCCCGATAGGAACAGATGGGCACAGCTCCCCTAATCCAGTTCGGTGTCTTCGGCGACGCGCACTGCGCCCGGGGGATTGTCGAAGGACGCCATCACGGTGATTCGCTCGTCAAACTGCGCGACTGCATTGCATTGTTCAACCGTCGCAAGCTGGCTCTCGCGTTCAACATGGGCGATCTCATCGATCGGGCTCCCAACGAGCCGGTTGGCACTGAAGGCCGGCATCTTGCGACAGTCCTGCCCGTCCTATCCCGCTACAACGGCACGTGGCATCATGTAATCGGCAACCATGACGTTGCCGGGATGACCAAAGCGGAATACATGCGGCAGGTCGGTTTCAAGGGCGCCACGTCTTTCTATTCCTTTGATTGGGGTTCGGTGCACTGCGTTGTCCTGGACGGCAACTACAACGCGGATGGTTCTGATTTCTCGCCGGCTGCGAACGACTGGACGCAGGCATGGATGGCACCCAACGAACTGGCGTGGTTGCGAAACGATCTTGCCCGTGCAGGCAAACGCACGGTAGTCGTTTTCACCCACGAGAATTTCGACAATCGCGTCGACAAGGGAGTACTGGACCCCCACCTTGTCCGGAACACCGCGGACGTGCGGAACATCATAGAATCAGCCGGCAATGTGAAGGCCGTAATCCAGGGCCACTACCATACCGGCCTGCACCTTCGGCTCGGTGGCATACCCTACCTGGGAATAGCCGCGGTGGTGATGGGCCCCGGCCCGGAGAACAACGCCTTCGCGATCGTATCCCTGAATCCTGACGGTTCACTTGCCGTCGAGGGATTCGGCCGGCAGGAAAGCTTCATCTTCTAGAGCGCTTTCACAAATACTGTAGCCGCGGCGCTCTGCGCCCCGACAGAGCGGGGCGGCTACAACGCAAAGACGGTCACTACATTTCCTAATACGCTCTAGGGATTCACCGAAAGGCGCTTGTACAAGTTCCGACGCTGCAAGTCCTGCAGACGTCTCACCGCGAAGGTTCCGCCTCCGCGCAGCCGCTACGGCGGACACGGTCGCGCTACCCAGGAGGGACATCCGCAGTGAGGTAGGGCGAGGCCTCAGGCCGAGCCGTTCCTTTGTCTTAGCTCCGTTCTGCGATTCACCGGCGGCAGGGCATGATCATGGCGCGGTGAGGTTGACACCCACCGCCCATGCCATCAGCCCGACGAAGATACCCAGGAACATCCCGAGGAAGACCTCGAGGCGTGTGTGTCCCAGCAGTTCGACAACCTTCTGCTCGGACAGGCGGTGTCCGCTCAGCAGCTCGTCGACTATCTGGTTGAGCAGCGTGGCCTGCTGACCCGCTGCCCGCCTGACGATCGATGCATCCAACATGACCACGATGGCAAATGCCAGCGCCAGCACGAAGATCGAAGAGCCGAAGCCGTCCTTGATGCCTATGATCGTCGCCAGGGCAACTGCCATCGCCGAGTGTGCGCTCGGCATGCCGCCGGTGCTGACCAGGTAGCGGAAATCAAGCCGTCGTGTCTTCCTGAAACTGGAAGCCATCTTGATGCTTTGTGCAAAGACCCAGGCGCAGAACGGCGCCCAGAATGTGCTTGTCCTGAATACGTTTAGAGCCGAGTTTTCCATATCTGTATCAGCACACACCGGCCGTAACGGTCAGTAGGCATTCTCCCTTGCAAAGACTGTTCTCACGAGTATCTTGAAATCGAAAGACATGGACCAGTTCTCAAGGTAGTAGAGATCGTACTTTATCCGTTCCTCGATGCTGGTGTTGCCGCGAAGCCCGTTCACCTGCGCCCAGCCTGTCATGCCGGGCTTGGAAGTGTGCCGCCACATGTAACGCCCGACATCCTCCTTGAACTTCTCAACAAAATGCGGCCGTTCCGGGCGTGGCCCCACAAGGCTCATCTCGCCCTTTAGAACATTCCACAGCTGCGGCAGCTCATCGATATTGTGCTTACGGAGGAACTTGCCCACAGGTGTGGCGCGGGGATCGTTCTCCCTGGCGAACACCGGGCCCGTCTCGCTCTCGGCCCCAACCTGCATCGTCCGCAGCTTGTGAATCCTGAACACCCGCCCCTTCTCACCGCATCGTTCCTGGGCGAAGAACACTGGACCGCGTGATGTGGCCTTTAGCACGAAAGCCGCAATGGCAATGACCGGCGAAACAAGGATCAGACCCACCAGCGACCCGGCGACGTCCTCAATCCGCTTGAGCATGCGGTTAGTAAAGTGATCCAGCGGCCAGCGTGTAACGCCCAGCAAGGGAATATCGTCGAGCGAATGGACATCCATGCTCACCGTGAGAATGCGGAACAGGTCCGGCACCATGAAGAAGTCCACCATGTTCCGCTCGCAAAGCATAAGGATATCAACGATGGATTGGTGCGGAATCCCCTGGCTTGCCAGTATGATCTGATCCACGTTATCTTTCTCGAGTATGCTCTTCAAGTCCTCCAGGGAGCCACGGACATCCTCGGCCGGTACGTCCCCCTGCAGAGAGCTGCCTGTCCGGAGAAAGCCCACCACCTGCGCCCGCAGCATTGCCTCCCTCTTGAGGGTGCGATTCAGGTGCGCCGCAACGGAATCGGTGCCCAGTATGAGGACCTTGTGCCGCCGTGAGCTGTGCCGTGCCGCGTTCCATTCGATGCGGAACAGCAGGTAACGTTCCAGCAACAGCAGGAACAGCACCGTTCCGAATGCAATGGTGATAACAAGGCGCGAAAACTCGGCTTCATTCTGCACGGCAAACGCCAGCACGATGGTAAGGACTACGCCGATCATCGTTCCGCGCACCAGCCGCGGGATCTTGTTGATGAACGACCCCATCTGCGGACGCACGTAAAGACCAAGGGCGTTGAGGACTATGACAAACAGCAACGTCCCGAATGCCGCGCCAAGCCCGTAGAGACCATAGACAGCCTCTGGCGCCGAATGGCGCAGCGGGATCCAACCGCTGGAAAAACGGATCCAAGTGGCGGCCATGAAGCCTCCGAAAACGGCACAGGCATCCATGGCAACGGCAACGATGCCGAAAGAAACATCCATGCTGTCTTTCTTGCGCATGACACGCGTACTATACACCGTTTGAACGTCTGGCAAAGTGAAATTGACTTGCCCTGTAATGCTTCCGTCCTGGCACAGCCAAGTTGTAGCCGCCCCGCTCCGTCGGGGCGTCTTTGCACGGCGACAGAGCGCCGTGGCTACAACACTCCACGCATCAGTAAGGGGTAACTTGCCGTTTCGCACGCCATCCGTTGACCGTGTTCCCGTAAACATGTAAAAGAATGCATATGCAAAGCCCGGTTATCCACCCTTACCAGCTGCTCTGCGTCATCTGCCGCGCGGGCGCAAAGGCCGGAACAGCCTATCACCATGCGGCCCGCCTGAAGGCCATCGTCCAGGCCATAAGGGCAAACCCGGCTCTACCCCTGCGACTCTGCTGCAACGTCGCATCGGACTATTCTTTCCAGAATCCGGGACACGGGTTCGATACGCCGGAAGGGCCTCTCTACAACACCAGGCGTGACCTCGTCGTACTACAGAAGCTCGGCCTCGTTCCGGGCGATACCCGCCCCGCCATTGAACTGTTCGAAAGGGTCTTTCGGAAGATTCCAACTGTGCATTGCATTTGCGGAAGCAGGACCGGTTCACGCATCGGTTGGAAAGGATGCCGCCTCGCCATATCCGGCAACTACGAACGCGGACACGCGCGGGGTATCGAGGCCGTGTTGCCGGGAAGATCACATGCCGGGAAAGCCCGTGCCAAGACACGGTCCTGCCGCGATATCGCCGGTGCCAGTGTTCTCCACATCCGTCCCCACCATCTCCTTTGCATGGCCTGCTTCCATGCAGGACGCCGTTCCATCGCGCCTATCAAGGAAGACAACCTGTGCGAAGCCATAAGGGCCATTCAGCGTAAACCAATGACCCCGGTAAAACTGGTCGAGGGCCCCTGCATGATCTGCCCGCCATGTTCACGGTATCACGCTGCCTCCAACCGGTGTATCGGCGGCAACGGTATGGGCCTCAGAGACGAGAAGAAGGACCTTGATCTACTGCAGATGCTGGACCTCAGCTACGGCGATATCGTGCCGGCGCGGGACCTGTACCGGATGGTGTTCGACCGGATTCGATCAACGCGCCAGGTGTGCGGTCATGGCAACGGCAAAGTCACGGGCTACGAGTGGTCCGTCTGCGGCGGGCCACTCGGCTCGCAAGGCTACCGCAAGGCCCGTGCCGTGGCCATGTTCATCCCGGGACTGGAGCCACCGAAACACTGATCATTGCTGAGTCATGTATCTCCGGCAAGGCCGTGCCGTGGGGCACCCATTCGACTCATCCCAGCGCCCCCGCGGATTCTGCCATCGCTACCAAGTTTTCCGGCGAAACATTCGGCAGCAGCGCCTCGTGGCTGGGACTGACTACCAGGCATGGCCCCAGTAGTCCCATGACCCTGCGAACGTCCTCGCGCACCTGTGCGGGGTTCCCGTGTACCAGCAGCTCCTGCGTGTCGATGCCGCCCATGAATGCGATCCGGCCCTTGAACCGTTTCGCCAGGCTCGCGGCATCCATACCGGCCGCCCGCGCCTGGAGCGGATGCAGCGCATTCACCCCCGCGTCAATCAGCCGGTCAATAACGCGGTGCACGGAACCGCACGAGTGCAGGATCACCTGGTAACCGAAGCTGTGGCCCTGGTCGGTAAAACGTTTGAACCACGGCATGATGAACCGGTCGAACATCTCCGGGGCTATCATCAGGTCCAGCTGCGTCCCGAAATCGTTACCAAGGAAGAATGCGTCCACCAGGTTGCCCGTCTTGCGGAAGAATGCCTCGTTGCAGTCGTAGTAAAACTGGCAGACGCGGTCTGTTACGGCCTCGACCACGGCCGGATGCGTGTACATCTTGACGAAGTAGTTCTCCATTCCGAACAGGTCCATCACGTTGTGGTAGAAACAACACCACATGCCACTGGCCCGGTAGTACGGACCTATGCTCCGCAGGCTATCCAGTGCGGATGTGTAGTCCATGTACCTGGGGTCCGGCCATTCGTACTTGTCGATTTCCCGCTGATCCTCGCAGTCGGCCAGGGGGCCGGCGGTTCCATGGCCGAGTCCCAGTTCCAGGCCCTTATGTACGGCAAACATGGCGCGTCCCTCGGGGTGCTTGTATGACCCCCACTGGGGGCAGATCCACCTGAAGTCATCCCCGAGCCGCTGTTGCATGGCTTCATACGTGGTTACGCCGAAGTGACGGTTGTAGATGGGCACCGTGTCAGTGTGCGGCTGCCCCATCCAGAACCCGCACCGGTCAGCCGCCTTGCCCGAAAAAATAGCCTTCAATCGTTCACGTGCGGTCATCTGTGGGTCCTCTTTCCCGTCGTCCAGATGGTAGGGACGAGGCGCTGCCTCGTCCTCATCCCAAGGGCGAGGCAGCGCCTCGCCCCTACCAGCTTTCCGGAAACCATGTTGGTGTCTGCTGTTCCGTGTCTTCCGTCCCAACGCCGTCTCACCCCATCATCGGCACCCCGTAGGGCCCTTCCGTCAGCACCGCAACACTCGCCCCCGGTTTCACCCGGCTCAACGCCTTCTGGACCATGGCCTCCGCCAGGTCGCGCCCCACTAGTCCCCCCACCCCGATCCCTCCGTCCACCCCCGGCAGACCCATCCTGCTGAACACAGTACCAGTAAGTTGCGGCGAACAGTATATCAACTGCCCCAGCGGTCCCAGCTTCCGGAAAACCCGACCCCACATCTGGACTTCCCACTGTTCGGGGACAAACTTCCATGCCGGCGAAAGCATCTTCCGATCGAATTCGTCAGGACCAAGGTCCTTCAGCATCGGGAGCACCTGCTTGTAGTTGGCACCCCCCACCGGGTCGGCATCGGTGTGGTTCGCTGCAAGAATCAAGACTCCACCCGCCTTCACGGCCCTTGAGGCCTCAACTGCCGCCTTGGCGGCCTGGTAGTGGTTGATCCCGGCAAACCCGGCATGCGTAACAACGACGTCGTATTCGTGTTCCATGGCGATACCGGATTCCGCCATCACGCGCTTGCAGGCCGCCCGGTGGACTGCATCCAGCGTCCCGCAAAAAACACCGGTCAAACGCTTGTCCCTGTTGAGCGTCACGTTGACCGCGAAATCCGACCCGGCCATGGCCGCAACGGCCCTTGCTTCTTCCTGGCACGGATTGCCCTCCAGGTTCAGGCTGCGTGCGGCCGTGTTTGCCATCATCGCAGCACTGTGGAACCCGTATGTCACATCTTCGCCAACCAAACCCGGGCAGATTGCTTTTGGTCCCCCGCTGATGCCTGCCATGAAATGTGGCTCCGCAAGCCCGGTCAGTATCTGCAGATCCGCGTCGAGATAGAACCGGTTGATCCAGACTTCCGTACCCCGCGCGGTCCGGCCCAGGTGCCGTAACATCGAAGCATCACGGCAATCATGGTTTATGATCTTCACCGGATCATGGAAGGCCTGCTCCGGAAGCATTCGCCGCAATTCCTCGTCCCGAAGTGACCGGTGGGTACCGGTTGCCACGAGGACAGTCACATGCCTTATCCCTTCCCTGTGCAGGCTGTCAAAAACCGGCTCAAGGATCCCGTCTTCTCCGCGATATGGAACAGGCCGTGTGTTGTCGCTGATCACGATCACCGCTTCGGCATCAGGCCGGCGGCGCCGGACCGAACGAGTCAGTTCGGAAAGGGACGGACCGGCAACGGGCGATTCCAGGCTCACACGGATAGCTGCCTGCGGATCCGGCAACGCCGGTACCGTCTTCAAAGCCAGGATATCGACAGGAACAGGGCTATCGAGGCGCAACCTGTCCTGCCCGAATTCGAGCTCAAACGAAAGAGGCTGCCGGGTCATTGTCCTGTCCCCGAGGAACCTGTCCTCCAGACCCCCTGCGGCAAAGGAGGACACTCAACGACATTGTCACGGTTCAGGATGAAGCCAGGGTCCACGGCCCGCTTGCAGCGGAGCACATCCTCAACAGCAGCCTGCCCGTAGCATCTCAGGAAATCCTTCCGCTTGCGCTTTCCAGTCCCATGTTCTCCGGAGTAGACACCGCCAAGCTCCGCCGACCTGGCGACAATCAGGTCATAGACTTCGGTGGCCCGGGCCAGGTTGGTTTTCTCGGGCAATATTGTAAAATGAAGGTGGCAATCGCCGAAATGGCCGAATGACACGTAATCAAGGCCTTCCTTCTTCAAAAGGGAATGCGTGTAGTCGAGAAACTCCGGGAAACGGTCCGGCGGCACAACGGTATCGGTCATGATGGTGTATGTGCCGCGACGCTGCACCACCTCCAGTGACTTGGCGGGAAGTGAGTGCCGGGCCTCCATGAACAGCTTCCAGCTCCGGTCATCATCAAGCATCATGATGCTTGCTTCTGCGACCCCGCACTCCGCATTCAGCAGCATTTCCAGCCATTCGCCCGCAACGTCCTCCAGTTCGCGGCCGGCTATGGGAATCTGGACATACAACGCCACCTGGTCATTGCCTTTGAAAAATACGTTCTCATGGTCCATGTACTTCCGGCAGTTCACCCCGAAGTACTCAAACGCGCCGAGAACGCCCAATCCCTCGGGCAGGTTTGCGACCATATGCCGATACACACCCAGCGCCTGTTCTTCGCCTGCCAGCGAGAAGAACAGGTTCAGAGTCGCCTCCGGCTTTGTCACGAGTTTCAGCGTTGCGCCGGTCACCAGTCCGAAAATGCCCTCACTGCCCGCGACCAGGTCTATCAGATCCATCGCGCCATCCGGCGCCGAAAAAGGACCCCCTGCGTTCTTGATGGCCGGACGCCTGTACCGCGGAACGGGCCACGCGGGCGCACCGGGCTCGACGCCAAGTGCAAACGCGCCGTCACAAGAGACATACTCGCCACGTTTCACCCTGACCATGCGTCCGTCCGGCAGGATGAAGTCCAGCGAATGGATCCAGTCCCGTGTCGCGCCCTTTTCACCCGGAACAAATCCGGACGCATTACACGCAATGGTCCCACCGACGAAAGCATCGCCCCTGCTCGTGGGATCGACGGGATACAGAAGCGTACCACCCGACTGCCTGCGGACTTCCTCCCGCATCTGTTCCAGGACGATTCCGACCGGCACCGTCACAAGCCGGTTGGCCGCGTCAACCGCCACAGCGGGCTGCACCATGTTCACGGTCGACAGGACGACACCACCGGGAGGTGTTGCACTGCCAGTGAGGTTGGACTTCCCCGCTGAAACGGTCACCGGGATCCCTGCCGCGAAACAGCCCCTCAACACGGCGGCCGCCTCACGTGCGTTTGCAGGGCGTGCCACTCCCGAAGCCGTGCCCTTGAGGTTTGAGCTGTCGACGGCAAACCCGGCAACAATGTCCGGATCCGTTTCCAGCACGAGACCGAACTCCTGCTTCAGCAGGACAGCGAGGACACCTATTTTACCCTGATTGTTCCTGCCGGAATCATCCAGCGCAGTGACATTCTCGGCTGTCAGCAGCTCTTCGAGTTTCAACCTGTGGTCCGGCATCCGGTCCCCTTCCACTGATTACCGCTCACCTCGCATCGCGCCGTGACAACGGAACGCGTTTATTGCCCTTCTGAAGCACCCGCAGGTGCGGACCCGGCCGCATTGTCTGCGTCTGCCGCTTGATCATCCGGATCCGTTGAATTGTTGTCTGCCTGTTATTGAGTCCGCGCATGACACCCCCCGCCTGCACGCATGGTACACCATCAGCGTATCGTGTTAACCACAAATTCAACCCCATCCCGCTCGTCGGCTCACGGCACGCAGAGACCGAACTGAGGACAGTTAACATAAAGTGGCCGTTGGAGACGGTCGCACTTCCGCACCGTAGGCACACAGGTCATCCTGATCTGTACGGGGAATATGTCCCCGGCGCCGCAAGGTTTTTCCGGTTGTCTTGGGGGGGCATTCTGGTACCATGCGGCGCTTCGAAGTCCTGTGCGCCCATCGTCTATCGGTCAGGACATCAGGTTTTCATCCTGAGAAGCGGGGTTCGACTCCCCGTGGGCGCGCCACGCAGTAGAGCCTCGCGGACTCGTCTCACTGCGTGGCTTCGCCAACAAGACAGTAACTCAGTGATTCTGCGAGGCCCTGTTGCGTGGCAGTCCCGAAGTGTCACGAGTCTGTCGAGGGACTACTTCGGGGCGCCATTCCTCACCCTTGTTTCGGCTAACTACAGGAGATCGCACGATGCCCCTCGAGTACTGCGTCTACGTCCTGATCAGTTTGAAAGACAAAAACCTGTACGTCGGCTACACGACTGACCTGCAGAAACGCTTGACTGCCCATTTCGAAGGGCACGTCCCCTCAACCGCCCCGCGTCGTCCCTTCCGTCTCGTCTATTGCGAATATCATCACGCCATGTCCGACGCGAAGCGCAGGGAACAGTATCTCAAGATCTCCGCCGGAAAGAAGGCCCTCAAACTGATGCTCCGCGACGCTCTGGCTGAGTCTCGGGGATAGCCACGCCCATCCCCTGCCAGTTGCCCTTCGACCTTCCGTTCAGCGAATCCTCTTGCGCCAGGAGACTGCAACGCCCTACACAAACCACAGCTTCCGCTCGGGTACCGGTTCACCGCCCGCGTACGTGTCGCGGTGATGCTCAATGTAGCCGAGCAGCTCTTCCAGTCCGGCTAGCTGCCTGCGCAGGTTGGCGGCGTCGGCGGGCGGGTGGCCGGCTTCGTCCGCGGCGCACTGCAACAGCTCAACAAGCCCATGGCAAAAGGCGATGTGCTCGCGCAGGTCATCGGCTGTCGCCGCCAGGAGTTTCGTGCCGGCGTCATCCGGCATGCTGTGAGGATGCAACCGCACGCTGGTGTCACGCACGCGGCACAACACGGCAACACGGTCACAGATTGCCTTGAAGATATCGTAGGGTAACGTGAGGAAACGCAAACATTCCTGACGGCGTCTTGCCGCCTGCTGTATTTCAGTTGCGACCGAGCGCGCCCGCTCGTTTCGCGCTCCAGCCGCCGCCAGTTCAGCCGGTGTCGCCTGCACGCCGTCCAGGCCGCCGGCATAGCGGTAGTAGACAGTTAACGGGTTCGTCTGACCCAGGAACTCCTGCCGCAGATCGACGGATCGCCCGGTACCGCCGCGTACCCTGACAACCCGCTCTATGCCCGCGTGGTCTACCAACTCGCGCAGACGCATCACGTCGGCATCAACGCTGCCGTAGAACTGTGCGGCGAATTCCGCCGGCAGGAACATGTCCTTGTCGAACAGCGCGGGAGCGGCAGCGACGTTGATCCACTGATTGTCCCAGGCTGCGCCGTGGTACATCTCCCACACCGCGTGGCACATATGCCCGGCACCGGTTTTGCGTGCCGCACGCATGAAAGGGGCAACGCCTTCGTCAACGATGCCGGGGAATGGGTGAAAGTGGGCGTAGTCGACCGATGCGGTGCACGGGATCACCTCGAAGCCGTGTTCCTGAAAGAAGCGGATCGATTCGGCCGTGCCGCGCTGATACTGCCAGTCGAAGATCAGCGTGTCGCGGTCGATGCCGTCGGCGATCTCCGGGTGGTGCAGAATCATGTCACCCCATAGCGCCGCGCGCTTGCCGTATTTCTTCACCTCGGTGATGACCCAGGCGAAATGATCCTGGTACAGTTCACCGCGCGACATCCCGCGAGCCCGGCATCGCGCGCAGTGGTTCAGATGATATGCCTCATCGCCGCCCACGTGCAGCCACTCGCCGGGGTCGAGAGCCGCGAACCCGGCTATGAGCGTGGACAGCACTCCTCGCGTCTCCGGGTGCGACGGGCAGAGCTGGAAGAGCACATCCTCCGTTTCCGCCAGATGACGGAAATGATCGTTTCGAAGCAGGATGCCGCAATGCCCCAGCGTGTTGGTGAACCAGTGTACGCCCAGGCCATTCTCCGCACACAGCCGATTGATCAGCTTTGCATTCGCGTAGCTGAGCCCGCCGAAGGGCCGGTGCAACGGCATCTCCGGCAGGTGTACCGCCGTCTCGATATAGACGCCGACATCGGTGTATCCCAACTCCGCGAGCAGTGGAAGGATGCGGCGCCAATGTGCTTCCACAAAATGCTGGCTGCGCGCCAGGTCATACATCACAATTTTCATTGCTCTTACTCATCCCTCCTTCGCCATGACTTGTCGCTTCTTCCAGTTCCCTGAGCCCGGCGTCGCGGGTGACGAGTTCACGGCCGCTGGAGGCTGCCAGGTCCTTCATCCTACGGTTGCCGAAGTCGAGATTGTGACTCACGGCGTAGAGCGCGTAGAAGGAAGGATCTGCAAACGGTTGTTTGAGATTGAGCAGGTTCGAGAGTCCGGACACGACGGCGCCGAAACACTGCCCCAACCAGAACGGCAACGTCACGGTCCCGAATGTCCTGTGCGGCAGATAGATACGCGCAAGGATGCGGTAGAACTCGTCGATCGTCGTGTTCTCGTCGTCGACAACGTTCACCGCCAGCCCGGCGGCCTCCGGGATCGTCGCGACCAGGAACACCGTGAGTGCCACATTCCGCACGTGAGCCAGAGGCCACCTGTTCCGTCCCCGCCACTTCCCGAAATGCACGATCCACGGCGAAGCGCGCAGGAAACTCACGATCCGTGACGTCAGCGTTCGATCACCCAAGCCCCAGACCTGCGCGGGACGGACTATGCCGAAACGATCCGGCGGGAGTTGAGCCCGTATGAACGCCTCCGCAGCGATCTTGAACTCCGGATACGCGTTCCCGGGACGCGCCGCGAGCGCCAATTCATCTTCTGATTCCCCATGGAAATCGCGCAGCCCGTACACATCCGTCGTTGAGACGAAGACCATCCGTCCGACATTCCACTCCTTTGCCACTTTCACCAGCCCCTGCACGGATTCGAAGTTGGTCCTGCGGAACTCACCGCGCCGGCCCACATCCGATGCCCTTCCGGCGCAGTGCACAATCACATCGACCACGGCGCCTCGCTTGGCCAGAACCGGGGCCAACGCGGACATGAGGCCGGAGGGATCGGTGACGTCGCCCGTGACCACGGTCGCACGGCTGGCCTGCACCAGTCGCGTCAGTTCGGCCGAAGCAGTACGGTGTACCAGGGCCAGGACGTGCCAACCTTCGTCCACGAAACGCCGGACAACGTACCCCCCGATGAACCCCGCAGCACCGGTTATGAAAACGTGTCTCACGAAATGATACCCAACGCCCTTCCCTCTTCTGCAAAGACGACCAGCGCCCTATCCATCTCGTCGCGAGTCAGGGAATTCATGATGCTCACGCGAAGGCGGCATTCCCTCCGGCGCACCGCGGGGTACGTGACGACATTGGTGAAGACCCCGCGCCGGCGAAGAGCATTATGAAACCGCCCGAGGTCTTCCTCGTCACCAACGAACACGGGAATTATCGCCGATTCCGTATCGCCGGTGTCGAATCCATACCCCTTGAGACCTGTCAGCATGTAGCGCACGTTCTCCCACAACCGTTCGCGCCCCGCGGCGTCCTCCTTCATCAATTTGAAGATCTCTATCAGTCCCCCGACCACTGGCGGCGGGATGCTCGTGGAGAAGAAGTACGTTCGTGCATAGTAGCGCAGGTAGCGAACCAGCGCTGACGACCCGGCACAGTAACCCCCGATGCCGGCCGGCGCCTTGCTCAGCGTCCCGTAGATAATGTCGATCCGGTCCATGCAGTTGAACTTCTCCCCGGTACCACGGCCGGTGGGACCGACGACCCCTAGAGCATGTGCCTCGTCGACCATGACACGCGCGTGGTACCTGCTGGCCAGATCAACAATCACGTTCAGGGGAGCCAGATCACCGTCCATTGAGAATACACCGTCTGTCACGATAAGCCGGCCTGCCTGCGAGTCGGGAAGCCGCTGGAGGATCCTCTCCAGGTGCTTCATATTCCGATGCAGGTACACCTTGATGTCAGCGCCGGATAGCCGGCAGCCATCAAAGATCGATGCATGATTGGCGGCATCGTTGATGATCACGTCACCCGGTCCGCAAAGGGCTGAAAGAACGCCCACGTTGCCGGAGTAACCACACGGAAAGATGACTGCATCATCGGTCCCGTAGAACCCGGCAATCATGCGCTCCAACTCGCGGTGAAGCGGGCCTGTCCCTGCATAGAGCGACACCGCACCCATGCCATAGCCGTACGCGTCGCAGGCGGCCTTGCAGGCCGCCACGACCCGGGGGTGCGTGGTGAGGGCCAGATACGAATTCGACCCCATCATGATGACGTCATGGGTTTCGCCGTTACGTTCCCTCACTCCCACCCGACTTGCCACTGGCCCAAGGATCTGGAGCCCGAGACCATCCAGGAAATCCGGCTCTCTTTCCCGGAGAAACGCATCCAGGTCATGGATCTTCCGGAAGATGTCGACATTGCCATCCCTGGGAACAAAATCTTCGAAATGCCTGACCATGTCTTCATTCCCGGGCGATTTCATCCTGTCGTCTCCTTCCGCTTCCGATAGCATCGGAGCGAACGCGAACTGTCGCAGTAGATGGTACAAAGGTTGCAGTTGGTGCAGCTGGAACGATCAGACAGCCCGTTCCGCAACATGAGGGGCAGATCCGGCTCGGCAATGAGCGGACGGCAGAGCGATACACCGTCAAGGCCGTAGCTGATCAGGCAGTTCCTCATGCCGGCCAGTGTCCTGACTCCGCCCACCACGATCACCGGCAGCGACGTTTCGGCTCTGATCCTAGCGGCAGCGGCAGCGTTATAGTTCTCCTCAAACGGGATGAAGCGCTCCGTGTAGGACCCTGCACGGAGCCATTTCCACACCCCGCGCACTGCAGCCGGGATCCGGTTGAACAACGGGTTCACCTCAAGGACCAGGTCCACAGGGCAACGTCCGCGGATGATATTCAGGGCGAACTCCATCGTGCCGTAGCTGATCTCCACCGCATCCACGCCGCAGGTTTCCAGGCGTTTCACAGTCCGGATCGTGTCGTCTACCCGGATGCCCGGATCATAGTCGTCGATAGCGCTCAACTTCACAAACACAGGGTAATCGTCACCGCACATACGCCGGACGTCGCGCACTATCTCCTCGAGGAACAGGGGGCGGTCGGACCACCGATCGGTGCGTGTGTTCGTCCATGGCGACAGGAACTGGTGAACCAGGTAGCCATGGGCTCCGTGCACCTGCACGCCATCAAAGCCCGCCTGGCGGGCCCGGAAGGCCGCCCGGCCGAATTCGGCGACAATGGTTTCCACGTTCCGGTCTTCCAGTGCGGTGACACGCTGCCTGAAATAGGAACACTGTCGGGACGAGGCACCGACAACCGGCAGACCGGTACTCTCCCGTCGGGTCTGGCGGCCCGTGTGCGCAAGTTGCATAACCATCCGCACACTCGGTACCTCACGCTTCACCCGATCCACAATGGCCTTCCAAGGCCCGACCTTGTCATCGTCATCTATGCCGCATTGCGCCGGCTGCATTGCACGCCCGGCCCGCGAGACAAACGCAAAGCCTGTGATAATGGTCCCCACCCCGCCGCGGGCAAGGTCCAGGTAGAACTCGCCAAGTTCCGGTCGCGGAAATCCACGGGAGTCGCCAAATCCCTCATAGGTAGCCGCACGGAAGAGACGGTTCTCAAGCGTAATACGCGATAGCGCCAGCGGTGTAAACAACGGCGCCACTTTCTGCATCGGACGCGCTTGTTCTCCCCTCTCCATGATCGTGCTCATTCTCCGAACAACGTTACCGCGGCCCGGACCACGGCCTGCAAATAGTCCGCCTCGATTGCGAAAGACCGGGGGCACGGCGGTGGAGCCGTCATCGCGGTAACGGTCGTGCCGCCCCGATTGATGCACACACCTCCATCACCGCCGGTCGTAACATCGGCAATCGGCGTCACGCCGACACCCTTGAGTTCGGCAACAGCGGCAGCGGCCATGTCGCGCGGCGTCGCGAAAAGCAGCTCATACTCCCCTGCGCCGCCCAGGAACGCGGCCCCGGCCGGCATGCCCGCAGCCGCTGTTGCCTCCCGGATACCGCGCGCAAAGGGTAAACGATCTGCATGCAGGGTAATCTGCAGTCCGGGGCTCATCTCGTGAAGGATCCAGACGGCGTCCATTAACCCGCCACTCGTATCAATACAGCCGGTTGCATACTTCCGCATGATCGCGGCTTCCTTTATCCGGAGTTCGAACGACGGTGTTGATTCCCTGCGTAGCGCCGCCAGGTTCGCGTCACCGAGTTCGCCTGTTACCCAGAGCGTCTGCGGCTCTGGCGGAAGGCAGTGCGTGAGGGGCTTGGCAGAAACCACCGGCCCCATGGCGAACCCGCAGTAGCGCCAGGTATCAGCTGTCCCGAGGTCCCCTCCGCAGAGCGGGCAACCAGCCTGGTCCAGAACTCTCCTTATCCCCTCCACCAGTCCATCCACGAACACCGCCTGAACTGCACGCGGCAATGACAGGGCATGCAGGAAGAATCGAGGTTCGGCCCCGGCTGCCAGAAGGTCGCTGAGCGTGGCCACGGCAAGATTCGCACCGAGCACAACGGGCGCATCCTCCGTGAAACGATCCTCCTGCGGACTGAACTCATCCATCGTGAGTCCCCAGACCTGGCCGCCCATCCGAACCAGTTCCGCATCGCACTCGAACGGTTTGTTCAGCTGGTCCCGGCTGCGCGCGAACTGCGAGGCGATCGAACGGATGGTGTCATACTCGTTCATCGGAGGCTCCAATCAGGTTGAGGACCCGGGGCATGATTTCGATTTCAGCCGGCAGGAAGCCGTGCGGATCTCCGTCGAACTCCATATCCGCGGCAACTGATGACCGCACGATAACCCGCGCACATGGTTTCATGAGCATGGTGCCGGATGACGCCGCACGACCAGAGTAGAAACCCGGCAACAGGGCGCACAGTCCCACTCGGCTCCTCCCGTGCACGGCCGCCAGCACAAGCCTGCCGTCATCCGGCCGGAGTCCCACATTGAGTCGCAAGCCCGACGCCAGGTATGGATTCTTGAGAACGGAAAGGTTATTCACACACGGCAACGCTATCTTTTCGCCGTCAACTTCCAGTTCCAGGTCTACGGGACCCGTGCAGACTATGGCCCTGACCACGGCCAGACCCGTCCCCAGCCCATCACCCAGGGCTCTCCTCCACCGGTTGGCGAACCGTGCAACGGCAGCGCCCAGACCGATATTGCAGCTGCATCCGAAGTGCGCCATCCGCCTGTTCCCGCCTCCGTCGGCGTACCTGACACGAACCACATCGACCGGCCTCGCCATGCCTGCAACCAGGCAGGCCAGCGCCGCCCGAGGCTCCGTCGGAATGCTGTGAAACCGGCAGAAGTCCGGGCTGGTCCCCGAATAGAGTACGCCCATTCTCCGCCGCAGGTCCCCGGACTGGACAAGGCCGTCCAGCACCTCGTTGATTGTTCCGTCCCCGCCCACGGCGACAACGGTATCGACATCCCGGGAATCCCTGCTTGCCATGAACGCTTCACCCATTCCGGTGGTGACCACGCGATCGAAGTCAACGCCGGAGCGCCGCAGGCCGGATTCCCACGCGTCCCACAGCCGCCGGCCCCTGCCGGATCGCGAGCCGGGATTCATGATAAGCCTGACGTTCACCTGTAGATTCCAAGCCGCTGGTAGATCGGGGTAGGCTTGCCCCGGTCCCAGTGCTCCACCAGTTCGCGGGTCACCTTCCAGGGCAATGGGGTCTGCTTCAACTGGTGTTTCCGGAACAGGCCGTGGATGGCCTCCGCCTGGGTGCAACACAACCAGTCGCAGCAAGGCGTCCCGAAGTACGACCGCATTCGTTCGTAGATGGCCGCAAACGGTTCCTCGTTCACGTTTCCGAACGACAGGTTCAGGAACTCACACGGCTGGACCTCGCCGCTTGCGCCAACGTAGTAACGGTCCACGGCGCCGGAGGTACATCCGAGCACATCTTTCCGTTCCTCGAACACCTGCGCCGCCAGGGACGGGTAGGCGTGCATGGAACGGCTGTTGTACCGAACATGCTCCCGTTGTACGGTCTCTATCAGCGCCTGCTCCCTCTGCATGCCTTCGGTACGGCCCAGCCAGACGCCTGCCGGCTTGGGATGGATGAGTTGGACATAGTCGCAATCCAGGTCGCGCGCCAGATCCATGAGCCTGGTCAGGCCCCCGCTCCGTATTTCCGCCTCGGACAGGACTGAGTTGAACGCCGCTGCAAGGTCCAACGCACGGCAGACCTTGATGATGCTGCAGGCCGTGTCAAAGGAACCGGGAACGCCCGTGAAGGCGTCGTGCGTTGCGCTATCCGGAGAATGCACTGACACCATTGTGCCGAACATGCCGGCCTTCTTCAGGTCCTCCATCATCCCCGGCTTGACACCGGCACCGGTGGTATTGACCCAGATTTCGCAGCGTTCATCGAGAGCCCGGACCAGTTTGAGCAGCCGCGGGAATCGCATGAACGGCTCACCACCTTCGATATCGAACATGGCAACGCCGGCATCGCGCACCGCCAGGGCCGTCCGGATCATCACGTCCTCGTCAAGGTCCGATGCTGCATCCATGCGCTGGTAGCAGTGTTCGCAGCGATAGGAGCAAGCCTTGGTCATGGAGAAGACGATGGTAGAGGCGCCCGGTGGCGTTCTCAGCAACTTGCTCTCGATGGCATGGAAAAAAGCGGGCGACGGATACGCCGGAAGATAGAGGTGAAGCTTATAGCCGTTGAGGACCCGGACGACCTTGTTGTGCCGGAACACAAGGAGCAGTGCGAGGGCACGGCGAAGGAACCGCACGTACGCCCGCGGCGACGAGAACAACCGAGGCCGCACGGCGTAGTGGCACGGAATGTGCAGGATGATCCTGAGATAGACACAGACCTTGCCCAGGCCGGTGACAAAGTGATCCGTCCTCATGACCTGGCGTCCTTGTACTGGTCAAACAGGAAACCGATAAAGACATAGCTTGCCGAAAAGAGATAGAGTGCCAACGTACCGCTGAAAATGGCGATCAGCGTTATCTGGCCGGCCACACAGGCGCGAATGTTGGTCACGAGACTGAAGTACGTCCTTGTTCCGACAGGATTCCTGAAGAAGAGCATTGCCGTCCATAGCTGCAGGAAGACCGTCATTACCCCGCAGAACGCGAACTCGCTCTTGAACAGTACGTCTCCGACGGGAAGCCAGCCCATGTAGTTGAAGAAGAAGAAAGCAGCCGTCGGAAGAAACGCCCCGACAATGCCGCCATACCGGGCCACACGAAGCCCGTATTTCACCACGAAGGTACGTTTGCCCGCGGCCTTGTCGCCAACATAGTCCTTGAAATACGTGTAGTACGTCATCAGTCCGTTCAAGAGCGCCACAAGGACAAACGCACAGATACGGTTGCTTGTGAATACGGGACTCGGCAAAGGCCCTGCCGCAAGGAATCCGTACAGGGTGCACATGGCGATCGAGAGCCCGAATATGACATTTCCCATCAGGGACCATGCTTTTGCATATTCGTAGGCCACATTCAGGAGCACACCGACAACGAGCGGAAGAACCGCCCACGGATTCAGGAAGAGAGTGATGATTGCCACCCCTGCAACAAGAGCCACTGAAACGGTCATAGCAGCGGCGGGATTAAGTTCGCCTGTCACCATCGGGCGGTTCGGCGCATTGATCCGGTCTTCAGGAAGCCCCAGGAAGTCATTGACGATCTGGTTGATCCCCCAACTCAGGAAGAGCATCACAAGAATCAGGCCGTTGCGAAGGTAACTGACGTGATCCGGCATACAGAAGCCGTAGAACGAGACACCGATCCATCCGGCGATGCCGGTGATGAAGGCATAGTAGAGCCGCATCGACTTGACATACGCCCACAGAAAGCGTCCCAGGCTCATGCCATGCCTCTCTCTATTCTTCGGGTTCACCCTGAAAGGCGATATTGCGTTACTCTCACGCAATATCGGGGCTGGAGCAATGTATGCCGGTGGGGCCGTGCTGTCACGTTGTTAGTGATAAGCCATGAACAGGGTACCGTGTCAGTGCTGGTGTTTCGCAGGTGGTACTGCCGGTGAGCCGGAACAGGCTGCAGAACAGGCAGACCTGAGATTACTGAATCACGGCGCCGCTCTTCTCGAGACTGTCCACCTCCTCGAGGGAGAGCGTCAAGGCGCTGCGGTCGGGATTGTCCTGTTCTATCATTGACTTCTCGCGCAGCATGGCATTCTGCTCTACCAGGTGTTGCGGCAGATCCATGCGAAAAGCGTCGTCGCCGTATTGCTTCTCACCGGGAGCTGCATCTTCATCCACAGGAGCGTAAACAGGCATCTGCACCGTCGTCGCTGCCGCGTCCGTGACCGGCATCGCAGGATCTGGGGAGGTAGGTGTTGCGTTGGCCGGTTCTGAAGGTCCTGGCGAACCGGCCCGGGACGCAGACAACGACGACGGACTGTCTTCTCGCTTCGCTACAACAACCAAGGCTATGACTGCCACCAGGGCCACCAGGGCCACGGCAAGATAGATATCCAGCTTGCTGAAAGCGGGCTTCCGAGGGGTCAGCGGCTTGATCGGCATGTTATTTATCCTTCCAGTTCAGGAATATCAGCGAATCGCTCAACGTGGGGTATTCCGGAGGCGGATTCGATGCAAAACGTGTATCATAAGTGTACATCTTCTGGTAACCACTGACCGGAGCGCCAGTACCACCGTTGAATGTTCCCACGGCCCCTCGCACATCCTGCACAATACCGCCGTGCATTATCAGATCGCCCCTCGGACTGCCCGAACTGTAGTTCTCCACCCCGAACGAGCCATCACGCGAGGCCGCTGTTCCCGCTGCTATGATATGCGCATACAGGTTAAGGTCGTCGGGGCACGATTGCTTCACAACCACATCGCCCTTGGCGATCAACCCCACGGCGTCATCCGAAGCATGCGGCGCGACATTTGTCTTCGGATCGTCAACATACTTCACGTGGTTGGTTATGTTGATATCGCGGTCCGTGACAAAAGTTACGCGCCCGTCCATGGTACCGGCAATAGACAGATCTCCGTCGGGATTCGATCCACCCGTGGTGGAAACCACGTACACAACCATGTCGTTCGTTACAGGCACTATCTGGTTCACCCATGACATCCGCGAGTTGGAGATGACTATGTTGGTGCCGGACAGCGCCACTTGCGTCAGACCCGTCACGATCAGGGCAGCCTTGTCCAGCAGTTTGTCGAACTTGATGTCTGCCATGCTGTCCGAGGGTTCATTCCTGCGGAATCCCTTGTGAAATATGCAGTCATTCGTGTTTCCGCCATAGTCACTGGCAGACGAAGTGCAGTCAGAGAAGAACTCGGGATCACCGCTGAACCACATCTTGTTGTTCGAATGAACATGACCGTTGAACGTTTCACCGGACTTGAAATAGATATTCTGGTTGTCGCTCATCCACAGCGCGAACTGCGCCCATGTCTTCTGTGCAATGCCCTCAAGCGTAATAACACGGGTGCGTCCACGCACTGTTCCGACCGCTATTATGGAATACTGATCCTCCTGTCCTTCTTCGTATTCCTCTTCCGCTACCGGGATGGTGGTGGTCGTTGTGCCGCCCCCGGAAGCAGTTGTAGTTGTAGTGGAACTGGTGGTGGTAGTTGTGGTCGTGGTTGTGCCCGGTCCGCCCGGCGCCTCATCCTCGTAGTAGGCATACACACGGCAATCGCGGTCGGGCATGGTGTATGTTGTTGTAGAATCGTACCGATTGGCACAATACTCGTCATCGTCGCGCCAGCGATTGAACACCTTGCCGGAAGGCGGGGCATTTGCCACGATCGTGACTACAGTTCCGGCGGCGTAGTCGCCATCCCCGCTGCCGTAGTCAACATCAAGTTCATAGGTCGGCGGATTCATGTAGCTGGCCCTGACTGTGGCATCATCATCCGGCATCCTGTAGCTGGTAGTAGGATTGAACCTGTCTGCGCACGGGCCATTCTCGCCGCGCCACCGGTCAAACACCTTCCCCGATGGCGGGGCATCTGCGACGATATTCACCCAGTCGTCTTCCTCGTAGTCGCCGTCTCCCGTCCCATTATCCACGGTCAGGTGATGCTCATCGTGATCGTGGTGCCCCCACGCACCCGCCTGGTCCTTGAGACCCAGGAACAGCAACACGGAAAGCATGAGTGTCATGCCTGACGAAATGAAATGGACCTGAGCACTGAGCCCGGTCCATGTCCTGACTTGTCCGTATGAAGTTTTCATCGGTGTCCTCCCTCCGCGACAGGTTCGCTGCCTCAATCGCCTTCAACCACTGTTGCACCTGTCGCACCAATTGCGATCCACCATTTTCCCACAGCTTTACCCTGTGGGTTTACATTGTCGTTGTAGAGGTTCACCGCCATGGTCGGCGAGAGAATCTGGTACAAAGACTTGTTCTCAAGCGGATAGTTTTCGCCATTGACCAGGAGTTCGTTCTGGTTCCCATTTCCCTTCGGTTTTACGTGCACCATCAAGGCCGGCCCGTTGTAGCCGCCATAGTCCTGGACCAGATCGTCACGGTCTATTATGGTTCCGTTCACCAGCTTCAACTGAAACTCGTTCTGCGGGCTGTTGTTGGGGTTGATGTTGATTGCGCCGCCGACAGAGCATGACCCCATCGCAACCCGCCCTCCCTTGAGCACGGTAACGATGTAGATTCCGTCTCCGACGGTCCCTGTCATGGAAGCAGGCACCTCGTTCTCGCTGTCGATGTATGCCGCCCCCCGTTCAACGGCAGCTTCTGTCACGTAGAGCGCCTTTTCAAAATCCCGCTGGCTGGATGCAATAAGAAGGTGAGTTGATGATCCACGCGTCAGCGCAATCAGGAGGATGGACAGGATGGCAGTCAGAAGCATGACAGTCACCAGTGCCATTCCCTCCCGGGCCTGACTCTTTGTGTTCGTGTTCATGTTCGATCCTACTGCTCAACCCACATGCCACCGGAGTAGACGTACTTGTTCCGGTAGGCTACAAACGTGCTCATCGTATTGCTGGCCGAGAACTGGCCGTTCTGACGGGCCTGGCATACCGACAGTCGCAAACCCGCACCGGTATCGACAGCCGAAGCCGATGTAATACCCTTGGCAATCGTGTACCACTGACCCCCCGCCATGCTGTGGGAATGACGCAAGGTACCGGCACTGTGATTGTACTCGTAGTAGTTGGTTGGGCCATCAGGCAGGACATAAGAAATCGTCCATCCATTGGATGAACTCGTCACGTTGACACTGTTCCGCAGAGAACCGCGAATACCACCCTGGGCGCCAATGCCGTACACAATCTTCTGTATGGCGTCACTGGCTTCGCTCGACGTGTCAATCTCCAAGGTCGTGGTGTGCCATATCTTCTGGCCGGAGATGTAGACCGCAAATGCGCCGGCAAGCACGATGCTGCTTATCGCGACGGCCATCATAAGCTCCGCCAGCGTGAACCCGCTTCGCTTTTCCCCGGCTGGTATGGATGAGCGGATCATCGGTGCAACGCCTTCGATACGGACGTGGCCAGAGTCACACTCGACTGGCGCGGGGCAGTTGCATCCTGCCACCGCAGCGTCAACACAACATCCACCGTATTAGAGAATGAAGTGTTCCGAGTGACGACATAATCACCATTGGCAATCGTATGGGTTCCCAGGGAAAACGCCGCAGTACCGTACCGGTTGGTCCGCAAACTCTCCAGTGCCTGCCTTGCCTGGTGCGTCATGGTCATCGAGTTGTCTGCCATCAGGGTGGAACGGCGAGCCATTCCGAAGGAGGCAAGAAGAGCAGAGAACGTAACGCAGAGGATGAGCATCGCAATAACAACTTCAACAAGGGTCAACCCGCGCCGGCCCCGGGCCCTGCCCGGGAGGTGTTCGAGGCAGGGCCCATCGGCCGGAAAAACCGGGGCCAGCCCCATTGCCAGCCCCGGTGAACATCGTGTCAGTGTTTCAACCGTTTTCATTGCCTACTCCCCAATCAACTGCCCTGACGCCATGTGTATCCAGCAAGCCCCGTACCAGCTGCTCGCGACAACTCTGCCCGGACACGATCTGCAGCACGTCAAAGACACTTCATATCAGCGGTCAAAACGTGTCGTCACGGCAATCCTGAGCCTGCCTAACATGCTACCTGTAAATATCTTACACATCGCATCAGTTCCACCTTTTTCCGGCACCCGGATGCAGGACAACGCAGTTCCCGACCAATTCACATTATTTTGGCCAAAAAGACGAAGGCTGAGCCGCGTTGAAAGATGCGAAAAAGGGGTGTAACAGGATCAAACAGAAAACGGGCCAAGTCGCGGAATGTGTCACGGGTCAGCAGACCTGTAGTCAAATTCCCGACACGCCGTCTGTCGACTGGCGTTTGCGGCAGAAACGATTGATCGTCTGTCGCGACACATCAAGAAGATCGGCTGCTGCACTCTGATTGTTGTCCGTCCTCTTCAGTGCTTCTTCAATCAATAAGTCGATAGCCTGTTTCATCGGCGGAAGCCTGGCTCCAGCAAACAGCGGTTCACTTCTTTCCTTTGCAGCACTGGTTCCGCCGGCGGCGAATCGGAAAATGTGCTCAATGAAGGAATCAAGCGAGAGGATACCCGACTCGTGCTTTGTCACGGCATCAAACACCATGGCTTTAAGCTCGCGGATATTGCCGGGAAAATCATATGTCGTCAGGCGCGCCACGATCTCTTTCGGCGGGGTAGGACGCTTCCGGTTCAACGTGACCGACGCTTCATCGAGGAATGTGTTAATCAGCAATGAAAGGTCCCCTATTCTCTCCCGCAGTGGCGGCACACGGACATGGTGTGCCAGCAGGCGGTAGTAGATATCCTCGCGGAACTTGCCTGTGCTCAGCAGGTGCTGGACGTTCCGGTTCGTGGCAACAATCACGCGTGCGTCAGTCGACCGGGGCGAATCCGCACCGAGCGGGAAATATTCTCTTTCCTGGATCAGTCGCAGAAGCTTGACCTGCGAAGGTATCCCGAGGTCACCGATCTCGTCCATGAAGAGCGTCCCGCCCGCAGCCTTCTCAACAAGACCGCCGCGCACGTTGTCGGCGCCGGTGAATGCCCCGGCAAGGTGCCCGAAGAAGGTATCGGCAAAAAGAGCGTCATCGTAGCCGGCCACGTTTACCGCCACGAACGGTCCCGTTCGCCCGCTTATGGTGTGAAGAACCTTGGCAAACAGCTCCTTGCCCACGCCGGTTTCGCCCGTTATGAGCACCGGTTCGGGGGACGGCGCAATCGCCTCCGCATACCTGAAGAGCGCCAGCATCCCCGGATCCTGCGTGATGATCGACGCAAATGCCTCACTGTTCTTAAGATCCGGCCTCAGCAACCGGTCGCGCAACCTCGCGTTCTCCCGACGAAGCTCGGCTGTCTCCAGGGCTTTCGTCACGGACGCAACCAGGCGTTGCTTGTCGAAAGGCTTTACTATGTAATCGAGAGCACCCCCCTTGACACACTCGACAGCCATGTCCACTTCGTGGTTCGCGGTTACAACGATTACGGGCACATGCGAGAAACGGCTTGTGATGACAGGCAGCAGCTCCGTCCCCGACCGGTACGGCATGCAGAGGTCCAGGAGGACTACGGAAATATCCTGCGCGTCAAGGATTGCCTCGACCTGCCTGCTGTCTTCACAACGGATCGAGTTGCTGATACCGGCATTCTTCAGCAGGTTGTCTATGCTTCGCAGTACAGGGGGCTCATCGTCCACCAGCAGTACGGGGTGTTGCGGGTACGGCGTTTCGGGGCTCATGCTGCATCACCTTTCTCAACCGGGAACCACACCGTGGCAACGGTACCACGACCGGGCGTGCTGTCAAACGAGAGCTTGCCGCCATGTTCCTTTACGATGTTGGCGACGACGTACAGACCCAGGCCCGTTCCCCCGCTCTCCCTTCGCGTAGTGAAAAAAGGGTCCGTCAGCCTGAGCAGGTGCTCGGGAGGGATTCCACACCCTTCATCCCGCACCACCAGGCACACCGCCGAGTCCCCGGCACTGTATCCCGTTGATACAGCCACGCCTCTTGAAGGATCCTGCAACGACACCAGCGCATTGTGTGTCAGGTTCACCACCACCTGCTCCAGCCTGGCCGGGTTGGCCCTGATCGGAGGAATCGATTCGTCAAGCTGCAGCTGGAAGCACTCCGTGCATTTGGACACCTGGGCGCGGAGCAGGGTCATCGCGGACCTGACGGAGTCATTGAGCGACACCGGGTACGACAACGCCACGTCTGACGGGCTTGAGAACTGTTTAAGCTCCCGGATCATTTCGGCAATCCGTTCGGACGCTTCATGCATCTCCTTGAGCAGCGCCGGGATCTCCGGTCCTACCTCCGCATACGGGCGCCGGGCCAGCCTGAAGTCGGCATGCGTCTGCGCCCATGAGTCAAGAACCGGCCCTATGGAATCGAACAGCTCCTGGAGGACCAGGGCATTTGATCCTATGACAGTGTTCGGGTTGTTGATCTCGTGAGCTATCCCCGAAACCAGCGTTCCCAGCGCAACAAGTTTGTCCACGCGGATGAGCTGCTCGCGGTTTTCGTTGGCGGCACGCTGTGCGGCCTCGAGCTCCTCAAGCATCCGGTTTATGGCGGACGCCAGCTCGCGGAACTCATCACCGGCTCCACCGCTAAGTCGCCGCGACAGGCTCCGGGCCGCGGTCACGTCCGCAACACCGTCCCTGACCCTGTTCAGGTTCTCCGAGAGAGGGATCAGGATATATCTTTCGAGGATCCACAACGTGAACGAGAGAAGCGCAACGCCGACGAGGAGGAACCAGAGCGCGATGAAGCTGACGTTTGTCCGCGCCTGCTGGTAGAGGTCGCGCGGGTACTCAACCGTGAGCACGAAACCCGGCTTGCCTCCCACGTCCTTGATGCACCGGAACCCGTAAATCTTATCGGCTGAAGAATCATGGATCTCCGGCTCGTCCGATCCCATGAGGCGCTCGACCATACCTCCCGCCATCGGGTAACGGGAAACCATGCCGACCTGCATCAGCGAGAATGCCGCGCCTGACTGATGGGCCAGCCGCTGCAGCTGCTCAGGCCCGAGCCTGCGCCCCATGACAACCCAGCCCCTGCCCGGCCCTTCGTTCCTGCTCGTGAGAACCGGGCGCGAGACAACAATCATCGGTACACCTTCGACAACCATCAACCCGCCGGCGCGCCATTGCGGGTCGGACCCGCTGAGCAGTGCCCCGCCGGGCTTCAGCCACGTGGCGGCAAACCGGTCTGCTGCGACAGCATTCGTGTATGTGTCATCCACCATGCGGATGAAGAGAAGGCGGCCGGAACTGTGAACTATTGCCAGCAGGTTCAGCGCCAGGTCCTTTGTCACGATGTCCGGGAGATTGGATTCGCGGTAGGCATCGTCGTTGTCTTCCACGAAACGATAGGAGACGTCCCACGCTGCCCAGTCAACCGCTGACCGGTCAAGCGCCGCCAACTCGGAAGCCAGCACGATCCGGACCCGGTCCAGGGCGCCCACAACATACTGGCGTTCGAGCCTGACGGCGTTCTTCAGGAGGAAATGCCGCGATGCCAGCACGCAAAGCGTTGTGAGAACCGCGACAACCACAACGGTAATCGAGAACAATTTCCGTCTAAGCGTCATGGTGCCTCACATCGTGCGACGGCCATGCTGTGTTTGTCCAGCACTTCCTTGTACCGGGTATCGGTCACGTCTGGCTGCCATTCGGCACCCACTGGGCTGGCCGGATAACGGAAGGGATGAGTCCCAGCGTGACGACCAGGAGGAGAATCATGATCCCGCAACCAACCAGCATCGTGTCGTAGACTCCGGCCGTATGGCCGGCAAAGGTCCATTCCGGGGCAAGGACGCCCAGTGCCAGGATCCGCGACGACAGTATGCCCGACAGCGAAGCACCTGCCGCGAGCAGCGTGGATATGAACGCCGTGGAGAGCGCCTTGTTCCGCGCCGGGATCAGTCCGAGCATTTCCGTTGAGACGGCGATACTCGTGCCGGCTATGCAGATGCCGAAGAGGAAACTCAGCCCGCCGATCGTCACGTCCGCGGACACGGGGAAATAGGCCCGTAACGGGAACATGAACAGGATTGTCGCATAGGCGAAATGGTTCACAAGGAAGACGGGCTTTGTCCCGAGACGATCCACCAGCCGGCCTGCGAACGTGAAACCTGTCAGCGTTCCAATGGCGAGCAGGTTCCCCATCAACACCAGCCTGTCACCGGTGAAGCCGAGTGTATCCTTCTGCAGAAGGCCGAACAGCCAGGGACAGGCGCCCGTGAAAAGAGTTATCAGGAAGACATACGCACAGAACGGCATGTACCCGGGCACCCGCATCACGGCACCCAGCGCGCCGCTAAACCCTGACTCATCAACAGTGGCGCCTTCAACCTGCGGAATCCTGGCGTAGAAGAACATCCGTACCGCCGCCATGAATGCTATGAAGAAAAGCAGCATGCGGAATGTTGCCAGCCCGGGGCAGGCGCTCAACGCCGCGGTGACGATAAAACTGAACGCGATCGCCACGGCCTGCCATGATGTCCGCAGGCGGCCGAAGAAACGACCGCGCAGGTTCTCCGGTATGATCGGGCTCAGCAAGGCAAACCAGCTTGACGTAAATGCGGCGTTACCGGCGCCGAAACACAATGCCCCGATGACAAACACGGGCATCACGGCCGTGGCCGGCACAGCGGAGGAGGCGGCGATCGTCGCAAAGCCGATAATCGTGACGGAGAGTCCGGCAAGGCCGATTTTCTTCCGGCCGATACGGTCGGATATGTAAGCACTCGGCATGGTGAACATGAACAGGAGGAGATCCGGTATGGTCAGCAGGACCAGGATCCAGTTTGAGGCAAGTCCCTGCTCGTACAGGTAGGCCATCATGAACCCGTTCTTGAACAGCAACTGGGCAAGGGTGCCGGCACACTGCGCAAAGATGGCATTGCGCATGGCACTTGCGCGGTCGGGTTCTGTGAGGATGATGTCCCCCATGTGGGCAGACTATGCCGTCTTGCGGGCCGGGATGTCAAACGGCGGCGCAATCCCACGCGGCCACTTGCGTATCGAGATCAACCGTTCACCCGGACTGGCGCCTACCTTGAAATACACGTGCACTGCCTGCTCCGGGAACAGGCCTTCAGCCCGGTCCGCCCATTCAACCGCAGTTATCCCGTCGGCTTCGAAATAGTCTTCGAGTCCGACACCTTCGGCGTGCTCTGCCTCTTCGATGCGGTAAAGGTCCACGTGAAACAGCGGCCTGGTGCCCCTGTATTCCCTTATGAGAGTGAACGTGGGGCTGGTGACATGCATCTTTATGCCCAGCCCGACGGCAAGCCCCTGCACGAAACATGTCTTGCCGCTGCCCAGGTCACCGTGCAACGCCAGGACTGCGCGCGGTCCCAGAAGCGCTGCCATCCGCGCCGCAAGGCTGCGTGTGTCATCAGGGGAGGTCGAGCGGTAAACAAGCTGCTTCATGCGAAATGATCGTGCCCGCCCGGCGCCATGGGTTCGAGACGGCCGTCTTTGAACTTCAGAAGCAGCCTGCCGGTCTTGTCAGTAATAACGCCTATTTCGGCCAGCGGCGTCTTGAACTGCTTCGGCCACCTTGTGAGGAAAGCATCCCTCTTCCTGGACGGGACGGTGAACAGAAGCTCAAAGTCCTCCCCGTCGTTCAGCGCATGCTGCAGGGGGGACTGGTCCCCCTTCATGGCCAGCGCGGCTTCCGATACCGGGATCCTGGTGGTGTCAAGGTCGGCGCCAACCGCACTTTGCGAGGCAATGTGCCTCAGATCCGTGGCAAGCCCGTCACTTACGTCGATCATGCCACTGGCCCAGTCACGCAGGAACATGCCTTCCTGGATTCGCGGTACGAAATCCAGGTGCCTGCCTGCCCTGCTGCCTCCAAGTGCACCCGTGACAAAAAGCGCGTCGCCCGGCCGAGCGCCGGAACGCAGGACAGAACGGCCCCGCGGAACGCTTCCCACACCGAACACGTGCAACGCCAGGCAATGACCCCTCGCGGTGTCGCCGCCGACGATAGCCATGTTCATTTCGTCGGCAAGGGCAATCATTCCCCGGTACAGCTCCATGACGAGATCGGTATCCGTGGCAGAAGGCGCAACAAGGTCCACCAGGGACCAGAGGGGTTGTCCTCCCATTGCGGCGATGTCGCTGAGAACACGTCCTACGGCTTTGCGCCCGACCAGGTCCGGGCGAGTTCCTGTCTCAAAGTGAATTCCTTCGATGACCGAATCGGACGTGAGCAGCCAGTCTTCCGTGGCACGCGGACCTGTCGAGACAACAGCGCAGTCGTCCCCGCAGCCGTGCACAACGTCGTGCCGCGGCCCGAGGAGGGCGGCAATCTTCCTGATCAGGTCAACTTCCCCTGTTTTGCCAAGTGTTGTCATCCTTCTCCGCTTCTTCGCAAGAACTGAATATGGACACCTACGTCAACAACGGGGCCAGGTGGGAACGCAACTCGCCGGCCAGGTCACGCGTGCGATAGGCCCGCAGGCGGTCAGCCTGCTTCTTCAACAACGATTCCCGCAGCCGTGCGTCCCTGCAGACGTGCCCCATCATTTCCGCAATCATGTCGTAGCGCTTCTCGTGGAACAGTATCCCGCAACCCGCCAGCGTCTCGGGTACGGCGGCCGCCGCATAGGCCATGACCGGGACGAAATGATACAGACTTTCCATCAACGGGATACAGAAACCCTCGTGCTCGCTCATGCAGAGGAACAGCGAGGCGCTTCCGTAGTACGCGTTCAATTGAGCCTGCGGCACCGAACCCACAAAATGGACATCGGTCAATCCGAGCTCCCTTACCTTTGTGACAAGCAGATGGTAGTAGCGCTCCGCACCGGCATATGAGCCTGCGATGATAAGGCGGGACGCCGGTTCCACCCACTGGTGGTAGTGGAAGAAAGCCGTGACCAGGTCTTCGATCCGTTTGTTCGGAACACACCGGCCCACGAACAGGATATTGTGCCTGCCGTCGCGGTAGCACCCGAGAACACGACGATCCATTGCGCCAAGCTTGTCAAAATCAAGCACCAGCGGGAGCACCTTCACGTTCCTGTAGCCCATTCCCTCCAGTTCCTTCGCATTGAACGCGCTGTCGGCCATGCAAACCGGGGCGGCGTCCGCAAGGGCAGCCACCTGCTTGAGCCCCTTCTCGAGCAACACCGCCGTCTGGCGGTTGACAAAGGAGAACCACGACGGCGGGGTAACGTTGTGATAGATGATGGCCTTGCGGCACGGCAGTGACGCGAAAACATCATTCACCACGGACCCGATCGACAGGTGCAGGACCACCACGTCATCCCTGCTCACAGACGCGCGGGCCTCCCCGATGTCGCATATCTGCCGCCGCAGTTCGGGCAGCGTTCGGTGCTTCTCGCAGTAGATATCCGACGGGCAGCCCCAGGAACCGAAGATCCCGGCAAGGACACGGGCCTCGTTGCTTATGGCATCACCGTTGGCAAAGCCGGCGACAAACTGGTGAATTGCTCGCACGCTGTATCATCCCCCGGCGTTCGGTGCCTCAGCAGCAGGCTCTTTCCGCGGTATGCATTTCACGTCTATCCCCTGCGTCTCAAGCTTGCCGCGGACGGCAGCATTCCCCGGATCTATTGCGAAGCTGGCTTTCCAGAACTCCACTGCATGGGCCGTGTCGCCCCTGGCGTGGTGTATATCGCCAAGGTGCTCCTTGATGGTCGGGTCGTCCGGCATCAACCGGTCGGCCTTCTCTATCTGTTCAAGCGCCTCATTCAACTTGCCCTGCCGGAAGTAGATCCAGCCCAGGGTGTCAATGTAGGCTCCGTTCTCGGGCTCCAGCTGCAGCGCTTTCCAGACATAGCCCAGCGCCTCATCGATGTGCAGGTTCTTCTCCGCCCACATGTATGCCAGATAGTTAAGCATCTGGTGTGCATCAGGGTATGCCGCAATACCCTCAAGGAATATCTTTTCGGCTTCCTCGATCCGCCCCGTCCGCTCGCACACGGATCCGTAAAGCAGGTAGAAGCCAGCCGACAGTTTCCCGTCGCCGGTTTTGCCTACCGCATCCCTGACCCTGGCCAGCAGCGGGATTGCCTCGTCATGCCGGCCCTGCACGTGGTGAAGGTACGCCATTGCGAACAGTATGGCGGCAGAGTCCGGAAAACGCTCAAGCCCCATGGCCAGCGTGCGCCCTGCATCGAGTCCGTCGTTCGAGATGTCAAATTGGACATCCGCGAGCTGGACAAAAGCCTCGGGAAAAGTCTGTTCCTGCTCTATGGCCTTCTCGAAGTTTTCCCTGGCGCCATCCATCTGTCCGAGCTCGACGTAGAGTTCGCCAACAAGGCAGTAGAAGCGGGCGCGCTCTATCGGGGCATGCGAAGCCATGAAACGGAACAAGGGCACCGAGCGCTCGACCTGCTTTGTGTCTATGAACTCGCGCCCGTGATTGAAACAGAAGGCAAGAATCCCCGGCAACGTCTCCGGAGTACCGGCACCTTCTTCCAGCACCTTAAGGGCCTCGCCGTCCTTCTTCTGCTGGAGCAACGCTGCCCCAAGCTTGAGGTAGAGCGGCGGGGCCACCGGCTTGCGGCGCATCGCGATGCGGTAGTTCCGCTCCGCCTCGGCGGGATGGCCCGAGAAATGGTACACATCGGCAAGATCGACACGGGCCTGCGGGTCATCCGGATTCGCCCTGCATGAGTCCTCGAGCGTCGAGATGGCCACGCCGGGCTTTCCCTGTTGCAGCGCAATAACGGCCACACGGGAAAGCAGGCGGTGCGACTCCGGGTCATAGGTCGACGCATCGGCAAACTTCGACAGGACGTCTTCCGAGTCACGGCCGAGGCTGTTCTCGAGCATGAGCCCTTCGCTGTAGCGGGCCAGGGCCCTGGCAAAGTTCTGTTCCTGTAGACCGAGGGCAACCGGCGGCCAGGAACGCCGCGATTCACCCTGCCCTGCCGACATGCAGCCGGCAAGAAAACCGGACAACACCACTAAGGCAAGGACTGCAGCTGACCGGACTGCCTGCGATGTGTTGCAGGAGAAGAAAGAAGGGAACGAGAACACTGAGCGCATAGAAGCGCCTCCACCCGTGCGCCGGCCGGAAATACTCCGCCGGCGCACAGGCAAATGGCAAACACCTGACGCGCGTACAAGCCGTCCCGGCACAGGAAATCCACCGGGAGACGCCAGGATCAGGCCCGTCTACTTGTTCTTGTGACGATTGGCCTTGCGGCGTTTACGGTACTTGTGTTTCGCCATCTTCTTCTTGCGCTTTTTCTTTATGGAGCCCATTGCCTGTCCTCCTTTTACGGAATGATCTTGTTCAACGGTAACTCAATTATGCCCTCGGCCCCCGCCTGCTTCAACTGCGGAATGATCTCACGCACGATTGACTCGTCCACAACCGACTCCATTGCCACCCACCCGCTGCTGTTGAGGGCACTCACCGTCGGGGCATGCAGGGACGGCAGGGTCTTCGTGATCAGCGCCACGCGGGTAGTGTGGCAGTTCATCTTCAACAGCACCTTCGTTTCGGCCGCCAATGCGCCTTTCAGCAGCATCGCGATCTGCGCTATCTTCGATCGTTTCCACACATTCTTCCATGACTTCCTGTTCGCAATGAACCGGGTGGTGGATTCGAGCACCGTCTCAACAATACGCAGGTTATTGGCGCGAAGTGACGAACCCGTTTCCGTGAGCTCGATAATGGCATCCACGAGGTCGGGCGCTTTGACCTCGGTAGCACCCCACGAGAACTCAACCTTCGCCCGTACACCCTTCTTCTTGAGGTAGCGCTTCGTAAGGCCAACTGCCTCGGTCGCAATCCTTTTCCCCTGCAGGTCGGAAACCCGGCGGATCCTGGAACTCTCCGGTACAGCAAGGACCCAGCGTACCGGCCGAAGCCCCTGCTTCGCATATACCAGTTCTTCTACCTCATGCACGTCCGAGCCGTTCTCGACAATCCAGTCGTACCCCGTGATACCTGCATCAAGGAGCCCAAGTTCGACATACCGGCTTATCTCCTGGGCACGGATCAGCTTCGCCTCGATTTCGGGGTCGTCGACTGTTGGCACATAGGACCGCGGGCTTACGCTTACCGCGAAGCCCGCTTTCTTCATCATGGCAAACGTGGCGTCCTGAAGGCTCCCCTTCGGCAACCCGAGCACTATCTTATTCATGGCATCTCCAGATCTACTGCCTGTCAACGGTTCCTATAGTATCGGGCCGTATCGTATGCGTCCAGAGGTAAGTCGAACTGAACGGTATCGCCGCCCGGTGCTGCTCGATCACTTGCGGATCCGGACATGACGGCCTTCGACGACAAGGGATCCGGTCGAGAACAGGCGCAGGGCTTCGGGATAGGCCTTGTGCTCCTCCACCTGGATCCGGGCATGCAGGCTTTCGGGGGTATCGTTGTCCAGAATCGGGACGGGGCACTGGATGATGATGGGGCCCGTATCCGTCCCGGCGTCGACAAAGTGCACCGTGCAGCCTGCGACCTTGGCACCGTAGGCAAGGGCCTGCTTCCAGCCTTCCATTCCGGGGAAGGCAGGCAGCAGCGCGGGATGAATATTCATTATTCTGTTCGGGAAAGCATCGAGCATGCCGTGCTTTATGATTCGCATGAATCCGGCCAGCACGACAACTTCCGTTCCATAGGCCTTGAGCTTGCGGACGTATTCCTTCTCCGCCTCACCGTCCAGCTTGGTCTTAAATGGCGCGGCACTTACATACTCCGCGGGGATACCGGCCTTGCGCGCACGCTCGAGTATGAATGCGTCCGGAACATCGGATAGCACGCATACGATACGGGCATTGAGAGTCCCCGCCTTAATGCTGTCCATGATGGACTGGCAGTTGCTCCCCTTCCCGGATCCAATCACGGCTACACGTAACGACTCACGACTGGCGGAAACATTTGGCATGCGGTCTGTTCCCTTCTGTTGGAGCTAACACTACCAAAGGCTTAGACAGCGGGCAATAGGGAGTCCTTCAGCATGCACCGAAGCGCCATATTTGGGAGCACCCCGCGAACCAGGGTCGCTCGCTCCGTTCGCGTCACGGTTCGCGGCCGTGCCAGTCACCGTGTTCCGATGCGCTCTTCAACACGTCAGGCATGGCTTGCCATCCGTAGCTCCCGTCCGAGCCGTACAGGCGAGAGACGAGGAGCGAAGGATGGCACCCCCTAGGGGAGTCGAACCCCTCTTCTCAGGTTGAGAACCTGATGTCCTAGCCGATAGACGAAGGGGGCGCCGAAAAGAAAGACGCAATATATAGGCGCCTGTGAATCAAGTCAATGCGGAGAAAACATGCCTCAAGCACCCGGCCCGCTTTGCCATGTTTGCGTTTTGTCCGTCCTCTGTTACATTCGTGCCGTGACCGCCGACTCCACCATGTTCCAGCAGCCCTCTTTCCTGCCCATGACCACGTCGGAAATGGACAGGCTCGGCTGGAAAGAACTGGACATTCTACTCGTGACCGGTGACACCTACGTCGATCACCCTGCCTTCGGCTCAGCGTTGCTCGGCCGTTACCTTGTGGCCCATGGCTACCGCGTAGGGATCATAGCGCAACCGCGCTGGACAGACACGGGCGATATCATGCGGCTCGGGCGGCCACGCCTCTTTGCCGGTGTCACATCAGGAGCGCTGGACTCCATGCTTGCCCACTACACGGCCTTCCGGAAGAAACGCAGTGATGATGCCTACACCCCGGGCGGCAAGGCAGGCCTGCGCCCTAACCGCGCTGTCATCGTCTATTCGAACCTCGTGAAACAGGCATTCCCTGGTCTTCCGCTTGTCATAGGCGGCATCGAGGCATCCATGCGCCGCATTTCCCACTATGATTTTTGGACCGATTCGGTCCGGCGCTCGGTGCTGTTGGACAGTAAGGCTGACGCTCTCATATACGGAATGGCAGAAACCGCCTTGCTGGAAGTGGCGAAGCGCCTCACCCCGCAGGACGTCCCCGCTCCGCCGCAACGGTCACTCGGCGGCATCCGCGGGACTGTCTCTGTCGCCGGTGCAGGACATCCTGCCACACCGCCGGATGTCACCGTCGATGCACTTCCGAGCCATGAAGACGTGGTCAGCAATCCCCAGGCTTTGATGCAGGCAACTCTCCAGGTTGAGGCCCAGGTGCACGAGGGCGATACGTGGCTTACACAGAAGAACGGGGACAGAACGATTGTTGTTGCCCCGCCGGCAATCCCGCTTGCCGGGAAAGAACTGGATGCGTTGTTTGACCTTCCGTTCGCGCGCTCGGCACATCCTTCCTACCGGGATCCGATTCCTGCGCTGAAGACAATCCAGTTCACCGTCACCACGCACAGGGGATGCGCAGGCGGCTGCACGTTCTGTTCTCTCGCACTCCACCAGGGCCGTCGCATCCAGTCGCGCTCCCCCGGGAGTATCTCGAGGGAAACAGCCGCGATGGTGAAACACCGCGACTGGCATGGGACGATTGAGAACGTTGGCGGTCCAACGGCCAATATGTGGAATGCCATCTGCAAGGGTCCCTCCCCCTGCAAACGGCGCAGCTGCCTGTGGCCCGGCATCTGCCGTCATTTTCACCCCGCCCAGAAAGAGTTGGCGGAGCTGCTTCGCGGCATAGCGCAGGTGCGTGGCGTCGAGAACGTCAGGTCGGCAAGCGGCATACGGCATGACCTGGCCGTACTGGAACCGGCCTATGTCGACGCCATCGTGTCGCGATTCACCGGCGGGCATCTAACCGTGGCACCCGAGCATTCTGAAGCGCATGTGCTCGACCTGATGCGGAAACCGTCATTTACCCAGTTCGAACAGTTCCACGACAGCTTCATGTCCCTTTCTGCCAGTCGCGGCAAGAAACAGTACCTTGTCCCCTATCTCCTCACGGCATTCCCCGGGTGCACCGACACCGACATGCGAAAGCTTGCAGGCTGGTTCAGGGAACGGCACTGGAAGCCGCGCCAGGTGCAGTGCTTCATCCCGACACCCGGCACTGTGGCAACGGCAATGTTCTGGTCGGGAAAGGATGAATCGGGCCGGAAGATCCACGTTGCGCGCACGGACGCCGAACGCATGCGCCAACACTACATCCTGGTGCCAACAGACTCCAACGCGGGATCGCGTTCACAGCCCGATTGAATTGTCTTCGCGGCCTGCCCGCCGTAGCCTCTTGGCGAAGGCGGGTTCTGCTGTTCATACGGAACGCAGACGCAGTTTCGAGATGTCACCAGCTCAGTTCTGGTCCCCTACCCTGCAGACCAGTCCCTTGAGATACCATCCTTCAGGGAAAGCCAGATCCACAGGGTGATCAGGGCCCTGCTCCAGCCGCTCGACAATCTGCACCTTGCGCCGGGCATCTACCGCCGCGGACGCAACAACCTTCTGGAACAGGTCGGCATCAATATGGCCTGAGCATGAGAAAGTGAAGAGGCATCCTCCGGGCCGGAGAAGCTTGAACGCCAGTAGGTTCATGTCCTTGTATGCACGACAGGCCTTGTGGACCTGTCCCTTGCTCTCGGCGAACTTGGGCGGGTCGAGGATAACAAGATCAAATGATTGTCTGGAATCACGGCACCTCCGCACGTAGTGGCCAACGTCATCCTCCACGCACTCCATCAACGACGCATCAATACCGTTCAGAACCGCGTGCTTTGCAGCCAGGGCCAGGGCAGGACCGGAAGTGTCGACATTGACAACACGCTTTGCGCCATGTTTCAGGGCCATGATCCCGAATGCCCCGGTGTAGGAGAAACAGTTGAGGACTTCCGCGTCCCGCGCGTATCCGGCCAGCTTCGCTCGATTGACCCGCTGGTCCAGGTAGAAGCCCGTTTTGTGGCCTTCGCGGACATCCACCAGGAACCTGCAGGGTCCCTCCTCTATCTCCACCTCCGCGGGTGCTTCCTTGCCCCGCATCAGCCCGGACGAAGCTTCAAGACCCTCAAGCTGCCTGTTCGTGGCGTCGGAACGTTCTACGACACAGGTCACACCCTCCATCCCGGCAAGGATATCGGCAATGTCCTGCTTCCACTTGTCCGCGCCAACGGTATTGAACTGGCACACCACAACGTCGGCATAGCGATCCACCGTAATCCCGGGAAGACCATCCGATTCAGAGTTCACGAGACGGCACGCCTGTCTACCGCCTATCCAGCCAAGCTTTCTGCGCCAGGCACTGGCTGACTCAAGACGCTTGCGGAAGAAGGCCGTGTCGACCGGTTCATCCGGCGTCCACGTCCACATCCGTACAGAGATTTGCGACCGGGGAGAGTATGAGCCCTTGCCCAGCCACATACCGTCCGCCGATTGCACATCAACGGTGTCACCCGGGGCCGGTTCGCCATCCATGCTACCGATCGCGCCGGAAAACACCCACGGGTGGTGGCGTTCAAGCGGTCCTTCGTGTTCACGTTTCAGAGTGATCGTTGCCATTGCCCGGTTCCTTATCAAACGCTTCTGCGTTCAGCCCATCAGTGGTAGGGCGAACCGTCTACGGTGAGCCGTCTTTCGTTCCTGCGACAGGCTCGGCCAGAGGCCTCGCCCTACCAATTGCCGCAAAGTCGTCTACAGCAGCCTCGTCCCGACGCCGCTCATGGCCTTCAACAGGAGCGTGGTAAGTTCCTTCTCCGACAGTTCAGGATCGGCACCGGGGAAATTGCCGATGTCGTGGTAATTGTCGTAGAACTGTTTTGAGCTCGGGGGACAAGGCTCGCGCCCGGGTACGAGTTCATAGCTGGTCGTGTTGCGAAAAGGCCAGACGTCGACAGGCGTAAGCGACAAGGTCGTTTCGATGACCTGGTTGATCTTCTCCAGCGGCAGCGGAATATCGCGCTTCGCGATCACCCAGCTATTAGCAGGTTGTATGTCGTTCATGATGTCGCCCTGCACAAGCTCCGCCACAAACGGGTCCTCTATCAACAACCCGATCTCCGTGTTGGCATTGGCCGATCTCGGGTCCAGGTTGTACGACCCGATGAATGCCGCAGCCCCGTCCATGACAAACGACTTCGCGTGGATACACAGGAACGGCCGCTTCTCCCCGGCCTCGTCGGACCGCCGTTCCAGCGACGGGTACTGCGGCAGCACCCGCAGCAGGTCATCCGGATGCGGCTTGTATTCGTAGATCTCCAGCCCGACCTGCTGGATGTAAGTGGAGCGCATACGGAAATTGGCTGAATATGCTATCAGGTTATCGGTCGAACCGAAGCTGTTGGATGATACGATCAGTCTCAGCTTCGGCTCCTTCTTCTTCATCTTCGCGAACATCTTACGCGTAGCGGCATCGAGTACCAGGTACGGCGTCTGCATCACGAGGTTGTATTTCGTCTTCTGGACAAGCGTGGAGATCGCCTTGGTAATCTCGCCGCGCCCGTAAAAGAAGAAGAATTTCCGGTTCTTGCCCGGCTTATCCACCAGGAAGGTGACCTTTGCAGCTGCGATCATCCGCCTGGCAAACCTGCTCTCGATGTATGCCGGATCATCAGCCTGCCGGTTCAGATCATCGAACAGCCCGGCCGCCACGAAATGTTCCCGCTTGTCGTACCGCGGGAAGTCGCCTTTCTTTATGATCGCGCCAACGTCCTTCAGCTCCTTACTGGGAATGACACGTTTGTACGTCCAGTATTCTTCAAATGAATCATACATCTGCTGGGCCAGAGGACCGACCAGCAGGACGTCGCGGTCCTTGAAGTTGATGCCCGTCGCAAAGTTGTAGTAGCAGTTCTGTATATTCCTGCCGCCTGTGATGCCCATGAACTGGTCCACAAGGAACAGCTTGTTGTGCATCCGCTGGTTGCTCTTGTTCGGGATCACGTAATCGACGACTTCCTGCAGCATCGTCGGGTCCAGCTGTTTTCCCGCAGGCCGGTAGTGGCGGATTTCAAAGTTCGGGTGGACCGTGGCCAGGAATGCCACAAGCGCCGGGTCACGCTCTGAGGAGAAATGGTCGGCGATGATCCGGACTTTCACGCCCCGCTTTGCGGCCTGGATAAGCTCCCACATCACCAGCCGCCCCACCTCGTCGTTGCGAAATATGTATGTCTGTATGTCTATGCTCTTCCGCGCCTGGCGGATCAGGTGAATCCGCAATACGAGAGCCTCGTATCCGTCATTGATGATGTTGACATAGTTGCTTTCAGAAATGTCTTTCCCCTCGTACATATTCAGGATGGTCTTCTTCAGGAACGCGTAGAGCGGGGAAACACCGTCCGGCACGAACGCGGGCTTTTCCGGCGTCTCTGCCGCGCGGGGGACGGGAGGTTGAGGGGTAACCGGCGCCTTTTCTCCTGCAACAGGCGCGGCTGCTACGGGCGGCTTCCCGGTTGCCGCGGGGGCAGTTGACTCCGGTTGTCTATGTGTCTCAGATCTGGGCGTCGGCACAGGCCGTTCGCGGGAAGGTTCCTTCTCGACCGGCTTGGTTACCGCACCTTCTTTCTGGAAGGTCTCCTTCTGGCGCGACTCATTCTCCATCCATTCCTTGAAGCTCTGGGCCTGCGCAACGCAACAGGCAAACAGCAGGGTCATGGTCAACGCGAAAGCACCTGACCATCGGACAGCCATCTGAATGTTGAACCGTTTCATGTGCTGGATCCACTGCATCTTTGCTCAGTGTCATCATCCGACAGGTAGGGCAAACCGTCCCCGGTGAGCCGTCTTTTGTCGTTCGTTACGGCTCGGCCAGAGGCCTCGCCCTACCTCTGCATTTGGGCTCACTTGGAGAGACCAGCCCCCTTACCCACTAGTCCCCTTGCCTGCACCCGACCAGAAACCTGCCACGTCGAGCGCTTCCTGGCTGGCCACAAAATCCTCAACGCATGACGCAAGTTCATCAGAGGCCATGGGGACATACTTCCCCGAGGCCTCACACAGAACATCGCCCTGCGCTCCGACAACGTGGCTTTCCGTGATAAACAGGCGTGATGTGGCCTTTGTCACCCAGCCCTCCACGCGAAGTTGATCCCCTACCCGGACGGGTCGCTTCAGGCGGGACGTCACCTCGGCAGCCACACACGCGCCCTTCGCGGCAAGCATCGCGGCCCATGTCATGACTTCGTCCATGAGGGTCATGCCGATACCGCCATGGATTATCCGCCTCCAGCCAACATCGGATTCAACAGGGGTGTAACTGATGACCACCTTGTTCCCCTCAACCCGCGAACGCAGGCGGAATCCACGCGGGTTCTTCTCCCCGCATACGAAACACGACCTTGTCCACGGAAGGGTCCCGTCCTTCGATCCGAGAGGGATGGGTTCGTGTGTTCCGGCCTTTGGGTCCATCAGTCAGATTCCTCGTGTTCACTACAGCCGTCTTGCCGGTAGGGACGAGGCGCTGCCTCGTCCTCTCTGCATCCGGACAACGCGGCCCTTCGACTTCGCTCAGGACAGGCGCGTTGTCCCTACCTGCCCGGAATCAATTACCCTGCGTCTTCCGTATCGTCCCCAACATCCTTCGTTTCTTCGCCAAGCAGCGCGGTCGCATCAGGACCGGGCAGGCTCTGCACATTACGGAGGCGCCTGTTGATGACACGCGTGCGGCGCGCGACTTCATCCTCAATGGCGGTGCTGGCTTCCTGCAGTTTCCTGTGCACACCGTCCAGGACTTTGCCGAACTTCTCAAACTCGGCCTTCACAGCAGCAAGAACCTTCCACACTTCGCTTGTCCGCTTTTCTATGGCAAGCGTACGGAAACCCATCTGGAGACTGTTCAGGAGCGCCGCAAGTGTCGTGGGACCAGCCACGTTCACCCTGTACTGTCGCTGCAACAACTCTACCAGACCCGGCCGACGCAGCACTTCACTGTAGAGCCCCTCTATCGGGAGGAAGAGGATCGCGAAGTCGGTGGTATGCGGCGGATCGACGTACTTCTCGCTGATGGTCTTGGCCTCCAGCTTGATCCGCAGTTCTATCGCCTGCGCCGCAGCCGCTACAGCAGGCGCATCGCCTCGTTCCGACGCTTCGATCAGCCGTTCGTAGTCTTCCCGCGGGAACTTGGCGTCAATCGGGAGCCACACCTGCTTCTGGCCATCCTCGTCCCGCCCCGGCAACTTGATCGCGAACTCCACGGCATCGCCGCTGTCCCCGTGCGTCTTCACGTTCCGTTCATACTGGTCAGGGGTCAGCACCTGCTCAAGAAGCGCGCCAAGCTGTATCTCGCCCCAGATGCCACGGGTTTTGACGTTCGTCAGGACTTTCTTCAGGTCTCCCACACCATTGGCAAGGGCCTGCATTTCGCCCAACCCCTGGTGTACCTGCTTGAGCTGCTCGGTAACCAGCTTGAACGACTCTCCCAGTCGCTTCTCAAGCGTTCCCTGGAGTTTCTCGTCGACCGTCTTCCGCATTTCCTCGAGACGCGTGGAATTCTCCTGCTGGATCTGACCAAGCTTGCCGTCAACCTTCTGCTGGAGCGCGTCGAGTTTCTGTTCCGTACTGCGGGCAAGGGTATCGAGGCGGTTGTTCTGGATATTGGCCTGTTCAGCAAGCTGCTTGAGCACGGAATCGTTGAAGCCCTGGAGACGGGTGGCAAGCTCATCCCTGTTACGCGCAACTTCCTCGCGCACGACGCGCTCTGCGCGCTCCTGGCCCTTGTCCAGATTGTCCATCCGCGGCAACAGCGCCGATGTATCCCCTGCGCCACTGCGACGAGTGAGCAGGACGATCAGGGTGACTACCACAAGGACAAGCACCGTCCAGAGTAACCACATTTCCGGCACAGGGATTCCTTTCCATGCAAAGCCGCTATCTCGGAGTCTACCACTTCATCCGCCTGAGTCAAATGCAGGCACATATGCTACGCCACTCATGCATTCTGCTTCTTAGTCGGTAGGGCGAACCGTCCTCGGTGAGCCGTTCTTTCAGGCTCGGCCAGAGGCCTCGCCCTACCCACTATTGCGCAACTCTTTCTCACCGCAAGAGCGCCATCGTAGTGATTCCGGTCCGCCGCCCTGCATTGCTTTATCTGTCTCAGTCTGGTATTTCCGGACGGGACCACTTACTGGAGGACATCCATGACATCGAAACCATCTCACCGTCGCGGAGAGAAGATTGACGTTACCGTATGTGCGCCGCCCGGGTTCTTTGCCAACAACCCGCAGGTAGTCCGCACTGACAAAGAGATCGTACTGGCCTACGGCATGCAGCAGCTTGACAAGGTGGAGGCCATCAAGACCCACCAGCACTGGCAGCCTTTCGGCGTCCTCACGTGGTCAATCTCGAAAGACGGCGGTCACAACTGGCGCACCACTGACCTCGCCCCGACAGTCGGCAAGGTGCTCGACTGTTCCTACGGCGAACCGCTGAAGGACGGCGGCATGGTCACCATGAGCTTCCCCCGCACGTTCCTGACAGTCTACGCCTACATCCAGAAGGGGCAGGTCGGCATGATGCCGTACAACAGTCACCTGCCCGCCAAGAAGGCCGTTCCACTCACCGACTTCGGCCCCTTCAGCTGTTTCTGGTTCCATTCTATGACCCGCACCTCCGACGGCGCGCTCCTGGCGGGCGGCTATGCCACGGTGCCGGGCAGCAAGACGTCCGAGTACTGCACGACGGTCTTCCTGCGCAGCCGTGACGAAGGACGTTCATGGCACTACTTCTCCCAGGCACCGCTGGTTTCGAAGCTCTACGGTTTCTCCGAATCAGGCCTGCTTGCAGACAAGAACGGACGCGTGATCTGCCTGATGCGGACGGACTTTGACAACATACCGATGAACAAGCGTCCGAAAGAGGCGCGCGTCGGGTACGGCTATTTCCTTTACCAGATGGAATCAAGGGACAACGGTCGTACGTGGAGCAGGCCGGTGGAACTGCCGATATGGGGTCACCCGCCCTACCTGCTCAGGCTAAAGAGCGGGTCAATTCTGCTGGTCTACGGCCACCGCCGGCCTCCCTACTCCGTGCGGGCGATCCTGAGTCGCGACAACGGGAAGAGCTGGGACCTGAAGACCATGCGCACGTTGCGCGGATGGAATCCCGGCGCTTACGATCTGGGTTATCCGCAGGCCACGCAGCTCAAGGACGGCACGATCCTCTGCACCTACTACGGCTACTCGTCATCGTTGGCCGTCGACACCGGCAAGCTCCAGCCCCGCGGCATCGCCCCCACCGGCATCTTCGTCAGCCTGTTCGACGAGGAGTGGATGGTGAAGGGATAGGGCTCTGAACTCTCGTGACCCCAACAGGGTCAAATTCGTCAGCCCGGCGTGAAACGCCGGGACGCTAGAAGACCATGATGCTTTCGCCGGGGTCTTCCCGTGCATACTTGACAGCTATTTTCGTGCCGACCTGGATCTGCTTGCGGATCACCATCTCGCTGTTGAGATTGTTTACTCTCCTGGTGTGTTCTCTGCCCTGTGAATCCCGATACGTGTACTCCACTATGGAATAGATAGGAGTGTGGTTGACAAGAATAGTGAAGTTCTTGTCCACGAAGGTGACCGTGCCCTCCGCATCAACACCACTCGCCATCAACTGGGATGCCCTGGCACGCTGCCTTGCGCTGCGTCCGAAGCCAATCAACCCGCTGAGGGTGAAAAGTGCACCCAAACCGCCAAGCAGGCCGCTGACACCGTACCGCACGATACGCAGCACCACGTAAGGGTCGGCACCTTCCGGTAACCTCACAAAGGCCTCCGGTCCTGCGCCGCCCACCGCAATGTAGACGACCACTCCGGCGCCCGTCAGGATCAGCCCAACTATCAGTAGAATAGCATTCATTTCGCAGACGCCCCCCAATCTGAAATCCCACCTGCTTGTCCATCAAGGGTATCAGAAGTGATGCTATTGACAAGACGAGGATGGTGTCGATCCCTGAACTCCCCGACCCCAAAGGGATGCCATTCCTTCAACCAGGCCGGACAATCGAAAAGTGCGGCAAGGTACCGATGCGATGTAGCCGCGGCGCTTGCTACTCTGCGAAGTAGCGAAGCTTCCTCGCTACGTAGCACGAGCTGCCGCCGCGCAACGACGCCCCGACGGAGCGGGGCGGCTACAATTGTTCCCGAAAGGCCAAGAGAGAGGCCCCTCCTCTCTTGACTCCCCTGCTCCGATGTAGAATTCTGCCGGTCATCAAGTGGAGGAAATGCGAATGTATATCGGTGCCGACTACTACCCGGAACACTGGTCACGAGATCGTTGGGACACAGACGCGAAACTGATGAAGAAAGCCGGCTTCAACATCGTCCGGCTTGCCGAGTTCAGTTGGGTAATGCTGGAACCTGAGGAAGGCTTCTTTGACTTCAAATGGCTGGATGATGCGATCTCCGTCCTCGGGAAACAGGGTATCTCAGTGATCCTCGGCACGCCCACTGCCGTCATGCCGGCATGGCTTGCCCGCAAGTACCCGAACGCGCTGGCCGTCCAGAACAGCGGACAGCGTATCGTCTGGGGCACCCGCAAGAACAACTGCTTCACAAACGGCGCCTATCGCATGCTCTCCGAACGCATCACCCGCGCCATGGCCAACCACTATCGCGACAACAAGAACGTGATCGGCTGGCAGACTGACAACGAAATCAACACGCCGTGGTGCTACTGCGACACCTGCCGCGCTGAGTGGCAGGACTGGCTGCGCCGCCGCTACGGGTCGCTCGATACGCTCAACCAGGCGTGGGGCACCCATTTCTGGGGCCAATTCTACCAGACATGGGGCGAAATCCAGAGTCCCCAGCACGAACACCATAACCCGTCTCTCATGCTCGACTGGCGCCGTTTCAACTCGTGGATGAATGTCCGCTTCCAGCACGAGCAGGTCGTCGTCCTGCGCGAACTCTGCCCAAAACACTTCATCACCCACAACTTCATGGGTTTCGGAACAAGCGTGACGAACCCGTTCGACCTGGCCGAAGACCTCGACTTCGTGGCGTGGGACAATTACCCCGTCTGGGGCAAGCCGGAGTTCAAGTACAACGCCGCCTGCGCTGCGGACCATACGCGCGGCCTTAAGCGCAAGAACTTCTGGATAATGGAACAGACCTCCGGCCCCGGCGGATGGGACACGATCAACCGTAATCCCCGGCCGGGTGAAATCCGCAACATCGCATTCCAGCAGGTCGCACACGGCGCCGATGCCATCATCTGGTTCCGCTGGCGCACCTGTACCGCCGGCCGTGAACAGTACTGGCACGGTATCCTCGGCCATGACGGCATTCCCGGTCGCCGTTACCGTGAATGCACCCAGACAGCCGGTGACCTGCATCGAATCGAGAAGGAACTGGCAGGTACGACAATAAAGCCGGATGTGGCCATTCTCTGCGACCATGACAGCCGCTGGGCTTTTGAAACCCAGGTTGCCTACACAAACAACAACCTGCCGGCCGCAATCCGCCGCTACTACGATGCTTTTATGCGAGCCGGCATCAACGTGGACATCGTTCGCCCGACCGATCCGCTCGCGGGGTACAAGATCATAGTCGCCCCCCAACTGCTTGTCCTGCCTGACGCAACGGCGCGCAGGCTCGAGTCATTCGTAAAGAAAGGCGGCGTATTGCTGGCAGACATCAGGTTGGGGGTAAAGACAGAGACCAATCTCTGCTACCACCGACGCCTGCCCGGTCTGCTGGCCAAGACACTTGGCATTGAGATCGAAGAGTACGAGGGAATCGGCGATGCGCCCGACGGGGTCACCTACCCACTGGTGGGTACCGATGCTCTCCCGGGGTCATATACGGCAACATGCTTCGCCGACTGGATCCAGCCGAAGGGCGCCGAGGCGCTGATGCGGTATAATGCGTGGCACATGGACAAGTATGCCGCCCTCACCCGTCATCGTTCCGGGAAAGGCGCAGGCCTGTATCTCGGCACCGTGGCCAAAGAGCCGGCCTTCTACGACGCGCTGGTGACCTGCCTGATGGAGACTGCGCGGCTGCAGTCACCGGCAAAGCCTCCCGAAGGAGTCGAGTTCGCCGTCCGCGAGGGCAATGGCAAGCGTCTTCTCTTCATATTGAATCACATGGAAGAAGCCTGCACAGTCGAAGTTCCGTCAGGAAAAGTCGATCTTCTCACCGGCCACAAGACCGGTAAGACCATCGAGCTCGACCGGTTCGGCGTGGCAGTGATAAAGCTGAAGTGATGAAGAAACATAAGCGAAGTCTATGTTCCGACATCGGCGTCCATCGGCGTCCATCGGCGGTTACGTTTCCTGGTCTCTGCTACTGCGGCATGGGAGAATACCATGAACCAACTTCTCTTCGGTGCAGCCTACTACCCTGAACACGATCCTGAATCTGAATGGCCGCTCGATGCGGCCCTGATGCGCGACGCGGGATTCAACATCATCCGGGTCGGTGAGTTCTGCTGGAACAGGATGCAGTCACCCGACGGCAAGTTCACGCTCGACTGGCTTCAAAGGCTTGTTGAGCTGTACGACCAGCAAGGGATCAAGACAGTACTCTGCACACCGACAGCCACCCCGCCCGTCTGGGTCGTGGATAAGTTCCCTGACCTCGCCCCGGTACTGCCTGACGGCCGCAAGGGGCTCTTTGGCGGACGCCGCCACTACAGCGCGTTCCACAAAGGTTACCGCGATCTGTCGGTTGACATCGCACGGGGACTGGCAGAGCGTTTCGGCAAACACCCGGCAGTTGCCGGGTGGCACATAGATAACGAGATAGGATCATACAGCACAGTCGACTGTTCCGAACCGGCCCTGAAGGCATTCCGCCAGCACGTTGAGCGGAAGTTCGGGACAATCGAAGCCTTGAACAAGGCGTGGGGTCTGATCTTCTGGAACCAGGAGATCCAGTATTTCGACCAGCTCCCGGCCCCCACACAGATGATGTGTACGCGCAATCCGCAGTATGTCCACGAGTACAATCGCTTCTGCCTGCGCGGAATGGCGGATTTCGCCCTTGCCCAGGCGGAGGTCATCCGTCCGCAGATAGACCCCCACCAGTGGGTGGTGGCAAGCTGCGAGGGTATGTGCCAGCAGGCGATATTCGACCTCCAGCGCGAACGCGGAGTCCAGTTCCTCGATTACGTCGAGCTGAACAATTACCCGGAACTCCTCCCGCAGCATGGGCAACCGTCGATGCGGATGGACATTGTACGTGCCACGGATCGACCACGTCGGTGCATGGTACTCGAACAACAGACCGGTAGCGGTTACACCACCACCGGTGGTCTTGATCCGGCCGTCCGTCGTTTCTGGGCGTGGGATGCCCTCGCCCGCGGCAGTCTTTCACTGTGCTGGTTCCACTGGCGCCGGTTCCGCACCGGCTGCGAGTGGCGGCATACGGGCGTTGTGGAGCGTGACCGTAAACCGCGCTCGGTCTACAAGAGCATCCAATCAACCATCCGCGAAGCGCGTGGCGTCGAATCGATCCTCCTGTCGGCAAAGGTTGTACCGGATGTGCAGGTGTACATGGACATCGACAGCATCCTGGCCTGGGACCGGTCGAGCGAACCGATCTTCTGGATGGAGATCCAGCTGCCGGATGCCGTGCAACAGCGTTTCCCGATGTGGGAGAAGGAAGTCCGCCGCGCGGTGTACAATCCCCTCTCTTCGTTCGGCCTGACCCTCGATTTCGTCAAGCCTCACGAAACTCCGGACCCGTCAAGACCCCTGATCATCCCGGAGCTGGACCTTTGTACCCCCGAACGCGCTGACGGCATCCGGCGATTTGTTGAAGCGGGTGGCACATGCATTTGTTTCCCCGGTGTGGGCGAGCGTGATGAGTTTGCAGCACAGAGAGAGATGCCTTCCCCAGGACTGCTCGGTCCCGTCTTCGGAATCGAGCTCGCGGACTACTATCCGTTGTCAGCGGGCCAGGGGGCAATCTATGACCCGGCGCTCGGAAAGATGACATCCGAAGCATGGCCCGAGGTAGATACCACGGCATCTGTAGTGATCAAGCAGACATCGATCAAGGTTGATGCCAGGCATGGCGAGATACTTGCGCCGAAAGGCGCCGAGGTGGTCGGGACATACCAGGGCGGTCCCTGTCATGGTCAGCCGGCAATCACGCTGCACCGGCCAGGCCGTGGATTGGCGTTCTACCTTGGAGCCGTACCGGCCACACCTGAGGCAGCCACCAGTCTCTATCGCATTCTCCTGCCCCAACTGACAGCCAAGACGGTCCCCTATCGCCGCATGAAGCTGGAGTCAGACAAGGGCCGGTTCACTTTCCTCTTCAATGACCGGCCTGCGGGATTGCCGTTGGAGGCGCCGATACAGGACCTGATCACAGGCACGCGTCTGCCCGGTCTGCCGCCATGGGGCGTGGCGCTGGTCAAGGCGTAGAACTGTCCATGCAGCGAGCATCCCCGCCCCGGGGTAGGCCTCCCTGGCGAAGGCGAGTGAGCGGGCTACAGAACCAATACCCCGGGCAGCCGTTTCCCGGCCTTTTCAAAGGTGAGGATTTCGTCCACCGACTGACGATACTCGGCGTGTATCAACCGGTCAACAAACCCGGGCTGCGCAGTCGCGAGGTTGGGGATTGCCAGCACGGTCGCCGCAACCCCGGCAGGCTTGACACCACTGTCTCGCAGAAACACGGAAAGCAGCGAAAGCGCCTCTGACTTGGGAACGCCATAGTGGTGTTGCAGGGCAAAGTAGACCTCCGAAAGCACGAGATCCGAAACCAACAAGGCCTTCCTGTTGTTCCGCCGTTCTTCAATTGCCGCAAAAGCAACCAGCGCCTGGTCCTGCGGTTCACCTGTAAGAAGACGAAGAACCACTGAAGTATCGAGACCTGTACTCATGCCCTGGTGTTCCCGTTTCCTTCCTTGTCGGGTGAAGCATCACCTGTCCGTCCGCGCGCTATGCTTCGGCGTATGGAGGCCATGTCGTGCCCTTTAACCCGGTGCGCGTACTTCCTGGCGGACGCGAACCACGCAGGCAAAGCGCTTTCGCGAACAATCGCAGGAGACGACGGTTCCCGCTCGTCAAGCCAATCACTGAACAGTTGCACGGCGACAGAACGAACGGTCTCGCCCCGCAGGGCGCTCCTGGCCTTGACCTTTCGGTAGAGCTCGTCGGGAATGTCCATGGTGGCTTTCATCTCAAGCATGCTAGCTGTATTACTGTATTCCTGTCAAACGGATTCCCCAACGTGGCCCAGCCACATGATCCCAAGAGCGGTGAATGACAACACAATAACCGGATCTGTCAGAACATACCCGATTATCGACCTGCCGCAGGTTCGGCATGGGACACCGGCAGTACAACTTCCACACGCCGGTCAGGAAACCTGGCACCGACGTACTGCGCCAGGCTTGTCCTGGCCTGTTCAAGGATGCCTTTTGCGATGGCCGCCCTCCGAAGGTTCATCTTAGCCTTGGTCAACAGCCAGTTGTGGGCCTCCGCCGAGACAGAGCCTTGCACGTCGTAGTATTCGATTTGCACTTCCTGGGCAATCACACTCGGCTCCGGAACACGAACCGTAACGTTGGAGCCGGTAACTCCCACGGACAGGTCATCTTTCTTCAGATCGAACCCGGCCATGACACGTCCATGCGCAACGATCATTGCCTTCTTGTCCTTCCACAGCCACGGGAACGGGAAATCACTGGGTTCAACAACGTTCTCGACCCTCTCCAGGTTCATTTCGACAGTCACCAGCTTTGCCACCTGGACCACCTGCTCCATAATGGTGGCCGAAGGATTCAGCAGCGACCGCCATCGCGGCGTATCGTACATCGACTTCAGGAACCAGCCGGCAATAACGCCACCTGCGAATAAACAGCACAGCAGCATGAATACAGGCAATGCCAGGCGCTTGTCCCCGGAAGGAACTGACACTTGCCTTGGTACGCTGTCATTCTGCATCCGCCACTTCTCCGCTTGACTCTTCAGCATGTCCCGTGCTCGCTCGCCCAGCAAGACCTATTCAGTTGAACACCCCTCACCCCAGCCCTCTCCCCCAAGGGGCGAGGGAACACCACGTGAACCGGGCTTCACTATGTACCCATCACTCAACGCTCCTGACCGCAATTGAACTTCTCTTCCTCTCCCCTTGGGGGAGAGGATTGAGGTGAGCGGTACCAGCCGAACATCTCTAAGGCTGGCGTTCTCTCCCACCTCATGTTGCAGTCTCCACTGTTACCTCCTGAAATCACGAGCCGCATCGAACATGGCCACAACATTCTCCGGCGGCGTATCTCCCTGCACCGCGTGCGACGGGGCCACGATGTACCCGTGATTCGCACCCAGGATACCGATGATACGCGTCGTTTCCTTGTAGACTTCCTTCGCCGTCGCATGCGGCAGGAGTGTCTGCACATCGATCGCACCGTGGAAAGACAATCGCTTGCCGAACCTGGGGAATATTTCCTCCGGCGACATTCCTGCCGCCTCGCCCTGCAATGGGTCAAGGATGTCGAGGCCGACCTCGATCAGGTCGTCAATCACCGGCACAAGCGAACCGCAGGAGTGATAGAGGGTTGTGTAGCCCATCTTCTTGAACGTCGATATCAGCTTGCCGGTATAGGGCTTGATCTGCCGGCGCCACACGTCCGGGTCCAGCAGCATTCCGCGCTGCGAGCCTATGTCGCCTCCGCTGTACGGGATATCGATGCGCCCCTTTGCCGCATCAAGGATGCGCAATCCGCGCTGAAGATAGAACTCGGTTACCTTCGAGCATATTGCCGCCACAATATCGGGATTCTCGTACAGGTCCATCAGGAACGCTTCCATGCCCCTTATGTACCATGGCGTCTCGAATGCTCCGCCGATGAAGACACTGATGGCGCGGGGTTCCTTGCGATTGGCGACATCTATGGCCTTGTTCACGGCCTTGTAGTCCCACCAGTCCAGGCTCGGCCAGTCATGCTTCTCCACGTCGGCAACGCTTTTCGCTTTCGCAAGCGGATGGTAGTCAAACTCGAAGTAAGAATTGAAATCGTTTGTCACCTTCCTGGTGTGGCATCCCCAGAAGTCTGTTCCTTCCGTCCCCAGAGGGACAGCCGACCGTTCCTTCGGCCCGATGAAGGGCGCGGCGACATACCGCAGGTCAACGTCCAGCTTGTCCATCACATCGTCATTCGTCTCGACCCCGAGGTGCTTCCGCAGCGATTCCCACGCCTCCGGTGTGCATCGCAGGCCCGTGGGGGGCCTGTCCGTGGGTTTCCGTTTTGCCGCCGCAAGTACCCGTTCTCTGCTATTCATGAACTAATGACTCCCATCGCGTCGCTCTTTGATTCAACCCCCGATGCCAGCACTCACTTCGCACTGGTGCCCCTTCCGCCTGTAGGAGCCGAACCACCGTTCGGCGACCCGTTCAGAATCGCCGCAAAGTGTTGCGGCTCCTACACCACCACAGACACCTCACGACTTCACCGCATCGCCACACGATACTGATAGAGATCCGCCTGGATCCAGATGCCGCCATCGTATCCTCGCTCGCCGTACCGCGTGAGATACACGACAACATCGCCGGTTACACGGTCCTGGTAGAACTCGAAATTGGAATGCTGCGTATCGGCGTGCTCACCCGGCCTTGCGCGGTCAATGACCGTAACGGTCTCTCTCCTGATCGCAACAGGGTTCTCTTTCATTTCCGCGATGTAGAGCGGGCTGCGCGGCATATTGCCATTCGGCCTCCGTCCTTCCAGGCAGAGATTACCAATCCAGTAGAGACGATTGTCCAGTTGTGACCTGAACAAAGCCGAACCGGTGGCGCTGGATTCAATCAGGCTGCCGTCATCGGCTGGAAGCGGAACCACTGGTGACCATGTCTCTCCCCCATCCTCTGAAAACGTCAGCCATTTGTACCCCGGTTTCTCCGGCCACGCCATGTTGCTGCCGCGTATGATCATGAAGAACCGGCCGTCCGCCAGTTCAGCAATGGCCGGCTCACACAATCCGCGCGAAGTCAGGTCGAAATCATACGGAACCGATTCTCCAAGACGCCAGTTCCAGCGACCGCTCGTCTGCTCGCCTACCATCAACCCGACCTCCCAAACGTCCTGCAGGACGTTCGGCAGATCTTTGCGCGCGGGGAATCCTCGTTTCCGGACGACACCAGCCTTGTCTTCCATCTGCCACTGCACAGGAACAAGAATACGTCCATGTGAATCATGCAACGGCGTCGAAAAACTCAGTACCGGTCCCTGAGGCAAACCGAAATCCACGATTTGCACATCACTTGCCGTTCCCTGCGACACGGCATCAGGTTCCCCGGCAGTTATCCTGATCTTGTAGGAGAAATTGGGGTCATGGCCGGCCTTCAACGCCGACTCGATCTTGTCATTGGTCCAGTGGATGAGGGTGTTCGTGTCCGGCAGGTAGAGTGCGGCGTTTTCCGTGTGGACAAGCACGCCTCCCTCCACCGGTGTGCTCCCCATGGACCTGCGCGGCGTACCCCAGGTCTTGCCGTTGTCCTTGCTCACCGAGTCGGAAAAATCGTCATGTATGTCGTTGCTGACTTCCCAGCCCACGCGGCGAAGCAGGACAGGCTTGCCAGGGTGGATATAGGTGACGAAGCCGCACAGCGGTGCCCGATCAGGCCCGTGGGAAAGAACCACGTTTTTCTCTGTAACTCTCATGGGTGGAGAATAGCCCTCATCACCCGTTCAGACGTTCAACCTTGACGCCCGGCATGTACCTACAGGCTTCAACAACGGCATCAGCAACGCTGGCGTAGGTCATGGCTGCATGGTGAATGTAGGGACCTTCCATCAGGATGCGTTCCCAGCGCGGCCAGTTGTCCACTTCCATCCACACGTAATTGTTCAGGGTATCGGGCCCGTCCATTGAATGCCCCTCGCCGATGGCCAACCTGTACTCGCCCCGATCCCCGTCAAAGCGCAGTACCGTTATCGGGCCATCCTTTAGCCTGAAATGAGTCATCCCGGCAAGCGGACTCGGCAGGATCCAGTGTTTCCCAAGCCGCACTTTCACGTCGGGGTGCTTCATGGACACAGGCGCACCCGCGTGCCACATCAGAACGCCATTGTCGTTCGTCGGATGGCGCACCGTTACGTCGGCCAGGAACGAGGCCTGATTGTCAAAATCTGCC